>Ga0126369_10000025_pt1 | contig 80760 bp, 67 predicted proteins | sample PanSoiMetaPlot_1_FD_109646 | JGI IMG/M metagenome (GOLD analysis project Ga0126369, IMG submission 109646) | Tropical forest soil microbial communities from Panama - MetaG Plot_1 | ecosystem: Environmental > Terrestrial > Soil > Tropical forest > Bulk soil | place: Panama | collected 2016-02-17
CGCCACACGACACACAAACGCCAGCCTAGAAAGACAGGAATACAAGTCCGCTCGGAATCTATAGAGTCCGCGAAACTCGGGCTGGAAATCCATGGCCCAAGCGAAAAATATGGTGAGGTAAACGCACCAAAGGGTCGCCAAGAAAGACAGTCCGGAGAGAAGCCCGAGGAAGGGTCTCTTCGTAGGAAGATTTCAAGCCGACCACTCGCTCGCTACTCGCGGATGACGGAGACCTTTGCTTCGGGAACTTCCAGGCGAATCAGGCGATGGCTGTTGTCGAGCAGGAGCTGGATCTCTAAGTCGGAAGAGTTAACTTTGAGGCCCTCATAGGTCTTGCCGTCGGCACTTGCGGAACCGGTGGCGAGTACTCTTACGGTACCGGGAGTCAAGTCCTGCGGAATGAGCACGGGAAAAATCTGTTCGCCGCCCTTGACCCAATCGTAGATGCGCGCGAGGACGGCATATTGGTAATAAAGATTGTTGTCCAGCACGACGATCAAGGGGTTGTTGAATGAGAGGTCTTGTTGAAATGGCCGCGCGCCTTGCATTTCAAGTGTGATTCGCGCGATGCCGTTGGCGAAGATGATGTGCGCGCCGTTGGTCTTATCGGATTGGGCAGACCACTGGTAGCTGATCGGGGCCCCGTCGGCTTGTAGCGTGAGCGAGCCCGTGACCTTGCTGGGGGCGCCCTGGGGCGGCTTGATGTCAGAGGTACCCTTGGCGAGCCAGCCGCCTTCGGCAGGGGCGATGTCGAACTCTTCGTGGCCCACGGTTTGCCCGGCTAGCTTGATGGTGAACTTTCCTTTGTCCTGGATGAGGACGCCCGGCGCGACTTTTTCCTTTTTCTGGGAAGCGAAGGAAAAAGCCGCGCAAGCCACCATTCCCAATGTCAGTCCGATGTAGACGATTTTGGAATTCACGGCGTGTCGTACCCCCGTGGTTATTTTCTCTCAGGGAAGAGGTTTCTCAACGACGAGATGGGCTTGGTTTCCCCCAGCAGCAACAATGCCAAGGCGGAGGATTTGAGCCACGATTTCGGCCGGTTCGCCGGAGCTGTCCACGCGGTAGTCGGCGAGTTGGTAGGAGGACAGGCGTTGCGCGTGGAGGGCGCGAAAGCTGGCCTCGTCGCGGAAAAGCGGACGACCGGTCATGGTCATGCAGCGCGCAAGCAGGACTTCAATGGAGGAATCAAGCCAAAGAACGGGAATGCGAGCGGAGCGCAAAAACTCAGGGCAACCGGGCTGCGCGTAGGTTCCGCCACCGAGAGCGAGTATGGTTCCTTGCTTAAGCTCGGAGGCGCGGCCAAGGGCAGCGCGGAGCTGGTCGGCTTCGAGTTGGCGGAAATAGGCTTCACCCAGGCGCTCGAAAATTTGCGCTATGGGCAGGCCGGCGGCCTCTTCGATGCGATCGTCAAGGTCCGCGAAACGCCAGGCAAGCTGGCGCGCGAGGAGCGTACCAACGGTGGTCTTGCCGGAACCCATGAAACCGGCGAGGCAAAGAATCGGCACACGCGGGAGGCCCCGCGAAGGAGGCGTAGTTGTCACACGAAAGAGGCGCGAAGGGCGAAAAGTCGGAACGGCGCTAGTCGCGCTTCAAGATTCGAATTGTACCACTGTAGGTGGAGAGTTCGACTTTGGCAAGGCCGGCGCCGACGGTGCCAAACAATGAACGGAAAGATTGCAAATGGCGGCGGATCGTGCCATGCGAATCGGGCTTGAAATACGCGGCGGCCTGATTGTCCACGGTGCCCATGGTGGTCTGTGCCTTCAGATCGAAGGAATCATTGCCGGAGAAACGCACTTCCACGATGCCCTTGCTGCTTTTCATGGAGTAAAGCCCGGTGCGGATAAAATCCCCATCGAACAGGATGTTGCCGAAACTGGTGCTTGCCTCCACCCGGTTGAGAGCGGGCTGGAGGAATTGCGCCCCTCCACTAACGGACTTGAAATCTACCTTGCCAGCGCATTGCGTGCAAACCAGTGAACCAGCGGTGGTTTTGACGATGATGTAGCCGGAAACTTCCTTCAGATGAATATCACCGGCCACGCTCTCAAGGGTCATGTCGCCCACGACCTGCTCCACATAAATCAGGCCGTTTTCGGTTTTGAGCTGAAGTTCAGTTTCTTCCGGCACGGTCAATTGCAGGCTGGTTTCCAGATCGATCGGCTGCGCGGAAGCGTCCAGAGTGTTTGCGGTGACGTCGATGCGGTCGCCCACCTTCTCCATGTCAAAACTGATTCTGTCGGAATTCTGACTGGCGATGACCGTGACTTCCTGGGTCTTGGCGGATTTCACTTCGATGCGGCCGTTTGCCACGTTTTGAATCACCACCATCGGCCGACCATTCACCACGAAGTGCTTTTCCGTGCGCTGGGTGGCAGCGATCGCGGTCGTGCCAGAGCCAAGCACTGCCGCGGCGCCAAGAATCAACGTCGTACTCCGTCCCATCGATCTGGTGCGCATGTTAGTCAACGCTCCTTCCGCGATCCATCATCGCGGCAAGTAACTCCGCTTTTTGCTGATAGGCGTCGGCGAGGTATTCGCGCGCCAAATCGTCCTGTGGCGCCTCTTTCAGATGGCGCTCGCAGTCAGCAATAAATCCGTCGATTTCTTGTAGATTTTGTTCGAGGGCCGCGTCCACAGGCGACCTGCTTGCAAGGTGCATGTTCCTGAGATCAACTTCTTGCTGATTCACCTGCTTTGCAATGGCCTCGATGTGCGTTGCAACCCGGGGCTCAGGAGAAGGTACAGAGGTCTGACGGAGCTGAAAGGCGCCCGCAACGGCAAGAACCGCGCCAACCGTCAAAGTAGCCAGCGCGCGGCCGCGGAACAGATGGCCGAAACCACTCCACCGCGAAACACGCTCCGCTTTCGGCGCCGCGATCGCGGCCTCTTTGATGATGCCTTCCAGTTCGAGCTGAGTACGAAGGGCGACCCAAACGCGAGAAGGCGGTTCGACTTCCGCGGGCAGTTCCTGCGCGGCTGAAACGATTGTTTCAAGATCGGCGATGTAACCCTGGCACTGGCGGCAACCCGCAACGTGTCCGCGCACTGCCTCCGGCAATGGCACCAGGCCTTCCTGCTCCAGAACCTCTTCCACGTCCCTGCACTGCATAGTGCCTCACTTCAGGCAGACCGCAACCGGCTGGCTAGCTCGCTCTGCTTCTTTCCTCATTCTTTGGCCCCTACTGCTTGAAACATTGATGGCGGAATCGCCCGCACCCCGTTTAGTGCGCTCATTGTAACTCAATCGTCGGTCGCCGTCTGCGTTCTCGCGGCGTGACGTTCCTGCCGAGCTTGGGCGCGCAACTCTTCCTGCAACAAATCCCGCAAACGCGTCCGCGCTTTGTGCAATTGCGATTTCGAATTTCCCACGGAGCAACCCATGATCTCCGCAATCTCGTTGTGCTCGTATCCCTGGACATCGTGGAGCACAAACACCGTCCGGTAGCCCGGAGGCAATTTCTCCACCGACCGCTCCAGATTGACGCGGTCGACGGCGCCGCTTAGGCGCAAATCCGGTGCGCCTATGTCTTTTCTTGGGCCGCCTGTTTCTTCGTCGGGCTCCGTCGTTTCTTCGAGCGAGGCCACTGGAAGCGACTTTTTCCTAAGCCGCATCAGCACCACATTGACAGTCATGCGATGCAACCAGGTGGAAAACGCCGACTCTCCCCGGAACGTCCCGATCTTGCGAAAGAGCTGCAGGAAAGCTTCCTGCATGAGGTCCTCCGCATCGGCCGGGTTATTCACCATCCGAAGGCATAGGGCGTAAACGCGGCGGCTGTGCAACTGATACAACAATTCAAATGCAGCGGCGTCACCCGCCTGGGCCAGCCGTATCGCTTCCGCCTCAGTCACCGGTTTGGTGGCCTGCCGGGAAGTCGACGCATTCGGAGCGCTTGGTCTGTTCCGGGCCAACGGTCCAATTGCGGCGCATCCACCCCATCGGATGCACCGAGTCCCCCCTTGAGTTGTCCTGACGTTCGTCCGCCGGGGCCGAAGAGACACCCCTCAAAAAGCCCCGTTCTCCACAAGCTGGTGTTCGAGCTCCCGCGGGCGAGCAGGTAGGATTATTGTCCCGCGAATGCGCTCATTCGTCTATGCTGGGGTGCGACCAGATCTTCGCTCGGGAAGCGAGACTGGTCGTACACGGTCTTCTCAAAATCTCCAAGTTGTCCCGCAGGAAGCACAACCAGGAAGGACTTAAACAAAACTATGGTTTCCCGGAGGCAGGTATTAAGGTCGTAGTGACCCGCGTCCATTTCGTGCCAACTGCGCTCGGGGTCCATGCACGCGCCGCCGGCGAGGTCGTCGGCGGTGTTGCGAAAATCACGGTCTAAGTCTTCTACCATTTCTTGGAGGGTGCTGACTTTATGAAGGAACTGAAGCCGGTGGGAAAACAACACGCGATCCAGGAGTTCGCTCATGCGTGCCGAGCGTTGTCCCCTGGTTCCATGATAATTCTCGGGATCCAGCGGGGCTGCGTTCGGCACGGTTCCATAATGTTTGGCATGGTCATGCAACGCCCGGAGCGTGCCGGCAAGCGGACGCGTCAGCCGTTCGCATAGCTGTGAAGTCATGCTGATGGCAAACCAAGCTTTGTCCCGGAGTCCCGCGAGCTTGAGTTCAATGGCCTCGTTTAGCGAAACGCTGAACATGTTGTACAGGGACTCGAGATGACGCTCGTGCTCGTGAAAGACTTGTGCTTTTTCCTCAGGCAAGCACGTCCGCCAATCCTTTTGGACGCACCTGCCCCTGGATAAGGCGGGGCGGCTTCGGTCTCTCAAGAGGGGCCTCCCAGGGCACAGGCGCAGGAGTATAACAAAAGAATTCCTGTTACCACTACTTCTTTGTGACGGCTAAACAGCGGCCGATGATACCTCATCACAACACCTCACCGCCTCCTACCTATACTTTAGGGATTCGCAGTGGCATTGTGCAAGCCGGTACCGTATCGGGCAGGTAGCTTCCATCGTATTCACTGGATTGATATGGTCCCTTTCTTGCCCGGCAGGGTGAGCGCCGCTATACTCGGTTTCCGCCTTCGCGGAAGGATATTCCCTTTGGAATTCGAGCCACGCGACCAATTTGAGCAGCGCCAAAAAAAGATCGAGCAAATCCGGACGCTCGGTCACGATCCTTATCCGCGCGAATTCCGCTGGACGGACACCGCGGCGGCGCTTGTGGAAAAATTCGGCACCGCCACGTCGGCCGATTTGGAGACGAACAAGCGCGAAATCCGCGTTGCGGGCCGCATCGTCTCGCTCCGCTTGATGGGAAAAGCAGGATTTGCGCACCTGCAGGGCGCGGGGAAGCGCATTCAGATTTACGTCAAGAAAGATGTGGTGGGAGAAAAGGGGTTCGAACTATTTCATTTGCTGGACTTGGGCGATTCCATCGGAGTTCGCGGCCACCTGTTCCGCACCAAGACCAATGAAGTGAGCATTTGGGTGGACGAAATTTTCTTTCTGGCGAAGGCGCTGCTCCCTTTGCCCGAAAAATGGCACGGGTTAACGGACGTGGAATTGCGCTACCGGCAGCGCTATCTCGACTTGGTTGCCAACGAGAAGTCCCGCAGCGTCTTTGTAACGCGCGCGCGGATTATCCAAGAATTGCGACGCTTCTTCGATGCCCGCGGATACATCGAAGTCGAAACGCCGATGATGCATCCGATTCCTGGAGGCGCGGCGGCGCGTCCTTTCATCACCCACCACAATACTCTGGACATCGATCTGTATTTGCGTATCGCTCCGGAGTTGTATTTGAAGAGGCTAACCGTCGGTGGATTTGACCGCGTTTACGAAATCAACCGGAATTTCCGCAACGAAGGCATCTCCACCCAGCACAATCCGGAATTCACGATGCTCGAGTTTTACGAGGCTTACAGCAATTACCGCGACTTGATGGATTTGAACGAGCAGCTCTTCGCTTTGTTGGCAAAAAACATTGCGGGTTCGACGACGGTAAAGTACGGCGATGTGGAATTGGATTTTTCCAAAATGCAGCGGCTCTCCATGCGCGAAGCCATTGTGAAATACTGGCCACGAGAAGCTGGCGAAGCACCTTCACTTGAAACACTTGCTTCTGCCGGCGGCGCGCGCGAAGCGACTGGAAGATACAACGCGTGGGCAAAAAAAAGCGGAGCTCCCTACGCCGTATCCAAAGGCCAGTCGAAGGACGGCGAGTGGACCGGTTTGCTGTTCGAATCCATCGCTGAAGACAAACTGGTCCAGCCAACCATTTTGTATGACTTTCCCACTGACATTTCCCCGCTTTCGAAACAGAAGCCCGAGGATCCTTTGCTGACCGAGAGGTTTGAGATTTACGTAGCGGGAATGGAAGTGGCCAACGGCTTTTCGGAATTAAATGACCCCGAGGAGCAGGAGCGACGCTTCCTTGCGCAGATCGCGCAGGGAGGCGAGCAGATGCCCCAGCAGCTCGACGTGGAATACATTCGCGCCCTGTGTCATGGCATGCCGCCCACGGCCGGGGAGGGAATTGGCATCGACCGCCTGACCATGCTGCTTACCGATTCGCCTTCGATCCGAGACGTGATCCTGTTTCCGCTCCTGCGGCCGGAAGGCCGCGCCGAAACAACTACCGCTTCCGAAGCGCGCGGCGCCTAACGTATTCTTCCAACCAGCGATGCGATTCGAATGGTTTGTGGCTCAGCGCTACCTGCGGTCGCCTTACCGCCCGGCGGTTCTTCGCCTGGTCACATTGATGTCGGTGGTAGGTGTCGCTGCAGGCGTGGCGACGCTGGTGATTGCGCTTTCCATGAACACAGGTTTCCGAGAGACGCTGCAAGATCGTCTCCTGGGCGTGACAGCGCACATTTCCCTCACGCACCCCGGCTCCGGCGGGATCAAGAACTACGAAGAAATAGCTTCGAAGCTGGCGGCCACGCCTGGCGTGCGCTCGGTTACGCCGGCGGTCTATCAGACGGTTTTGCTTTCGTTTGGCGGCGACGCCCGCGGAGTGGTCACCAAAGGCGTGGACCCAGATCGCGAGCGCAAAAGTGATGAAGCGCTCCAGCGGGTGGTCGCCGGGAAACTGGACTTTTCTCCGGACGCAGACGGGATGGAAGGGCTGCTGGTGGGCAAACAGCTGGCCGACGAATGGAAAATGTCTCCCGGCGACTATGTCACCATCACCAGCCCTCAAGGAAGGCTTACTCCCTTCGGGCTGATCCCCCGCACACGTCGCTTCCGCGTTAACGGGATCTTCGATTCTGGCTTTTACGACTACGACGAGAACTGGTGCTTCATGACCCTCGCCGCCGCGCAGGGTCTAGCGGGCGCGGGCGATTTAGTCAACGTGCTGGAATTCCGCCTGAACCGCCCGGAGCAAGCTGCGGAGATTGCTCCAGAGATCGAACACGCTGCGGGACAGGGATTCTTGGCTGTCACCTGGATGGAAGAGAACCGCGCGCTGTTCCGCGCGCTCCGTTTGGAGAAACTGGTCACCGCTATTTTCATTGGGCTGATCACTTTCGTGGCCGGGCTCAATATTCTGGTCGTTCTATCGATGACGGTCACGGATAAGGCGCGCGATATTGCGGTGCTCCGCTCGCTCGGTGCGCGCCGCGAACAGATTCGAAGGATTTTTCTTTGCCAGGGAATTGCCATCGGTGCAGTGGGCACGCTTTCAGGGCTGATTCTCGGGTATACGTTCTCGTTTGTCTCCGGAAACTACCACCTAATTCCGCTCGATCCTCAGGTTTATGCGGTACCGTACGTGCCTTTTCATCCGAGCCTGTTCGATGGAGTATGGATTACCGTGGTCGCGATGGCCATTTCCATCGGAGCCACAATTTTGCCCGCACGTGCGGCGGTGAAGCTGCTCCCGGTGGAGATTCTTCGTTTTGAATGAGTCCGACAACGGGAAAAGGGAGCCTCTATCTTGTCGGTGGTTTGGCGCATGATTTGCTCCTCATGTACTCAGGATGTTGGTGGGCGGCCATGGGTACTTTCCCTCAGCCTTAGCGGTTCCAGAGCCCGCCGCAACCTATTGAAAACAGAAAGATTAGGGATCTCCAAAATCTCGCGAAGAGTGGCCACTTTTTCGGCAGGCAAGCGACTGGCGAAAAAGGGAAACGGTTGGGTCACCCGACGCAATTTTGCCTGAGGCAACAGCGGACGTAGCCAATGCAAAAAGCATCTAATGATCAGCGGCGCGATTCCGCGAAGAGGAGTAACGCACGGACGCAATGAGCCCCGACGCACAACCCGCAGGCCGCATGGCGATGAGCGAGCCCAACGATGCCCGCGTTGTTATGGAATGCCGGGGTTTGAAAAAAATTTATGGGACGGGAGCAAAAAACGTCCCGGTTCTGCTGGACGCGAACCTGATTTTGCGGCAGGGCGAGATGGTTGCGGTGGTTGCGCCATCCGGAGCGGGCAAAAGCACGTTGCTGCACCTGTTGGCCGCGCTAGACACGCCAACGAGCGGTACAGTATACTTCGATTCGAAAGCCATTGAAACAAATGATGACGCGGCGCTCGCGGAATTTCGAAATCGCGCCGTGGGTTTTTTGTGGCAGCGTCACCAGTTGCTGCCGGATTTTACGGCCGCGGAAAACGTAGCCACGCCGCTGTTACTGCGCGGCGAGAAATTCACCTCCGCTCTTGAAAAAGCGCGGAAGTGGCTCGCGGAGGTCGGACTGGAAAGCCGGGCCGATCACCGTGCGGGGGAACTCTCCGGAGGGGAACAGCAGCGCGTGGCGATTGCACGGGCGCTCGTCACCGGGCCGTCCGTGCTGCTGGCAGATGAACCTACCGGAGATTTGGACGAGCAGAATGCTTGGGCCATGTTCGAGTTGCTGGCAAGGCTGCATCGCGTGCACCAATTGACGTCGCTGATCGTGACGCACAATTTGACGCTCGCCGCGCGTTGCGACCGCATCCTGGCGCTGGAACACGGCGTTCTGCGGTCCCGCGAAGCTGCGGCTGGCGCGGGCGGGGTCCCTGGGGGAGAAGCGAGCTAACGTGTTCGAACGTTATACAGAGAAAGCGCGTCGTGTAATCTTTTTTGCCAGATACGAGGCCAGCCAGTATGGCAGCCCCTACATTGAGACCGAGCACTTGCTGCTCGGTCTGATGCGGGAAGACAAAGCCCTGGCCAACCGTTTCCTCCGCCAGCAAGGTTCCATCGAATCCATTCGCAAAGAGATTGAAGCCCGCATCACCATTCGCGAGCGCATTTCCACCTCCGTTGAAGTGCCCCTCAGCGCGGAGTGCAAGCGCATCCTGAACATGGCCGCCGAAGAGGCCGAGCGCCTGGGTCACAAACACGTCGGCACGGAACATTTGCTTCTCGGTATCCTTCGCGAAGAGAAGTGCTTTGGCTCGGAGATTTTGATGGAGCGCGGCCTCCGCCTTTCGACGTTGCGCGAAGAGCTGGCGCGGACTTCCGGTGAAAAAGCGGCAGCGGCGCGGCCGAAAGAGACTTCTTTACTCGCGGAATTCAGCCGCGACCTCACGCAGGCCGCTGGCGAAGGCTCGCTCGATCCTCTCGTCGGACGCGAAAATGAAGTCGAGCGCGTGATTCAGATTCTTTGCCGCCGCACCAAGAACAATCCGGTGCTGATTGGCGAACCAGGCGTAGGCAAGACCGCTATTGTCGAGGGCCTCGCGCAACGCATCGCCGACGGCGACGTTCCTCCCTTTCTTGCCGACAAGCGCATCCTTTCTTTGGATCTTTCGCTGATTGTTGCCGGAACGAAATACCGCGGCCAGTTTGAAGAACGCCTCAAGACCATCATGAAAGAGTTGATGGAGAGCCAGAACGCCATCGTCTTCATCAATGAGCTGCACACGCTGGTTGGCGCCGGTTCCGCGGAGGGTTCGCTCGATGCGGCGAATATTTTGAAGCCTGCACTCTCTCGGGGCGAAATTCAGTGCATTGGTGCCACGACTCCCAGCGAATATCGCAAGTCTGTTGAAAAGGACCGTTCCCTAGAGCGGCGCTTCCAGGCGGTGAAAGTACCCGCTCCAAGCGAGGAAGAGGCCATTCAAGTCATACAGGGCGTGCGCGAGCGCTACGAAAAGTTTCACGCCGTCAGCTACACCGACGAAGCGCTGCGCTATTCGGTCTACCTATCCAATCGCTACATTCCCGACCGTTTCCTTCCCGACAAAGCCATCGATCTGATTGATGAGGCCGGCGCTCGTGTAAAGTTGCGCCAAGCGACGGTTCCCGAGGAAGTCGGCGAAGTACAGAAGCGCGTAAAATTCATCACGCATCGCATGGAAACGGCAATTGCCAATCACGAATTTGAGAAGGCCCGCTTTTACTCCGAGGAAGAGCGCAAGGAAAAAGAAAACCTACGGAGCCTGCGCGAGCGCTACAAGCTCGATGACGCTTCGACGGGCGTTGTGACCCGCGAAGACATCGAAGAAGTTGTGGCCCGCTGGACCGGGATTGCCGTCACCTCTATTAAAGAGGACGAGCAGCAGAAGCTCCTGCGCATCGAGCCGGAATTGCACAAGCGCGTCATCAGCCAGGACAAAGCCATCACCGCGCTCGCTCGCGCCATCCGTCGCAGCCGCGCCGGGCTCAAGTCACCGATGCGCCCGGTGGGCTGCTTCTTTTTCCTGGGCCCCACCGGCGTGGGCAAGACCGAAGTCGCCCGCCGCTTGGCGGAATTTTTGTTTGGGTCGGAGAAGTCGCTTGTTCGCTTTGACATGTCGGAGTTCATGGAAAAGCACTCCGTATCGAAGCTCATCGGCGCGCCTCCGGGGTATGTGGGCTACGAAGAAGGCGGTCAATTGACCGAGCGCGTCCGCCGGACGCCGTACTCCGTTATCCTGCTGGACGAAATCGAGAAGGCCCATCCGGACGTTTTCAATATTTTGTTGCAAGTATTTGAAGACGGGCAGTTGACCGACGGGCTCGGCAATACTGTGGATTTCCGTAACACCATCATCATTATGACGTCGAACCTGGGCGCGCGGCACTTGCAGAAGCGCACCGGTCTGGGTTTCCAGGCCGGAACTGACGAAGCCGGGCAAAAGTCGATGGAAGAAATGGTGATGAACGAAGTAAAGCGGGCGTTCAATCCAGAGTTCCTCAACCGGTTGGACGAAGTCATCATCTTCAACCCCCTCGGCGACGAAGACCTGCTCCGCATCATTGACTTGCTCGTGGGCCAGATGAACGATACTCTAATCCACCGGCAGGTGCAGGTGGTCCTCACGCCGGAGGCTCGTCAGTGGATTCTGGAGAAAACGTGCGCGGACCGCAGCTACGGCGCCCGCCCGTTGCGCAGGGCTTTACAAAAGTACGTTGAAGACCCGCTCTCCGAGGCGCTGATCCAGGGTGGAATTCAAAGGCCCGCGACACTCCAGATTTTTGTCGCAGGGGAGGGCCTGTCGTTCCGTCCGGTCGGCGAGGCAACCCCGGTCGTCCACTAGCGAATCTGAAACATCGCACAGCCGGCCCACACCGGGCCTGGCGGGAGAATCACATTTTGTGTCTGGGGGCGCGGCCAGGGTTGGCGCAATGGCCGCTCCAAGGAGAGTCTGTTTGTCGTTCGGGGGATGGCCGGTTCGTGTGACCCAGGTCGTCGCGCTCGCTTTGCTTTGTGCGAGTGCCTCCGCGGCATTTGAGCTGGGCAATCTGCCTGCCGATGATTCGCCTCCCAACAATGATTCGTCTCCCAATAAGGTCTTATTCTCCGCTTCCTTGGATTTGATCACCGGGAAAGAAGCCGTCGAGGATCACGCGCAGTCCCCTTCTCAGGCTGCGCCGGCCCGGCAACCACCCGGCCAGCAGCAATTCATCATCGAGCGCATCGAGTTCATCGGCAACCGCCGCATCCGCACGGACACGTTGAAGGCCCGCATCTTTGGCCGCGAAGGCGACCCCTACAACGAAGACACGCTGCGCCGCGATTTCCAGGCGTTGTGGAACACACAATTCTTCGAAGACGTGAAACTCCGCGTCGAGAATTCACCGAAACGGTCGGACGCGAAAATTATCGTGTTTGAGGTCAAGGAGCGACCGCAGATCCGGCGGATTCGCTATGAGGGCAACCACTCCATCTCCGAATCTGACATTCTCGATCGCTTCAAGGAGCGCAAAGTCGGTCTGAGCGTGGAAAGCCAGTTTGATCCCACGAAAATCAAGAAAGCAGAAGTGGTGCTGAAAGAGCTTCTCGGCGAGCACGGTCGCCAGTTCGCGAAGGTCACGCCGCAGTACGAGCGCATTGCGTCCAGCAATGCCGTCATTCTTGTCTTCAAAATCGAGGAAGGACCCAAGGTCAAAGTCGGCAAAATCAAGTTCAAAGGCAATCATGCCTTCAGCGACCGCAAACTAATCCGCGCGATGCGCCACGATCGCCCCTATGCCATTCCTCTCTATTTTTGGAATATCCCGGTACTCACCAAAACTTATGACCGCGAGAAATTGAGCGAGGATCTGGAAGTCGGCATCCGCGGTCTCTACCGCGACAACGGCTACTTCAAGGTTTCCGTGGGCGAGTCCATTCTTGAAAACGTTGACACCACGCACGCGCGCGCGGGCATTCCGCTGGTCACCGGTAGGGGGCACGGAAAGGCCGTCAACATCACCATCCCCATCGAAGAAGGCGAGCGCTTCCGCATGGGCACGCTCAAAATCGTCAGCTCCGATCCGGACAAGGCTTTGTCGCTCAAAGTGGATGCGTTGAAAGCCGCGTTTCCTCTGAAACAAGGCGACATCTTCTCCACCGAAAAGGTCCGCAAAGCACTCGAAACGTACGGCAAAATTTACGGCGAATACGGTTTCATCGATTTCACCCCGGAACCGGACACCGAAGTTGACGACGCCAACAAAATCATTAACCTCACGCTCCGCTTCGACGAACAAAAACAGTATTACGTGCGCCGGATCGACTTCAGCGGCAACACCACCACGCGCGACAAAGTCATTCGCCGCGAATTGATGATTGATGAAGGCCAGCTCTTCAACAAGCGATTGTGGGAGTTGAGCATCCTGCGCCTCAATCAGCTCGATTATTTCGACAAAATCGAAGCCGACAAGGCCGCCGAAATCAAGCGCAACAACAAGGCCGGCACGGTCGACATCACCCTCAAGCTCAAGGAAAAGGGCAAGCAATCCATCGGTTTGCAAGGGGGCGTTAGCGGTCTGGCCGGCAGTTTCATCGGACTCACCTACCAAACCAACAATTTCCTCGGCCTCGGCGAAACGCTTACCTTCTCCGCACAGTTTGGCAGCCTGACGCGCACCTTCATGTTTGGTTTTACCGAGCCATATCTATTTGACCGGCCCATCTCCACCGGTTTCACGGTTTTCTCTTCGCGCTATAACTTTGACCAGGCCCGTCAGGAAGCTATCCTCTTCCAGCAGTCGGTAAGCATCAATCCCCAGTATGTCCAGAATTACGTGCAAAACAGCACAGGCTTTACCGTGTTTGCGCAGTACCCACTTCGCAAGCTTTCCTTCGCGCGCTTGGGACTGAATTACGGCCTCACGCGCACGAACATCAAATCTTTTAACCAGGCTTCTTCATTGTTGTTTGAGTCTCTGCAGTTCCGCAGCTTGACCGGGCCCAGCGCGCTGAACGGGATCATCTCGAGCACCATCACGCCTTCCATCTCCTACAACACGATCGACAATCCAATTAATTCCACGCACGGCAAGAGCTTCTACTACTCGGTCGGTGTCTCGGGGCTCGGCGGCAATGTCAGGACCATCACCAACGTCATCGACATGAAGTATTTCCATCCGATCAACAAGCATCGCAATGTGATCGGGTTGCACTTCAGCGCCGCCCACACCACCGGCTACGCCGGCCAAGAAGTCCCGCCCTTCAGCCGCTTCTACATGGGCGGCGAAAGCGACATCCGCGGCTACGACATCCGCGCGATTTCCCCGGTCTCGTTCATCCCCGAGGCCACGGTCGCGCCGGCTTCCTATAAAGACCCAAGCTGCGGTGGCTGCCTGCGCACTTTTACGATACCCACCTTGATCTACGTGGCCACTTTGCCGGGCGGTGACCTGCAAGGCTTCACCAACATCGAGTACCGCATCCCCATCGTCGGCAACATCGTCCAGACCAGCCTTTTTCTGGACACTGGAACGGTTGGCGTGGTACGCCGACACGCTTTGCAGCTGAATGACGCCGGATTTCAGAACCTGCTCGAGCCGCAGAACTTCCCGAATGCCCAGCTTCCTCCGCCATTTGGGGCGGGTCTCAAGCAGCAGCTTCCCATTGCTCCAGGAACGAATTTCCGCCTCCGCGGCTCAACGGGCATCGAGTTTATCGTCCAGCTTCCCATCATTCAGGCACCGTTTCGTATCTACTACGCGTACAACGTCAATCGGTTGTACGACCAATTGGTGGCGCAGAATCCATATATTGACCCAATCCAAATTTGCGAACCGGCGAACCAACAGCCGCTGGTGCCCTGTCCTAGTGGTACGACCTTGGGCTTTTACCCGCGAACTTTGACCCCGGGCGAGTGGGCCAGCGTAAAGGGAACCCTGCAGCAGTTGCTGAACAACCCGGGGCGCTTGAATTATTTTGAGCCCAGGACGACGTTCCGTTTCACCGTGAGCCGGACGTTCTGATGGCGCCCGTGAAGCGCCGAGTTTCTTTGGGTAGAGATCTCGCAAGGAAGGCGAGGCAAGTGAAGCCTCCGCGAAAAAAAATGGCTGGACGCCGAAGTGTGGGGGAAATCGTGGGTGTGAAACATCGCGCAGTCTTGAAAATCTTTGGCGCGGCATTTGCCGCCCTTTGCGTATTCTTGTCGGCCGGCTGCGGCGGCGGCAGCTCGGCCAACGTCGTCACCGTAGCGGTCACGCCTAGCACCAGCCTCATCCTGGGTCAATCCGTCACGCTCACTGCCATTGTCACCGGCGCGACCAACACCAATGTGACGTGGAGCAAGTTGCAGTACACCACGACATCCACCACCAATGGCAAGACCACGACTTCAAATCCAATCGATGCCCCGACCGATGGCTCCTTCGGCGTTCTTTCCAATCAACAGGCAACTGGCACGGCAACTTATACCGCGCCCGATCCTGCTAAATTCCAAGTGCCCGATTCGACGAAATACCCCGGATTGCAGATCGTCATTACCGCGACATCCGTCCAGGACACCAAGAAAAGCGGCAAGGCAAACATCGTCTTAATTTCCGGCATTCGGGCGGTCATCACTCCGCTAACCGCTTCCGTGCCCACGAAAGAAAGCCAGCAATTCTTTGCCAACCTGACCAACGACATTCAGAACCAGGGCACAACTTGGCTGCTGACCCAGAACGTCCCCAACACGGACAGCAAAGGCAACTTCATCAACTATCCCGCTCTCCCTACTTGCAGCCCTAACTGCGGCACCATCACGCCGGATACCAACAATCCCAATGTCGCGGTCTACACCGCTCCCGACACGATTCCCACCGCCATTACGCCTGCGCAAACGAACAACACAAATGTGCCGTTTAACGTCACCATTGTCGCCACGCCAAAGGCGGATAGCTCAGGGTTTGTTACCGGGACCATTACCATGGTCACCGGCGGACCCATCGCTTTCAACGGAATCACACCGACCATCGCCCCGCAAGGCGGCGCTCAGTGGGACATTTATCTCGACGCTCCCAATATCTCTTCGGCTTCCAAAATCAATCTCATCGATTCAGCCGGCGGAACTACGATCCTGGATTCCACCTCGGGACAAATCAAGATTCTGTTCCCGCTTCCCACCACTTCCACAAGCACAAGCACCACCCCGACGCCTCCTCCCGCTTCTACGGGGGCCCGGGTACGCCTGAACGCGAACAACCTCTTTTCTGCTGGCACGTTTACCATTTCCGTCGTCGATCCTGCCCAGCCGTGTAACGGAAATGCGGTGGGGACTTCGTGCACAGCAACGGGCGCAGGCACCTTCACGGTTATTCCCGTGAGGCCCACGAGCACCGCCACGGTTCCCAACGATGTCGTTCAGGGCGCCAATACACAGGACACCAAGGTCACCGTTACCGGTGGTTATTTTGGGCCGGGACTTGGAACAATAAGCCCAGGAAGTGGATCAGGCAGCCAGGGCAAAGGCAGCCTCGCCTCGGTTTATTTCCAGTCTCTTGGAAACGCCGGAGACCTTCTTTCGCTCGATTCAAACAATCCCTCAACTTCACACCGGTTGAATGCCATCATATCCAATGCACAGATCAATTCCGCCAGTCCCGGCCTCTATCCGCTTTACGTCGCCAGCAACTCGTCAACGCCTCCCTCTCCCAACAATCCTTCGGTCACCAACATGGCCCTTTTCCCCGACTATTCGAGCGGTGCCCCAACCAAGTCCACACCCCCGTTTCCAGCGGGATTGAATCCCAGCGCCATTGATATTGACCCAACCCTGGGTGTCCTTGCCGTCGCCGAAACCGGCTCGAACGCCATTGAATTCTTCAGCATCGGAAAGGGTTCACTGACTTCTTTGGGGCAGGTGACGAGCACAGCGTCCGCCCCGATTAACGTGCCCACGGGGCTGTCCATCAATCGCGGCAACCACACCGTCGCGGTGGTCAATTACGGCACGCAAACCACTACATTGAACGCTGACGGCAGTTGCAAACAGGCTACCTCGACCGGGCAAAGCGTCACGGTTTTGAATATTCCCGGGAACCCTTCTCCGATCACACCGTTTAGCGTGGTTCTCCCTTTTGCGGTGCCGCAGGCGGGCGTACAAGGCACTTCGGTTTGCCCACAACCCATGCCTTTTTCGATTGGCGTTGACCCGGATTCCAACCTCGCCCTGGTTGCGTATTCCTCTGCTTCCGCCAGTTCTTTTACGAATCTCGGTTTCATCGTCAATTTGAATCCGGACTCTCCGTCGAGCCCTCCAAACGAGTGTCTCCTCGACCAGTCCATAAATCAGTCGAACAAGAACGGCCAATGCTTGTTCTCTCAGGTTACTTTGAACACAGGTACGTATCCGCACATCGCTGTGTCTGCTCACAATCATTTAGCTATCGTGACTCCGGGTGGTGCAGGTGTAGTTCGCGGTGTGGATGTCACCAAGCCCTCCAATTCCAATGTGTTGAAGTCTTCCACGCTGGCGGCGGGGCTGGTCACGGTGACCATTGATCCGACCCAGTGTCCGCCTCCCCTGCCCGCTCCCACCAGCACGTCGAATCCCTGCCCGTTCTCCATGATTCCGGGCAACGCCGGATCAGTCCTCATCTCGGGGGTGAGCCCGGGGAACGCTGCGAACGCCGCGCTATTCAACGGTGTCTTTACCGCTACCGTTACCAGCGGCAACAGCTTTACCTACGTCGTGCCCAACGCGAGCACCAGTGATTCCGGATCGGGCGGCACGGTTTTTTACGGCAATGCGGACTTGACCTTCAACGTCTCCAATGGCGGAACCACGCAAGGGGTAGCGATCAATCCCATCACCAGCACCGCGGCCCTCGCCGATGCCAACTCCACCGGAACAAACGGCCCACAGATTGACCTGCTCAGCGGCTTGGATCAAACCAGTTCCTCCATCACTTTCTTTGCCGGTTGCACTGCTTTCACCACGACTTGTTCCAGTGCGCCCGAACTGCTCGCCACAACCGAAGTGGCTTGGCAACCTTATACAAATGTCCTGGTTTCCTATAACCCGAAACTCGGACTTGTCTCTGTCTCCGACCCTGTGGGCCGCACGAGATATGCCATCGTTAGCGGGTTCGGTCCTAGCGCAGCCTCTTTTCCTGTGATGAATGGAGTCAACTCGAACACGACCGGCGACTGCGGCACATCCTCTTGTCTCACGCTTTGGGGGGGCCTCGCTGTGGATCCGGCCACCAACCAGGCCTTTGTACTCGAATCTGGCCCGGCATTGACCACCAGCAATCCTCCCGCTCCTACACCTGGCCAAATTGAGATCGTCAACCTTGGTCCTTCCACGACCAACGCGCCCAAACCTACCCATATTTCGGAAGTGATTGTTCCCAGTCCGACGCCAGGTCCCGGAGTAATCGGTGGTATTCCAAACGCTCGCGTGCCACAGGGGACCCTCACTTCGACACAACCTTTGCACGGCGTTCAAATTTTTGGCACCGGCTTCGGTTCGGGCATGCAGGTACGCCTCGACGGCGTGGACATCATCACGCAGGGCGGCACCATCGACAGCATTGCCGCTAACGGCCGCGAAGTGAACGTGACAATTCCCGCTGTCCTTCTTGCCGCGCCTCATCATTATGCCCTGGACGTCCTGAGCCAGGGCGCGCAGTCCAATGCCGTCGACTTCCTCGTGGTTCAGTCCGTGGATCTTTCCAAAGTTTGCAGCGACTCCACCGGCGCCGCAATCAATACGCTGCCAACTTCGATTGCGCTTGCGGATCAAATCGCCAACGGGCCCTTCTCGCCCATCGGTTTGGTGAGCGTTTCCGGTTGCAACAGCATCGTTGAACTCGACCTCAACCCCGCGCACATGACGTTTGGGCAGCAAATCGGGAGCCCCATTTCCGTTGGAACTGGTCCTCAAAGCATTGCCATCAGCCAGAAGCTAGGCCTCGCTGTCGTTGCCAACCATGGCACCAACACCGTCTCAGTCATTGATCTGACGAAAAATCCGCCAGTCCCGAAAGTTCCCGATGTCAACACCGGAACGAGCCCGACCGGCGTCGGAATCAGTGACGCAACCGGGGCGGCGCTAGTCGCAAATTTCGGTTCAAACACCGTCAGCCTCCTCGATCTTGGGTCCCTGTTCCCTCCGGCCGGGACGACTCCGCCCACGACTCTGACGGCCACAAGCATCGGCGGTGTTCAGTCGCCAATCGCGGTGGCCATCGATCCCGATCGCGGTACAAACAACCAGGGCATCGCGGTGGTCACGGCCATCACTTTAAGCAGCGCGCTTGGCCCTTCTGGCTCTCTTGACGTGGTCGAGATCGGCTTCGCAACTCCGGTTCTCAGCACCACAATTTCGTCCGGCTTCGTCTCCAGCACGCCCACCGGCATCGTCTTCGATCCAACTGTGGTTACGAACACCGCGAACCCCGGAACTTTTTACGCCAACTCCAGCGGGACGAACTCGATCACGCAATTCAACCCGGACACCGGCGGCGGCAGTTCCGTGAGCGTAGGGATCAACCCGACGTCTCTGGCGATTAATCCGCAAACGGGCGCGATTCTCACATCCAACTTTGGGAGCAACACCGTTTCCATCGTGGATACCGTCTCGAGTCCCTTCAAAACGCATCAAACTCTAGGGATTCCGGGTTCGCCCACGTTCGGCGTAGCCATCGACCAGTTCACGAATTTGGCGGTCATTGTGGATCAGGCAAACATGCGGGTTTTGCTGTTCCCCATGCCGAATTGATGTCGCAGAAGGGGCTGTGAGTTGCGCTCCGCTCGGCTTCGCCAAAGGAAACGAAGCGCCCCGGGCGCTCATAAACTGCATTGCAGGAAAGGAAGCGCGTCGGCTATACTTTCAGGTTTGAAATGGCCTCATTTTTGCCGCTGGGGGAGCGGTCAAGAGTTTTCAGGTTGAGCTGGCTTCAATCCGAATTGTTCCAGCTTTCCGAATCGTAGCAATGATAAGGAGAATAAAGTGAATTCCAGAATCATGAAGTACACGGCTGCCCTTGCCGCCGCCGGTCTTTTGATCGCCGCTGCGGTCCGTGGACAGTCTTCGTCCTCCTCTGCCGCTGCTGCCCCAGCCGCGCCGGGCAAGGTTGGCGTCATCAACATTCGCGGGGCCATCGGAAATACCGCCGAAGGCAAACAGGCTTCCGCCGAACTCCAGTCCCAGTTCGCTCCGCGCCAGACCGAACTGGAAAAGTTGAACAGTCAGATTAACGACCTGCGCCAGCGCCTTGCTGCTTGCGAAAGCAAGTGCAGCCAGGACGAAATTGGACGTCTGACGCAGCAGGGACAAAAAGCCACGCAGCGCTTCGATCGCCTGAACAACGAGCTCCAAGAGGACGTGAACTCCGCTCAGGGTGAAGTCATCGATCGCATCGGCCGCAAGATGGTCGATGTTCTCGACCGCTACTCCCGCGAGAATGGCTTCACCTTGGTGCTGGACTCTTCGGCCCAGAACACTCCGATTCTTTACGCCTCCACGCAGATTGACGTCACCCAAGAGATCGTGCGTCTCTACGATGCCGCTTACCCGGTGAAAGGTGGAGCCGCGCCCGCGAAGCCTGCCGCAAAGTCTGCCCCAAGCACCACTCCGACCAAGCCGTAGCTCTGGCCCATCGCCCGGTTTGCAGGTTCTTCAAAAACGCCCCGAGTGAACTCGGGGCGTTTTCCTTACTCACGCGTGATTGCACGTTCCCACCTGCCCGGGCTCCGGCCAAGAACGGTGGTGCTGAGCGCTGCGAAGCATCTCAAGCTCACGGGGCAGGGATAAGCTCGATCAGCGTTTTTGCTTCCTACGTTTTCTTTGATCGCTTCAACTTTTCAACCTTCGACTTTTCAACAGCCTTTTGCTTGCTGTCGGCCGTTAGTTGTCGACTCTCAGCTTTTCTCACGCTATAGTGTCCGCGGAATTCTTCAGGAGGTCCTATGCCGCAACCATCACCCGCACCTGAATCCCACAGCGCTTTCATGGATCGCATTCCCCGCCCGCCCGTTTTCACTGCTCCCGCCGAGGAGCGCCGCCATCGCAAGGAGCGCCTTGCCGCCGCCTTTCGGCTCTTCGCCGAATATGGTTTCGACGAAGGCGTCGCCGGCCACATCACCGCGCGCGACCCCGAGCGCCCCGATTGTTTCTGGGTCAATCCCTTCGGTTTGCACTTCGGCCGGATTCGCGTTTCGGATTTAATCCTGGTGGATCACTCCGGCAAAGTTGTCGAAGGCCACGCGGAAGTGAATCTCGCCGCGTTCGCCATTCACTCGCGCATTCACGCCGCTCGCCCCGACGTTGTCGCCGCGGCGCACGCGCACTCTCTTTACGGCAAGTCGTGGTCCGCGCTCGGCCGCCGCTTGGATCCGCTCACGCAGGACGCCTGCGCGTTTTACGAAGATCACGCCGTCTTCGACGATTACACCGGCATCGTGGAGGAAACTACTGAAGGCGACCGCATCGCTCGCGCTCTCGGCGCCAAAAAAGCGGCCATCCTCCGGAATCACGGGCTCCTTACCGTTGGCCACACCGTCGACGAAGCCGCCTGGTGGTTTATCACCCTGGACCGCTCCTGCCAGGCGCAACTCCTCGCCGAAGCCGCGGGCCAGCCGCAAAGGATTCCTCACGAAACCGCGAAGAATACTTACGCGCTGGTTGGCACGCATCTCGCTGGCTGGTTCCAGTTCCAGCCGCTGTGGCAGCGCGTCTCCCGCGCGCACCCCGACTTGTTCGAATGACGGTCGTCCACGCTGTCTTTGTAGTGGCCGCAGCCTGACCCTGAGCCACGCTAAGGGATGCGGCGCCCGTCTTGGCGCCTGTCCGTGCCAGCTGGGTTCGGGCAACTCAGTAAAATGTCGCGTGCTTTTCCGCTCTTGGCAGTTCTCCTGCCACCACGGTGCGCAGCTCGCCGGGGCAAGAGCCTGAAGCTCGCCGAACCGCTCGCGCAAAGGAGCTTGGCGATTTGAAGCCCAGGTCGATCGACAGGACTTTGATCGCTACTCCGGGCTGTACCGCAAAAAAACCCTTCACACGGTCCATCAGGACCCCTTCCCGGTAACTCCTGAAGGTTCCGCCGGTTACCGTCCGCACGGTTTTCTTGATGGTTCGCTTGCTGACTCGCAAGCTCTGCGATAGTTCTTCCAGCGTCCTTCGGGGATTCTCTGTCAGACTTGCCGCTATCTGCTCAAACAATATTCTCGGAATTCTTGGATCGTAGGACATAGTCGATCCTCCCGGTTCGCTTTTTTCTTTCCTGGGTCTTGCTTCAGGGGTTGGCAGGTCACTTTCGTTCGAGCCGGAGCCGGGGTTTGCTCTCCAGGACGGCGGGGACGTGAAGGCTTCAGTCGCCGTTCAGGTGGCCAGCGCCATCAATGTAAGGGTAATCTGCTTTCAAACAATCAGGTGTTTACCCTATTCGCTCATCCGCACAACGCCGGAGTGTCTCGAACTGCTTCCAGTCGCAGTTGTCTACAACCGCGCCTTGCGGTCAACTCGCCGCCGGCCTAAGCTGCTGCCGCCTTTCTCACTGAGGCGTTTTTCTTCGGGCGTGTTTTCGGCGAAAACTCCGCGTACAACGGTCGCTTCGCCAGGATTCCTATGAATTCCTGCACGTACGCCGGCGCGCGGTTCTCCCGCAATTGGGCGATGGACCATTTCCACCGGCATCCCGGGGGCTTCAGCGGCACTCCAACCAGCGTCCCCGAAGCGAGCTGTGGCGCCACCGTCCATGTCGGCAGCGCGGCAATTCCCAGCCCGCCGACCACCATATCGATGATGGCCTCCGTCAATTTCACCTCTTGAATTTTCCTCGGGCGGACTCCGGCTGGCTCCAGGATTTTGGTCAGCAGTGTGCTTTCTTCCTTCGGTGGATAAAGCAAGATCGTTTCGTTCGCAAAATCTTCAGGTGCAGCGCAGCTCTTCCCGGCGAGCCAGTGAACCGGCGCAACGGCAATCACTACATCATCCTCAAACAGCGGCTGGTAGCGAATCCTTCGGTTGCGAACCGGCTCGTTCACGATCGCCAGATCGAGCTTCCCTTCGAGCAGCGCCTCGAACGGGTCGTTCGTCGCTTCGATCACCAGTTGCACTTCGACTTCGGGAAATTGCTCCTGGAAAAGAATCAGCCGCGATGGCAGCCAGTGATACGCGGTATGACATTGCGTGGACAGACGAATCAGCCCTTTCGTCACCACCGCGTTTTTCTGAATCTCCGTCTCCGCGCGCTTCAGTTCGCACAGCACTGTCCGCGCCGCTTGCAGCAGTCGCTCGCCCGCGGGCGTCAGTATCATCTTCCCGCTCTTGCGCTCAAAGAGCGCTGTGCCCAAATGCTCTTCGGCGTCGCGCAATTGATGGCTCAACGCCGATTGCGTCAGGTGCAGCCGGCTGCCCGCGCGCGTCACGCTGCCCGTTTCCGCGATCGCCGCCACCAGCTTCAAATGCCGGATTTCCAGGTTCATGGAGTCTCCATCTGCGCGAAACATCGTCAGCTCGAAGGCTTTTTCGCGCGCCATGAATGTTGCTCATATAGATGATGAAATCATTCCATTTGTCTCATGCTTCTTGTGCTTCTACTCTCGAGTTGCTGCTGCAGACGCGCAGCCACTTTGGCCTGTCCTCTTCGTTTTCTGGGCACCAGGGTGACGGAGAGGTCGCCGTGGGGGCGCGCAGCGACTTGCTGCCATGAATCGCACGACAGCTGCGTTTGGCGAGCAGGAGGCGGCCGCTCCGAGTTTGAGCGCGCGTGCCGGATAGATTCGTTTTAGGGTTGCCATAGCGTTGCTCCGATGGACGTAACCGGGTTACCGCTGGTGGGTCTTTTGAACTTTTCGCTCCGCTTTCGTCTCCGTGCTTTGGCCGCAACCCTCGCGGGACTCGCCCTTCTCACGCCTGCCAGCTTCGGCAACGCCGAGCCGGTTCTCCTCCCTTTTCGTTCCGTGCGTTCCTTAATCTTGGTTGATGCCAAGGTGAACGGCCGCTCGGCTGCGCTTCTGCTCGATACCGGCGCCAATCACACCATCATCAGCCCCAAAGTGTGCGGCAGCGTGCCGGCGCCCGCCGTCGAGCGTGCCAGCAAGGGCCCCGGCATTGTGGGTAATGCGCTGCGCTTGCGCGTGGATTTGGAAATCGCGGATCGGTTTCTGTTTTCCCAGCCCGTGTCGGTCATGAGTCTCGGGGATCTCCCCCAGCGTATCGGCGCCCAGTTCGACGGCCTCTTGGGGCAGGACATCCTTCGCGAATTCCGCTCCGTCCGCATCAACTACCGCGCCCGCGTCATCGAACTCGAAAAGTAATTCCCCCACGAGGCTCTCTTCGAGGCTCGGGGTAAAGGGGGCAAGTTGGTGACTCATGACTTGTCTTCCGTAACTTCCATGATAGGTCTCTGTCAGAGGCAAGAAGTGCTCCTGATGCGCTCGGGAGGAGCGCGGCTGTAGCGATCCAGATCAAAGCGAGTGGCGGGAATCCATCCTTCGGCGAATACCTTGCCAGCGTCGTCTTTCGCGCAATAGCTGATCATCTGCTGGTGAACATCCAGGCCGATGTAATACATACGTTGCATGGGGGAGCCCCCTTTGGTGTTTCTGAATCAGCTCGGTCGCTTGACTTCGGCTTTTGTACACCAAGCGCTCCTCCCTCGACCTATACATTCAAACTTACCAGGCCTGGAGAATTACTTCGCGGTTGCCGGTCATACGGGAGGCAGGGTGTTACGATACGTCAGATCGAACCGTTAGCTCTGTCCCATATTGGAGGGGACCAGCTCAGAAAGTTGGCCTGCTGCTTCCACCACGGAAGCCAAGAGCGTGCGGGCCGTATCTCAAGCGAGACTTATGAGCAGGGCGGAGAAGGTATGAACTCAACCAAGCAGACCGCGAGAACCGCGGGTGCAGTGCATCGAATCAACGCGGTGACCGGCTTTCAGCATCATCTATGTTCGACACTCATCGCCTGGCTGGGAACCGGGTAACCGGAAATCGCCCGCAGAACTTATCCCGTTGGTCGTTTAACCGATGCGTCCGTCCCAAGACCACTTCGGAATGTGCAAACCGTCTGGCACATCCTCTGCCGAGTCGTGGTAACGAGACATCGTGGTCGTGGTAGCCCAGGCGAAGTAATCGTGCAGCACGCGCCGGAGCCGTTCGTCGCGGGCGAGGCCGACGTCTTCCAGCGCCTGATCGAAACAAGCGATCGCCCGCTGGTCCATCTCCTCGTGCAGCCCGTTGCCGCTGTGAATCCGCACCACGGAGGTCTCATCACCGTACTGGTCAGAGTATGTCGTAGGCCCACCGAGTGCCTCGGCCCAGTACGCGGCAAGGCGCTCGCTGTGCTGCGGGTGGTATCCGTGGCTGAACGCATGGCTAACTACTTCGTCTTCCAACACCCGCGTGTGCCATGCGCTCGCCAATCTTAGCAACCCATCGCGACCACCTGCGGCTTCATAGACCGTTTGCATGTTTCCCGAATTGTATCGCACGAATAGTGACAACGAAATGGGTATCCTCTCGCGTATGGCCAGTTTGAAAGCATATCGAGGATAGCCGGTTCAAAGTCCGTTCGCTCTTCCAGGACGAGCTTGTCGTTTTCGACGGAAAAGGGCAGGCCTAGACTCACTGGTTTTATACCGGGCCCAGAGATGGTGACGCACAGCCATCGCGGACAATTCTCCCCCGCCAATTTGCCCCACCCATACGAATCCAATTCTCGTTGTCGTCCATGTCTTTCTCTCGACCAGTATTTGTGGTGATAATCGCGATCGCATTTCCGCCACGTTCGGATAAGACCGCGCTCGTCCCTCTTCTGCTGCTCGCTCTACTCGTTTTGCTCGTTCTCGCCAACTCGGCAGCGGAGTATGTCGGCGTCCGGCACGCTCTCACCGTTTACGTCGTTCTAGCTGTGCTGTCTGCTTTCGCCGTCCGACGCCTCCTAAGCCTGCGCCAACAAGTTCTCGGCATAGGGGTACTGACGGTCACCGCCCTCGCATGCACACCGGCTCTCGCGGTCGAGCGCCCCTGGGAATATCACAATGCTATCGGTGGAGGCACTCGGAATGGTTATCGCTACTTCCGCAACGAGGGGGTTGATCTGGGCCAGCGCGATCGGGAAATTGCTGAATACTGTCATCGCCACCTGGAACGTTTCGGAGAAGTTCCTTACGTGGTTTACGAGCCGTCTTTGCTGCAAGCTGACCTGGTCCGCTATCTTCGCTTGCGCCTTAAGGTTCTTGACGACCCATCCGCGGAAGAATTCCATCCGGTTACCGCGTCGGGAACACTTCTGGTACTGGCAAGAGCGGTGTCTCCTGCGATCTGGTCCGACTTTAAAGCTTTGCGAGATGCCCAACCCGTCGATCGCCGGGGAAACCTGCTCATCTACCAGGGTACATACTTTGCCGAATGTTCGTGCGGACGCCTTAATCGATCGCGCGGAAAAGTTGCTTGAAGCGCCCACACTCGATTCTCCACAAAAAATTGAAAGTTGGTTGAAAGAAAGTCTGACTCTACGACCTGACGATTTTGGGTCCTGGATGATGCTCGGCAACCTCTATCTGCGTCAGAGTCAGCGCGAACGAGCCTTGGCCGCGTATCGTCGGGCCGCGAACGCTACTCCACCCAGTCCCGTGCGACGGGCAATCGAGGAACAAATCGTCCTGGTGTCCACACATCTGATTAACACAGTGGCCGCTCTTCGCGATCCGACCATGGAATGAGCCGCCAAGCCAACGCTCGTACCCAGAACAAGCCATCAAGAAGTGATGCAGACCGAGGGAAAATGGGTTGAACGCCAGCCTAACTCCCTCTGATTAACGCATTGCCACAAGGGTGGGTACCAGAACGGGTTCAGGGTAAAAACAGGGTTGCCTGGCCCCTTGCGAGGGGCGTTTCTCCCTTACTTGCTGTACTTCCTCAACCTCCGTTGCCGCTCATGCGCGGTTGCCGCGTTCCGGGCGCAGTGCCATAATTTCTCTTTGCGTGAGGCACGGAACCTCTGCGGCCGAGTCACAGGTCATGAGTTACGTCTTCACGGTCTGAGAGGGCGTTATGGCGCTGAGGGATAGCTGGATTGAAAAACGAGAAGCGGCGGCTGCTTCCAGCGGCGGTCGCAATGGCACGGCGTCGGATGGACGCAACATGTCGCAGATGCATTTCGCCCGGCGGGGCGTGATCACCGAGGAAATGCAGTACGTTGCCAAGCGCGAAAAGCTCGACTCGGAGCTGGTCCGCAGCGAAGTTGCTCGCGGCCGCATGATTATTCCCGCCAACGTAAATCACCGCGGCCTCGAGCCGATGGCCATCGGCATCGCCTCCAAATGCAAAATCAATGCGAACATTGGCAATTCCGCTACTAGCTCCAACATTGATGAAGAGCTGAAAAAGCTCCACCACGCCGTCCACTACGGCGCGGACACGGTGATGGACCTCTCGACCGGCGGGAACATTCCTGAGATTCGCAAAGCTATCATTGACGCATCGCCCGTTCCCGTCGGGACGGTTCCGGTGTACGAAGCGATTTCCCGCGTCCGCCGCCCGGAAGACTTGACCTTCGAGCTGATGCTCGAAGTGATCGAAGAGCAGGCCGAACAGGGCGTGGATTACATGACCATTCACGCCGGCGTGATGCGCGAGCATGTGCCGTTCGTGCGCAAACGCATTACCGGCATCGTCAGCCGCGGCGGCTCGCTGATGGCTCACTGGATGGAGCATCACAAGAAGCAGAATTTTCTTTACGAAAATTTCGACGCCATCTGCAAAGTCTTCAAGAAGCACGACGTGAGCTTCTCGCTCGGCGACGGCTTGCGCCCCGGCTGCATCGCGGACGCAAGCGACGAAGCGCAATTTGCCGAGCTGAAAGTCCTCGGCGAGCTGACGAAGAAGGCCTGGGAGCACGACGTTCAAGTGATGATTGAAGGACCCGGCCACATTCCGATGGACAAAATCAAGGAGCAGGTGGACCTGGAAATGGAATGGTGCCACGAAGCGCCGTTCTACACGCTGGGGCCGCTGGTAATTGACATCGCTCCCGGCTACGACCACATCACCAGCGCGATTGGCGCGGCGATGATTGGCTGGCACGGCGCTTCGATGCTGTGCTACGTCACTCCCAAAGAGCACCTCGGCTTGCCGAATCCGGATGACGTGAAGCAGGGCGTCATCGCCTACAAAATCGCGGCGCACGCCGCCGACGTGGCGCGCCACCGTCCTGGCGCGCGTGACCGCGACGACGCGCTTTCCTATGCCCGGTTCTTGTTCGATTGGAACAAACAATTCGAGCTTTCGCTCGATCCGGAAACCGCGCGCGCCATGCACGACGAGAATTTGCCGGACGACTTCTACAAGGAAGCGAAGTTCTGCTCCATGTGCGGCCCGAAGTTCTGCTCCATGAACATCACGCAGATGGCGGAAGCGGAGTCCGGCCAGGACCAGGCCGAACGGAAACAGAAATTTGCGGAATTGCTGGTCAAAGTTCAGGGCGCCTGAAATGCGAGTTGGAACAAACGAGCTTTCCGGTGCGTATTTCAATAAAGAGGAGAAAAAACCGAACGCTCGTGTGCCTCGGGCCGAGGCGGGGCTGGGGAGATGACAATATGGAGTTTCTGATTTTTGTGACGCTTCTTTATTTCCTGCCCACGGTCCTAGCTATCGTTTCCCGGCAGAGGTCCGGTGCTGTTGTCATTTTTCTTGTGAATTTGCTTCTGGGTTGGACCATCATCGGTTGGTGGGTCGCGCTGATCTGGGCTCTTGCTTCCGACGGGTCTTCGCACGAGGTTCGGCGCATCCCTGTGAGTTCCGGCCGATTCTGTTCTCAATGCGGGACGCTCTCGCCTTCGGGCGCGCATTTCTGCACGGCATGTGGCCATGCCGTGTAACTGGCGGACTCCCCGAGACCTCGAATGACCAAGCCAGAAACCGGCGAGATGTTGCGCGAAGAATTCAACCGCTGGGCCGAAGCGGGCCGCGGAGAAGGCATGGAGCAGGAGCACCTGCCCATCACTCTGCCGCTTCTGGAGAAAATGCGGCTCGGCCCCGCGGACAACGTTCTCGATGTCGGATGCGGGGCAGGCTGGCTTCCACGAAGGCTCGCAAAACTGGTTCCGCAGGGCCGGGTGGTGGGCATGGACGTTTCCGACGAAATGATTCGCCACGCACGCCGCGCTAGCGTGGATTTTGAAAACCTGATGTTCGTCACCGGCGAAGTGCAAGAAATTCCCTGGGAGCCGAATTTTTTCTCGCACGCGATTTCTGTGGAATCTTCTTATTACTGGCCTGAACCCACCGCGGGCATCCGCGAGATGTTTCGCGTGCTGAAGCCCGGTGGGGCAGCGTGGATTTTGATCAACTACTACCGCGACAATCCGCATTGCCACCAGTGGGGCGATTTGCTCGCGGTGAAAACGCATCTGCTCTCCGCGGAAGAATGGAGTGAGTTTTTCCGCGAGGCTGGCTTCGGAGGCGTGGAGCACGAGCGCATTGCCGACCCTTCGCCGACCCCGGATGTTTACACCGGCCGCTGGTTCCGCGACACCGCGCAGCTCCGCGCGTTCAAGGCGGAAGGCGCGCTGGTCGTCCACGGCAAGAAGGAATGAGATTCTTGGCTACTCGAGTCCGGGTTCCGCTTGAATTCGCGGTATGCAACTCTTCAGATCTGATTTGAACTGACGCGCGCAAAAGGCGTGGCGAATTTTCTACCGGCGTGATATGAACCATTCCCATCAGAAAGTCCTTCGATGTTTTTTCTAAACAGCGGCGTGGCGGTGGTGACCGGAGCGGCATCGGGCATTGGCCGAGCGCTCGCGCAGCGAATGGCCGCTGCAGGTTCGGCGCTGGCAATCGCGGACATTGACCAACCGGGATTGCTTCAGACGGCGCAAGCTCTCCCAAAAAACAGCGCGATGGTTACCACCCACGTTGTCGACGTTGGCAAAGAAGAAAGCGTGAAGTCCTTTGCCGCCGACGTGAGCGCAAGGCATGGGCGGGTTACGCTGCTCATCAACAATGCGGGAGTCGCGCTGCACGGGAATTTCGAAGAGATTTCGCTCGAGGATCTGCGCTGGCTGATGGACATCAATTTTTGGGGCATGGTTTATGGCGTCAAGTATTTCCTGCCGATGCTGAAACGGGAACCGCGGGCGCACATCGTGAATTTGTCGAGCGTTTTTGGTCTCATCGCACCGGCAGGCCAAGCGGCGTACTCGGCCAGCAAATTCGCGGTGCGGGGATTTACGGAAGCCCTGCGCCACGAACTCGCGCCTACCAATGTTTGCGTGAGTTGTGTGCACCCCGGCGGGATTCGAACCGCCATTGCACGCAGCGCGCGATTGGGCGCCTCAACACCGGCCGCAAGGCGCGAAGAAAGCATCGCACGGTTCGAAAAATTGGCGCGCACACCGCCGGAAAAAGCGGCCGCCGCAATTCTGCGCGGGGTGGAGCGCCGCGAGCCGCGCATCCTTATTGGAATGGACGCCTATCAGGTCGATGTCCTGCAGCGTCTGCGACCCGCCACTTACTGGAAGTCTCTGGCGGGCAGGCTCAAGGACCCGGGCGTCACCAGCAAAGCACCGCCGTCAAACAATCCACCAGCTAACCTGCTCAGGAAGAGCGATTAGTGTTCTCTTTCCGAAGGGATGGAATACAACCGCACGCGGTAGACATGCGGCCGCTTTGCATCCATTAGCAATTGGCGGCCCTGGTTGGTTTGATCGCCATTGAGGCGCCGCTCGGTGGTCCATTGTCCGGAAGGGCGAGAGACTTCTTCGACGCTCTCAATTCCGGCAATTCCAGCATCCACGTCGGGATCGCGCGCGAAGCTGACGGTCAGGCCACTGCCGGCAATGTAGAACTCTCCCGGAGACGATTGCAGGATGAGCATGGCGCCGTCTTCGGTGAGAAAGGTCCTCGCCGGCCAAGAACGCGAAAGCGTGGCTTCAAATAGAAATCCTCCCAATGCCACCGTCTGCGTGGGACGCGGGCTAGTTGCATGGAGCACCAGGCCGCGAGTTGAGCCGGCCGCTTGGGCCGCAGGTAGCAAATCGCTCACGCTGTCCAGCAATTCGTAGACTTGCATCAGCGGCGGCTTTGATTCACCGTCCTTTTCCGGAAGCGTCAGAGTGTCTACCGCAAACGGGCTGAATCCGAAAGCGCGCGCCTGCCCGTAGGCGTAGAACGCATTGTACGGAGCGCTGTCCATGCGCGCTTCGGGGATGAAGATGGGATTGCCCGGAATTGCGTAGCGCTCCACCCAGTACTCGAAATTGGGCCAATAAATATCGGGCGAGTAGAAATCGATGCTCGGCGCAGCCGCGCGCCAGGCTTCCAGATAATAGGGATGCGGTCCGCCACTGGGGTACTCGCCGGCCCTTTCGAATGGCCCGGGAAGCTGCGCGTTGACGTACATGGGAAGCGCATACTCACCTTTGCCGGCGTGAGTGACGGCTTCGATATAGCTGGCATAATTCCAGGCCATGAACACCTCGTTTGCGGCGTCGCCAAAGACTTCGGGCCAGCTTTGCCCGTGTTCGTTGAGGTGGGAGGCCAATTCCGGGGAGAGTTGCGCACGCTTGGCGGCGAGAGCGCGGAGCAATGCGTCAGAGACGCGTCCGCGAAATAGCCGATTGGCCTCGGGAGAGCGATCCCGACCTTGGCCGAGGTAACCCACTTCGTTTTCGACTTGCACCATGAGGACGGTCTGCCGGTCGGAGTCTTTCTCACGGACGTGACGCAGCAATGCAGCAAAGGCGCGGCTATCGCAGCGGCGGGTTTCCGCCGACAACGTCGAAAGAATCTCGAGCGGCCTTCCTTCGGCGGATTCTGCGCGGGGAAAACGCTTGATGTCGGATTTCACCCACGCGGGCGCGTAGTTGGAGAAGGCGTTTTTCCAGCTGCCGAACCAGAGGAGCACCAGATGCATTTTGTGGGCGCGCGCAACCTCCATCCAGTGATCCAGGATGCCGAAGTCGAAATTGTTTTCTTTGGGCTCGAGCTGCTCCCAGGCCACGGGTATGAGGACGGTGTTGACGTGCATGCTTGCGAGCTTGGGGATGATCGCATCGGCCTGCGCGGAGGTGGCCGATGAGGAATTGCCAAGTTCACCTCCGAGAATCAGGAAAGGATGACCGTTCACGATGAGCTGGCCTGTTCCGTTCAGCATTTGGATGTGCGGCAATTCAGCGGCATGCAAGGGCAGGTTGAAAAGAAACAGGCCAGCGATCCCAAAAAGTATGGCGCGGAAGGCGATCTTCACAGCAGCGGCTCCTGGTGGAAGTTTTCTGATCTGGATTGCCAAGGATACGCGGTTACCGAAGCGAGTGGTAGCCGAGGATTAGGGCCGTGGACGGTTCCACTTGGGGATCCGGAACGTTCTCTTGCCAGATAGCAAACTTTGACGGGCTACACGGGTGCATATATACTCCCCGAAGATACAGGGCGAAGAACGGGTCTAAAGACCCGCCACTGCAAGGGCGAGAGCGGTTAAGAAAGGGGTGAAGCGCGCCCCTACAGCGGTAGAGTGTTGGAGTGATTCTCAGATGGGTGTTCTGGACCAGCGGTTCGAAAAGAACTTCATGATTACGTCGGTGGACTACGTGTTTAACTGGGCGCGGAAGAGCGCGCTGTGGCCGCTGACGTTTGGCCTGGCGTGTTGCGCGATCGAGATGATTGCTTCTACCACTTCGCGGTTTGACATGGCGCGGTTTGGCGCGGAAGTGTTCCGGCCTTCGCCGCGGCAGGCGGACCTGATGATCGTTTCGGGGACGGTGACGCTGAAGATGTCTCCGGTGATTCAACGGGTGTGGGCCCAAATGCCCGATCCGAAATGGTGCATCTCGATGGGTGCGTGCTCGAGCGTGGGCGGGCCGTTCAACACCTACTCGGTTTTGCAAGGCGTGGACCGCATCGTTCCAGTGGATGTGTACATCGTGGGCTGCCCGCCGCGGCCGGAGGGCCTGTTCTTCGGGCTGATGAAGCTGCAGGACAAGATTGATCAGATGACGCTGGCGAAGCGGCCCACGGAAATACGGCTGAAGCCGGAAATGGTGGAGGATTTCAAGAAGGGCGTGATGGTGGCGCAGACGATGGAACCCCGCTAAGAAATGGAGAAGGAAAATAGAAATTGGAGATCACAGAGGAACAGAACGCAGAGCGGGGACTCGGGATTAGGGACCATAGAAGAGAAGAGGAGAGGCGAGCACCATGGCGTTCGTGCGGACGGCAAAGACGAACGAAATTACTCCGGGGACGATTCGAGAATTCCAGGTGGAAGGCAAGGCGGTGGCCTTGGCGAATGTTGAGGGCAAATACTACGCGATTAACAACACGTGCCTGCATCGCGGTGGACCGCTCGGTCAAGGGACGTTGAGCGGAACGATTGTGACCTGCCCGTGGCACGGCTGGCAATACGACGTCACCACCGGGAAGGTCAAACAGAACCCGGCGGTCGGTGTGGACTGCTATCCAGTCGAGGTCCGGGGCGAAGACATTTTCGTGGACGCCGGATAACGAAAAGGGAAAATAGACAAGAGAAATTCGAAAGACGAAATTCGAAGCTCGGAACTCCGGGGGATCCCCTATTTTGTTGAAACTAATAAGGATAACCAAAACCAACTCGCGTTAGGATCCGCTGGGCTGCGCCCTTATTGAGTAGACCTTCCTCCGTTTTTCCTGGGTTTTCCTCCGGTCTAAGTCTCACATTTTGTTTCGCTTTTTGAGTGCCACCGTGTATAGTTCTGCGGACTCCAAGGCCTCAATGGCGATAACAACTGTTGAACGACACTACTGGATCTTCAGCGCGGACCCTCACCACTATCATTGGGACACGCTTTTCGTCAAAGGCAAAGAGATGTGGCACGGGGCAGGGGCGAAGCCTGACGCCATCCGCGCGCTGAAGCAGGTGCGTAAGGGCGACCGCGTGCTCTGCTATCACTCGGCGCCGGAGCGGTCGCTATATTCCATCGCGGAGGTTACGCGCGATCCTTATCCCGATCCGCACGACCACAAAGGCAAAAACCTGGTGGCGGATTTGCGGGCGTTCGAAAAACTACCGCGGCAGGTGACCCTGGTGGAGATGCGCGCCAATTCCGCGTTGAAAAAAATGAAGCTGCTCAAAAACGTGAGGCTGCTCATTTCGCCAATCAGCGACGCGGAATATCAAGAACTTCTGCGCATGGCCGGGATTGTGCCGACGCCGGGAATTCCGTTGCCCTAACGCGCGCGGAGTCTTGGTCTTGCTTGACGAAATCTTTTCCGGCAAGAAGGGCGTGCTCGATCTAAGCTACGCCATCAACGACAGACTAGTGCCGTGGCCGGGAGACGAGAAGTGGTTTGAAGCGAAAGTCAACGCGTCGGTCGAGAAGAACGGATACTTCACGCGGAGCTTCTGGATGCTGGAGCATTACGGCACGCATCTGGATGCGCCGGCGCACTTCCCGCCGGGGAAAGCAACGGTGGACCAAATCCCCGCAAAGCAGCTTTTTGGGCCGACCGTGGTGTTGGACGTGCGGGCCGAGGGAGCGAAAGACGCGGATTACCGGCTTCCTGCGGCGCGCGTGGAAGAATGGGAAAAACGGCACGGACGGATTTCACCCGGAGCGATAGTGCTTCTGCGGACGGGCTGGGCATCGCGCTGGCCGGATGCGCAGAAGTACCGAAATCAGGACGCCGAAGGAAGAATGCATTTCCCGGGTTTTTCCGTGGAGGCGGCGAAACTCCTCATCGAGCGGAAAGTCAGCGGCATGGGATGCGATACGATGAGCGTCGATTACGGGGCTTCGGCGGACTTTGCGGTGCATCATCTGGCGCTGGGTTCGGGGCTGTATCATCTCGAAAATCTTGCTGATCTTAGCGGCCTGCCGGAGACCGGGGCGTTTCTGGTGGTGGCGCCGATCAAGCTGGAAGGCGGCTCTGGCGGGCCGGTGCGGGTGTTTGCGTTGCTGCCGTGAGGGCGGCGGAGTCTTCTGCGACATTTTTGGGGGATTCACGTCTCAGTAGTTGGCGGGTGTGGTGGGGTCAACGGGAATCCGATTCAATTGTCGTGAAACAGATGTTACATGGGACCGGGTTGCGCTCAAGCGCGGCCTTACCTAGGCGCGATAGAGCCGCGCATTTGGCGCGGCGGGCGCAGCAATGCTGCGCCCCTACAAGTGCCGATACTAGGGCTGGTCGTTTTCTTGGAGGAGATATGCGAGTTCGAATGGCGGTTCTGACTTTCGCTTTGTTGACGTTGACCTGCGCGGGAGCAACTCGAGCGGCGGAAGAAACGCCGCTGCTGGCGCATTCGCCGACGCTGAGCAAAACGCAGGTGGTCTTTACCTATGGCGGGTACTTGTGGAGCGCGCCGCGCGAAGGCGGCGATGCGCGGCAGCTTACCACGGGCGGCCATGAAGGTGCGCCGGTGGTTTCTCCTGACGGCAAATGGATCGCTTTCACCGCGATGTACGACGGAAACGTGGATGTGTTCGTGATGCCCGCCGATGGCGGTGAACCGAAGCGCCTGACGTGGCATCCGGGGGTGGACATCGCCACCGGGTGGACTCCGGATAGCAAAAAAGTGCTCTTGCATTCGAACCGGGATTCCTATGCGGATTTCGACCGCCTTTACACCGTTCCTGTGGAGGGCGGTCCGGCGGAAGTGTTGCCGATGTGGCGCGGAGAGGCCGCGTGGTTTTCGCCGGATGGAACGCGCATCGCTTATGTGCCAAACGAAATCTGGCAAACCTCGTGGAAGCGCTATCGCGGGGGACAGACGACGCCGATTTACATCGTGCGGGTTGGCGACTTGGCGCTTGAGAAAGTGCCACGGGAAAATTCGAATGACAAGAATCCAGTTTGGTTCGGCGACACGGTTTATTTTCTTTCCGACCGCAACGGGCCGGTGACGCTCTTCGCCTACGACACGAAGACGAAAGCGGTGAAGCAGGTCCTTGCGAACCAAGGGCTGGATTTCAAATCACTTTCCGCAGGACCTGACGCTCTCGTATACGAGCAGTTCGGCGGAATCTACATTTTCACTCCTTCGAACGGCAAATCCACCAAAGTGGATATCCGCATTTCAGGCGACTTGCCGTCCACGAGGCCGCATTACGAGAAAGTTGCGGACAGAATTCAGAACGCGGCGATTTCTCCTTCCGGCGCTCGCGCAGTGTTTGAGGCGCGCGGAGAGGTCTTCACCGTGCCTGCGGAAAAGGGCGACGTCCGCAACCTGACGCACACGCCCGCCGTGGCTGAGCGCGATCCGGCCTGGTCACCTGACGGAAAATCGATCGCATACTTTTCGGACGAATCGGGCGAATATGCGCTGCACATTGTGGATCAATCGGGTTCGGGCACCGTAAAGAAAATCAATCTGGGAAATCCGCCGTCGTTCTTCTACGGACCGCTGTGGTCTCCGGACAGCAAGAAAATCGCCTACACCGACAAGCGCCTGAATCTTTGGTACGTGGACGTGGAGAAAGGCGTTCCGGTGAAAGTGACCACGGACCGCTACGAGGATCCTACCTCCAACATGAATCAGACGTGGTCACCGGACAGCAAATGGCTGACGTACTCGAAGTTTCTGGAGAATCATCTTCGGACGGTGTTCGTGTATTCGCTGGGGACTGGCAAAGAATCACAAATCACCGATGGCATCAGCGACGCGCGATTCCCAGTTTTCGACAAGGGCGGAAAGTGGCTGATTTTTGCGGTGAGCACGGACGTCGGACTTTCCTCGGGATGGCTCGATTTGTCGAGCTTCCAGCATCCGGTGCTGCGAAACATCTACGCAGCGGCGCTGAAGAAGGGTGATCCTTCTCCCGTCGAGCCACAGAGCGATGAAGAAAAAGTGGCGGATGAAAAGGGAAAGGACGCAGACAAGGGGAAAGAGGCCGACAAGAGCAAGGAAGGAGAAAAGGGGAAGGAAGGCGACAAGAAAAAGGACGAGGGCGTCAAGGTTGTGATTGACCTGGATGGCATCGGGCAGCGCATCGTTTCGCTGCCCATCAAGGCCGCGCGGTACGAAGGCCTGGACACTGGAAAGGCGGGAACGCTCTTCCTTTCTGAGGTCGTGGATGTGCCGCGCTTCGAACCTACTCCGGTGACGGTTTCCAAATTTGATTTCTCAACGCGCAAGACCGAGTCGTTCCTCAGCGGCATCAATGGATTCGGCGTGTCGGCGAACGGCGAAAAAGTTTTGTACCGGCAGGGGCCGGCATGGTTCATTGCCGCCACGGCCGCAGCGCCAAAGCCGGGCGACGGGGCGCTGAAGCTCGATGGAATGGAAACTTACGTGGACCCGCGCGCGGAGTGGAACCAGATGTATCACGAAGTCTGGCGCATCGAGCGAGACTTTCTTTACGACCCCAATCACCACGGGCTCAGCATTCCCGCCGCCGAAAAAAAATACTCGGTTTATCTAAAGGGCCTTGGCGGGCGTGCCGATCTCAATTACCTTTTTGACGAAATGCTCGGCGAAGTCACCGTTGGCCACATGTTTATCGGAGGCGGCGACATCCCCCGACCCAACGAAATAAGAGGCGGATTGCTTGGCGCGGATTACAAAATCGAAAATGGGCGCTACCGCTTTGCGCGCATCTACAACGGCGAGAATTGGAACCCCGAGCTGCGCGCGCCGCTGACGCAGCCTGGCGTGGATGTGAAGACCGGTGACTACTTGCTGGAAGTGGAAGGCCGCGAGGTGCGGCCGCCAGCGGAAGTTTACAGCTTCTTTGAAAACACGGCGGGCAAGCAAATCAAAATCAAAGTCGGTCCCAATGCGGATGGCAAGGATTCGCGCGAGGTGATCGTCGTGCCTCTGCCGAGCGATTTTGCGTTGCGCAATCGCGCGTGGGAAGAGGACAACCGCCGCAAGGTGGACGAGCTGAGCGGCGGGAGACTCGCCTATGTGCACGTTCCGGACACGGCCGTGGGCGGCTGGTTGAACTTCAACCGCTTCTACTTCGCGCAAGTCGGCAAGCAGGGCGCGGTGATTGACGAGCGCTACAATCACGGCGGCGAAGTGGCGGACTACATCATTGACATGCTGAAGCGGCCTCTGCGCAACTGCGCGATTTCGCGCGAAGGCGAAAAATTCTGCTCCCCGCTGGCGCAAATCTATGGGCCGAAGACGATGATCATCAACGAAATGTCCGGGTCGGGCGGCGATGCGCTGCCGTGGATGTTCCGACAGGACAAGATTGGCCCGCTTGTTGGGATGAAGACGTGGGGCGGGTTGGTGGGCATTTACGGGTATCCGCCGCTGTTGGACGGCGGCTCTGTCACAGCGCCGCGCGTGGCAATTTATGGACTGCACGGCGATTGGGAGGTCGAGAACAAGGGTATCCCGCCGGATATTGAGGTGGAGAATGATCCGGCTTCCGTTGCTGCGGGACACGACCGTCAGTTAGAAAAGGCCGTGGAAGTCACCATGGACGCGCTGAAGAAGAGCCCCATGACCATTCCGGATCATCCGCCCTATCCGAACTATCATAAGAAGTGACCGGTGACTCGTGCTCTCCTCAATTTCGGAGGCGACGAGGCTCTCGTCTACACATGAATCGCTGACCCAAGAAAAGCACGTTCTCGCAGTTGCTGGCCTACTTGCTTGAATTTGCGCTTATCGTTTTCGAGAGCATCCAGGTGAGAAGATCCGGCTCGGCGTAGGTTTTCTCCCACGAATTGTGGCCCACGCCCGGATACTCAGTGTAATGGACTTCGCCGCCCAGCGCCTTCATCGCGTCGTTCATGCGACGCGACTCAGAGACTGGGACGACCGGGTCGTCTCCACCGTGAAAAATCCACACGGGGGTCTTGCTCCCGATTCTCTTGGCGGCTTCCGTGTAAGGCGCGCTGTCGTCAGGGGATTGCACGCGGGCCAGGTCCGGCATAAGCACGCCTCCGCAAATGGGGGCGATCGCCGCGAATTTTCCGGGATACTTCCCCGCAAGATACCAGGTTCCGTAGCCGCCCATGGAGAGCCCCGTCAGATAAGTTCGGGCGGGATCGCCGTGAAACTCTTTTTGCGCCGCAGCCAGCGCGGCCATGGCCATGTCTGCCATTGTGGACTCAGACCACCATGCATTCTTGCGGCACTGCGGCATCACCACGATGGCGGGGAAGCGTTCGCGGTACCTGCGGATCGCCGTGCCGATGCCCACTTCGGTTTGAATCAGGCCGTCGTCGCCGCGTTCCCCCGCGCCGTGAAGAAATAAAATGACGGGCCACCCTTTGTTCTTTGCCCAATTCTCCGGAACGAACACTTGATATTTGTATTCTGTGCCCGCGACGTTGATCGTGCGGTCGAGAAAACCAGTTTCTGTGTTTTTCGCTCTCGCGGGGGTCGCACCCAGCGACACAGCAATGACGGCGAAAAGGAGAATATAGATCAGGCCTTTGCGGGACACGCGCACGATCCACCTCCGAGCGAGAAACTGTAACACGAGTTCATCAAAGTCCGGGCATCTCTTGACATCGGAGAACCGGAAAGCGGTCGCGCGAAGAGCAATATGCGTTTGCCTGTGCTATTTTGAAAGCTTCTCGCTTATGCCGGAGCTTCCTGAAGTCGAAACCGTAGCGCGCGGATTGCGCCAGGCGATTCTCGGGCGGCGCATTCTGTCTGTCACGTTGGGCAAGACGGATTTCATCGACGATCCCGTTGCTTTGCAGCAGCAGTTGCCGGGGCGGCGGATTGAGGCTGTCGAGCGCTATGGCAAATTTATGTTGTTGCGCCTGTCGGCGGGAGTTGGAACAAACGGCAACTCAGCGAAGCAGGCATCGCTGCTGGTGCATCTCGGAATGACGGGGCAGATGGCGCCGAGTCCCGCGGAGAGGCCGCCAGAAAAACACACGCACGTTTGCATGCTGCTCGATGACGGCCGCGAATTGCGCTACACAGACGCGCGGCGGTTTGGGCGCATCGCCTATTTGACGGAGGCTCCGCTCGCGGAGGAATTGACGCGTTTTGGGGCGGACCCGCTGGAAATCACCAAAGTCGACTTCGTGAAAAGGATTCGCGAGCGGCACGCGCGCATCAAGGCACTGCTTCTGGACCAGGGCGTGCTTCGGGGCGTTGGCAACATTTACGCGGACGAAAGCTTGTGGCGCGCGAAGATTCATCCTGCGCAGCTCGGAGCGAAGTTGAACCCGAAGCAAGCGGAAACCTTGTGGCGCGCGTTGCAGGAGATTTTGCGGAAAGCCATCGCCCTGCGGGGCTCTTCGATTTCCGATTTTCTCGACGCCGAAGGCGAGCCGGGAGAATATCAGCGGCGTCACCGGGTGTACGGTCGCGCAGGAAAAGCTTGTCAACGCTGCAAGACCACGATCCGCCGTGGAATTGTGGCGGGGCGCAGCAGTTATTTTTGCCCCGACTGCCAGCCGCCGCCGCGTGGATTTACCGCCCTGCCTATGCCTCCGCGAGCTGTTGCCGCCGCGCGCGTGCGGACAAAACCGCGCCCGCAAAAAATGGAAGGGCGGCGTCTGAGTAAATCCATCAAGGCAAGCGGCAACTGAAGCCCGCGCATGCGCGCCGTTTTACAAAGGGTCAGCCGCGCGAAAGTGACGGTGGACGGACGCATCGCCGGGGAGATTGGGCCGGGGCTGATGATTTTGCTCGGCGTGGGCCGGAATGATACGCCAGCGGTTATATCGCGAATGGCGGAAAGATGCGTGAACCTTCGCATTTTTGAAGACGATCAAGGAAAAATGAATCGCTCGCTGCTCGACGTGAAGGGCAGCGTTTTGGCGGTTTCGCAATTCACGCTGTATGGGGATGCACGCGGCCAGCGGCGGCCCAGCTTCATTGCTGCGGCGCCGCCCGAACTCGCAAAGACGGTTTATGATGAATTTTGCGAGGCGTTGCGCAAACTGGGTGTTGCTGTTGCCAGTGGAATTTTTCAAACCAGGATGTCCGTGGAGCTGGTTAATGAGGGCCCAGTCACCATCCTCCTCGATTCGGACAAGACGTTCTAAGCAGCGCTTGGTCAGGCCAGAAGAGGGGGCGCATTGGACGAAGGCCGCTGTGTTGCAGGAATTGAAATCGCTGGCCGATCCTCGTGTGCGCGCGAAAATGGAGTACTTTGGGGTTCGCGTACCCAACGCGCACGGAATCTCGGCGCCGGCCTTGCACGCCCTCGCGAAACAGATTGGGAAAAATCATCCGCTCGCCCGGGACTTGTGGGCCACCGGAAATCACGAAGCGCATATCCTGGCGACGCTGATTGGAGAATCCGAAAAGGTTACTGCGACGGAGATGGAGGGCTGGGTGCGGGATTTCGATTCCTGGGACGTAGTCGACGCGGCCTGCTGCTATCTTTACGCGCACGCGAAGCCCGCGTGGAACAAAGTTGCTGGGTGGAGCCGCCGGCGCGAGGAATTTGTAAAGCGGGCGGCATTTTCTTTGATGGCTTATCTGAGTTATAAGGACCAGGCCGCCGCGGACGCCCGCTTTGTGCGCTTCTTGCGGGTGATTGAGCGGGAAGCTTACGACGAGCGAAATTTTGTGCGAAAGGCCGTCAACTGGGCCTTGCGGAATATCGGCAAGAGGAATCTCAAGCTAAACCAAGAAGCAATCCGTGCCGCAGAGAGAATCCGGCGGCAAGACTCACGATCGGCCCGGTGGATTGCCGCGGACGCGCTTCGCGAGTTGAAAAGCCCGGCTGTACGAGCCAGGCTGCGACGAAAGGCAAGGGCAAGGCCATGAACTCGAACCAGAAAAAGCAAGAGCCGAAGGTTCGGCCCGCGAAAATGGGAGACGCGGCGCGCCTCGCCGATCTCTCGACACAACTCGGGTATCCGGCCACGCCTGCGCAGATTCGCCAGAGGCTTCGCGCCATTCGGCCTGCGGTGCAACACGCCCTCTTTGTGGCGGAAACCAAAGACGCGGGGGTCATCGGATGGATCCATGTGAGCCGGCAACCGCTGCTGGAAGTCGACATTCGTGGGGAAATTAACGGTTTGGTCGTGGCGGAGGGGCACCGCAGCCTCGGCGCAGGCGCGCGGCTGCTGTCAGCCGCTGAGGATTGGGCGCGCAAACACGGCTGCAAAGGCATGTCGGTCCGTTCCAATGTGATCCGCGAGCGCGCCCATCAGTTCTACGAGCGCAACGGCTTCGAGCATTACAAAACGCAGAAATCCTTCCGCAAGCCGCTGTAACCCTGACCGCAGACTCCCGGCAGGCTGCTAATTCCCTTTTGGAGCCACAGTTTCAAGCCATATTTATATCGTACTACGATATACTAAATTCATGCCCAAAGTGCTTACAACCGCCGAGTACCAGGCTCTTGCGGAACTGCGCTATCGTATCCGCAAGTTTCTGCGCGAAGGCGACACCGTCGCCAGCGAAACAGGCCTCGAACCGCAGCAATACCTGCTGCTGCTTGCGATTCGCGGTATTCCCAACGGGCAGGAAGCGACGGTCAGCAATCTGGCGGAACGGCTGGTGTTGAAGCATCACAGCGTCGTGGAACTCATCGACCGCATGGAAGCTCACGGGTACGTGCGGCGCAGCCGCAGCCGCGAAGACCGGCGGAGCGTTTTGGTGTCCTTGCTGCCGCGAGGCGAAAGATTGCTTGAACGGGTCGCCCAGCACCGCGTCGGCGAATTGCGCGCGTCCGGCGCTGCGCTGGCCAACGCCATCGCAGCCCTTTTGAAAGACAGTCACAGGCTTCATGGCAGAAAGATTTCTATCGTTCGCCCCCGGAAAGGATTGGAAAAAGAGCGTGGATAAGGTTCAACAAGGGAGTTCTTCTTACCAGCGAGAAAACAAGAAAACAAAGAGCCGAAATGAAGAGCTGGGCGATTTTTCGACCACGCTTCGTGTGCTGCCGATCTCCGCGTTGGCCATCGTGATCGGCGCGATTTGTGCTTTCGTCGCGCTCGCGCTCTTGCGTTTGATCGGACTCTTCACGAATTTGTTTTATTACGGCCGCTGGGACGCGGCGCTTGTTTCGCCGGCCGGAAATCATTTGGGTTGGTTCAGCATTCTCGTGCCCGTCGGCGGCGCATTCCTTATTGGGATCATGGCGCGGTATGGCTCGGAGCGGATCCGCGGCCATGGCATTCCAGAAGCCATCGAGGCGATTCTGATTAACGGCAGCCGCGTGGAGCCGAAGGTTGCGTTACTTAAACCACTCTCTTCCGCGATCTCCATCGGTTCCGGCGGACCATTCGGCGCGGAAGGCCCGATCATTATGACCGGCGGAGCCTTCGGCTCGATGATCGCCCAACTCTTTCATTTGACCAGCGCCGAACGCAAGACGCTGCTGGTGGCTGGGGCTGCGGGAGGAATGTCCGCGACGTTTGCTTCGCCTGTGGCCGCAGTGCTGCTTGCCGTGGAACTGCTCCTGTTTGAATGGAAGCCACGTAGCTTGGTTCCCGTGGCGCTGGCGAGCGCGGTAGCTGCGGTGGTGCGACGCTACATTTTGGGATTCGGTCCATTGTTTCCCGTTCCTGAGCATCCCCTGCATATTGGACCGGTTGCTTTGCTGGGTTGCGCGTTTGTTGGATTGCTCGCGGGCGCGCTTTCCGCGCTGCTGACGGTTTCTGTATACGCGGCGGAAGATGCATTTCAAAAATTGCCTATCCACTGGATGTGGTGGCCGATGATTGGCGGGCTGGCGATCGGCTTGGGCGGCATGATTTTTCCGCAAGCGCTCGGTGTGGGATACGACACCATTGGCGCGCTGCTGCAGGGTTCGGTTACGACCAAGGTGATTCTTGGCGTACTGCTCGTGAAATGGTTCATTTGGGCGGTGTCGCTCGGCTCCGGCACCTCCGGCGGTGTGCTGGCGCCTCTGCTCATGATGGGCGGCGCACTCGGCGGACTCGAGGCGATGTTCCTGCCCAATGAAGGCACCGGTTTTTGGCCGCTCGTCAGCATGGGCGCTATTCTTGGCGGTACGATGCGGTCGCCTTTCACAAGCATCGTTTTTGCTTTTGAACTCACTCACGATGCCAACGTTTTTCTTCCTCTGCTGGTGGGGAGCGTGATCGCACATGCGTTTACAGTCCTGACCTTGAAGCGCTCGATCCTGACGGAGAAAGTGGCGCGGCGCGGTTATCATCTGAGTCGCGAATACGCTGTAGACCCTCTGGAAATTCTGTTCGCGCGCGACGTGATGCGCAGCAAAGTCGCGGTGCTCCCTGCGCGTAGCACTCTTCGGGAGTTTCGGCAAGTGCTGCGGTCGGATCACCGACAGAGCCAACGGCTTTTGCCAGTGGTGGACGACGGTGGAACCCTGGCGGGTGTGGTGACCCGCGGGGATATTCACAAGCTTTGGAGGCAAGGGAACGACGCGGCAGTGGGCAAGCAACTTCGCGAACTGGTGCGCAAAGAGACCGTCGAAGTCTTCCCCGATGAGCCGCTGCGATCCGTGGTCTATCGCATGGCGGAAAAACAGGTAACGCGAGTCCCGGTGGTGGAGCCTGATACGCGAAAGTTCCTGGGCTTGGTGGCGCTCGATGATTTGCTGAAAGCGCGCGCGCGCCATTTGGAAGAAGAAAAGCGGCGAGAGCGAGTCCTGGATTTGCGGTTTTTCTTGCCGGGAGCCGGGGCGCAGGACCGGGAAGAGATAACCGAGCAGCCGGAGACACCCGCGGCGCGGTAGAGTTTTATCACTCCAATCCGGACAAAACGCACCGAAGAAGAGAAAAATTTCATGAGTTCCAGCGCACAAGCGGCCAGAAGGCGGTTGCGAGCTTTCCTGCAACCTTGGAAGGCCATTCTGCGGGAACGCGAAGAGCAGTTGTTCCTGGCGCTCACGCTGGTGATTGGCGTGCTCGTGGGCTTGGCTGTAGTGGCGTTCATTTTGCTGACCGAGCGATTCGGCACCAAGCTGTATCCCCCCGGGGGCGTGGGCTTGCGTCGGCTGCTCGTGCCTATAGCTGGATCGCTGGGAATGGGCTACCTGCTTTACCGATATTTTCCTGATGCACGCGGCAGCGGCGTGCCGCAAACGAAAGCGGCATTGTACGCGCGGGAAGGGAACATCACGCTTAGGACGGTGATTGGGAAGTTTTTTTGCACTTCGGCGACCCTGGCGAGCGGCATTCCGCTGGGACGCGAAGGCCCAGCTGTACAGGTCGGCGCAGGAATCGCTTCGGTGCTGGGCCGCTGGCTCGGACTTCGTCCAGAAAAAATAAAGGCTCTGATCCCCGTAGGAGCAGCGGCAGCGGTGGCTGCGGCGTTCAACACGCCGCTTGCGGCGGTGTTGTTTTCGCTGGAAGAGGTTGTCGGCAATTTGCACGCGCCGGTGCTGGGTTCGGTTGTGCTGGCATCCGCGGCTTCCTGGGCGATGCTGCGCTTGCTCCTCGGAAACAATCCTCTCTTTCGCGTACCGCAATATCAGTTGGTGAATCCGGCGGAATTTGGAATTTACGCGGTGCTTGGACTTGCGGGCGGATTCGTTTCCGTGGCGTTCACGAAACTGCTGCTCGGGATGCGCTCGCGGTTTCTGAAACTTCCGAGAAAGACGCTTTGGCTCCAGCCCGCGGCCGGCGGCGTGATGGTCGGAATCATGGGTTGGTTCGTGCCGCAATTGCTCGGAGTGGGCTACAAGCACGTTGGGGAGGCACTAAACGGTGGGATGGCGTTGAAACTGATGGCGCTGCTGCTGGTGCTGAAGCTGCTGGCGGTGGCGACGTGTTACGCTTCGGGAAATGCGGGCGGGATTTTCGGGCCAAGCCTTTTTCTTGGCGCGATGCTTGGCGGAGTGGTAGGCGACTTGGCGAACCACTTTTTCCCGAATACTGTCGGAACACCCGGCGCGTATGCGCTGGTTGGGATGGGCACGGCATTCGCGGGGATCGTGCGCGCGCCAATGACTTCGGTGGTGATGATTTTCGAGATCACGCGCGATTATGCGGTGATCGTGCCGCTGATGATTTCGAACCTGGTGAGCTTTTTCATTTCGGCGAAGCTGCAGCGCAAGCCGATTTATGAAGAGCTGGCGCGTCAGGATGGAATTCACTTGCCCACGGCGGAGTCGCGGAAACAGGAGACGCAGCGCGTCGTGAATCAGGCCATGAGGGAAGCCACGGAAACTTTGAATGCTGAGTGGACCGTCCTGGAAGCGCTGGATAGATGCGAGCGCAGCGAATTCCGGGCGTGGCCTGTTTGCGACAGCCGCGGAGTGGTCGGCGTAGTGAGTCTGGGACGGCTGAGGCAAGCGGCCAACGAGGGTGCGGCTGGCAAAGGGCTGATAGAACTGGTGGGTGCAGGTGATTTTCCTCACGTTCATATCGACCATCCGCTGCATGTGGCATTGGAGCGCATGGGCGCGAGCCAACTCGAGGCGCTGCCCGTGGTCAGCCGAGCCAATGTGCACCAATTGAGAGGGATGGTGACGTTAGAGGAAGTGCTGGCGGCTTACGGTCTGGACGCGCCGAAACCGCCCACTTCTTCCCGAACCTCCGGCGAATCGATCACCGACGCCTAGGGTCTGGGCCTCCCGCTATTCCGTCTTTTTGGGCTTGACAAGTAAAGCGCGCCGTTATATATAACTCTACGGTTGTACAACCATGAGGTTATGCAACGTACACGCGCACAACAACTGGATGCCATCTTCGCCGCGCTGGCCGATCCCACGCGGCGGGCCATCGTCGCGCGCCTCGCCTCGGGCGAAGCCTCGGTGATGGAGTTGGCCAAGCCGTTCGCCATGAGCCAGCCGGCGATCTCCAAGCACCTGAAGGTGCTGGAGCGCGCCGGGCTGATCTCGCGGGGGCAGGACCGGCAGCGGCGGCCGCGGCGGCTTGAAGCCAAGCGGTTGGCCGAAGCCACTCGGTGGCTGGAGCGTTACCGGAGGATCTGGGAGGCAAACTTCCAGCGGCTGGACGCGCTGTTGGAGGAGTTGAAAGCCCAGGAAAGACCAGTGAGGCGAGCTAAAGGAGGGGAGCGGTCATGAACGAAGCAGGAACCGCGAAAGCAAGTGCTACTCAGGGAGGGGCTACCGTGAAAAACGCAAACCCGTTCAAAGTCACCACGCCAACCGGCAAGGAAATCAGGATGACGCGAGTATTTGACGCGCCCCGCCATTTGGTCGTGGACGCTTTCAGCAAGCCGGACTTGCTGAAGAAGTGGCTGCTGGGCCCACCGGGATGGGAGATGGTAGTTTGCAATGTGGCGACCAAGCCGGGCGAGCGCTACCGCTACGAATGGCGGAACACGGAGACGGGATATCAGTTTGGCACGGGTGGCGTTGCCCGCGAAATCAGCCCGGGCCGAATCGTTCATACGGAGGTTATGGATGGACAAGCTGGCGAGTCGCTGGTCACCACAGACTTTGTGGAAGAGGGCGGCAAAACCACGGTCACGATGACGCTGCTCTTCGAGTCCAGAGAGATTCGCGACATGGCGCTCAAATCTGGAATGGAACACGGCGTGGCGGCCAGCTACAACCGGCTGGAAGAGCTGCTGGTATCGCAGCAGGTTTAGCGACGCGGCGAGCGGCGAGGACGGCTTCGCGGCAGCGGATAGGGATTCGACAGGGCTCGGGGCCTGCCCGCGGCAGGCACGCTGCCCGAAGCTTCCCTCGCCGTGTTGTTTAAGACGCAGAGCGCGGCGGTGTCCGGGATCGACGTTTGCCTCGTTGAAGCACCTGGTGAATTCGCTGGAGTCGTTTGCGCCGGTCAGAGTAGATGCGGCGCAGACGCTTTCAGAGGCGGCACAGTATTCCGAAGATTTTGCGCGATGTTCACGGCCAGCAAGCAGCGAAGCCCGCGCTCGAAAACCGCTTGGAAAATGCGATTACGCGGCTTGGGCTTTCCGCCCGCGCCCATGACCGCATCCGGAAAGTTGCCCGCACCATCGCGGATCTTGATGGCGACGACAACATCGAGTCGCGGTACCTGAGCGAGGCGATTCAGTACCGGATCCTAGACCGCTCGTACTGGGCTTAATACCTAGTCAGAGATATCACCCCTGCTCCATTGACGGGCTTTCCTCCGCTGTGTTACCCATTATTGCGTTCCTTTGTGCCTTTTCCGGGACAGCCACGTCGCGAAAAATGGACTCGGGCGACAAACATCTCGAAATCACGCTGGAGACGCAGGTGGAGAGCGTCAATCTAGCTGAGGAAATGTGTCTCCGCGTGGCGGAAGCGGCCGGTTTCGGAGAAGATGACTGCTACCGCATCGGGATGAGCGTGCGCGAAGGGGTGATCAACGCGTTTCATTACGGCAACCAGGAACGCCCGGAGAAGAAAATTCATCTGGCCTTGGATATCACTCCGGAAAAGCTGATTATTCACGTACTGGACGAGGGAACCGGGTTCGCGCTGGCCGATGTGCCGGACCCGCTGGCGGAAGAGAACCTGCTCAGCACTTCGGGTCGGGGAATTTTCCTGATGCGCGCGTTCATGGACGAGTTTGATGTGGTGAAGGGCCGCAATGGCGGCGCGGAAATTGTGATGTCCAAGAAACTGCCCGGACCCGTCGGCAATTCTGAAAACGGCAAAGGCGGGACGTAAAAGAATCGGCAGCAGAAGGTGAGTGAGGAAATAAGAATGTCACTACGAGCCACGCATCGCGACGCCGGGCCTGTCACAGTTGTGGATTTGAGCGGGCGCATCACGCTGGGCGATGGAAGCGCGTTGCTGCGCAAGACCATTCGAGGGCTCCTCGCCGATGAGCGAACGAAAATCCTGCTGAACCTTGCGGATGTAGACTACATTGACAGCTCCGGAATCGGCGAACTCGTCAGCGGCTTTACCGCCGTGAAAAACCGGGGCGGCGATTTGAAGCTGTTGCAACTGACAAAAAAAGTGCGAGATCTTTTGCAAATCACAAAACTCTATACCGTATTCGACGTTTATTCCGACGAGAACTCGGCGCTTGGAAGTTTTCGTTGAAGTTGAAGGTCCCTTCTTCCTCGTCCAATCCAAGAAAAACCGCCGCCTTCGTCGGGGCCTGGTCCTGGCCGGCGAGGCTCGCCTCAGAAGCTCTGTCTGCGGCACAATCTTCCGGGTGAAGCCAATAGCCGACACAAATTGGATTGTGGGGCAGGCGAAAGCGGCAGGTTTCGACCTGTGCGGCGTGGCGCGCGCGGAAAAATTCCCCGAACTGACGAATAGCTCGGAATGGCTCGCGCGCGGTTACGCCGGGGAAATGAAGTATTTGCACGATCCTCGCCGCGAAGATCCACGCGCAGCCATGCATGGGATTCGCAGCGTCATCGTCTGCCTCCTCAACTACAATACCCAGTTTCCTCTTTCGACCGAGGCCAGACCCTCCAGCCAAGGCGATGAGGCAAGGGGTTGGATCTCCCGCTACGGATGGGGTGAGGACTATCACCATGTCCTTCTGAAGAGGCTAGAGGCTTTGATCGCCCTACTGCGGGAACGTTTCTCTGAACCATTGGAGGCGCGAGCCTATGTGGATACGGGTCCTATTCAAGAGCGTGTGGCGGCGAAGTACGCGGGCTTGGGCTGGCTGGGCAAAAACACCCTGCTGCTGAATCAACACATCGGCTCTTATTTCTTTCTGGGCGTCATTCTTACGACTCTGGGATTGGAGCCTACTCTCGGGTCGACAGAATCACCGCCGCAGGATTTGTGCGGGAGCTGCACGCGTTGTATCGAAGCGTGCCCCACTCAAGCATTCGTGGAGCCCTATGTGATGGACGCGCGAAGGTGCATTTCGTATCTGACCATCGAATTGCGCGGCAGCATTCCCGAGGAATTGCGAGAGCCTATGGGCGATCACGTGTTTGGCTGCGATGTATGTCAGGACGTTTGCCCATGGAACCGCCGCGCTCCGGTTTCCAGGCTTGCCCAATTTCAGCCCAGAACCTTGCCTTCGCGGGAAGCCAGCGAATTCGATACATCTGCGGACGCTCAGAACGATTCGCTGTTTCGCCCTCGATTGGAACTGCTACTATCGCTGACCGAGGAAGGCTTTCGCGAACTGTTTCGTGGCAGTCCGGTGAAACGCGCGAAATGGCGCGGTCTGGTTCGCAACGCCTGCATTGCGGCAGGAAATTCAAATCTAAAGCCCGGCGGCCCGACCCATGCCCGTATGTGCGAATGCCTAAAAAAGCTGGCTGCTTGCGTTGATTCCATAGTTGCAGAATCTGCCAAATGGGCGCTCTCGCGCATCCAATGAAGGCGCAGTGGAAGACGATTGCCCCAGGAATCGCGGCCGGTGTGGCGTACAGTGACAGCATGCCGCGCCCGGAGGCCGGATTACCATCCTGGCCGCGCCGGGGAGTATAATCCCACGCGCTGGCCAGCTAGCCCTCCGCGCTACCGAGGTTGCATGAATCGCCGCAAATTCTTGTTCAACACGAGTATCGTCGGCGCAGGATTGCTCGGGACAGGAAAAGCTGCACAGGATCTTCTGCGCGCCGGCTGCGTGACCACTTCGGATTCAAATCTTACACTGGAGGAAAAACCCGTGGCATTTAGCGTGCCCCCGCTCTCATACCCTTTCGACGCACTCGAACCCTACATCGACGCCAAGACGATGGAAATCCACCACGACAAACATCACGGCGCCTATGTCACAAATTTGAACAAAGCCCTGGAAGGCCAGTCCGGGCTCCAGGCGAAGTCCATCGACGACCTGCTGAAGGGACTCGACTCTATCCCCGAAAATATCCGCATGGCGGTGCGCAACAACGGCGGCGGACACTGGAACCACACGCTGTTTTGGACGCTGATGAAAAAAGGGGGAGGAGGCGAGCCAAAGGGAGACCTCGCGGCGGCGATCAACTCGGCCTTTGGTTCATTCGCCGGTTTTCAGGAAAAGTTCACGGCTGCGGGTCTGGGACGATTCGGCTCTGGCTGGGCCTGGCTCATCTTGAAGGATGGGAAACTGGGCATCGATTCGACTCCCAATCAAGACACGCCGTACCTGCTCAGCGGAAACGCGAAGGCGGTGCTCGGCCTGGACGTTTGGGAGCACGCGTATTATCTGAAATACCAGAATGTGCGCGGCGACTACATCAAGGCGTGGTGGAACGTGGTGAACTGGGACCGCGCCGCCGAGCTTTTCGCGGCAGGGAAGAAGTAACGAAGTAACCATCGCCCTGGGAATTTCAAATCAAAAGGAAGGCCCTCGGTTCAAACGAGGGCCTTCCTTTCAGTTCGAGAGGGAAACTCGTTGCGGCTACACCATAAACTCGCGTTTTGCCAAGGGAACGACGCTGACGGCGCGCCGCGGCGCCGGGTAATTCTTTATAGGAGGAGCAAAAGAACGAGCCTCTCGAGGAGCCACGGGCAGCGGTTCGGAAACTACGCCCATCGTATGCCGCGCAGCTTCGCGAACGAGTTCCATGCGGCCTCGCACCTGGAACTTTGCCAGTAGCGAGGAAACGTGGAATTTTACGGTGCGTTCCGAGAGGTTGAGATTCGAGGCGATTTCTTTGTTTGAGAGACTGTCCGAAACGCCGGCAAGAACCTCTTCTTCCCGGCGCGTCAGCCGCACCTGGCCGTGAACGGACTTGCCGGCTTCGAGCAATTGGTCCGCTTTCTCAATCAGGTTTTCCAAGACACCGCTTTCGGCTTGAACCAAAACAGCGTAGTCACTGGGGCTTTGCCCCCGGACAAGGCAATGCATGGCGAGCAGCCCGGCTGCTTGATCTACGGGAAGACGGCCGTCGGGGCCGGCCTGCACATGAAAATGGGCTACTCCTGAGTTTTTTTCGTAAAAGAAAAACGTATTGGGGTGGGATACGGGACGAGCGGCCAACAATTGATGCGGATTGGCACTTCTGCGGATCACCTTCACGTGCACCCCCCTCGGAAAGCAGCCTCGCGAACGGACCGAAGCCATTAAGCTTTTTTTAGTTCTAATGCCCCTCGACGAGGCAGTACCCCGATCGGGTAAGTCGCCCGAAGACAAACGATTGTGGCTAGCAAACGGGTGCTTGGTACCCAATGAACGGCAAACAAGGGCGGGCAAGGACTCCCTGAAAGTCCGTTAAGAGGACGGTTTGCCGTACTGAATCTGCCCTGCAACCACTCTTCCGGGGCGAAGAATATGCAAGTTACTCAAAAAGCGGGCACTTAGGCGCTTCTCCGAATAGTACTGTAACTGCAGTGCTGGTAGGATTTTCACGGCTCGCGAACTTTTTCCACGAAAATTCGAGCCAAAATGAATCGCGAATGGTGTGTTCCAAATTGAATCCAGCCCGCGGCAAATGAATCTCTTTTCAAGAAGAACGAGAATTGCTTCAGGTGTTGTGGAAAACTCTGTGGAACCTATGGAAATCTTCAATTACGAATAATTCGCGTTTGCTGCGGGCTGATCAGTTCGTAGATGGCACCCCGCCACCGCATCTTGCGTGTCACCAAGGAGTGAACAAAGTTCACCACGTAGACGAATGGCACGATCAGAGTCAGCAAGACATGAATCCATGCCCGGGCCATGACTTGCGTGCGTATGGTCGGTAGGGCTTCTGTTGCACCGGTCAAACGCAGCACTCCCCGGATGGAGGCCAGGAGCAACGGCAGAAAAGTCAGTAGGACGAGGTGGAAAGCGGGCCTTCCCGCCAACAGCGTGGTCAGAATCGAATAGCCTCCCACAACGAGCGTCAAGCAGTACAGAGAATGCGTGAGCGCCGCTGCTTTCCACATCTTGCTCGAATAGATGCGTGTGATCAGGATTTGTCGGTTTGTGAATTCCAGCAAACCCTCGAAGTCCGTTTCCACGTAAGAGAGCGTCAGAGATTCGGGAATGAACAAGATGGATCGTCCGCTGTGTTCCAGCGCACGGGTCAGCGAATAATCATCGCTGACGGAGCTCTTCCATTCGTCGAGGGCTCCGCACTGCTCGAACGTCCTGCGGCGAATCGCGGTACCTCCGCCCCAGCAGAAGTTCCTGGCCTTTTCACCCAGCGTGGTGACGATCGGAGCATTCCACGCCGCGAGCAGCAGGGTTGGCAGGTTCGCGACGTTCGGAACCAGCCACCGCATGGTGGTAGTCGCTCCGACCCGAGAGTCCGCCAGCGGCGCAACGAGATAGTGCAGCCAGTGTTTTCCGGGGCGTCCGTCGGAATCGGCAAACACGAGCACCTCAAACTCCTCGGGCAATTGCTCGATCGCTGCTCGCAGGTTGCTCACTTTCTCGCCGCAACTAATCGGGTGTCCCGCAATCACGATATTGGCCTTGACGCGAGAACTCCGCGCCACCCTTTCGATGATGCTCCTCGCAGGATCTCTCTCGGAAGCCAGGATGAAAAAAATTTCGTAGCTCTGCCGCTCGAATTCCGTCAACGCGACGAGGTTGCGCTCGAGCCCCGGCTCCACTCCTTTGCACGGGCATAGCAGGGCCACGCGCGGAGCGTAGAATCCCGGATCGGAATGCAGCCGCCGGCGCACGTAGCCGAGCCACTGCGCGCCCTGCCAGACAAGATACGTTCCGAGCAGAATCTGGGTGGTTGTCAGCAAGTAAAAGAGCGTGTCCATTTTCTCAGAGAATAACAGAGGAAGATTCTTCGCGGAGCGGCGGTCAAGCGGTTAGAATCGCACGCGTTAACGGCAGATCAGGGGTTATCTCACACGGTGTTTCTGCGTAATGGCTGTAAGGGCCTGTTTCGTCTCTGTTCCATTTGTTCAAGGAGAATGCGATGCCAAGAGTTGATGCGGGAATGGTCACATCGGGAGTCGAACTGCCGGGCTACCGGATTGTGAGGAACTTTGGGATTGTGCGCGGAATCGTCGTGCGCTCGCGCAGCATTCTCGGGAATCTGGGCGCTGCGCTGCAAACCATCGTTGGGGGCAACATCACGCTGCTTACGAATTTATGCGAGAAAACTCGCGAGGACGCTTTCGAGCTGCTCTTGCAGCATGCGGGCGAACATGGAGCCAACGCCGTGATTGCCATGCGTTACGACGCGACCGAAGTGATGCAGGGCGTAACCGAGGTGCTTGCCTATGGCACGGCCGTGCAGGTCGAGCGCATTTCTTAAACTAACGGGTCCGTGTTCGCGGTGCGCCGCGAACCAATGCTAGAATTTCAGCTCTCATGTTTTGCCCAACGTGCGGCGCAAAAGCTTCTGCAACGGCGAAGTTCTGTTCGTCCTGCGGTCAGGCGATGGATTGGGACACCGGAGCCACGCTGATGGATCATGGCGGCAGCTTCGAGGGCGAAACCATTGCTCCTCCCGCGCCCACGCCACGCAAGCCGCCTTCGACGCCCACACCGTCAAAGAGCCCGCGCTCTAACCCGACTTCCAATCCGCTGACCAGTTCGGACACCATCGGGGGCGGCCGGTTCACCCCTGGCCAAATCCTTGCCGAGCGCTATCGCATTGTGGCGCTGGCGGGCCGCGGCGGCATGGGTGAAGTTTTTCGCGCAGAGGACTTGACCCTCGGTCAAATCGTCGCGATGAAGTTTCTCCCGGAGAGACTCTCCCAAGATGCTGCAGCGCTCTCGCGGTTCCATGCCGAGGTGCGCAACGCGCGCCAGGTCTCTCATCCTAATGTTTGCCGCGTGTTTGACATTGGGGAAGCGGAGGGGACGCTCTTCCTAACAATGGAATATGTGGACGGCGAGGATCTCGCTTCCGTGGTGCGCCGCATCGGCCGCCTTTCACCGGACAAAGCCACCGAGATTGCCCGGCAAATCTGCGCCGGACTGGCCGCGGCCCATGAGCGCGGCGTCATTCACCGCGACCTGAAGCCTGCCAACGTGATGCTCGACGGCGCCGGAAAAATCCGCATCACGGATTTCGGACTGGCCGGCCTCGCCGCGAGCATCCAAGGAGAAGATGCCCGCGCGGGAACCCCGGCTTATATGGCCCCAGAGCAACTCGCGGGTAAGGAAGTCACGACCAAGAGCGACATCTATTCCCTCGGGCTTATCCTTTACGAAATCCTCACCGGCAAGCGCGCCTTCGAGGCGTCCACGCTCCGGGAGTTGGTGAGGTTGCGCGAATCCGGAGCCATCACCAATCCTTCGACGCTGGTTCGCGATCTCGATCCTTTAATCGAGAGCGTAATTCTGCGCTGTCTCGAAGCCGATCCCGACAAGCGGCCTGCATCTGCGTTGCAAGTCGCGGCGGCTCTTCCTGGCGGTGACCCTCTTGCCGCCGCTCTGGCAGCCGGCGAGACTCCGTCGCCTCAAATGGTCGCTGCGGCGGGCAGTACCGAAGGTATCAAGCCTTGGTTGGGGCTGGCGTTGGTTGCGACGGTGCTGCTCGGGCTCGTCGCGCACATGATGCTGGCCGACCGCTACCGGGTGCAAAATCTCACGCCGCTCGAAAAACCGTCCGACGTGCTTCTCGCCCGCTCCCAGGAAATCGTTCAACAACTTGGATTCACAGAAGCGTCGGCGGACAGCGCCCATGGGTTCTTTGCCGACAATGACTATCTCAACTACATTCAGCAGCAAGACAAATCGCAAACGCGCTGGCAACGACTGTCATCGGACCGTCCAGCAACGATTCTCTTCTGGTACCGCCAGAGTCCGCGGGAGATGCAGTCGGACAATTTCTTCAACTCCATCGGCTCGGGAGTCATCACGCCCTGGGAGCCGCCGTCCGATGTAACCGGCATGATCAGTGTGTTTTTGGATTCCCAAGGCCGGCTACTGCTTTTCAAACGCATTCCACCCGAGTACGATCCGCCAACTGGTTCTTCTCCCCCGCCCGATTGGTCCCCGCTCTTCTCGGCTGCTGGTCTCGATCTGTCCAAGTTCACACCCGCTACTCCCGAGTGGTCGGATCTCTTGTATTCCGACACACGCGCGGCATGGACTCGTGAAATCACCGCTCCGATTCATGTCACAGAACGAGTGGAGGCCGCGGCTTATCGAGGGAAGCCGGTTTATTTCCGGGTTTTGTTCCCTTGGGCTGACCCGTACCGCGATCGGCTCCATCCTGCTTCCACTCAGCAAAAATTCGCCGGCATCATCGGAATCGCCGTGTTTGGGGCGGTGCTTTTCGGAAGCATCTTGATTGTCAAAAGAAACGTCCGGCAAAAGCGCGGGGACGAAGCCGGCTCGTGGCGTTTGGCCAATTTCCTTTTCTTTGTGTTTCTTGCGATGTGGGCGCTGCAGGCGCATCATCTTGCCTCCCTGGGTGAATTTCGAACCGCCGTGCTCGCTCTGGCCTGGGCCTTTCTCGTCTCCACCTTCGCGAGGATGCTTTATTTCGGACTGGAGCCGTTTGTCCGCAAGCGCGATCCCCATACTTTGATTGGCTGGGTGCGTCTGATTGGCGGGAAGATTCGCGATCCTCTCGTTGGCCGCGATGTTTTGATCGGCATGACCTACGGCGTTTTGCTCGGCGTGTTTGAATCCTTGGACAATGTTCTCCTTCCCCTCCTGGGACGCCGGCCTCCTCAGCCTGGCTCGCCGGCGATGGATTCACTGCTGGGTGTGCGACAAACGCTCGGCTCCGTCTTTGCCTACACTTGGATCTTCGTGCTTTACTCGCTGGGGATTTTTTTCCTTCTTTTCTTGGTGCGGCTGTTGGTAAGAAAGGATTGGATCGCGGCCATCGTGATCGTCTTCCTGGGGTCCATCATGTACCCTGGAGGCGACTACTTTTGGTGGACCTTTTTAGCCTCGGCGGTCATCTGGCTCTCCATCTATTTGGTTCTTCGGCGCTTCGGGTTGCTCGCTTTGGTGGTTGGACTCGTCGTGCAAAACATACTGATCACCTTCCCCATGACCACTCATTTGAGCCGTTGGTATGCCTCGGGAGCTATCGCCGGAATGTTGACGATCATCGCCATTGCCCTGTTCGCGCTCCACAGTGCTTTGGCAGGGCAGCCGCTCTTTAATGCCAAAGTCTTGGACGATTAGTTTTTCCACGCTGGCTTGTTATCCGATGTTTCGGGCCCACACACTTGAGCGGCGAGGTTTTCCAATTCCGTTAGGGTCCGGCTTGCGGCGACACGCGCTTGCTCCAGGAACGAAGAGTCCAGGAGAAACGCGCAGCGATCGACGTAGGGATGATTCGCTGCTTCAAACGGCTTGCGGCGCCGCGTTCGCGGAGCTGTGGCGAGCAAATCTTCGTACAACTGAAAATCTTTCTGAAAATCGAGGGCCTGCCCTACGCTCCAGCCCTGCTGCCGCACCAGCGCAGCCAGAAACTTTTTTCGAAACAAGGCGGCCTCGCGCCGCGGCATAAGCCTGGCCTTGGACCGGCCCTGCGTTCGCGGCTCGTCGCAAATGATTTCAAGAGCCCGCACGCTCAATTCCAAAAGCGCCTCACGTTGCAACAGCGCAAGCAGGTCGCGATACATCACCGCATGGACTTGCAACGCCTGCCGGCTATTTTCTAGAACATAGGAATCCACAAAACGGGGCACAACGCGCTCCCGCAGAAGCGCTTCGTGGAGCTGCCGCGCAATCTCCGCCGGAGCATTTGCTTTCGATTGTCTTTCGGGGGCCATGCTTTGGCGTACATGGTAGCAGGAGTTTGTCGCCATCTTCGCGAGTGTGGCTTAAAAGAAAAAGCCCGGCAAATTCTGCCGGGCTGTTTGACGTAGCTTTGTCCTGCCCACGAATCGACGACCAAGTCACTTACCGTTCTGCTCTCTTTCGCGATTCACCGATCCCGTGTCACGCAATCACGGCCCTTAGTGAATCGCTCTTGGGCTTTCCGGGCCAAGGCGCTTGTCCTTCGGCTCCGGCTCGGGAGCTAGTGGCGCGGCCACCGGCTCCTTTTGCAGCGCGTGTTCGAGCACCTCGTCGAGAGTATGCACGTAGGTGATTTTGATGTCGCCAAGAATTTCCGGCGACAAGTCCGCCACCACATTCGGCTCGTTATCTGCCGGCAGCAAGACTTCCTTGATGCCCGCGCGCTTCGCGCCTAGCACTTTTTCCTTGACGCCGCCAATCGGCAGCACCACGCCGGACAGCGTCATCTCACCGGTCATGGCCAGCCGGTCTTTCACCGGTCGTCCACTGAGCAGGCTGACCAGCGCTGTCACCATCGCCGCGCCGGCCGACGGGCCGTCCTTCGGCACCGCGCCCGACGGCACGTGAATGTGGATGTCTTGCTTGCGGAAGAAGTCCGGATCGATTCCGTAACGCTCGGCGTTTGCGCGGGTCCACGTCAGCGCTGCAGTCATGGATTCCTGCATCACTTCGCCCAGATGACCGGTCATGGTGAACTGCTTGCCGCCGCGCATCCGCGTCGCTTCGATGAAGATGATGTCGCCGCCCACGGGCGTCCACACCAGCCCCACGGCAACGCCCGGCCGCTTGACACGTTCCTCGACTTCCTTTTCCGTGCGGAACTTCGGGACACCCAGGAATTCGCGCACCACTTCCGGCGTTACGACCATCTTTTCCGTTTTGCCTTCGGCCATGCGGCGCGCCTGCTTTCGCGTGATCGTCGCAATTTCCCGTTCGAGGTTGCGGACGCCCGCCTCGCGCGTGTAGCTGTGAATGATCTCTTGCAGCCCTTCGTCGGTGAACTGGATCTGGTCGTCTACTTTCAAGCCGTGCTCGGAAGCTTGCTTCGGGATCAGGTACTTGTGCGCGATGTGCAGCTTTTCTTCGCCGGTGTACCCCGGCAGCTCGATGATCTCCATTCTGTCGCGCAACGGTTCCGGGATGGGATCCATCCAGTTGGCCGTGGCGATGAACAGCACCTTCGACAAATCGAACGGCACATCGAGATAATGATCGCGGAACGAGTTGTTCTGCTCCGGATCGAGCACTTCCATCAGCGCCGACGAAGGATCGCCGCGGAAGTCGCGTCCCAGTTTGTCCACTTCGTCCAGCATCATCACCGGATCGTTGGTTTCCGCGCGCTTCAGCCCTTGGATGATTTGCCCAGGCAACGCGCCGATGTAGGTCCGGCGGTGGCCGCGAATTTCCGCTTCATCGTGCATTCCGCCAAGGGCGATGCGCACGAATTTGCGTCCCAGCGAGCGCGCAATGGACTTGCCCAGCGAAGTCTTCCCCACGCCAGGAGGCCCGACGAAGCACAGGATTGGCCCCTTCATCCCCGGCTGCAGCTTTTTCACCGCCAGATAATCGAGGATGCGTTCCTTGACCTTTTGCAAATCGTAATGGTCTTCTTCGAGAATCGCGTGCGCTTTGGGAATGTCAATCTCCGACGCGCCTGAGGACTTGCTCCACGGCAGCGAGGTCATCCATTCCAGGTACGTGCGCGAAACCATATACTCCGCCGAAGCCGGCGTCATTTTCGCCAGGCGCTTCAGCTCACGCTCGCATTCCTTCTTGGCTTCCGCCGGCATTCCGGCTTCTTCCACTTTTTTGCGAAGCTCGTCGATTTCCTGCGTTGAATCCTCCGATTCGCCCAGTTCCTTTTGGATGGCCTTCATCTGCTCGCGCAGAAGGTACTCGCGTTGGTTCTGGCTGACCTGTTCCTGCACCTGCTCGTGAATTTTCGAGCGCAGCTCGAGAACTTCCAATTCCTTCGACAGTTCGCGGATCAAAATTTCCAGACGCTTGCGGACGCTCGGCGTTTCGATTAGCTCCTGGCGCAAAAGCGTGGAAAGCGAAGGCAGCATTCCGGCGATGAAGTCTGCAAGCTCGCCAGGATCCTCGATGCTCATCGCCTTGGATTGCAGGTCATCGGACAGCTGTGGCGAGTGACTCACCACTTCGCGGAACAGGTCCTGCGCGTTGCGCTGCAGCGCCTCTAGTTCCGCATCCACTTCTCCGATGATGTCCGGCTCGGGTTTCACCTGAGCTTTCAGGAACGGCCGCAGATTCACCAACTCAACGATCTGGATGCGTTGCAGCCCTTCCAGAAAGACCACTACGTTGCCGTTGGGCATCTTGACAGTCTTATGCACCCGCGCCAGCGTCCCAACCTTATGCAAGTCGGCGGCCGCGGGATCTTCAATCCGCGGATCGAGCTGGGCGACCACACCCAGCAGCTTATCCTCACCTTGCAAGGAACCAACGAGCGCCAGAGAGCTTTCCCGTCCTACCGTCAGCGGAAGCATGGCGCCCGGAAAGAGCACCGTGTCGCGCACCGGTAAGATCGGCAGAACCTCCGGTATAAACAACTTTTTCTCAGCCATATTGTCCCCAGTCTCTCAAAAGGGTGTATATAGAACCCCTCTATTTGCGATTAGATGCGGCCGAATTTCAAATGTTGCACAAGAATGAGAAGGCCGCTGGCATTAAATCTTAGTCTGTTATGCTCACATTCTACGCCCATTGTCCCGTTTTTGCAAACACGTCATTAAGCCGTTCATTTTCTATTGCTTACAAACCAGATCAGCTCAGTTCGTCTTTCTTTTGCTTGCGCTTGAAGTTTCTGAGTACGTATTCCGTGGCCTGTTCTTTGGTTTTGAGCTGCCCTTCGAGTTGGGCGTCTTCGACCCCCCTTAGAATGCGAGCAAACTCGGGGCCGGGCTGAAAGCCCATGGCTAGAAGGTCGTCTCCCGTTAGAACCCGTTCCGGCCGCACCTGCTCGGGGGGAGTCTCGTCCAGGAAGTGTTGGACGAACTGGTACGAATCCAGGTGCCGGTGGCTGGAAAGGCAGTCCAGCCGGTGCAGTTCCAGATGCTCGTCGAACCGCGGCAACCTTACAAACCGCTTCAGCGTGGCTTTCTTCATTGCCTCCACCGCGCCAAACCTCATGTGATTCTCGACCAGCGCCGCAATCTGTTCGGCGTCCTCGTTCGAAAAGCGCAGCCTACGGCAAATCTCCTCCGCGATCTTTACGCCCACATCCACGTGATGATTGAACCGGATCCGGTCGCCTGTTTCTTCCGCGGACTGGAAGGTCGGCGGCTTCCCAACGTCGTGCAACAGTACACCCCAGGCCAGCGTGGGGGAAGCGCCTTTTGCAAGTTGTTCCAGCATGAGTCGCGTATGAATCCACACGTCGCCTTCCGGATGAAATCCCGGAGGTTGCTCGACGCCCTTCATCGCCGCAATTTCCGGCAAAACTTGGCCCAGCAGCCAGGTCTCATCGAGCAATTCGAATGCGCGACGCGCGGCTCCTTCCGTGAGCATCTTTGTAAGTTCTTCGCGGATGCGCTCGGGAGAGACTTGTTGAACTTCTCGAACGCGGCGACGGATGGCGCGAAACGTCGCCTCTTGCACTTGGAAGCCGAACCGCGCTGCGAAACGCACCGCTCGCATCATGCGCAGCTTGTCTTCCGCAAAACGAACTTCGGGATCGCCAATGGCCCGGATCACTCCCGCGCTGAGGTCCCTCTGCCCGCCGACGAAGTCCAGCACTTCGCAGTTATCGTGTCTCATCAGCAGCCCGTTGATCGTGAAGTCCCGGCGCTGAACGTCCTCTTGCGGCGTTTTCGAATAAACCACGCGGTCTGGATGCCGGCCGTCGCTGTAGCCCATATCCGAGCGGAATGTCGCAACCTCCACCTTCAAGCCATTCTTCGGGATGAGCATCACGCCGAACTGCGCGCCAACCGCCACGCTTTCTGGAAAGAGTCCCGCAACTTCGACCGGTGTCGCGTCGGTAGCCACGTCGAAATCCGCCGGCTCGCGGCCCAGCAGAAGGTCGCGCACACACCCACCCACCAGCAGCGCCTGATGCTTATTGCGCTGCAGCATCTCGCAAATCGAATTGGCCAACTCCCGCGCGCTCATGATTCTGATTATGCGCCAGTTCCCCAAAAATCGACTCTGTGGCTCGTTTCATGGAGCACTTCTTCCAGTGTCATCCCGAGCGAAGTGAGGGATCCGCTTTTTTTGCAAGGTTCAAAGGGGAGGTGAACTGAGGAACGAAAACAGGCTGCTTTATTTGCTGCGGAATACCAGGCAGGTAATGTCGTCGGATTGCCGCGTGGCGCCGACGTATTCATCCACGCGTTTCATCAGGAACTGCAGCGTTTCTTGGGCGTTCCAGTCGGGCAGGTTGCGAATCGCTCCTTGCCAGCGGCTGTTGCCAAACTCTTCGCCCGATTCGTTGAACGCTTCCACCACGCCGTCGGTGAAGAAAATCAATGCGTCGCCCGGCCGCAGTTCCAAAGCGGCGGTTTGGTATTCCGCCCCCAGCTTGATTCCCAGCGGTAGGCCGCCAACTTCCAACGTTTCAAACGTGCCATCCGCGCGTCGCAGTATCGGCGCATTGTGGCCGGCGTTCACGTAAGTGAGCCGCCGCGTCGCAGGATCGTAGTCGCACAAAACCGCGGTCGTAAAGCGCCGCCCATCCAGACTGTAGGCCGATGCGTAGCGGTTTAGCCGCGTCACCAGTTCCGCCAAGGGCACACCTTCGCCCGCAATCGTGCGCAAGCTAGCCTGCAGCGTCGCCATCAAGAGCGCTGCCGGCACGCTTTTTCCCGCCACGTCCGCAATCACCACTACCAGCCGGTCACGCCGCTCGTCGGGGTAAAACGCATCATAATAATCGCCCGCCACAGAATTCTGCGGACGTGTCGCAAAAGCGATGTCCGCTCCCGGCACTTCTGGCGGCTGCGAAGGCACAAGCCACATCTGAATTTCGCGCGCGATTTCCAGGTCGCGCTTCATGGTCACTTTGTCGGCCAATTCCAGCGATAGCAGCAACAGAAAGAGCAGGGCGGCAATCCCTACGAAATTCACGTCGAAGGAAACATTTCTTCCCAACTGAAACTTGAATCCCGACATCACCAGCATAAGCAATGCGATGAGCAAGAGGACCCGCCGCGCCGGCGTCATCTTCATCAACATCGACCAAAACAACGTTTTCGCGATGTGAAGGAAGCGGTAAACCCCGTGACGCCTGCCCAGCTCCTCCTCGTCCGCCTCTTTCATGTAGAAGCTGTAGCTCGCGCGCGCGTCGGCGGTGAATTGCGACCATAGTTCATCGATCTCCCGGCCCTCGCTTACGCGCTGCCAGAAATTCCGCACGCGCGGGCCGTGCCCATAACCCGGCTGCGACGAAGAAACACCTGGTGTTGGTGATGCGCTCGAGCTCATAAGCGTGCCACGACGGAACTCAAATTATAGGACATTCAAGCCGGTTCTGCTGGAAGTGCGCGTTTGGCGCCCCTCCCTCGCCCGCACGTCCTGCGAGTCACAGCTTGCCATGTCAGGCAGAGTGTCGTGTTCGTGTCATCCGGAGCGAAGCGAAGGATCTCAACCGATCCGTTAACTCCAGCTTATGGCGCTTCCGGCAACGCGGGCCGCTCGAGAAGGCCGCAAGCTAATCCTCGCGCTCGTGGTCTAGCTCCTCGGTCGAGAGCGATCCGCCGAATTGCACCTTACCGAAACCGAAGCGGTCGCGCAGACGGTCGGCCGCCTTCGTCAGCCTCGCAAGCTTTTCACGACGGTCCGCATCCAGCAAGTCGAGCTGCTTATTGCCATGCGTAAAGTTGCCGAGGCTGACTCCCAGCAAGCGAACCTTCCTTTTCGGATCACGATGCTTGCAAAACAGTTCCTGAAACACGGCATAAATGTCAGCGTCGAGTTGGGTTGGCTCCGCGAGCGTCTTTGCGCGCGTGTGCGTTTCAAATCCCGCATATCGAATGGTTAGCGTTAGGGTCCGTGCAGCGAGCCCCGCTTCGCGCAGCCGCTTGCAAGCTTTTTGTGAAAGGTGGCTCAGAATCGTAGCCATCTCGTTCACATTGTCGCTGTCTTCGCCAAAAGTGAGGTTGTGAGAAATGGACTTCGGCTCCGCATCAATCACGAATTCGTAGGAATCGCCACCGCGCGCCTTCCGGTAGAGCGCGTCACCCCACTGCCCAAAAGTCTTTTCCAGCTTTTCCTGGGGAAGCTCGGCGAGCTGCTCCACGGTGTCGATGCCCAGCCCCCGCAATGCTCGCTCCGTTACTTCGCCAATCCCGGGAATCTTTCGTACCGGGAGCGGCGCGAGGAAACGCGCTTCGCATCCCGGCGGAACCCATACGAGGCCGCGCGGCTTGGCCTGGTCGGAAGCCACCTTCGCCGTGAGCCGCGTCGTGGCCAACCCGCCAGAGCAGGGAAGCGCCGTCTCCCGCGTGATGGTTCGAAGCAGCTTGTCGGCGGTCCCAAACGGCGGCCCGTGGAGGCGTTCCGTCCCGGCAAGATCGAGATAGGCCTCGTCAATCGAAACCATTTCGACGACCGGCGAGAATTTCGCGAGGACCGTCGCGACGCGATCGCTCCATTCGCCGTATTTTTCGTGGTGTCCATCGAGGAATACCGCGTGCGGGCAGAGCCTTCCCGCCGTTCGCAGCGGCATCGCCGAATGAATTCCGTACTTCCGCGCTTCGTAGCTGGCTGCGGAAACGACGCCCCGCTGATCCTTTTGTCCGCCGACAACAACCGGTTTGCCGCGCAGTTCTGGGCGCTCCAGCAACTCCACCGACACGAAGAACGCGTCCATGTCCACATGCAGAATGGACGCCACCCCATCGGCCGCCCGCTCTTCCAGCGGCCCATGCCTCGCCCGAAACCGTGCCAGCTCCGGCATGGCCCTAGGCTACGCCCGCAATTTGTGAACGACAACAGAGTGTGGCTACAACTTCTCGGCAGCGAGGACCCGGGGGGTACCCGCGAGGTCATTGGTCACGCCGACCTTGGTCCAGGTGGATTCATCGAGCAGGGGCTGAACCGCAGGCAAGCTGTTGTGCCCGAGTTCGAGGACAAGAATGCCATGCGGCAGCAGATACTTTGCCGATTGCGCGATAAGATAGGCATAGAGCTCATGGCCCTCTTCGCCGCCATAAAGCGCGATTTCCGGTTCGTGCTCGCGGACTTCACGCATCAACGTGGCGGCCTCCCGCCGCCCGACGTAGGGCGGATTGCTTATGATCAGATCGAACGAAGGCGGTTCGTCACTGACTTGTGTCTCGTTCGAAGAGTTTTCCCAAGCAATGGTTGATGGTAGCGGCGCAGCATGCTGCGCCGCCGTCAGCGAAACGTTGTCCAACAGGTCTGCTTCGAGAAAATGCACGCGATTCGCGACACCGTGGCGGGAGGCGTTACCCCGAGCAACGGCAAGCGCCGCAGGTGCGATGTCCGTTGCGACAAATGCTGCCCGGGGAAGCTCTTTCGCCAGCGCAATCGCAATACAGCCGGACCCCGTGCCGATATCCGCGATTCGCAGACCGGCGCCATCCGTCTTTTGTCGCCTTCCCGCGCGAAGTTCACGAGATGCAAGGCGATCCAGCGCGACTTCAATGACATGCTCCGTTTCCGGGCGGGGAATCAACACATCGGGCGTAACCTCAAATTCCAGCCCCCAGAATTCCTGCCTCCCCGTGAGGTGCTGCGTCGGTTCGCCCGCAGCTCGTCGGCGAACCAGCTCCGAATAACGCTCAGCCACGGGGGCCACGATCTCTTCCTCGGGATGGGAATATATCCACGTGCGGTCCCGACCCAGCACATGGAGAAGCAGCAACTCCGCGGCAAGCGTATACGAAGGAACTTGCGCGTCTCGCAACTGCGCGATCCCTTGCTTCAACGCGCCCCGAATATCCAGCGTCGTCCCCAAATCGAATGCGCTCCTTTTCTCTGTGCCCTTCGTGTCTCTGCCTTTGATTTTCTTGCCGTTCCCCATCATTGTGGGGTTGCGAGCTCCTGCTGGAGCCGCTCGGCTTCGTAATGGGAAACGAGAGCGTCCACCAGCGGCGCGAGCTTCCCGTCCATGACTTCCGTGAGTTGATGGAGCGTCAATCCGATGCGGTGATCCGTCACGCGGTTCTGCGGGAAATTGTACGTGCGGATTTTTTCCGAGCGGTCGCCGGTTTTGATCTGTCCGCGGCGCTCCGCCACGATAGCCGCCTGCTGTTTTTCTTGCTCGAGTTCGTAAAGACGAGCGCGGAGAACGCGCATAGCCTTGGCGCGATTTTTGATCTGCGATTTTTCGTCCTGCTGCGAAACGACCAGACCGGTAGGAAGATGCGTGATGCGCACCGCGGAATAGGTGGTGTTCACCGACTGCCCGCCCGGACCCGAGGAGCAGAACGTATCAATGCGCAAATCCTTTGCTTCGATCTTGATGTCAATTTCGTCAGCTTCCGGCAGCACCGCGACGGTCGCGGCCGAAGTGTGAATGCGGCCTTGCTGTTCCGTGGCTGGCACGCGCTGCACGCGGTGTACGCCGCTCTCGTATTTCAGCTTGGAATACACTTTATTTCCTTGAATCGCGGCAACAACTTCCTTCATGCCGCCGAGCGACGACGGCGAGCTTTCCAGGATTTCCACTTTCCAGCCTTGCGTTTCCGCGTAGCGCGAGTACATGCGGAAAAGCTCAGCCGCGAAAAGCGCGGCTTCATCTCCGCCCGTCCCCGCGCGGATTTCGATCAGCACGCTCTTTTCGTCGTTGGGGTCTTTCGGCAGCAGCAGGAGCTTCAGCTCACGCTCGACTGTCTCTTTGCGCGCCGCCAGCGACTTCTCCTCTTCGTGCGCCATCTGCTTCATCTCGGCGTCGTCCGCTTCCAGGAAGAGCTGGTGCGCCCCCACGAGGTCTTTCTGAATCTGTTTGTACTCGCGGTGCTTGGCGACGATTTCTTCGAGCTCGGCGTGCTGCTTGGCGATTTTCTGGAAACGCGCAGAATCGCCCACCACCTCGGGAGAAGAAAGCTGCTGTGTCATCTCCTCGTAGCGCGAATCCAGCTGATCCAATTTTTCAGTCAGTGTAAGTACGGCCATGGCAGATCCTTTTGGAAAATCGGCATTAGAAAATCGAAAATGGATACAAGTGCGGCGCCCCGTGAATGGAGCGAAAGGCGAGGCAGCTAATAAAATGCGGCGTACATCCTTCCGATAGAATAACCCCGAATACCATTTCGCGCAAACCGGCGGAGTGAGCTGAACTTTCCGAGCTCGCGAGCCGCAAACATTAGGACGGATGTTGATCGCCCCTGGGGCAATGCTTCTGGCCTTCCTGTCTTTTTGACGGGGCTTGATCTTGTTTCCTCTTGGCTGGCTCCTTCGCGGGCCCACAGCAAATCCCCCACGCACCAGTAGGCCGTCCGCGCGGTTGCTGAGATGCGCCGCGGTGTACTACGATGCGCCTAGAGCATGAGCGAGGCCACTCGAACGATTTTGCAGAGTGAACCAGCGGCTGTCCGCGAACCGGAGCGCGAGGCCGATCCGGGTTTTCTTTGGGATTTTTGGTATCCAGCGGCGCAGAGCACCGAACTTCGCGCGCAGAAACTCACGAAGGCCCTCCTCCTGGAAGTGCCTCTGGTGCTGGGGCGCACCGCCGAGGGAAAAGCTTTTGCGATGCGCGACGCCTGCCCCCACCGCGGAATCCCGCTTTCCTACGGCCGCGTGGATGGCAACGTCGTGGAGTGCTGCTACCACGGCTGGCGGTTCGACGCTTGCAGCGGTCAATGCCTCGAGATCCCTTCCCTCACTTCGCAGGACAAGCTGAAAGTTGAGCGCGTCCTTGCGGGGCATTATCCCTGCGAAGAGCGCGACGGCTCTATCTGGGTCTACATGAATGCGCCAGGCACGCGCCTGCCGGAGACCATCCCAGGAGCGCCGGCGCTCAAAGTCTTCAGCGAGAACTACAAAATCACGCATCTCTCCTGCGACCTGCCGTCACACATTGATCACGGCATCATCGGGCTGATGGACCCGGCGCACGGCCCCTTTGTGCATCAATCGTGGTTCTGGCGGAAGCGCGCCAGCATCCACGAAAAAGCCAAGCAGTTCGAGCCGATTCCCAACGGTTTCCGCATGAGCCCGCACTCGCCGAGCACGAACAGCGCCCCCTACCAGTTGCTCAAGAAAATCACGGGCGAGCCGGTGACCACCACCATCGATTTTGTGTTGCCCAATCTGCGAACGGAAATCGATCAGAGCGGCAAACTCTGGTTTTCCAGCCGAGCAACAGTGACTCCAGTGCGACGAGATTTGTGTCGCATAGATTTTGTTGCCGCCTGGAACCTGCCCCTGCCGGTGTTCGTGTTCCGCCCGTTCGCAAAAACGTTTCTTCACCAAGATCAGGAAACCATGATTCGGCAGGCGGAAGGGCTGAAGCACAACCCACGGCTCATGCTGATTGACGACGCGGACCGCCAAGCCAAGTGGTATTTCGCGCTGAAGGCCAACCTGCGCGAATCGCGCCGCACCGGCGGTCCCATGGTCCATCCCATGGACGGCCCCGTAACCCTCCGCTGGCGCTCCTAGCCACAAAAAATCAATCCCTGGAAACCTTAGCCGTATTGTCGCTGGCGTCTAGCTAGCGGAGGGAGGACAGATCAAAATCGACGGAGACGGCGTCGCCTTCGCGGGGAGTGACTTCGACGCTTGCAGAATCGGACTTAAACGCGGTTGCGGGGAACTGGACATAGACGATGGCGCCGGTCAGCAAGCAACCGCCCTCCGAGCACTGATACTGCGGTTCCCCGGAGATGTCCTCGGTGGTGATTTCTGCGTCGCCGTCGAAGATGCGGTACTTGAAAGCGCGCCAGAATTCCGGGGAGCGCTGCTGAAGGGCGGTGGGAGAACCAGAGCGCGAATCGGTGGGCCTGGCGATGATGGCGCCGTAGGACGGCGTGAACTGAATCTCCACCTGGATTTCGACGATTTCATCATGCGCTTTGTGGTCGATGGCCGCGCGCTGCGCGCTGTAGTCGGATTGCCGGTTGGAATACTGGACGAGGAGAGCGAAAGGCGTCAAAAAGGTGACGGCGGCAATGTGCGGCCCGGTTTTGGGAGCAGGAAGCCGCTTCGTGTATTTGTTCAGGAAGGCGTACATCGATTCGTCGTGCCGCTGCCCGAGGAAGTACGCCTCTCGCACAGCCTGCTCCGAAAGCGGCGTGTCGTAAGCGAAGGAAGGCGGGATGAGCAGCAGTCCTCCGGTGAGGAGAGAAAGGGTAGAGCGCAAGAGTCTGGGCATGGGGCGCCTCCGTTACTCAATTAGACGGAGGGGAGGTGTGGCTGGGTTTCCCTGAGAATGGGACTGGCACCTACTCGGGAACGCCGTCGTTGATTTGGCTGCAATCCATGCCCAGTGTGCCGTTGTCGTTGAACACCAAGCCATGGAAGCGGAGAACACTGCCGGGTGCAAGAGAGTTTGTATCGAGCAGTTGCGCGGTGCTATCGACGTAAACTTCCGGGGAGCTGGGATTGTTGAGAACAGTCGCTTGGCCAGGCTGCACTGCTAATGCGGGAAAGAGGTCGTAAGGCGCGAGCGTAACCGTATAAACTGCGAAACTGCCCGCACTGGAAACTGAAGAGACGGTTCCATTGATGGTCTGCGGCAATAGCGTGATGGTGTTCGCTGAGGTATAGGTGTAACTACCTAGATTTGAGATGAGAAAACACGGCAATATGTTGTCCGGCGACCATCGTCGCCCCATTAAAAGTGGCAGCAAAGGGCAGGTTTTGGAGATTCGTGAATTCGCCGGAAGTCTTGAAAACGGTGTTTGCTGGAAAGGAGTATAGCCGGAAACGGTGGGATGTGCGCACCGATCATCCCCCTGTTGTTGGCGGCCGAGGACCCGCAGCGCAGGCACCAATGCGTCCACGAAGTTTAGGGGACCAAACATCAGGTTCGTGGCTGTTTGGTCATAAACTGCCACGCGAGTTGCCGAGAGCGAGCCATCGGACTGAATAGCCGCATCGGTGTCCACGAACATGCCTGCGGAAAGAGAGTGAATATCAGAAATTCCCTGGAACAGGGTGCTGGTGGACGAATTTCAGCTGTAGCGTAAGACCATCCGGAGTGACCAGGCTAAAACTTCCGCTGCCTGTGTCGACAGAAGAGACGCGCCCTCGAACGGCCGTTTCCTTTCCATTCTCGTCGTTGGTCGGCTGGAAGGCAAAAGCGAGGGGCGTCAGGTCTGGGGAGGCGAGCAAGTTGAGGGAGACGCCCATGTCATTGCCGCCGATGGTGATCGGCCTGGGCAAGTTCACCGTTACTTGGGAAGGTGGGGTATCTCCGTAAGCAAAAATGCTGATCACAAGCCCGCCGGAGGAGTTGAGAGCTTCGCAGCTGAACGAGGCTGCCCCAATCGTGGCGGCGGCTGCCGTGCACGTGTCTTGAGGAATGCGAACGGGGGGCAGCGGAGTAGCCGCACCGTTGGAATGAATGAACTCGGCGGTCTGCGAGGACGTGATCACGGGTACTTGTGCTCCGGCTTTGTTAGTCAGGGTGAGACCAGTTATGTTCAGGCTAAATTCCGATAACTTGTCAATTGGCGGTGCTCGAAAGATGCCCGGTGACACTGGTAGGTGTTGGCGGTGGTTGGTTCATGGACATGCCGGACGAACAGCCCGAAGGGATGTAGATTGCGAGCAACAAAGCCAAATAGGCTGAAAACCGCAAATAAAACGGAATTGAGGGGCGAAAGAATGGAATCGAAGAGAGCATGAGGACCCTCTGGGATGGTGCTCGAAATAGGAAACGTCCCGGCGATCATTCGGACACAACCCGGAGTCTTCCATTTGTTCCGCGATCGCTACTGCATAGCCATCCGGTAAACACCTGAGATCGTAGTCCGAAACCCTTGACAGGGTGAGACGAAAGCCTATGAAGTCGCGATGAGCGGACAGGCCGGGGATGCGTCATGCCGGAATTCTACGAAGCCAGACCTGTTGCGAATACTGCACCGATGGGCAAACGGCCTTGCGTCATTGGGCACAACTCGAAGCTAGATGCGCCGCGCGGTATGGGGGAAGTCGAGCCACACCTTGACGCCGCAGAAGTGCGAGCCTTCCGTGCAGATGGGCGTGGTGATGCCGGCGCGAAGATGGCAGGGCGGACCGATATAGCGCGCAAGTTCGGGATGGACTTCGCGGAGCTGCGCGATTTCGTCCATCGAGGCTTGAAAAATTTCTTCCTGGGCGTTGAAACACGTGCGCATAGTCCATTTGTGGAGTAAATGGAGAAGCGAGCCGGATTCGTAAAGGCGGATGGATTTTGCGTTCGGGAGAACGTACAGAGCGATTTCGAGGGGAACGCCGCGGTCGAGAAGTTGATTTTTGGCGGACCAGGCGTCGTGCATAGCGCGGTCGTAAGTTTCCTTGGCGCGCGGATTCGCGGCGAGAAGCATGGGCGTGATGTAGTCGGGCTCGCGCGTGTCGGTAAGCGTGAGCAGCGGCCGCGAACCCGGAACCATGCGATGGCGCTGGTCCTGGCTGTCGGCAGTGTGGCTGATTTTTTTGACAAAAGTGTAATTCGCGTGCTGGAGCGCGCGCATCATGGGCGCGTGCACTCCGACGTTGAGTGTTTCGAGTCGGTAGAGATTGCGCGCGGGATTGAGCAGCCGGTCGAGAGCTTCGGCGTCGGAACATTGTGAGACGGTGAGACCCGCGACGGCGCGATAGGATTCGGCGATGATGCGGAGCGCGTTGGGGGAGTAGTCCACGAGCCGGGAAGTCTTGCCGTTGAGCTGGGCGTCGAATTCGTGCGCGAAGGATTCGCCAGCAGACGTGGCGGGTTGCGCGTCTTTCCATTCTGGCAATTCTTCGAGTGGTTCCGTTCCAAAGCGCTCGAAAAATTGCGGGTCAATCGTTTTCACTTGCGAAACCATTTCGCCGATGACGTTACGAGCTTCGCTAGGAGTATCCGAAGCGGAGCACATGCGCCACAAGCGGTGCAAAACGATGCCGGAGAGCGTGTGCACCATGGTGGTGAACGCCGCGACCGGAAGAACGTAGCGCGCGATTTCGATGGCGCGTTTTTCGGCTGAGCGCTCGATTTTTTGCAGGCGCTTGGGATGCGACATCGGGCTGACATGCCAGATGTCGTTGAGGATGTCGCGTGTGTCTCCGATCAGAAGAACGGAAAGCTCGCGATAGTAATTCCAGGTGCGTGCGATAGATTGCTCGTAGATTTCTTTGCTCTTTTCATCGAAGAAAAGCGAGACGGGCGGGACGTAGGCTTGCGCGCGGTCGAGGCGGACGTAGCGCTGGCTTTGCTGCTCGGAATTATAGAAAGGATGCGCGTGAAGGAAGGACCAGACGAATTGGCGGCTGACGTTTTCGAGGCCGAATTCAAAATGCGCGTGCTGGTAGACCGTGTGGTGGCCGCTGTAAAACGTCGCGGCGCCGATGCTGAGGCGCTGCTTGTCGGTAATCTCTTCGGGAGTGATGAGGCGCGACGCATAGCAGGTGCGCGCGGCGGCGATGGCGGAATCGAAAGGATGCGCGAAAGCATTCCGGAGGGTGACGCGGGGCTGGGCGGAAACAACGTGCTCGCCGGAGTGCGAGCCGTCGAACATGCGAGATTGCGTGGCCACGTTGGGGGATTATTTTACAGGAATCAGAGAACGAGGACACACTTGTTCTGCCAGTTCAACAATCGCCTTTGTTGACGTTCAGCCGACTGCAACCGGACCAGGATTCCGTTCGTTGCGAGATCAACCCGGAACAGATTGGGAATCTCCTCTTAGAGCAGGCTTCAAAATCTCTCGCCCGTTGAGTTGCACGGCGCAGAAGCCACTGCCAGCGGAATGCTTCTCCTACTTCTTGGCGGCGCCGGCTTTGGAAGCGGCTTCGGCGTATTTCTTGGTGAAGCGCTCGACGCGTCCAGCGGTGTCCACGAGTTTCTGCTTACCCGTGAAGTAGGGATGGCAATTCGAGCAGATTTCCACGCGCAGCATGTTGCCCTTGATCGTGGAGCGAGTCTGGAACGTGTGGCCGCAGGCGCAGTGCACCGTCACGGGATGATAATCGGGATGAATACCGGGTTTCATGGGGCTGCCTTTCGTCGCGTCCGGTCTGCACGGCAAACCCGGCCAAGCCAGGGGATACAGCCGCGTCGCTAGGTCGCGAGCAATTCTTAATCATACGCGAAGAGTCAAATTTCGCAAAATGGGGTGGGGGAGAACAGAGATCGGAGAATAGAGATCAGATGCCAGCGCTGCCCACCTTGTTCTTCCTTGGAGAGGCGCGATTGGATAGAGTTGAGGCCCTGAAAGCTGTTGAGAATGGGGGAGCGCATGTCGAAATTCGGAATGACGGCGGTGGTAGCGGGAATTTTGTTCCTGGGGCTAAGTGGCGCTCGAATGGGTGCGGGAAATGCGGATGCCGATGCGCGGAACGAGATCGACGCGTTCAATAAGAAGTTCATCGAGTTGCACTTGAAGATGGATACGCCTGGCATGATGGCGATGTGGGAGGAAGACGGCTTGGATTTGATGCCGGGTCAAGCGCCGATTGTGGGGAGAAAGACCATAACGGCGTGGGTTGAAAACGTTTTGTCGAAGAATCCGGGATACCAGGTGGTGAAAGAAGAGATGGAATTTCACGACATTCAAGTGTGCGGAGATTGGGCGACGGAATGGGCGACCGAGCATCAGGTGGCCAAGGCGCCGGAAGGGAAACCCGATTTCGACGGGTACGGAAAGTTGGCGCTGGTGCTGCATCGCGAGGCCCGCGAGTGGAAGATTAAACAGGAAATGTGGAACGTGTCGCCCAAGCCTTGAAGGGTGATGCGTCTTATTCCGTCCTCAGCGCATGCATCGGATCCACACTGGCCGCACGGCGCGCGGGAATGACGGCAGCTATCAGTGCGGCCATCAACAGGAGCAGTGCGGCCGCTGACAGCATCAGCGGATCCCAGGGCTCCACTCGGAAAAGCTGGCTCGAAATCAGATGCCCTGTGCCGATCGCTGCCGGAATGGCCAGCCCCAGCCCGATGCCTACCTGCCCGAAGGCTCCGCGCAGCACCATGGCCAACACCGAACTGCGGTCCGCGCCCAGCGCCATGCGCACGCCAATCTCGCTCGTCCGCTGCTCCACGCCATAGGCCGTCACACCGTAGAGTCCGACGGCGGCGAGCACAAGTGCGAGTGCTCCAAACAGCGAGGTCAGGCTGGCAATCATGTTCTCCTGGGCAAAATCGGCGTGAATCACCTCCGAATAGGATCGAAAGCCGCCCGTCACCAGGTTCGGATCGAGATTCGCCAGCGCCTTCTTGACCTCCGCCGCGAGGCCCGCCGGATTTCCCGGTGCCCAGATCGCGACGTTGTATAGGTAATGCGACCACACTTCGCGCTCTTCCGCTTCTGGGTCATCGAATTGTGTGCTCTGCGCTTCTGGAAGGAAATACATGGGCTCCACACCAGCTCGGAAGTTCACGTCGGAAGCGACGCCAACAATTTCGTACATTCCCGCGTTCTTCTCTGGAACAGGACCGAAATGCTGCCCGATGGGGTTCTCGTTGGCGAAGAATCTCTTTGCAAAAGCGTCGTTGACCACGGCCACAGGACGGGTGGAGGCGTTGTCTTCATCGGCGATGGCGCGCCCCATCACGATCTTGTCCCCGAAAGTTTCGAAAAATCCGGGCGTCACGCGGGTTGAACCGGATGAACCATGGTCCCCAGCTTTGCCCTCAATGCGGATGTTATGAGCTACAACCCAGCTGGGGGGCGCCTCGAGTATCGAACCGACCATGCGCACGCCGGGGATGCCGCGTAGGCGCTCCTCGATTTCGCGGAACAGTGGTACCAGCTGTTCCTGCTTGTAGCCCGAATCCTTGGGATCGACCGAAGCCAAATAGCGGCCGCTGGTTTCGAATCCGAAGTTTTGGCGCTCGCGATTACGCAGGCTCTGTCCGAGCATCGCAGCGGCGCTCAGCAATACAAGCGAAACAGCTGCTTGACCGATCACCAGCGTCTTCTGTGCCCAGTGACGATCGCGACCAATGGAGTGATTCACTCCGCGCAGCGCTTCGATGGGCTCGGCGCGCGAAGTCATCCATGCGGGTGCAATGCCGAAGATGATGCCGGTGAGCACCGAAATTCCCAGCGCGAAAAGCAACACCCGAGGAGAAGGCGCGGCGTCTACGGGAACCCAGCTGTCCGGTTCTGTGAAGGCAAGGTGGAGTATGAACTTGGTGCCGGCATACGCGACGCCGACACCTGCGACGGCACCGAAGACACTAAGCGTGAGGCTCTCGGCGAGCCCTTGGCGCACCAGCCGAGCGCGCGACGCGCCGAGAGCAGCGCGGACTGCGGTTTGATGCCGGTTCCTCAATCCTCGCGCCAACAGCAGATTGGCGATGTTGGCGCACGCTACCAGCAGCACGCAGAAAGCGGCCATGAGCAGCAACCACAAACTTTCCTTGTAGTCTTCGCGCATCAGGGAAACGCCCGCGCCGCCCGGCGTCAGACGCAGCGTCTGCTTTTCCAAGAGCGTTTTTTCCTCCGGCCTCATATCCGGCACATGGCTCGTCAGCCATTGCTGCAGCTCCACCTGAAGCTGCGCCTCAAGAGTGTTCGGATCGGCGGCGGGGCGGACGCGGCCGATGAGGTCGAGCCAGGCCAAGCGGGGATTCTTCAGGCGCGAAGTTGCGCCTGCGATCAGCGGCTCGGTCGTCAATGGCACCCAGAAGTCGGGCATGTCCGAGCTGGCGAGTTTCGCTCCAAAGAAGCCCGGCGGGGCGATGCCGATAATTGTGAATGAATGGCCGTTGAAAATGTAGGTCGCACCGACCACCGACGGATCCGATCCATACTTCCCCTGCCAGGCATGGAAACTCAGCACGGCCACCGGCGGCGCACCTTCGCGGTCGTTGGCATCGGTGAAAAAACGTCCGCGCCAGGCAGAAATGCCGAACGTCTCAAAGAAATTGCCGGAGACGTACTCGCCGTTGGCCATCGCGACGGGAACTGACAAACCGGCGCGCCGCACGCTCAAGTGGGCGTTACCCTCGCCGATCTGGAACGCGGCCAGTCGCTCAAACGCGGGGGTACCCGCGCGAAAGAGCTTGTACGCCTCCCACGAGAAGAGACTCCAGTCGTTTTGCGGCAGCCCGTTGCCGTTTCCCTGCGTGTACCCGTCCGAGTAGCAGCAGCGAACAGCATCGCCGATGCGCCAGAGCTGATCGGGTTGCGCGACCGGCAGCGAGCGCAGCATCACTTGCTGAACAAGCGTAAAAATCGCGGTGGTGGCCCCAATGCCGATCGCGAGAGTCAGAATCGCGGTCACGGTCAACGCGGGAGATTGTCTCAGCTGGCGAAGCGTGTAACGCATGCCCCTCCAGATTCCGTCAACCAACTCAAATGCCGAGCAGGGCCGCGGACGAACACTTACTCTTCGTCGAAGTGCCAGCGCGTGACGGCGTCGGCGAAATTCTCAGAGTGCTCATCCTGAGCAAATGCGACGTGCGGTTGAACGCGAAATACGCAGCCGTCGGAAGCCATCAGAAGCGGTTCGACGTCGCCGCCATATTTGGCGTTGTAAATTCTCGCGAGCTGCCTCCAGACCGGGCGATCGGTGATTTCTTCCGCGCTTCCTTCGAGGATGATTGCTTCGTCGGCATCTTCGGTTCCGATCACGACCTGCGGGAGTGCGGCGATATTTCTCGCCTTGCGCGTGCGCGGCCCAGTGCTGAACCAGAAGGCATCCTGCCACCAGATGCCCCAGACAATCATGAGGTGCGGACGCCGGTCGGGCCGCGTGGTGGCAATCCAATAGTTGTGCGATTTTTCGAGGCGCTCCAATGCCCAGGCCCATGGTTTCAGATTCGAGATGTCTTCGGATGACTTCGAGAGGGCATCAGGCCAGTAGGGCCGGCTGGCTCTTGGTTCGTGCATGGAAGGTCCTTTCGAATGCCAATGATGGGTCGAATTGTAGCAGGAGGCGAGAGAGAGGCGGAGTTCATGTCAGCAAAGAGAGAACGGAGATCGATCAGAGATCAGAAGGCAGAAACAGACCACGCTTCTGCCATTCGCTCGATCCATGATGAAGGGGATGAAGGAAAAGTGTGAGGGTGTAGAGAGCGTGATCTATGGCGTTGTGTTCAAGAAACTCAGGAAACGAACGAGCAGCCGACGCGAGTGCCGCCCTGGGCGGTCTGCTGCTTCCACACAGGCTTCAGGTTGACGCGAACAGGAGGGAGAATCGGGACGTGCAGGACGGCAAACAAATTCTCCGAAACTTCTTCCTGGGAATCGAACTCAATGGCCACGCCCCCAAAACCCAAGTCGAGAACACGCGCGCGCTTCCCTCCTGGTTCGCCAAGGACGGCATACGCATTTGTGCCAGCCATGGAGACCCGTTCGGCTTTGCGCTGAACCGCGAACATGCGCGGGGGCGCGGGAACCACTTGCGCCGAAGGGGGAGCGGCGCTGACGGAAGCCTGGGCCTCGCGACTGTTTTCCGCTTTTTCCGACGCGCGCTTCGTTTCGATGGAAATCGGGGGAGGCAGCGGGCCGGGAACCTCCGCGGCCGCAGCGGGAGTGGGAACCGCTACTTCCGGTGGAGGAGCTTCAGAGCGCTTTGCGCCGTTGACCGTCCTTCTGTGGTTTTCGTGCTTCTGGCGGTAAAGACGCTCGTCCGCAATGCGGATGAGCTGATCGGCTTGCTCCGCGTCCTGCGGAAAGATCGCGATGCCGTGATCCATGCTGACGGTAACTTCGAGCTGGAGCGGCCGGAGCATCTCGGCAAAAACCGTTTCCACGCGGCGGCTGAGGGCCAAAGCCTGTTGCGAATCCGTCTGCGGCAAGAGCAGAGCGAATTCGTCGCCGCCGATGCGAAAAGCAGAGTCGGAAGTACGCAACGCCTTCTTAAGCGTCGCCGCGGTGGCGCGCAAAACTTCGTCCCCGCGCGGATGGCCGTGCTTGTCGTTCACTTCCTTGAAACGATGCAGGTCCAGGATAACCAAGCTGAGCGGATGCGTGTAGCGGCGAGCGCGATTCAATTCTTTTTCGAAGGATTCTCCAAAGAGCCTGCGATTGTAAAGACCTGTCAGCGGATCGGTGACGGCATTTACTTCAAGTCTCTTGAGATCTTCATGCTCGATGATGATGGGCACGCGAAGGAAGCCGGATGATGCGAGCACTTCCAACAGCGCGGCTTTAAAAGCAACCTGTCGACCCGCTTGGTCCGCCATCGCACGCCGACGCACGAGCGTTTCGTCCCAGACCTGAACACACTCCGACTCCCGCAGCTCCACGTGAGCGATGGTGTGCAGGAAGCGTTGCAGGAATTGCCCCCGCGCGGGCAGGTCTAGACTCTCGAGCGTATCTGCAAGCAGCTCGAGATAAGTGTCCTCAACCGGCAAACGCGGGGGCGCAAGGGCGCCGGGGCTGGGCATGTCCGGAATAAGCTAACCTCTGCCTATCCCCGCGGGGTTTGGGGAAGCACGTAAATTGTTCTGCAATTCATTGGAGTAACCAAGAGGCCATTCGTACTGGGACTCGGTCACCCTGGATCAAACCTGATCAGCCTAAAGCGCGCGGCATGGTAGTACAGAACGGTGTAGAAAACGAGACCAAACCAAGAAAACTTGTGTACTTTTTGTGAATTCGTGTAACGAAATTACCCATGCTGGCAGGCGCGGCGTTGGCTAGATGGTCCCGCGCTACTCGAGGGGATGGATGAACTGCAAACCAAAGAGACGAAGGTCGCCAGCCATATCTTGCCGCAATACTTTCGCGAGGATGGGCGGAGTTTCGCTGGGAACAAGGCTATTGGACGCTGGCGAGGGGGCGGGGATGGTAAGATGAACCGTTTGATTGGTGCGAAGAACATGCTGGGAGGTAATACAGGCGCCGAAAGCGCTTATATTCAGGGTCTTAGTTAGCTCAATGAATTCGGAGCCGGTGGCATCCGTGCCGCGGACGAACACGGGAATCTGCAAGCGAATGCGGGGCGCGTGTCGCGTTGAAGGAATCTCCAAGTTCTTTTTCTCCGCCATGATCCTGGTCGGCACTGAATCCCCCCGGGGCAGTACTACGGATATAGTACGAGATTACTGCATCTGAATTGCCAGACAAAGCGATCCAGTGCCGCTATAACCCATTTATTAAGAATAGATTATAGGGAATCTTATTGTGGAAAAGTTTTGCCACTTCACTTGCAGTGTCGAAAATCCACTGGATTTCCGCAAATGTGCAAATGGAACGCTTTTACCATTGACTCGATGGGGGGCACTCTGTAAGCATGAGCATCCGGCAACGGGAAAATATTTGCCACACTCATCGAGGACAGAACGAGTACATGAGCGGAAGGATTGCCATTCCCCCGGTCGCGGAAGACCGCACGCGCCGTTCCCTTCCTCTGGGATGGGTTAGCAGGCTCTTGGACCGCTTAGAAAAACCCTTGATCGTTGCGGACCGCAGCGGAAGCCCACTGCTTATCAACGCGCGAGCGCGCCAGATTCTGGAAACGCAAGGATTCAAGGAAACGGACGAGCCCAATCTTTTTAGCGAGCTGCTCAAGGTGGATTCCGCGAAGATTTTCGGCGAAGTGGAAAAAGGCGAGCACCAAGTCAGCCTTCGCATTGGGGCAGCTGAAAATAGCGCTGCTACGCGGATTCAGTGGATGCCGGAGTCCGATTGGCTGGTCGTCGAGATTGAAAACAGAGCAGGGAGGCGGGCTGACCCCGATCCCGCGACCCAACTCACTGTGCAAGAGCTGCTGCAAGAACGCGAGATCACCTACCGAAACTTGCTCGCCGCGTATTTGAAATTGCAGGAGGTAAATCGCCAGAAGACCGTTTTCCTCGCGTCGGCCGCCCACGAGTTGAAAACACCGCTGGCGGTGATCAAGGGCTATTACGATTTGCTGCTGGCAGGCTCCCTCGGAAGGCTGACGGACAAACAGCGAGACATCCTAGAAGAATCCAAAGAGAGCTGCGAGCGATTGGTGCGGCTGGTTTCTATGTTCTTGAACTATTCGGCGCTGGAAAGCGGCAAGCTGGTTTTGCAACTCCGCGAAAACGACTTGCGCGATTGCTTGGATGAACTTTCAAAGCGCTGGTCGGAAGCCTTTCAGCGCAAAGGCGTGCGGCTGGAAGCGAACATCGATCCCTCCATTGCTACATTCCGCTTCGATTATCAGAAGGTCCAGCAGGTTGCCGCGAATCTGCTGGACAATGCGCTGAAGCATACGCCAAGCGGCGGTTCGGTGACACTAACGGCCGCGCCGCATTTCTGGGAGCGCCGCGTAGCAACGATGGCTCCCACGGAAGAGCGGCGGAGATTTCGTTTGCCAAGACCGAACAGCGTCGAAGTTAGCGTGAAGGATTCCGGCGCGGGCATCCCAGCCGAGCACCATCAGGAAATCTTCGAGGATTTCGTGAGAGTTGACCGGAATACTTCCGGAATGGGGCTGGGCCTCGCGATTGCAAAACGGCTCATTCAAGCGCACCGAGGAAAGATCTGGGTGGAAAGCGATCCAGGCGGAGGAAGCCGATTCACCTTTTTGCTGCCGATGGATCAGGGTTAACACAGGAAGAAATTGCGGAAGAAAGGGAAGAGCCCATGGCCGAGAAAGAAAAAATTCTGGTGGTGGATGACGAGCCGAGCATTCGAAAGTACCTGCAAACCCTCTTGGAAGTCGACGGGTTCGACGTGGAGACCGTCAGCTCCGGCAGGGAAGCCCTGAACAAGGTAAAGAAGGGCGAACGGCCGGACTTCATTATTCTGGACGTGCTCATGCCGGAAATGAACGGCATTGACACGCTGAAAGAGCTGATGGAAATCGACCGTAGCCTGAACGTGATCATGCTGTCGTGTTCGAATGAAGTCGGAACGGTGGTGGAAGCGATCCGCATCGGCGCGCATGATTACCTGACCAAACCATTCGAGAAAACAGAGCTGGATGCGGCGATGCTGAAGTCGCGCCAGAAGAAACAGCTAGCGTCCGAAAATCAGGCGCTCCGCGATTATTGCGACCAGGTGACCGAGGACTTGAGCTTTTTGGCGGCGAGTCCGCAGATGGTTCGCATCCGGCAACAAATCCTGCAAATCGCGCCGGTGGACGTGCCGGTGTTCATTTGTGGGGAAAGCGGCGTAGGAAAAGAAGTGGTATCGCGCATGATTCACTTGCGCTCGAAGCGTCGGAACCAGCCATTTGTGAAAGTGAATTGCGCGGCGCTTCCGGGAGAACTGCTGGAGTCAGAACTTTTCGGATTCGAACAAGGAGCTTTCACGGGCGCGGTACGGAGCAAGCCGGGTAAGTTCGAGTTGGCCAACAAGGGCACGATTTTCCTGGACGAAATCGCGGAAATGAGCACGCATTTGCAGGCCAAGCTCTTGCACGTGTTGCAAGACCATCAGTATTCAAGATTGGGCGGGCGCCACATGGTGGAGATCGACGTGCGCGTGCTGGCCGCGACCAACGTGGACGTGCATGAAGCGATGAAAACGGGGCGTTTTCGCGAGGATTTGTATTACAGGTTGAACGTTTTGTCGATCAACGTGCCGCCGCTGCGCGAACGCACGGCAGAAATACCGCTGCTGTTCCAGCATTTCCTGCAGAAGTACAGCGAGAAATACGGCAAGCCCGGACAGCCGCCCTCGAAGCACCTGCTGGATGCGGCGGTCAATTACCCGTGGCCCGGGAACTTGCGCGAATTGGAGAATTTCGTGAAGCGTTACGTCATTCTCGAGGATGACGAAGGCAGCCTGCGCGAACTGGTTGAGATGTCTGCCACCCGGCAGCGCACCTCGCCTCGCGAAGAGCCGGCGCCACCCAAGGAGCAAGGTCTTAAAGCGCTGGTGCGCGGCCTGAAAGACGAG
>Ga0126369_10000026_pt1 | contig 79416 bp, 69 predicted proteins | sample PanSoiMetaPlot_1_FD_109646 | JGI IMG/M metagenome (GOLD analysis project Ga0126369, IMG submission 109646) | Tropical forest soil microbial communities from Panama - MetaG Plot_1 | ecosystem: Environmental > Terrestrial > Soil > Tropical forest > Bulk soil | place: Panama | collected 2016-02-17
CCATCTGCAGCAGGACTTCACTAAGAAATTCCTGGCGACGCTAAAGAGCGCGCAGGTCGGAGACCGAGTGCGGACAAATCTCGTCGAGCTGGCCCCGGAAGGACAGACGCACTCCAATTAGGGGGATCTTTATTGGTTAGGACTGGGGGTTGGGCAAGTCAATAAAGCGGAGGAAGTTGGCGATATTTCACAGGAGTCACTTAGCGAAAAATTCTGATTACACTCACGACACCGGCGTTTTGTGGTTCATTGGTGGATGGCCGGCTATTCTTACCTAAAACGGCAAATGGAAGAACTCGCTCCGTCATCCGCCACAAGAACAGGTAGGCGCGCGACACATTTAGATATCGCGAAAGAAGCGACTACTCGGCCCTTAACGTCTGCGCGGGTTCTGTGGCCGCGGCGATCCTGGCCGGGATGACGCCCGCCAGCAAGGATGCCAGCGCCAAGAGCAAAATGGCGACCAGCATCACCGCGACGTTCACGCTTTTGATCTCATAGAGTTGGCTCTGCGCAAATCGCGCGCACAGCAGCGCTCCCGGAATCCCGATGGCCAATCCGAGGACCGTCTGGCCCATGGCGCCGCGCACTACCATGGCAATAACACCGACAGGCCTCGCGCCCAAGGCCATCCGGATTCCAATTTCCGAAGTGCGCCGGGCCACGGTATAGGCCGTGACCCCGTAAAGGCCGATCGTTGCGAGGAGCAGCGCCAAACCGCCAAACAATGCCGTCAATCGAGCGATCAGGCGGTCATGGTTGAAACGGTCGGCGATCTGTTGATCGAAGGTCTGGAATTTAACGACAGCCAAATTGGGATTGATCTCCGCCAGCGTTTTCCTGGTTAGCTGTTCCATATTGTTGACGGGCCACTGCGTTTCCAGCACGAGCGCCCCGGCGTACAGACTAAGGTCCTGCCCGATCGGACTTTTGACGCTGGGCGGCCGCTGGGTAATCGGAACAAAATACATGCCGTGGTCTTTCCACCGCACAGTGGTATACACAGTGTCTTCCACCACGCCGGCAATCTCGTAATCTCCGCTGGCCTCGGGCGGAGCCGGCGAACCGAAGTGGCGGCCAATTGGATTTTCTCCCTTTGGGAAGAAATCTTTCACGAACGTCTGGTTGACCACGGCGATCGTCTGCGCTGCCGACACATCCTGTGGCCCGATTCCACGGCCCATAAGCACGTGCGTGCCTACGGAGTCGAAGTATTCGGCGTTCGCTTTGATGAAAGAAGCGCTCTTATCGGTGTACGGCTGCCCCTGTACCTGCACCGCATTGCTCCAGTTGTTTTCCTCCATAGGCGTGTAGTTGCAAATCCCTACCTTACTGATGCCCGGTAGTTCGTGAAAGCGTTGTTCCATCGTGCGGTAGAACGCCTCCAGCTCGCTCGGCGTGTACCCGGCTCCTTGCGGATTGATGTGCGCGATGTAGCGGTTCTTGGAGTTCAGCTTCAGGTCCGTGGCTTGCAATTTCATCAAGCTCTGAGCAAACAGTCCAGCTCCCACGAGCAAAACCAGCGAGAGCGCCGCCTGCAGCACCACCAAGCCTCGCTGCAAAAGAGAAGCGCCGGTGGTTGTTCCGCGGCCTCCGCCTTTTAATGTGCCTGCCGGGTTGGCTTGGGAAGCCATCCACGCAGGCGCCAAGCCAAACAAAATGCCGGTCAGCAGGGAGAGGCCGCACGCAAACCCGAGGACGGTGATCGAGGGGCGAGCGTCGACGGTAATCGCGTCGGCGCCCGGAAACGCCAGCTTGAGGAGCATTTGCGCTCCCAAATAAGCAACCGCAAGACCGGCGATTCCTCCGAGCCCCGCCAAGACCATGCTTTCCGTGAGAAGCTGGCGAACGATTCGGTTTCGCGCCGCGCCCAGCGTGGCGCGTAGGGATATCTCCACCTTGCGCTGCATCCCTCGCACCAGCAGCAGGTTGGCAATGTTGGCGCAAGCAATGAGGAGGACGAGCACCGACGCTCCCATCAATAACTGCAGATTCGATTCATACTGCTCACGAAGGTCCTGAATGCCCGCGCCACCCGGCGTCAAGACCACGTGCGTTTTTTCCGGCAGGCTCTTGTCCGGCTCGGTGGCAAAGACATTGGTTTCTTTCATCCAATTCCTCACCAATCCGCTTACTTTTTCCTGGAGCGGCGCGAGTTGGGTTCCCGGCGCCACGCGGCCAATCATATAGAGCCAGCTGGTATCTGGGTTATGGACATAGGCTGCGTTGGAAATGACCGCATGAGTCTCGATGGGAAAATAGAAGTCCGGGGGTGTGGTGGACAAACGATCGCCGAAAAATCGGTCTGGCGCGACGCCGACAAGGGACACCGCCTTGGTGTTGATCCAGAAGGTGCTTCCGATGACCGTTTGGTCGGCCGCGTAGTCGCGTTGCCAGGCCGCGTAGCTCATGACGGCAACCATCGGAGCGCCCTTCACGTCATCGGAGCCACTGAGCAACCTCCCTGCTGCCGGTTTCAGCCCAAGTGTTTCAAAATAGTTGCCGGAGACAAATTCGCCTATCACCGAGCGCGCGTTCTCTTGAGCCCCATCGCGCCGCGCAATCACCGGCCGGTACGGGAAACCTGCCTGCATCGCGGCGAGTTGCTCAAACTCCGGCGCGTATTTCTTCAGTCGTTCATAGATTTCCGTGGAAAACAGGCTGTAGTCCCCATTTTCGACCGTCCCCCCGTTCACGCAACAATCGCTTGTATCGCCGAGGCGCACGAGGGTTTTTGGATCGGTGACCGGCAGATTTCTCATCATGAAAGCGTCCACCAGGGTAAAGATGGCGGCATTGGCGCCGATGCCCAAGGCGAGCGTCAGCACCGCGGTCGCAGTGAATCCCGGGGTTTTTCTGAGTTGACGGAGGGCATACCGCACGTCCTGAAGGAGTTGCTCGAGCCAGGTCCAGCCCCACGCTTCGCGAGTTTCTTCTTTGAGGGCCGTGGCGTTGCCGAAGGTTCGCAGCGCGGCGGACCTTGCCTGCTCCGGGCTGATGCCGACCCCGATCTTCTCGGCAATCAGCTCGTCGAGGTGGAACTGCATCTCCTCGTCGAGTTGTTGAGCCAAGCCCTTGCGACGGAATAAGTTTTGCACCCGAAGCCACACTCTATGAACCCACGCCATGACAGCCCCCTATGAGGTTTGCACCACGAGGTTTATCGCCGAAGACAAGCGATCCCAATTCGCGGCTTCCTTTTCCAACTGTTTGCGGCCGGCAGCCGTCAGTGAATAGAACTTGGCTTGTCTGCCCATCCCGGTGGCCCAGCCGTGTTTCGGTTCGAGGGCGATGGTTTTCAGAATCAATAAGTCCAGAGTTCCCTGGACGAGATCGCTCGGTTTTCCCATACTATGATTATCTACACCGGGCATTGTACATAGTCAAGGAGTGCACAACGCTTTAGCGCTGTGATCCGACCCACGTTTACGGTAGACAATCTACAAAATAAAGAGTAGATTGTCTACACAATGAAAGAGAAAACGCCGCCGCGCATAGAACTTCTGCAGGGAACACTGGATCTGTTGATTCTGCGCACTTTGTTGACCGGCCGTGCGCACGGGCACGCCATCGCGAAACACATCCAACGGACATCGGAAGAGTTGTTGCAAGTGGAGACGGGATCGTTGTATCCCGCGCTCCACCGCCTCGAAGCCCAGGGATGGATTGAGGCGTCGTGGGAGACGTCGGACAAAGGAAGGCGAGCGAAATACTACCAGCTGACGACGCGCGGGCGAAAACAATTGGCGAGCGAGCATTCCAAGTGGAAGGCGTTCTCGCGCGCGATGGGACTGGTTTTGAGTCCAGGCGAGAAGGAGGCGCAATGAGTTCGTTCTTCAGAAAGCTCAGTTGGCTCGCGCGGCGCCGACAGAAGGAAGCGGAGTTGCGGGAAGAGTTGGAATTTCATTTGCAGGAAGAGGCCGAAGACCGGGGCGCGGATGGTTTGACCGAGGAAGATGCGGGATACGCGGCGCGGCGAGACTTGGGCAACTACACGCTGGTACGGGAAGACACGCGGGCGGCTTGGGGTTGGACGCGGCTGGAGCAGTTTATTCAGGATGTGCGCTACGCGTTTCGCACGATGGCGGCGAACAAGACTTTTAGCGCGTTGGCGATCGTGTCGCTGGCGCTGGGCATCGGCGCAAACACGGCGATTTTCAGTTTTATGGATACGTTGCTGCTGAAGGCCTTGCCTGTGCCGGATCCGGAGTCGTTGGTGGTGCTGAAGTGGCACATGAATTTCGAGGCCCATGCGCGTAACTCCGTAATGCAGGGGATGCATGGAAGTACTTATAGTGACCGGCGGAGCGGAGAAATTGGGGGAATTTTCCCCTACCCGGCGTTTGAGTTGCTGCATCGAGATGGCCCTGTGTTTTCCAGTGTGTTCGGCAGATATGCGTGGCAGGATTTCAACCTGAGCGTGAAAGGCCAGGCGGAAGTGGCCCAAGGCGATTTCGTCACGGGCGACTTCTTCGATGGTCTCCGTGTTGCGCCTGCGGCGGGTCGGCTAATCCTTCCAGAGGACGACCGAGCAGGAGGGCCGGCCGTTGCAGTGGTTTCCTACGCATTGAGTCAAAGACGGTTTGGCGGTCCGGCGAACGCGGCAGGGCAAAGCGTGTTAATTAACAATGTGCCGTTCTCTATTGTTGGCGTAACACCGCCGGAATTTTTGGGGGTTGATCCGGGAACAAAGCCGGACTTTTACCTGCCGATGCACGCGGGCCTCTTGCTACCGGATCCGCGCCCAGAAGCCGATTGGTTCATCGATCAAAACGAATACTGGGTTGAGATCCTGGCGAGGCTGCGGCCCGGCGTAAGCCGCGAACAAGCGCAGGAGGTGCTGGCGGGACCCTTTCGCCAGTGGGTGGAAACCACCGCAACAAAAGACGAGCAGCGGCGGAACCTTCCGACGTTTCTGGTCAGGGAAGGAGCGGGCGGGCTGGATGGGCTGCGGCAGCGTTACTCGAGGCCGCTGCAGATTCTGCTGGCACTCGTTGGGCTAGTGCTGGCGATGTCCTGCGCCAACATCGCGAATCTTTTGCTGGCGCGATGCACGACCCGAAGACGCGAGATGGCGGTGCGGATGAGCATCGGCGCCGGCAGCCTGCGCGTGATACGGCAGCTTTTGACGGAAAGCGTGCTGCTGGCGCTGTTGGGTGGAGCAGTGGGTGTATTGGTTGCGGTGTGGGGCATGCGCTTCCTGGGAGTGTTGCTCGCGAGCAGCGGACGCCGGTACACGCTGCAAGCCGAGTTGAACTGGCACGTGCTGGCGGCCGCGGGAGCACTGTCACTCGTGACGGGCCTACTATTCGGCCTGGCGCCGGCACTGCAATCGACGCGAGTGGATATTTTGTCGGCGCTAAAAGAATCGCGGACGGGCCATCCGGTCATGGGGACGAGGCGATCGCGGGTTCGCGTGAGTCTTAGCCAGGTGCTGATGGTCGCACAGATCGGCGTCACGCTCGTGATTCTCGTCGCGGCGGGGCTGTTTGTGCGCACACTATCGAATCTGCAATCCGTCGTGCTCGGATTCAATCGCGAGAATGTGTTGACGTTCCACTTGGATGCACGGAAGTCGGGGCACAAGGATCCGGAAATTGCGACGTATTACGACGGATTACGGCGCGAACTGAGCGCTTTGCCAGGGGTGCGCGGGGCGAGCCTATCGCGAGACCCTCTGATCGGGAATGGCACGTCGGGAACCACCGTCATGTTGGCGGGAGGTCCCGAGCCGAAGGAAACAGATATCTTGCCAGTGGGCGCTGATTTTTTCTCAACGATGCAGATTCCGATCCTCTCCGGGAGAGGAATCGAGGAGCGAGACCGGGGCGGAACGGCGCCGGTTGCGGTCGTAAACGAAAGGTTTGTCGAAGAGTATCTCGCTGGGAAGAATGCTCTCGGACAAACTCTGATGTGGGAACAACCGAGGACCAAGATTCGCGGAGTGGAAATTGTGGGGGTCTCTGGGAATTGGCATTTTGGACAGGTGCAGCGGGAGCTCAGACCAGTCGTGTACATACCATTTAGCCAGAGCTCGTACGTGGAGATAGGCGAGATGTTTTACGAGTTGCGAACGGCGGGGAATCCGCTCGGATATGTGAACGCCGTGAGGGAAATCGTGCGGCGGGCGGACCCGCGCGTGCCGGTTTCGAATATGGTCACGGAGAGTGCGGCGATTGACCGAAGCATGAATCAAGAGATTACGTTTGCGCGGCTGTGCACGGCTTTCGGCGTGCTCGCCCTTGTAATCGCATGCGTCGGGCTGTATGGAACGGTTGCGTATAACGCGACTCGGCGAACGAATGAGGTGGGGGTCCGCATGGCTCTGGGAGCGCAGCGCGCGGGCATCGTGTGGATGATCTTGCGGGACGTCCTGATGGTAGCGGGGATCGGGCTGGCGATCAGTGTTCCGGCGGTGCTGGCGACTTCCAAATTTGTCGAAGCGTTTCTTTTCGCGATGAAGCCGAATGATCCGATGGCGTTGCTCGTGGCCGTCGCGACTCTCGTAAGCGCCGCGGTCGTAGCAGCTTACATGCCTGCGCGAAAAGCGTCTCGAATCGATCCAATGATGGCACTGCGGCACGAGTAAGCCACCCCGGTTGGAGGTGCGGGCTGGCACTCTTATCGACCGTGTCCCTGCCGGCAGAAAGTGCCAGCGCCCGAGTCGTCGGCAACTCTGAAGTTGAGCTTTCGGTCGGCTCGCAATTCTCAGCTGACGAGTTTCTCGCCACTAGGGCGGAACTCCCGGTCACGCCTAGCCTCGATCGACTTACCTCCAGGCAATCACCCAAACGAGTCAGTCGATTCGTCAAGGCTTAGCGGGCAACGTTGTTGCGGGCGCAATGAGATCCGTCTTTGGGTGCTCAGGCAAGATTAGAGGAGGCAGCGGTCGACGCGCAAAATCAAAATCATTGACCAAATCGCCGAGCTGCGGAACATTTTCGCGCACAGTGGGACGTGGGTCCGGCCTGCCATCCGTTTTTGGGTCGAGTCGCATTCCTCCCAGGAAATCGTCCTCAATGAACTTGAGGTAGGCATCAAAACTCAGAATCTGCCGATCGATGAACTCCTTCTTAGCATACGGCGAAATTACCAATCCCGGTACTCGTAGGCCGTAACCATTCTCGTCGACCTTAGGCGGGACAACATGATCGTAGAAGCCGCCCCAGTCGTCCCAAGACAGAAAAATCGCGCAGTCTTTCCAATTTGGACCTTTCATGACCGCATTGATTAGGTCGGTCACAAATGCTTGTCCGGCGCTTACCAATGCCGGTGGATGTTCGCTGACCTCACCAGAAGGAACCACCCACACAACCGCAGGTAGTGTTCCCTCGCGCGCCTGTTCGTAAAAATTCTCGATTGGCTGGATTCGGTCCAGCTCGCCGTCTTCCTGAACCGTGTCGAAATACGGCAACGGATTCCAAATACCCGGTGTTCTGGCGTTTTGCTTCACGGGCGGACAGTTGACTTCGGAATCGTCTTCGCAATCCGGCTCTGTTCCCTTCACCACGTAATATCCCCAGCTCACGTGATGTTTGTGCAAAAGATAAGTGAGGTCGGTCCAAGCGTAGATTGGCCGCGCGCGAGGAGGGCCGTTTCGAGCTTCGCCTCCAAAAAGAGCCATTGTCCGAGGACGAAAATCGGGAGGTATCCCGGGCGCCTGGAGCTGGTTCGCGCAGCTTTCAGGGTGATCATGCTGTGTACAGAACGCCGACCAGGCGGAGACTTCGAACAGGTGCTCGGGCAAGCTCCACGAAGCGTTCGGCTCGAACATGTGATCCTGGAGCACGAAGGCTCGCGCATACGCCCAATAATTGGGAATCTCCCGCTCGTCGTGGTAACCCATTGCATCCTGAAGCGAGGAGTTCGTGCAAACAGGGCTGCTCCCGGCTAGACATCCTTTCTTCCCACTCTCCGCCTGCGCAAGAAAACCATCCATCTTGCCGCCATCGATGGCGGCGATGCTCGCCTCTTCACCGTGTGGCCCTCCACCGTTCTCATCCTGAGCATCGTGGTACGGCTTTACGCATCCCCCGTTTTTGGGATCAGGATTGCACACCGTCGGCACACCACCTTCCATGGGAATTCCGTCAGCCCCAGAGTAAGTCCCAAAATAGCTGTCGAACGAGCGGTTCTCCTGCATGATGATGATGATGTGCTTGATCTTATGAATTCCCCGTTGGTCCGCCTTCTTGCTGCCACCAAAAGCTGCGTGAAGCAAAAATGCCAGCAGCAAGACTAGGGTTGCGGAGCAAACATACATGTTGGCGTAGCGCCCCACCTCACTCTCCCGCCAGTTCGGTTGGACACGGAATGATCGCGGTGACAGTCTCATGCCTGTACTTCTTCTTGGGCGACGCTGTCGCCTTGCACTTCAGAGCGCAAGTGAAGTGTAACTCCGATTCCCGTGCGCTTGCTCCGAATTCACGTGGATTCTCATATGCCCGTACTTACGAATGGGATGGTTTGTCGTCTAGGTGACATTCTGATTTCGTGGACTTGTTCGGATCTTTCCTCTTCAACTTTGAGTAACTGTTGATGGGCTCCTCCGTCGAAAACCACTTTGTAAGCTGTTTAGAATCAATGAACGCGCGTCGGTTGCGTTTTTTCATTAGACTTTAGTTTACCAGTCAGACCGAACTTTCACCTCGACGTTGTGGTATGCCTCGATCCACCATTCGCCATTCCGCTTGACAAGGACTTGCAGCAGCCGATTGCGCAACACGCTATCTCTTCCAACGGTCACTCCCGCGGGCATATTTGCAAGCCCTCTGACCTCCGTATTCACATCGACGATAGCGACGTCAGCCGTGACGAATCGGATGCGCCGCACCATTTCTACTCGGGTACTGCCCTTGAAGAACGTCGTGAAGGTTTCCCCATGACGCTTCTCGAACGCGTCATGACCGTTGAACACCATGCCATAAATGTTCGTGAAGCTACCCTCCGGCGCGAAATGCCGCGAATATGCGGTTGCGTCTCCAGAATTCCAAGCTGCCACTTCCTCTTGGATGATTTTCCGGATCGCTACCTCATCGGCCGTAGTTGTCGCGGAGGTAAACAGGACCGCTCCTACTGTCACCGAGACCGTTAACCAGGCCGCGAGTCGAGTTTCTCTCATAGCGCTCCTTGCGAGAGATAGAGCGCGATAGGCTTGAACTCCCAAACGGAAAAGCACCGAACTGTGCGCGCCGGCTGTCGCGAAATCTGTCTAAGGAAGAACAATCACCGTGCCCTTCATCCCCAATTCATCATGCAGAGCACATACATAGGGGTAGATCCCGGGGTTTTTGAACGTTACCCGAAACCGTGTGACGCCCGGTGGCAATTGACCTAACCCGACTCTTTCCTGCGGCGCGGCAACGATGAAACCCGAGTGCACGTTATCCGCAGTCGAACTGATCACGGCGTGGCGAGCACCGTCCGCGTCGACCGAGACATTGAGAGAAGGCGGCATCGGATCTGCTGGTTCACTTCCGAAAGTGATCGTGTGGGAGGCGGTCGGGTCGGAATTGGACCACTCTGCTGTTTCTCCCACATGCAGAAATATTTTTTCGTGATCGAAGCGCATTAAAACAAGGTTCTCATTGCCGCCGGGGGTCCCGGAGATCACGCCTGCGCCAGCGTTCACGTGGTTTTCAATGGAGTGCACATCATGAGAGCCAAGGTCTATGCCGGAGAGCAGGCGCTCGCGTTCATTCTGGGCCTGCTTGTCGTAGAAGTCTTGGTCGTGGGGTAGTGGTTCGTTCAGTCCGAGAACGCGCACTGTCCCAGTCATATTCCGGTGGACCAGACACACAAGCTTGAAGTTGCCGGGAGTGAGGAAGGCTACGGTAAAGCTCTCGCCTCTCTTCAAGCGACTCGTAGTCACGCACGTGGTGCCATCGAACGTGGCGGAACCGCTCGCGAAACCTGGACATCCCGCTTGGTCCGGTGGACGGACCTGCCCATTCTTCAAAAAGCTCACGGTATGGGGTTCGTCTGTTAAGAATGTCCAGGTGATACTGTCCCCAACATGAATCCACATTTCGTTAGGCAGGAAGGCTATTGCCTGCTTAGCCAGATCTTCGCTCTGAGCTCCAACAGTAGCCTGCCACTGAGCTTGAACAACCTGCGGGATGATAAAGGGCACAAGAATTAGTAGCCAACGGGAAACTTCTAAGATCCTAGTCCGATCGAAGTGTCTCATTTTGCCTTGCTCCTCCTCACAATGTGGGGAAGAATTGCGCGTGCGGTACTTCTACGCAATGGAACACACATGAAACGTTGCTGATGCAGATGTTACTGATGGCGCACCACTTGGCAAGACATCTGAGATGATGACGTTGAAGGAACTGAGGAGCAAAGCTATACTCCCCAAAAACTGTGAGGGCGCCATTGGCCTCGAACGTCATTAGACCGATCGCCTATCGCTTCGGATCCTTTGAGTTTGACGCGCAAACTGGAGAACTGCGGAAGCAAGGATTGCGCATTCGGCTGGAAGGCCAGCCGGTCGCCATACTGGCCATGCTGCTCGAAAGGCCGAACCGGTCGGTAACACGCGAAGAGTTGCAAAAAAGGCTGTGGGCCGACGATACCTTTGTGGATTTCGAGCAAAGTCTGAACGCTGCCGTCCGGCGCCTTCGGCTGGCTTTGGAAGACTCCGCAGAATCGCCTCGCTATATCGAAACGCTCGCCCGCAAGGGCTACCGTTGGATAGCTCCTGTCACCGGGAACGCTGATTCTGCCGGAACCGAAGCGACTGGCCCCGTAGCTGCGCCCGAAATCGCGCGGCGGCCACGCGTTTCCAAGGTTGCCCGAATCGCTACAGCCGGAGGCGTCGCCCTCACAATCCTGATCGGCTCGTGGAGCGTTGTCCGCTTGCGCTCTGCCACGAGCAGGATCATGCTTGCCGTGCTTCCTTTTCAGAACCTTAGTAGCGACCCCCAACAACAGTTCTTTGCTGATGGCATGACGGAAGAAATGATCACCCAATTGGGCGGTTTGAATCCTGAGCGGCTAGGTGTAATTGCGCGAACCTCGGCATCGCAGTACCAGGCCAGCAAGAAAAATGCCGCGCAGATTGCTCGTGAACTGAATGTGAATTATCTCCTCGAAGGCAGTGTGCGCCGCGACGGGCAACGCATTCGAGTGACCGCTCAGTTGATCCAGGCGAGCGACCAGTCAGACGTCTGGGCCGACAGTTAAGACAGCGACGTCGGCGACATTTTGAAAGTGCAGAGCGAAGTCGCGCGCGCCATTGCAGGCCAGATTCGGCTCCGGCTCACGCGACAAACTGAGCATCGACTGTCCAACACGCCACGTGTGAACGCTCTTGCGCATGATGCGTATTTGCAGGGGCAACAGGCCTGGGACTTGCGGGACAAAGAAGGTACCGCGCGAAGCATTAAACAATTCCAGCATGCAATCGAGATGGATCCTAATTACGCCGGCGCTTATGCAGCGCTCGCGCGCGCGTACGCCTTGTCTCCTGTATCCGGCCTTATCGCTGCCTCGGAGGCAATGCCCAAGGCCCAGGATGCGGCGGCTCGGGCAATAGCCTTGGATGATTCCTTGGCCGCGGGACACAGCGTACTGGGATTTATCAAGGCCCACTACGAGTATGACTGGCCCGCAGCGGAGCAAGAGTTTCAAAGGGCGTTGAGGCTCAACCCCAGTGATTCGTTGGCGCATCTGTTCTATTCCAACAGCTATCTATCCCCCCTCGGTCGCCACGACGAAGCCATAGCGGAGATGAAGACGGCGATAGCGCTTGATCCATTCTCGCTGCGAATTCAATCCTTCTTGGGACGCACCTATATTTGGGCACGCCGGTACGATGATGCGTTGGCCCAGTTCCAGAAAACCACGCAAATGTTCCCGAACCTTGCGATCGAGCACGAACGCCTGGCGCACTTGTACACCTACCGGGCGAGTACAGCAAAGCTATCGCCGAAGAGAGCCGGGCGAGAATCATCGCAGGCGAAGACCCGCGCAGTGTCTTGCGACTGGAGGAGTCGCTGCGCTCTTCGTTCGCAGCCCGTGGACCGCGAGGCTATTGGGAAAAGCTACTGGAACTCTCCCCGCGAAGCGACAATCCGCCGGAAGCTTATACGACACACGATGGGCTTGCGATCATATATGTTCGGCTTGGAGAAAAGGAGAAAGCCCTGCAAGCGCTGGAGCAGGCTTACAACGAGCGGCAGTTACACATGACAGAGATTGGGATTGAACCCGCGTTCGACCCCTTGCACTCTGAACCGCGCTTCCAAAGGCTTCTTCATCAAATCGGAGTGCAGCTGCGTTGAAAGGCCCCCGCTATGTTTGCCGAATGGTCGGCTACTCTTAACTAAAACGGCTTATGGAAGACTCGCCCACCAGGTCCTCGGAGAACCACGAGGATTGCCAGAAGCGATCTATGCCTTTGAGCGTCGTAGTAGCGGGCGGAGGCAAAAGGGAAGGATCAGCTCCGTGAGGGACATCGCAAAGATCAATGCAAGACGTAGGCCGCATGCAAGCCCCCTACAGAATTCCCGACCGCTCCGCCCATTTGCCGATATAACTCTGCAGGAAAGAGGTGAATTTTTCGGCGACCCGTGAAAATTTCCTACCTCCGCGTCGAATCTGCAAAAAATCGAGGGGAACGTAGTTGCACCCAGACTTAGCACAGCCCCACCCAATGACTAGCACGCTCGCGGGCTTGAGAACATGTTCCCTGGGAGAGGCGATTCAGGGCCAGTTTCGGGAATCCGGAAGTTAAGCAGCTAGTTGGTTCATTGACGCCGTGACCAGGGTTTTGGGTGTTAACGCCGGATCACGACAACGCCTCGATGGCTGGCTCCCTGGCAGGTCATTAGCCACTCAAAAAAGCGGCAATTCCCAATGAAAGACTCAGAAATTCTCGACTTGCCAGACGTTTTTGGGACCGCCGGCCTCCGCCACAGCCAACCATCTGCCGTCTGGTGACGGGATGGCACCCCAAATCTCTGGATTGGTGGATTTCAGCAGGAGGGAAACGTTGCCATCCAGGCTGACATTTAGCAAGGCGCTGTCGCGTTCAAAATTGTGCCAGGAAACCAGGAGGCTCCTTCCATCTGCCGACCAGTCGAGGCCCATCAATCCGTCCCATCCTTTTACGGTTAGGTCATGCATTTCACCTGTCGATGTAGACCGGAGGTGAATCCTTCCGTTATTGGCACCAAAAACAACGATTGCTCGTTGCGAACCATCCGGGGACAAGCTCCAATTGCACTTGGGATCGCTTTGCGGGGGGTCCGCAGTCTTACCGCTCCTCACATCGAAACGGAACGTCTGCGAAGTCTTTCCCTTTGCGGTACTGTACAGGCAGATCGTCGACGGCATCCGCGCGCACTGCACGTTCCAAATTCCGACATCTTTGAGAACCAAGCGAGGAGGGCCTCCATCCACAGGGATCGCGAAAATAGATGAGGGAGCTTCAGGGTCAGCGGGTCTGGGAGTGGAAATATACAAGATCTCTGAACCGTCGGGCGTCACTCTGGGCTGTGAGAGATGCTCTGCGTTAGTCATCAGACTCTCAGGCACGGGCTGATCGATGGCTTGTTTGAAAATCTCTCGAATACCATTTCGATCAGAGGTAAACAGGACCGCTTTGCTGTCCCGTGTCCAAGAAGACGGGATGTTTTCATTCTCGTCGAGCGTCAGTCGCTTGCTCGCAAGAACACGGGTGCCGTCCGCCGCCAGCGGAGCTATGTACACGCTCGGCAACCAGTTCCCGCGGATAAAGATCACTCCTTTCCCATCAGGGCTTCCGCTGACATGCGAGATCCAACCGTGGCCTCCCGAGATGCGCTTCGGGGCCGAGGAAATGTTCTTCGATTGCCGCAGCGAGACCACCCACAGGCTTGCGTCTTGCTGCTGTTGGGCGGACCCAAACGCATAAATAAGCCGGTCATCGGGTAGCCAGTGCAGCGCAGGGCTCAAGCGACTATCTGAAAAAAGGGTCACCGAACTTGGTTTCTGCCATTCACTCATCTCAACGGAACTCGTTCGAGCATTCCACGCCCAGTTTGATCTGATGTAAGCGATGCGGTTGCCGTCGGGCGACCATGTAGGCCTCCCTACCTGCGACTCATCAGACTTATCGGCTGCAACCTTGACTTGATCTGTTCCGTCCGAACGCATGACCCACTCCTCTCGACCCCACAGGCCATCATAAGTCAAGGCACCACGGCGAAACGCAATGTGTGTTCCATCTGCGGACAACGATCCACCAGAGGCGTCATCCGCTAGCTTCCAGGGCGAGCCGCCCAAGACCGAAATGCGCCACAAGCTTGCCTTGCCAGGTTTTTCCGCGCGAGACACAAGTAAGTGAGATCCATCCGGAAACCAGTCGTCCACGCGAGCAGCGAAATCTGGCGGCAACGACACGGAGTGGACTTCACCTGTGCGAATCACCTTCAGAAAGATACCGGCGCTGTCCGCATATGCAAGATACCTGCGGTCCGGAGAAATTGCCGCGCTCGTCACGCTGTTCTCGAATGAACTCGCCGTCAGCTTGCGCTCAATGACATCTGCACGCCGCCATGAATATCGCCTCAGGCCCCACGGCAGAGCAACGATCACAAGGGCTGAGAGGAAGGCGATGCCTAGCCAGGTATGCGAGAAAGATGACTTTTTTCGCGCCGAAGCCGCTGCCACTGCGATTCCGCCTGGAACGTGGCAACCATCAACCGGAGCGATGAAGCGATACCCTCGCCGAGCAAGTGTTTCAACGAAGATTGGCGCTTCCGCCGAGTCGCCCAAGGCATCCCGCAACCGTCGGATGGTAGCATTGAGACCATGATCGAAGTCGACGAAGGTATCCGCTGGCCAGAGCTTGCTGCGCAGTTCTTCTCGGGTGACAACTTCTCCCGGTCTCTCCAGTAGCGCCGCCAAGACTTGAAAAGGCTTTTCCTGAAGCTTTACCTTCTGTCCCTGTTGGCGCAGTTCCCCGGTTTGGAGGTTCACCTCGAAGGTACTGAAACAGATGATTCGCGATGAGGAATTGGAGGACACCGCACGCTCCCATCTTCGCCGCCGCAGTCTAGCCCATCTTGGGAGCACTCCCGACGCGTGACTACCTCGACGAGTTTCTGATAACTATGACCTCGTGGGTCGCTACCGCCCTAATCGATTTCTCGTCGGCAAAACTCCGAAACAAGAATAGAAATGGTAAGCCATCCTTGACGTAATTATGTACGGTCCGCCGCCGAAACTGCAACGAGAAATCCGTGAACGATAACAGTCTGCGAAAATGTATCCGATTGGTTCCGGACGGGTCGTCGGCAACTGGCAACAGGATTAATACCTGGCGTTTTGGTTCAACACGCGTGTTGGTTCAACTTGACGAAGTAGATTTGTAGAGCTAGGTTGCCGGGTAACCGCAGGCGCCGTCGTTGACCGTAAGTTATTGAAAATGGCGGGCGAGCCTGTAAGCCGGATTCTGTCGAGTGAACCAATTCGCGAAGCGCATGGTTCACCGCGGCGATCATTCCTCTAGGTCACGGTTCGCACCGTAACTCGAGCAGCCTACCCGAGGGTTCTCGTTCACCACAGCTTGCGCAGCCGTGAAAGGAACGCACCTTCTAACGAAGATGCGCTCAGCGAGCCGGGCCAGCTCTCCCCTCCTATTTGGCCTTGCACCACGCGGGGTTTTCCGTGCCTCCGGTGTCGCCACCGGAGCGGTGGGCTCTTACCCCACCTTTTCACCCTTGCCTGACGTTGCGAGCATTCTAGGCGTCGCCCAGGTTTCCCTGCGCGACTGCCACCGTGCTGCGCTCCGCGGGCGGTCTATTCTCTGTGGCACTTTCCGTGAACAGCAGCACAGGCTTCAGCCGGTGCTCCTCTCTTCGCGCTTTCTTGGTGAGCCGCGAGTCTTGACTCGCGCCTTCGCCTTTGTACAGGCGGGGCTTGAGCCCCGCTCTTCTGCGAGCGCGTTGTGACAGGATTCAAAATCCCGCCACGTCTAGAAGGCACAAACTCAAGTCTGTGCTACCGCTCCCCTGGCGTTACCAGGCGCGTTGCCCTATCTCGTGAGTACTGGCTGACGTTTTACGCGTCGGCCATGCCTCACAACGGTGTCCGGACTTTCCTCCCGGTCCGATTTGCATCGGACCCGGCGATCACCCAGCTCACCCGCCAACCTAATTATACCGTCTTCCGCCTCGAACTGAGTTAGAATCCCCGCACTGCATCTCAACTCCTTCACGCTTCCTGGAGGGCAAGTCCGATGACTGAACTTCGCAGCCTGAAACGCCCCGGCTTCCTTGACGGCGCAATGGCCGCTTTCCCTTTGGCTCTTCTCGGACAGTCGGCCAAGGCCTGCCGCATCAGGAGCCGATCCTGTTCGGGCTGGAGAGGATCGCCTGGGTGAGCATCACACCATCGGTGTTACCACCACGGCTTTCAAGATCTTGACCGCGGACAGTGCCGGCGCACTCTTTCTTTTCGAACATAGGCACACGGGCGGCAAGAAGGGCGGCCCTCCAAGCCATTTGCACCGCAACGAAGATGAGTGGTTTCGAGGGTCTAGTACGCACGCTTTGATGCCGCTTTGGCTGCAACGCCTCGTGCGTTTCTTAATCCTCGCCGGCTATCTTTATTATGTGATTCTGCCTTGGATTTTGAAGAAGCCGTTACCTCGAATACTGTCTGCGCTCTCTAGACTTTTTGGCAAGAAGAGGAGGACCGGTCTCCGCAATTAGATACCTTCACTTCAACCCCACCAGCTTCTCAAACTCTCCCTCGCTCAAAATCGTAACGCCCAATTCCTTCGCCTTGTCGTACTTCGACCCCGGATCCGTCCCCACCACCACGTAATCCGTCTTCTTGCTAACTGACCCGCTGACTTTTCCGCCGTGCTCCACAACAATCGCACCGGCTTCTTCCCGCGTGCGATTCGCCAGCCCCCCCGTAAACACAAACGTCTTCCCCGCAAACTTATCGCTCTTGACCTCCCGCTTCTCTGCCGTCGGCCGCACGCCCGCCTTCCACAATTTCTTCACCAACTGCCGGTTCGCCGGCTCCGAGAAAAACTCCACAATGCTCGCCGCCACTTTCGGCCCCACTTCCGGCACTTGCTCCAACTCTTCTTCCTTCGCCCCGGCCAGTTCCTCCACCGAAGAAAAATGTTCCGCCAGCAATTGTCCTGTCCGCTCTCCCACAAATTGAATTCCCAGCGCATAAATCAGCCGCGCCAGCGAATTTTTCTTGCTCGCCTCGATTTCCTCCAGCAAATTCTGCGCGGATTTCTCCGCCATCCTCTCCAGCCCCGCCACCTCCTCTTCTTTCAGCACATACAAATCTGCGACGTCTTTGACCATCCCCTGGTCCACGAGCTGGTCCACAATCTTTTCTCCGAACCCGTCAATGTCCATCGCGTGCCGCCCTGCGAAATGCAGAAGCGACTCTTTCCTCTTCGCCGGGCATGCCGCATTTACGCACCGATACGCCACTTCTCCTTCCACGTGGTGAATCGCGCTCCCGCACTCAGGGCACTTCGTCGGCATGCGAAACGGCTTGCGGTCTTTCCCGGGCTTCACCACTTTCAGCACGTGCGGAATCACTTCGCCCGCCCGCTCGATCAGCACCGTATCGCCGATTTGCAATCCCAGCCGCTCGATTTCATCCATGTTGTGGAGTGTGGATCGGCTGACAGTGACGCCTCCCACTTGCACGGGCTCCAAAATCGCAACCGGCGTCAGCGCCCCAGTGCGCCCGACGTTCACGATGATGTCCTTCACCACCGTGGTTTCCTGCCGCGCCGGATACTTGAAGGCAATCGCCCATCGCGGCGCCTTTGCTGTGTAACCCAATTCATTTTGTACCGCGGTGGCGTTCACTTTGATTACCACGCCGTCAATTTCGTAAGGCAGCTTCTCCCGCTTCGCGTCCCAGTCCTCGCAATACTTGATCACTTCCTGAATCCCGTTGCACAGCTTCCAATCGTCTGAAGCTCGGAACCTCAATTGCTTGAGAGCCTCCAGGGACTCCGAATGCCTCGCGAACGGCACTCTCCCATCTACGAGCAGGTAGTAAGCAAAAAAGTCCAGCTTCCTCGACGCCGTAATCGTGGGATCCAGCACCCGCACCGCACCGGCCGCCGAGTTCCGGGGATTCACAAAAATCTTCCCGCCAATCCGTTCCTGTTGCCGGTTCAGCGCTTCAAATGCTTTGCGCGTCATCATCACTTCCCCGCGCACCTCGAAATCCGCCCGCAGCTTCACTTTTTTCAGTGCCGCGCCATCCACACGCAGCGGCACCGACCGGATCGTCTTCACATTAGGCGTGACGTCCTCGCCCGTCCTTCCGTCTCCGCGCGTTACGCCGCGCGTCAACACCCTGTCTTCGTATTGGAGCGAAATGCTCAGCCCGTCGAACTTGTGCTCCGCAATGTATTCGATTTTTTCCTTGCCGCTTCCCTCTCGCACGCGCCGGTCCCACTCGCGCAGCGCGTCGTAGGAAAACGCGTTGTCCAGGCTCAGCATCGGCCGCGCGTGACGCACCGTTTGAAAACCTTCGCGCGGCGCGCCGCCCACGCGCACCGACGGCGAATCCGGCGTCACCAGCTCCGGATGCGCCGCTTCCAGCTCTTTCAGCCGCTCCATCAATCGGTCGTACGCTGCGTCCGAAATCTGCGGGTCATCCAGCACGTGATACCGGTATTCGTGGTAGCGCAATTTCTCGCGCAACTCTTCAATCTCTTTTTTCACATTCACTGCCGCCGCCTTCGCCATGAATCCGTGTGCCTCTCTCCTGTTCGTCTCTTTTCATCATCCAGTGTCCCGGCGGCACCGCCACTGCAGCGAGGAATCTGGTTCTTCTTTCGCGCACCCCTCCTAAAATCCGATGCGCGAAATCGGCTGATATTATATAGAATGAGTGTTTTTGCGAAACCAAAGGACACGAACGGGAACCCGAATGACGGCTGACCTCCAAAACGCACTGATGATCCACAACCCCAACGCCGGCAATGGCGGTGGCCACGCACGCCGCCGGCTGCTCGACAAGGCGCGCCACATTTTCGCCACGCGTGGCATTGACGCTGAACTCGCCGAAACCACCGGCCCCGGCCACGCCATCGAAATCGCCGCGCGGGCCGCCGAAGAAAACCGCGGCCTGGTTATCGCCTGTGGTGGCGATGGCACGCTCAACGAAATCGTCAACGGCCTCGCCACTCATCACAATGGCCACCGCGTCCCGCTCGCCCTTCTTCCCGGCGGCACCGCCAACATCCTCGCCAAGGAACTCGACCTCCCCTGGAACATTCCCATGGCCGCACAAAAACTCGTTCACGGCGAAGTGAAAGAAATCGCCCTCGGCCTCGCTATTCCTCTCGAGCAACCTGAAAAGAAAAAATATTTTCTTAGTGTCGCCGGCGCTGGCCCCGACGGCGCAATCGTCTACTCCGTCGACCTCGGCCTCAAATCCCGCGTCGGGATTCTTTCTTACTGGTGGGCCGGCCTCCGTCAAGTCTTCGGATACAAATTCCCGCATTTCCGCGTTACGAGTAGCGGCCGCAAAATTGACGCCTCTCTTGTCATCGTGGGCCGCACGCAAAACTACGGCGGCCCATTCAAAATCACCACGGAAGCCGACCTCTTCGAAGACCATTTCGAAATCCTGACCCTCGCCACTCGCAGCGGCCTCCGCTATCTCAGCTACCTGCCTTCGCTCTGGCTCAATAAACTCCGCGGCACTGAAGGCGTCGAATTCTTCAAATCCGACTCCGTCCTCTGCGAGCCGCTCGATTCGAATCCCGTCTACGCCCAAATCGACGGCGAGCCCCTCGCGCGCCTCCCCGTGGAATTTCGCATCGTCCCCCGCGCCCTCAAGCTCCTCGTTCCGATGACCTCAGGCGAGCTCCGAAACGATTGAGTCCGTCTTGACCGGTGGCAGTCCCATCGAGCACGTACGCTTGGTCTTCTAGGACACGGACGATGCGCGCGTATTCCTAAAGAACCAAAAATTCACTAATTCCTGACGACTCAGGCGGCGCCTGACGCCGCTCAATCGCGTCATCCCACATATGACGCGACATCTTCCATTCACCGCTCGCTTGCTTCTCGAGCACGTTCAGGAAGATCCCCTTGTGCGATGCGTTGGTTGTTTTGCCATTTTGTTCGGTCGTCCACGCCACTTCGTCGGTTCCCCACACGTACGCTATCTGGCCATCACCGCTGATGTTTTCCGGCGTCACCACAAGCTTGGTAATCTTGGTTGGCGGACCGTTGGGCGGGAACCAGAATTCGTTTAGGCCCTCTTGTCCAATTCGTGGCTTGTCCGCGTGCGGCGGCAATAGCACGCAATCTTCTGTGAAAAGCGCACGCAGGCCATCGGCATCTCCTTTCAACCAAGCCTCTTCGTATTTGCTGTGCACGTGCTTAATCTTCGCCACATCCTCCGCAGACAACCCGTTCCCCGCGCCTCTTGCCCCGGACACAACAAGTAAGACCACTGCAGTTGCCACTGTTTTGCGAATGCTCATAAAGCCTCCTGCGGCCTATCACTTTTCCCGCTTGGACGCCTTCGGCCCGGTTCCGTTTTCTCATCATCGCCGTCCACTTTTGTGAGATAACTTCTCCCCTATGGATCCTCTCACCCACGCCCTGGCCTCATTTACCCTCCAGCGCGCTGCATTTCCTCGCCTTTCCCGCTCCGCCACAATCGCTGTCGTCCTCGCGGGCACCATCGCTGACGCCGACCTCCTCAGCACGTCCTTCGGCCCATCTGCCTATCTCTCTTTCGACCGCACTTATTTTCACTCACTCCCCGCCGCTCTCGTCTTCGCCCTCGTGGCCACTCTTCGCTTCTTCCTCAAGCCCAAATCCACGGAAAATCCGATACCACGCGCGACCATCTTCGCCGCCGCCGTCGCTGCAGCCCTCCTTCATCTCGCCCTCGACGTTTGCCAAACCTCCAGCGTCCAACTGCTCTGGCCTTTCTCCGCTCGCCGCTTCGCCCTTGACTGGCTTCCCTCTCTCGACCTCTGGATCCTCGCAATTCTCCTCGCGGGCATCCTTCTCCCGCTTCTCGCCGGCCTGGTCACCGAAGAGATCGGCGCCCGCCGCAAAGGTCCTCGCGGCCGACTCGGCGCAACTCTCGCTCTCCTCGCGCTAATCCTCTATCTCGGCGCGCGCTTCATGTTCCACAGCGACGCCATCGCCGCCCTCGAATCGCGCACCTACGGCGGCGAACTTCCTCACAAAGTTGCTGCCTTCGCCGAATCCAACTCGCCTTTCCGCTGGTACGGCATTGTTGAAACCGAACGCGCCCTTCACGGCGTCGAAGTCCCTGTCGGTCCCGGCGCCGATTTCGATCCCAGCTCCGCCATTACCGCCTACAAGCCTGAGCCTTCTCCCGCCCTCGACGCCGCGCGCAATTCCTCGATCGCACGCCGTTTTCTTCAGGTCGCCCGCTTCCCCAAAGCTACTGTCGAGCAAACGCCCTCGGGCTTCCGCGTCACCCTGCGCGCTTTCTCTTACACCCGCGAATCCGGCTCTGCAGAAGGGAAGCCCCGAGGCTTGCGCGTTCAGGCAATCATTGACACCGACGCATCCGGCAGAACCCTCTCTGGCGAGTTGGCATGGGTTCCCTCCCCTCAGAGCTTTTGGTGGCACTAAAATGTTGGTTGAAACCCCACATTGTCCAAACATCCGCCCGCTCAATAACTTACGTACTTAGAGAAACCTCGCCTCCCGCTCCTTTGTTTTGTTAACGATATGAATTGCCGGTGGGTAGGGTAGGGGGAACAAGTACCACCTAAAGTGTTCCTTTAACTCGGCCGCGAAAGCGTCTTGCTTTCCGCGCCCGGCCGGTGCCTAAGTACCGCGCGCGAAAGGAGATAGCTCACCGTCACCAAGCCAATCGCAAACACCGCTACCTGCAGCGTGTGCCGCCTGAGGTACGGCAGCGCCTCATGCCCATAGCGAATCGCCAAATACCCCATCCCGAAGTACCGCGCCGCCCGCGCCAGCGTAATCGCCGACACAAAGCTTACCAGGGGCACCTCGAACACGCCCGCCGCCACCACAAATAGCTTAAACGGTGTAGGCGGCGGTAGCAGCGCGGCGAATAACATTCCCCAGAACCCATTCTTCACCACCCAATCGTGGATGGCTTGTGCGCGTTTTCCGGCGTGCTTGTGAAACAGCGCCTCTCCGCCCTTTTCGGCCAGGTAAAACAGCAGCACGCAGCCCAGCACCGATCCCAGCATTGCCAGGAACGCATACACCGGCATCCTCGCCGGATGCTGGATGGAAAGCTCGATCAGCAGCAGGTCATTGATCACCGGAAACGTCAGCACCGACGAATCCAGAAAGGAAATCAGGAACAGCCCAGGCGCCCCCAGGCTGCCAGCAAAAGCCACAATCTTCTCTTTCCATGCATGCAAGCCCGCTATCAAGCGCCTCTCCTTGCAACACGTCGTAGGCTTTCTTTCATTGCAGGGCCGCGCTCTTAGCGCGTCCTCAGTCTCGATTTTCCATTGTGGGGGCACCGCACTGCGGGGCCCTTTGGAGTGCAGCAGCTTGTTTACCCTGAGCTTCGAAGGCTGCCGCTTTTGCCTGCATCCTCGGCGTCTCAATACTTGCGAGACTCTTTATACGCCGCAACTCCGCCTCTGAGCTGTCAGCTGTGAGCTGTCGGCTGTCAACTCTCATCTTCAAAACAGCGTCTGAATCGCCTCAACAATCGTGTCGTAAACATGGTGCAATTCGCCTCCCGAAACCACATACGGCGGCAAAACATAAACCACATTGCCCAGCGGGCGCAACAAAACGCCGCGTTCGAGAAAGAACTGATACAGTTTGGGCCGCATCGCCGACAGGTATCCGGCATCCTCCGCGCGAAGTTCCAGCGCGCCAATGCTTCCAATTTGCCGCGTGTCTCCCACGACGGAAAATTCGCGCAACTCCGCCAGCCGCTCAGAATGAATCCGCGCAATCGCCGCGATGCGGTCAAACACCGGCTCATCTTCGAAAATTTGCAAGCTCGCATTCGCCGCCGCGCACGCCACCGCGTTTCCCGTGTACGAATGCCCGTGATAAAACGTATGCCGCCGGTCTTCGCTGCGAAAGGCCGTCTCGACTCGGTCCGTGCAGAGGGTTACGCCCATCGGCAAAAAACCGCCGGTGATGCCCTTCGACAGGCACATCAAGTCCGGCGTTACGCCGGCAAGATCGCACGCAAACATCTTTCCCGTGCGTCCAAATCCGGTCAGCACTTCATCCGCAATCAGCAGCACTTCATGCTTCGTACAAAGCGCCCGCACTTTCTGCAAAAACTCCGCGGGGTGCACAATCATCCCGCCCGCGCCTTGCAGCAAGGGCTCGACAATCACCGCCGCAATCTTGTCTCCGCGCTCCGCCAGCAGCGTTTCCAATTGCTGCGCGCACTCGATGTGGCACGTCTCGCGCTTCAGCCCCAGCGGGCACCGGTAACAATACGCCGAATGGACGCGGTGCACTGGATAGCGCATCGCGCTGAACGGCTCCGTGAACGGCGAATCATCGCTAACTGACATCGCCCCAGCCGTATCGCCGTGATATCCATGCTCCAGCGCGACAATTTCCCGTTTTTCGCGGCGTTCCGGATTGCTGAAGTGCTGCACCGCCATCTTCAGCGCCACTTCCACCGCTGTCGATCCGTCGTCGGAGAAAAACAAGTGCGTCAGCTCCGCTTTACCCCCAGCGCTGGGGAGGGGTGCCACCCATTTTCTCAGTCGCTGCGCCAGCTCTTCTGCGGCGTCATGCGTAAACCCTGCAAGAATCACATGCTCCAATTTCCGCGCCTGCTCCGCGATCGCCGCCGCAATGCGAGGATTCGCGTGCCCGTGGAGATTCACCCACCACGACGAAATCGCATCCAGAATCTTTCTCCCATCTTTCGTATAGAGGTAAACACCCTCGGCCCTCTCCACCTGCAACGGTGGGAGGTCCAGCTTGGAATGAGTAAAGGGATGCCAAATCCTCAGCGCCGCATTCATCGCGCTAGTGTACTGTACTCGAAACGGGATATAAGCTGCGTTCAATTGGCGGCGGGTTACACGAGTTACCAGTCACCGCTTTATTGTGCAAACGCCGCCCGGTCGAAATGATTCATGAACACCTGCATCAGCGCGGTGCGATGCAGGTTCGGCAGTTTGGGCACTTCGCCGATGACTCGCACATGCCCAAACCGCTCAATCGTTTCGCGGTTCTCTCGGTTCTGGTCGCCAATCAGCACCACGCCGTGCACCGGAAGCTCCGCCGCGTGCAGCGCCGCCAGCGTCAGCAGCGTGTGGTTCACCGTGCCAAGGCTGCTGCGCGCCGCGACAATCACCGGCAACTTGAATTTCACCATCAGGTCCAGCATGAACTGTTTTTGATTCACGGGCACAAGCACGCCGCCGGCACCCTCGACCACAAGCCAGTCGTTCATCAGACTGGTCGGCATGTTGATTTTGCCGAGATCAATCTCCACGCCCGCCCAGCGCGCCGCCAGGTCCGGCGAAACCGGCGGAACAAATTTGTAAATCTCATCAAGTGTGCGGTCCGTTCCGATTCCCGCGAGCCGCATCACGGTCACGCGATCGGAACCTTCAAGCGTGCCGGTCTGAATCGGTTTCCAATACACGGCGTCCAGCGCGGCGCATAGCAGCGAAGAAAGAACAGTCTTGCCAACTCCCGTATCGGTCCCGGTGATGAAAAAATGATGTCTCAAGCGCGGGCCACCACGGCGGGCCTAAGTGCATCTTCTCGCCACCGATTCAAGGTATTCTCCAGGCGCAACAGTTCATCATCGGAGATTCCGCTCGTCAAGGAAAACCGCAAGCGCGCGCTACCGGGCGGTACCGTCGGGGGCCGCACCGCCCGCACCGCAAATCCTTGCGATTGCAGATGCTCCGCCGCGCTCAGCGCCTGCTCATTTTCGCCCACAATCAACGGCACAATTTGCGTCTCGCTCCGGCCGGTGTCCCATCCGCCCGAACGCAAACCACTAACGAGCCGCCGCGCCTTCACCCTCAGTTCTTCCCGTTCCCGGTCCATCCCGCGCACCAGTCTCAGCGCCGCGCGAATTTGCTCCGCCATGTACGGCGGCATCGCCGTGCTAAAAATAAATGTCCGAGCGTGGTTGATCAGATGCTCCTTCAATGCCACGCTGCCACAAACAAACGCGCCCGCGCTCGCCAGCGCCTTCCCGCAGGTGTGCACCGCGGCGGCAAGATGTTGCGCGATTCCGTCTCGAACAGCGACTCCGCGGCCTGCGGGCCCCTGTACCCCGGTCGCGTGCGCCTGGTCCACAATAACACCCGCGCCATAGCGTTCCGCAATTTTCACAATCTCGGTAACCGGAGCAACATCGCCTTCCATGCTGAAAATGCTCTCGGTGACAATCAGTTTGCGACCGCGTTCGTGCGCGTGCTTTCGCAGTTCATCTTCGAACGTATTCAAATCGAAGTGCGGGTAAATGATTTTGCGCGCGCCGGAAAGCCGCACGCCGTCAATCAGGCTCGCGTGATTGAATGCATCGGAAAAAACCAAATCATCTTTCTTCAACAGCGCGGTCAGCAACCCAAGATTCGCCATGTACCCGCTGCCAAAATACAGCGCCGCTTCCGTCCCCGCGTATTGCGCGAACTCTTCTTCCAGTTGTTTCCACACTACGGCGTGACCCGAAAGCAGCCGCGAACCTGTTCCGCCAACGTGCTGCGCATCGCGCACCGCGCGCGCCACCGCTTCTTTCAGCGCCGCGTGTTTCGACAGCTCTAGATAGTCATTCGAGCAGAGATTTGTACCCTGAACTTCCGCAAGCGACCGCCGCTGCCCCCGAGCTTCCAGCTCGCGCAGCCCCGTTTCCAGTTCTCTCTGAAATCTTTCCTGAAAATCAGACGACATGCGGTTCCAATGGCTTCATCCCGAGGGTCTGAAGGAGCTGTTCATCTTCATCCTGGCCCGGATTTGGCGTGGTCAGCAATTTCTCGCCCACGAAAATCGAATTCGCTCCCGCGAGAAAGCATAGCGTCACCGCTTCTGGTGAGAGCTGCCTGCGTCCTGCGGCGAGCCGCACGCGCGACGCGGGCATCAAAATCCGCGCCGTTGCGATCGCCCGAACCATCTCTAGCGGATCGAGCGGCGATATCGAAGCCAATGGCGTGCCCTCGACACGCACTAGCATGTTGATCGGCACGCTCTCCGGATGCGGTTCGAGCGTCGCCAGTTGGTGCAGCAAGCCGATGCGGTCGGCTTCGCGTTCGCCCATTCCCAGGATTCCGCCGCAACAAACGGTAATTCCCGCTTTGCGTACCGCCGTCAGCGTTTTCAAGCGGTCGTCGTAAACGCGTGTGGTGATAATCGAGCCATAAAACTCAGGCGAGGTATCCAGGTTATGGTTGTACGCAGTCAGTCCGGCCTCTTTCAGGCGCCTGGCTTGCCGCTCCGTCAGCATTCCGAGCGTGCAGCAAACTTCCATCCCGAGCGCCGAAACGCCGCGCACCATCTCGAGCACTCTGTCGAATTCCCTGCCCTCGGGAGCGTCACGCCATGCCGCCCCCATGCAGAAGCGCGTCACTCCGCGCCGAGCCGCCTCGCGTGCCACTTCAATGACGTGCTGCAGGTCCAGCAAGCCTTCGCGCTCGACGCCGGTGTTGTAATGCGCGCTCTGCGGACAGTACGCGCAGTCCTCCGGGCATCCCCCGGTCTTGATGGAAATCAGTTGGCAAGTCTGCACGCGGTCCGCGGCATGACGGGCCCGATGAACCGTCTGCGCCCGAAACACCAGCTCCGGCAGCACCATCCGATAAATCGCCTCCACCTCCGCCCGCGTCCAGTCGTACCGCAATACCCCCGGCACGGCTTCTCTAGCGGTCGAGCACTGCACCCCTTGCAAAGTTGTGTGAGTTGCCATGGCTCCCCATCTCGCCGGGCTGGAGTATCCAAGATGAAACCCGCATCTTATCATCGGCCGTCATCTCGGCAAAAACTGCGGCCTTAAGGATAAGCTGTGAGAAAATGGGATCGTCTGCTCGGTGCGAAGGTGACGCTTTGCGATAAGAAATAGCGTGTTGGCCTACGCTCCGCGGCATGGCTGGACAAATCCCAGGCTCCAACGTCTCTTCGCCAAAGCTTAGAAGCAGCCATCGATTCATCCCGCGCAGCGGACCTCGATCCAAGGATATTGGGCTTCAGTGACGGCAGGACGGCAGGAAGCCGGTTTGACCCATCACCCCCAAAATGTTATAAAACTGCGATTTGGCTTGTCCTGGCGCCCAGTCTTACAAGCGCCTCTCCGGCGGCATCGAGGGGTAGCTCGGGCCGGCGCGCGGCGAGTTCACCCCGATCGAAGATCGCGATTCGGTGAGGATTCCGGTCGGGTTCTTCCCGGTGGAATGAGAGAAAACTCGATTCGCGGCACGCGCCGGAAAGCGCTTGGCCGAACAAGTGTGCGGATTGCGGCCGTTCCGAAGACTTTTCTGAGACTCGATTCGCTCCGCAAATCTGCTACGAAATAGGGAGGATTGTGAATGCGCACCTGGCTAACGAATGCCTGGTCCCGGGTTTCTAAACTTACGAAGTTTGGCGCAGTCGCCCCCCTCGCGCTGCTCGCCGCCTCCGTCGCCCGCGCTAACGAAGCTGGCGGTGAAGCCAATCTGAAGCTCCCCGACCTCTCCCAGGTCAGTTTCCTCGGCATGGACGGCCACAAGCTTCTCCTCTTCGGCATCCTCTTCTGCCTCTTCGGCCTCGCTTTCGGACTCTGGATTTATACGCGTCTGAAAAATCTCCCCGTCCACAAATCCATGCGCGACATCTCCGAGCTCATCTACGAAACGTGCAAAACGTATCTCCAAACGCAAGGCAGATTCCTTTTGTTGCTCTGGGCATTCATCGCCATCGTCATCGTCCTCTACTTCGGCGTGCTCGCTCCCGTGCCCGGCAAACCCGTCGCCGTAACGCTGCCTATCATTTTGTTTTTCAGCCTCGTCGGGATGGGCGGCAGTTACGCCGTGGCGTGGTTCGGCATTCGCGTCAACACCTTCGCCAATTCCCGCACCGCCTTCGCCGGCCTCGGCGGCAAGCCTTTTCCAATCAATCATATTCCGCTCGAAGCGGGCATGAGCGTCGGCATGATGCTCATCTCCGTCGAACTATTGATGATGTTAATCATTTTGCTGTTCGTCCCAGGTGATTACGCCGGCCCCTGCTTCATCGGATTCGCCATCGGCGAATCGCTCGGCGCCGCCGCGCTGCGCATCGCCGGCGGCATCTTCACAAAAATCGCGGACATCGGTTCCGACCTGATGAAAATCGTCTTCAAAATCAAAGAAGACGATGCGCGCAACCCCGGCGTAATTGCCGACTGCACCGGCGACAACGCCGGCGATTCGGTCGGGCCGACTGCGGACGGATTTGAAACTTACGGCGTGACCGGCGTCGCGCTCATCACTTTTATTTTGCTCGCGGTGAAAAATCCAACGGTGCAGGTGCAACTGCTCGTTTGGATTTTCGTGATGCGCATCATCATGTTGGTGGCGAGCGCCGCGGCTTATTTCATCAATGGTTCCATCGCCAAAGCGAAATATGGCAACGCCGACGACATGAACTTCGAAGCTCCGCTCACTTCGCTCGTCTGGATCACTTCGTTCGTTTCCATCGCGCTGACATATCTCGCTTCCTGGCTCGTCATTCCGGACCTCGGCGGCGATTCCACGCAGTGGTGGAAACTCGCGACCATCATCACGTGCGGGACACTAGCAGGCGCCATCATTCCTGAACTCGTGAAGGTTTTCACTTCCGTCGATTCGCGCCACACCAAAGAAATTGTCACGTCGGCGCAGGAAGGCGGGCCATCGCTCGGAATTTTGTCCGGCTTCGTTGCCGGTAATTTTTCGGGCTACTATCTGGGCCTTTCGATGGTGCTGTTGATGTCCATCGGTTACCTGATGTCGCAGGGTGGGCTTGGCAAATTGATGGTCGCCGAACCAGTCTTCGCGTTCGGCCTCGTAGCGTTCGGTTTTCTTGGCATGGGCCCCGTGACCATCGCCGTCGACTCGTACGGCCCGGTTACGGACAATGCACAATCGGTTTTTGAGCTCTCACTCATCGAGCAAATTTCTGGAATCAAGCAGGAACTGAAAAAGGACTTCAACGTCGACGTGAATTTCGAGCGCGCTAAGCACCTGCTCGAAGCGAACGATGGCGCGGGCAACACGTTCAAAGCCACCGCGAAACCCGTGCTCATAGGCACGGCCGTCGTCGGCGCCACCACCATGATTTTTTCCATCATCATGGCGCTGACCAACGGCCTTGCCACCAACGTGGACAAGCTTTCTCTGCTACACGCACCGTTCGTTCTCGGACTCATCACCGGCGGCGCGATAATTTATTGGTTCACCGGTGCGAGCACGCAAGCCGTGACTACCGGCGCCTATCGCGCGGTGGAATTCATCAAAGCCAACATCAAGCTCGAAGGCGTGGAAAAAGCCAGCATCACCGACAGCAAGAAAGTCGTGGAAATCTGCACGCGCTACGCACAAAAGGGCATGCTGAACATTTTTATCGCTGTGTTTTTCGCCACGCTAGCATTCGCCTTCGTTGAACCGTTCTTCTTCATCGGCTACCTCATCTCCATCGCGACGTTCGGCTTGTATCAGGCGATTTTCATGGCCAACGCCGGCGGCGCCTGGGATAACGCAAAAAAAATCGTCGAAGTCGAGCTGAAGCAAAAAGGCACGCCCCTGCATGACGCCACGGTCGTGGGCGACACCGTCGGCGACCCGTTCAAAGACACTTCTTCCGTTGCGTTGAACCCGGTCATCAAGTTCACCACGCTCTTCGGCTTGCTCGCGGTGGAGCTGGCAGTGAGCCTGGTCAACAGCCAGAAAAGCACGACGCTGGCGCACATCTTGGCCGTGGCTTTCTTCCTGGTCTCGCTCTTCTTCGTCTACAAGTCGTTCTACGGCATGCGCATCAAGGGAGAGGCGGCATAGCAGAGACGAGTCAAAAGTCGATATTTCACAGTCAGGCCGGGATGCACGATGAGCCTCGATCTGCCAAGGTCTCAGATTCGGGCAGCTTCCCTTGTTTTTCTCGCGATGGCTCACTCGAAGGTCGTGCGTAGAAGGTGCGGTCCGTTTTTGTAAGCAACGGCAGCCGCTGCGGAATCAGATTGACTTGGTAGTCGGAACGCATGCCTTCCGGGTTGCAACCATTAACGGCGCTTATCTCCCAACGAATAATAAACCTGCAAAACAATTGGAGACTCCGGTATTCGCCAGCTGCCAGATTCTTTCCATTCGCGGTAGAATTCTTCGCGCTTCAGCCATGAGGAGCAAACGATGAAAAAAATAGCTTTGCTTTGCGTGTGCGCATTCACGAGCGTTCCCGCAGTTTGCAACGCGCAGGTGGATACGAGATGGGAAATCCACGATCGCAACCGGCCCCTACCGCCGGTCCTCGATCCGGGTACCGCGAGCACGCAGGACCTTGCCGGGCGCCCGCCTTCGGATGCTGTGGTGCTTTTCGACGGCAAAGATCTTTCACAATGGGTCGAAAAAAAAGACGGCAGCCCGGCCAAATGGAAAGTCGAGAACGGTCATTTTGAGGTCGTGCCAAAAACGGGGGACATTCAAACGCGCGAAGCCTTCGGCGATTGCCAGTTGCACGTGGAATTTGCCGAGCCGTTGCCCGCGAAAGGCGAAGATCAGGACCGCGGCAACAGCGGCGTTTTCCTGCAAGGACTCTACGAAACGCAAGTCCTGGATTCGTATCAAAGCAAGAGCTATGCCGACGGCCAAGCAGGGGCGATCTATGGACAATATCCTCCGCTCGTGAACGCTTCGCGTCCGCCGGGCCAGTGGCAGACTTACGACATCATTTTTCATGGCCCGCGTTTTGATGCCTCCGGAAAACTGGCGCGCCCCGCGCGCGAAACGGTTTTTCACAATGGCGTGCTCGTGCAGGACAACGTCGAACTCACCGGGCCCACTGGGCATCATGTGCGCCCCCCTTACAAGCTTGGGCCTGAAAAACTCCCGCTGGCGCTGCAGGACCACAATCATCCGGTGCGCTACCGCAACATCTGGATCCGCGAATTGAAACCGGCGGGGTGAAACGACAGAGTTGACGGTCAACTGACCTGAGTACCGGTTGCCCGGTTGATCAGATTGGGATGAGCACTTGGGCATCTTTTTGAGGCTCCAATTCGCAATAATTTCCGGGTAGCGCACTCATCGTCAAAGGCCTCGTCCATCGCTTCGCACTGTTAAAACACTACGCCTGTGAGCCAAATACAAGCAGTCTGATACAATCCCTGCGTTAATCCGTCTTGCGAGGTCGGCTATGCGAATCACACTCTCCTTGGGATTCATCTTCTTTGTTGCTTCTTCCCCGTTCGCTCAGGCGCAGTCCCCTTCTCCGCAGGCTCGGTCAAAAGAACTCCCGCAACTAGAACACTTCAACACGACTAACGTGGACCCTAAGGCAGAACCTTGCGACGACTTTTACAAGTATGCGGACGGAAAGTGGCTTGCCGCGCATCCCATGCCTGCCGATCAGGTGGTCTGGGGCGTCTCCAGCCCTCTTCAACTCTGGAACGAAACGGTCCTTCTGCAAACTCTCGAGGCGAATTCCCCCGACAAACCCAATCGCACACCCAATGAGCAAAAGGTCGGCGACTACTACTTCGCCTGCATGGATACCAAGGCCATCGACGCTCACACGGCGCAGTGGCTCAAGCCGGAGCTCGATCGCATCGCCGCCATCAAGGATAAGGCCGGCTTCGCCGAAGAAGTGGCGCACCTCCACCAGACCGTGCCCGGAGCGTGGGAGGGCAACGACAACGCGACGCCTGCTGCGCTATTCGGTTTTTCGGGCTCGCCGGACTTCGATAACGCATCGCGGAACGTCGCAGAGATTGACCAGGGCGGCATGGCCCTCCCCGGGCGCAGCTTTTATTTGGATGACGACGCGAAAGCCAAGGAAATCCGTGCCAAGTACCTGAAGCACATCGCCAACATCTTTGTGCTCTCGGGCGAAAAGCCAGAGCAAGCCAAGGCCGGCGCGGAGGTTGTTCTGGCTATCGAGACAGACCTGGCCAAAGTAGCCATGGACCCGGTGGCGCGCCGCGATCCCAAAAATCTTAACAACAAAATGTCTCTTGCAGAGGTGAAGGCGCTAACGCCTTCCTTTGATTGGGATCTCTATTTCAAACTCGTGAAGGCCCCTTCGACCTCGCACTATATCGTCACCTCCCCAGCCTTCTTCAAGAGCCTGGAGGCTCTGCTCAATCAGCATCCGCTCGAGCACTGGAAAACCTACCTTCGCTGGCAGATGCTTCACGGCAACGCCCCTGCCTTGAGCGAAGCTTTCGTCAACGAAAACTTTGATTTCTTCAACCGCACCCTGTTTGGAGCTCAGGAACTGCTGCCCCGCTGGCGCCGCTGCGTACGGGCCACGAACGGCATACTCGGCGAGGCTCTCGGGCAGGTTTACGTGGCGCGCGCTTTCCCTGCTTCCAGCAAGGAGCGCGTCCTGCAATTGGTGCAAGACCTCCAAAAAGTTTTGGCTCAGGACATCGAGGAGGCGTCGTGGATGACTCCGGCAACCAAGAAGCAGGCGCACGAAAAACTCCACGCCACGCTCAATAAAATCGGCTATCCCGACAAATGGCGGGACTATTCCACCGTCTCCATTGTCCCCTCGAGTTACTTCGTCGACCGACAGCACACCACGGGATTTGAATTCCAGCGCTGGGTCAACAAAATCGGCACACCGCTCGACCGCACCGAATGGGGGATGACCCCTCCCACCATCGATGCCTACGAAGATCCTCAATCCAACACCGTCAATTTTCCCGCTGGCATCCTCCAACCGCCCTTCTTCGATCCACAGCAAGGCGATCCCGTAAATTACGGAGCGGTTGGCGCGGTCATCGGGCACGAAATCATCCATGGGTTCGACGATCAGGGACGCAAGTTCGACGCCAAGGGCAATCTGCGCGATTGGTGGACCGAGTCGGACTCCAAGGCCTACGACGAGCGCGGAAAGTGCATCTCCGACCAGTACACGCAGGAAGTTCCAGAAGCGGGCCCAGGCGTGAAACAAGATGGCCGCATGACCCAGGGCGAGGACACCGCGGATAATGGCGGACTCCATCTCGCCCTTCTGGCGCTGCAAAGCGCTCTAGCGCGAGAAGGCAAAAGCCTCAACGATAAGGGTCCCGACGGCTTCACCAATCTGCAACGGTTCTTCCTGTCCTACGCGTTCGTTTGGTGTGAGCAGTACCGGCCGGAGCTGATTCGCACTTTGGTCTTGACCAATCCGCATTCTTATGCCAAGTACCGTGTCAACAACGTCGTTTCGAATATGCCGGAGTTCAAGCAGGCCTTTGGCTGCCACCAGGGACAAAAGATGGTTCACCAAAACTTCTGCCGCATCTGGTAGCAGGATTTCCTTAAGGCAAACAGCTAACAGTCAATATTTCCCAGGAATCGACACAAGGGGGGGCCGCAGGCCGCCCTTCCTTTCTCCTCGGTGAACTCCGTGCCTCTTCCCTTTGGATTCTATGTGCTAAATTCTTTTCCGGCTGTACGACATTGACATAATCCTCGAAAACCATGGGCCGGCTCAGGAGGCCTGGGAGTGATGACCATTGCTCACGTGATTCCCGTGATTACCACGCTGGCTCTGATTTGCGTGGGCGGCGCCGCGGGCCAGACAAAAGATTCGGAATGGCTGCGGACGGCTCCCCCGAAACTGGTCATGCTCGTTTATCAGAGATTTCCACTCGATAAGGTGGCTGCCAGCGGCCAAGCTCTCGCGGCCGCGGCACGCGCTTGCGCGAACCTGGAGGTGCCGAATTCGTGGATCGTGATGGATTCGGTCACCGGAGAGCCCGAATCGCTGTCGTTCGATCCGTTCGACTCGTTTTCGCACATCAACAAGGCTTATGCCGCGTGGGGCTCCCTTTACGCCGCTCATCCGGAGCTTGGAAAAGCGCAAGCACAAATCATCGGCGTGCTGACGAGCCAACGCACCATCGTCGCCGTGCGGCGCGACGATCTAAGCTACCGCGCGAGTCGCATCGATTTGTCGAAGGCGCGCTTTTTGCGCGTGCTCGAGGTTCGCTTGCATCCCGGACACGAGGGGGAATTTGCCGAAGCTTTTCAAATGCTCAGCGCCGCGTACGAAAAAACCAATTCCGACTTGCCGTGGGTCGTATATCAAGTGAATGTTGGTATGCCTTCACCGACATTTTTTGCGTTCGTGCCGATGAGAACTCTGGCGCAGAACGATGATTTGATGGGTCAACGGCTGCGGCTGCGCGAAGCGGAAGGCGACGCCGAGGAGCGCATGCAGCAGATCGCGCGCGAAGCCTACGCGCGAACGGAGAGCAACCTTTACGCCATCAGCCCCGAAAAGTCCCACGTCTCGCAAGAATTTGCCGCCGGCGATCCGGAATTCTGGACACCCAAATCTCCAGCGCTGGCGAAGTCAACCGTTCAGAAGCGCGCAAAGAGCAAGTCCAAGCCGTAGCGATTTAGACCGTATCTGGATGCAGGGCAGTCAGGCCGTCGAAACGGCTGAAATCTCCAACATTCAGCGTGAGGATGTGACTGGTGCCGTGAACGTGCATCGCTGCTGCCAGGCGCGCGTCGTGGACCCGAACCTGGAAACGTTGTATTTCGCTACCATCCTTCGCCATTCCTGGTAAACCAAAGCGCTGTCCGCCAGCAGAATCATGCCGGCCTCGATGGCACGTACTTCGCGATCCGTTCAGGGGCGATTCAGCCGAGGCCATTGCTGGGATGGGCCGGGTCATCACGCTCCAGAGTTCCGCGATGTTCTGATCCCTGTAGTGGAGAATCGTCCGTTGCTCTGCCAGACGCGCTAGTGCCGCATCGACATTCTTGTGTCGGGGATCGGAGCGACGGGCGATGCGCAGAAGAATGTTCGTGTCGACTAAACATGAAGCGATCGCCATTTAATCGTGTTCCTGATAAGTCCGTTCTCGAGAGATCTTGTCCGGCAGGGGAGGAATTTCGTCGGAAAACTGCGCGAGCGAATCCAACCACGCGCGTATTTCGGCAGGTGTCCGGAGCCGGTCTTTACTCGCGGTCTGCGTTCCTAGCTGCTGCTTGAGAATTTTCTCGAGATACTCCTCGACCCACAATCGTCGCGCTTTCGCGCGAACGGGAATTTCGTCAGGAACTTTGAGCGTCACTTTCATTAGAACCATGTAGCACGGATTGACGGCTTGCAAGCTACGCGCGGATCAGCCCCGCGAATTTGCGCGGATTGTTGTCGAAGCCAGGGAAGACCGGCTTCAAATCGGCCACGCCGATATGTTTGCTGAGGATTTCGCCGAGCACCGAACGAAAATCCGTCGTGAGCGCGAGATCACGGCCTTCATTGAGCTGATGATCGTTCAACCCGGGCCACCTGCCATAGACTTGCCCGCCGCGCACATCGCCGCCCATCACAAACATACAGTTCGCGTGGCCGTGGTCCGTTCCCCGGTTTCCATTTTCGCGCGCGGTGCGGCCGAATTCGCTCATGGTGACGAAAACGATGTTCTGCATGCGGTCGCCCAGGTCCTGATGAAACGCGGCGAGGCCCTGGCCGAGGTCGCGCAGCAAATTCGACAGCTGGCCCTGCACGCCTCCTTCATTGACGTGATTGTCCCAGCCGCCGCAGTCCACAAACAAAACTTCCACGCCGATGTCGGCTTTCAGGAGCTGGCCAATTTGCTGCAGGCTCTGGCCGAGGTGGCTCGTAGGATACTGCGCGCCGTTTTCCGGCTGATATTTCGCGGGATCGGCCTTGCGCAGCAGGTCGATGGCTTCAAACGTTTCCGTGCCCGTGCCCTGCAACGCTTTGTCCACGGTTTGCGCGTACATGGCCTCGAAGCCGCCTTCAACCATCGCTCCGGTTCCGGGAGCTTGCGCCATCACTTTGAATTGCTTCAAGTCGGGCAACGCAATCGCGGGCGCACTGCCATGCAGCATGCGCGGAAGATTCGGCCCCATCGCCACCGCACGAAACGGCGACGCATTTTCTTCCGGAACGGTCTCGAGCGCGCGGTTCAGCCAGCCGTCTTCGGTGGATTTCAATCCCGGTGTGCCGGATTCCATGAAGTCCTGCGCGTCAAAATGCGAGCGCGTGGGATCAGGGGAACCCGCGGCGTGCACGATGGCAAGGTGGTTTTTGTGAAAGAGCGGCTCGAGCGGCGCAAGACTCGGATGCAACCCGAAAAATCCGTCCAGGTCGATCGCGGCGTCCGTGCCGCCACGCTTCGGTTGAGGAATCGCAAGCGTTGGGCGCATGCGGTAATAATTCGGCTCGCCAAAGGGCACAACGATGTTCAATCCATCGGCCGCGCCGCGCTGAAAAAGCACCACGAGCTGCTTCTTGTTTGGCATCGGCGTCGCAGCGACGGCGCGCTGGAGAAACGCGGGCATCGCGCTTAAGCCCACCATGGCCACGCCGCCTTGCTTCAGAAAATACCGCCGCGAAAGTCTCAGACGGCGCACGCCCTCACAACATTCGTAACCCATCTCGACCTCACAAAGACTTGATACTTTGTTGCAAACATCCCCGATGTCATTCCGAGCGCCGCGAGGAACCGTGGCTTGATTTCCGCGTTGTCGAAGTCGATGAGACCAAGCTGGGAGTCCTCCTAAGCGTGGCTGCCACAAGCAGCCACCGCTCCTGGGACTGACGTGCCCGGAACGTTTTTCTACCGAAACCTTTAACTACCGCCGCTGAAATTCCGGTGCGCCGAGCACCAACCCCGCAATCACGCCCAGATTCACTTGCGCGCGCGGGTCGTCGAGCTTAGCCTGCAACACTTGCGGATTGCCCAGCTGCTTCTCCAGCGTCTCGACCGTCGCAGGCGCAGCCTGCCCACCGAGAAAAACCTGCAGGGCGCGGTCGAGCGCCGCTTTCGGATCGGCGGACGAATCCACTCCCAGCAGCGAAGCCGTGTCGCTGCGCGCACCCCGCATTTTGTTTCCTGCGAGCGCCAAAGAAAAATTCAGCCGATTCAGCAGCGCGCCAGTGTTGACCCACGCTTCGGACTTGTCGGAATAGCCTGTCGGAGGCTGGCACTGATAGAGCGGCTCGCCGATGCGGCCTACCCACTGCACCAGAGGCAGCGGCGTGTCTACGTCGGTACCGAGGGCGCGCGCAGCGGAGACCACTAATTCGAATGGAGTCTTGATTTTTGCGCGGTACGCTTCGCGCGACCAGAATTCCGGCGACCAAATCATCGTTTTCATCACTGCGCGAATGTCGCCGTCGCTCGACTGAAAAGTTTCGGCCATGCGATTCACCAGCGCGGCGGGAGGAGTGTCCGAAACGAAGCGGCGGGCCAGTTTTGTAGAAATGAACTTCGCGGTGCTAGGGTGATGTGCCAGCAAATCAATGACCTGCTGGCCGTCTTTCATGCCGCCCGCGTGAATTTTCTTGCCGAGCACGGTTTTCGGATCAGGATCGTGCAGCCGGTCTTCAAATTTGAAATCGGCGTATTGCCGCGGCTTTTCGAGCGTCCAGCCAGTAAAGCTGCGCGCTACTTCGGTCACGTCTTTCTGCGTGTATCCGCCGTCCACCCCGACCGTATGCAATTCCATTAGCTCACGGCCGTAGTTTTCGTTCAACCCACGTTCATTCTTCTTTGCTTGCGGATTCATCGGAGGACGCGGGGGCCATGGCCGGCCGAACGGCCCGTAGCGCGCCTGCTGCCGCATGGCGCGCTGCATGGCTTGACGCTCAGCGGCGCGGGGATCCGCGCTCACAAAATTGTCGAGGTAGAAGAGCATCGCCGGACTTTTCGCGGTGGCGGTGACCAAATCTTTGAATTTTCCAAGGGTGTGCGGCTGGATGACGTCGCGTTCGTACGATGTGAGGTAGTAGCGGTCTTCACCTTTTCCGGCAAACACGTTGAAATGGTTAAACCAGAAATCGTCCATCACCTGTTGAAGCTGGCGCTCGCTGTAAATCGCGCGGGTGACTTTAGCCATCGCCAGTTCCGCCACGATGCGCGGTGGACGCTTGCTGTCGTCAGCAACGGCGCGGGGAATGTTGTTCGGATCGCCGCCGAGAGCATCGCGCCGACGCGCGCCTTTCGCCGCATTTTCAGGCGGCATCTCCGGCTCTTTCATAGGAGCGGGCGCGTTGAGATTCTCGCCGGCGGATTGCGACGGCGATTCGCCGTTCGTACTGGCTCCCCGCAGGTCTGAATTTTCGGTCTGCGTTCGCGGCGATTGCATCTCTTTGCCGCCGACGGTGGACCCAGGAGCATCAGCAGCGCCTGCGCGGCGCTGTTCCTGGCGCTCTTGCGCTTGCGCGCGCTTCTCGGCTTGCTTGGGCTGCGGATATTCCGCAATCAATTTCGGCGTGGACATTCGCAGCGTCGGGTAATCCTGCAGCCGCGCGTCGACGGCTTTGTCGTCAATGGAATTGGGATTGAGTTGCTGGTCGATCCACCTTGCCAGGCCCATTTGCTTGACGCGCTCGATGTCGCCGGGTCGAGGGCCGTAAGCGAGCCGGCCCAGTGCGTGCAAAATCGCTTCGTCAGCGTTCAGTTCGGTAATCGGCAGGCCCTTGAGCGCGGGATCCGGCTTTGGCTTTTTGTCTTTGGCACCCGGGGCGGCAGCGGCTGGGGAAAAATCTCCAAGAGAAATTGTGCAAGCAACCGCAAGGGTCAGGGCGAGAAACGATTTGGGTGTGGCATCCACGGAGGGAAACGGAAAACGAAAGCCGGGTGCGCGGAACTTCTGAAGCCTCATTGCTATCTCCTGCCCATGCCGTCTTCAGCGGCGATGAGGATTAGAGGCAAACTTCCAGCTGGACTGGTCTCTGTTTACAATAACCCGCTGCCTGTGAAAAAGTTCCCCGGCACGAGGGAGTCGTGTCGAATTGCTACGCAGCACAACACACTGAAAATTCAAGATTTAGCAAAGGGCTAATGCCATCGGAGTTTGTGTAGAGACTCGTTTACGACTACAGCACATCGGAAGTGACATCGTCGGTCTTGCGGGGGCAGCGGACGCCCGCCGACACAGCCCAAATTCGCACCCCTCCCGGGAATCTACGGCCATTCCGTCACCAATTCTTTCCCTCTGACGCTAGCGCGGAGTGCAGCCGGGGTGTAACATGCCTTTGTTATTGGACTGCCAGCGTCACGTCCGATACGGAAGTGTGCCCCTGCACGGCGGTCCACGGTCATTGGATCGAAGGAACTGCAGTGAAGAAAATCCTTCCTGTGGCTCTTTTCGCCGCATTCGCGCTGCTGCTTGCTGGTGGATCTGATCCCGCTCACGTCCAGCGCGGGGATGGGGGCGGATTTCACGGCGGCGGTGGGTTTCACGACGGGGGATTCCGTGGTGGCGTGGGATTCCGCGGCGCCAGCGCGTTTCGCGGGGTTTTCGTTGGCGGCTTTCGTGGGGACGGCTTCCGAAGTGGTTGGGGCTGGGGTTGGGGCCTAGGGCTGGGGCTGGGGTGGGCCTTATTGGTATCGGCTCGGATACGCCTATTCCTATTACCCATGCGGATACTGGTACGATCCCGCGCGGCCGCCCTACCACCCTTACTACGGTCCATATCAGCCGCCTTCAGATGATCCTCCCGTCGATAGCTATCGCGACAACGGGAACAGCGATGCTTCATGGTCGTGGGTCACCCCGAAGCCCGATGATCCCAATCGGCCTCGCGACGGCATCGAACATCTCAGAAGGTTGTTCTTCCTTATCTGACCGGCCTTTAGCGGGACCTTCGATCTTCATCGTCTTACCCGGCGTTTGATCGGCTTCCCTGTGCGCCCTTTGACCGTCGCGACAGCTTTTCATTTGCCAGCGTTGCCTGACACAGCCGAGTCAGCAGCCACCAACAACGCCGACAACCAGTCGGTTCGTTCGTCCACCCTCCACCCTGAAGTGCTAAGGCTATGCGTGCGCTCCGCGAAATGCCGCCTCTTGCTCGCGAACGCGAAATTGATTTTGGTCGTTACGGTGACTTCTCTCCCGAAGAGCGCGAACTGCTGCGAAACCTGGATCATTAACCGGAGGTCGCCTGATTCTGCATCTCGTCGCGTGAGCGGTGCTGCGCGATTAAGCAGGGACCAGCCCCTCCCCAAGCAGCAGGGCCGCTATTCATTTTGTCCCCGTAATCTGGGGAGTCGCTGGGCAGCTTCTTCAAGTCCGGAGGCAGCTGCAACTTCAAGTTCGGCAACGCCTCTTCCAAAAAGCCGACTCGAGTTGTCGGTCCAATTCAGAATCGGCGCCTTCGCAACCTCAACTCCCAAGAACTGGCAACGAGGAACCTTTGTATTACGGGTTCATCGGGAATGCTGGAAGCATGCTCGGAGGAGAGCTTTGTCATCCAAGCCTTTTTCCCCCTGGTTGTCTTGAGCGATCGGGATTGTTGGGAACTGCGAATGGTGCTCCGTTTTAGAATAGAGTGCGGAAGTGCGTTTGAACACTTGAGCGTCGGAACGTCCGAATGTCTCACGCATTGCGCGTAGGCGTGAGACACGTGCAGCGCCGTGGCCCTGCCGCGGCACGCAGGCTACGAAGCTCTGCGCGGCTCGGCAGAGGTTGGAAGGAGAGATTCCGATGAAGGGCAAGAAGAAAGCTCGGAGAACCATGAGGAGACCGGAGTACGGAAGGCCGGAGGAGGATCGGAAACGCGCAGAGCTTCGGCTCATCGGGTTGATCCGGTCCAGCATCAGGCAACGCAGCGAAGCGCCCAAACAAGGTTCGGAGGGGGCGCCGGACGCCTGGCTTGAAGTGAATGCGCTGGTGGCCGCGGGCTTGGATGGACTTGCAGTCGGCGACGAGATTATCGTTGTGACTTGGCTACACCAGGCGCGCCGCGACGTCCTGAAGGTTCACCCGCGCTCAGACCCGAGCAAGCCGCTTACAGGTGTGTTCGCGACGCGATCTCCTGACCGGCCAAATCCGCTGGGCCTTCACCCGGTCACGGTTCGCGAAGTCGACAAGAACCGCTTGCGCATCGGGCCGATTGAAGCCATCGACGGAACGCCCGTGGTCGACATCAAACCGGTGCTTTGCGCCGTACAAAGGGCCTGACGCTTCATCGGGACGAAACTCAGTCGCTCGGCCCAAGGAACTCGAGACCCCATTACGCCCTTAAGCCGCTTCGAGGATAGCTTCCGCGTCGATGGTGATTTCGACAAGATCGCCAACGACGATTCCGCCGCGATCCAGGGGTGCGTTCCAACTTGCGCCGAAGTCGTGGCGGTTTATCTTTGTTGAGGCCATGAAACCAGCACGGGTTTTTGGGCCTTTGTCCACGCCGTTCTCCCACCAAGGTGTTTGCCACTGGCCCAGATAGGTCACGCCAAGCGTGCATGGGCGGCTGGCGCCGCGAATGGTCAGGTCGCCGAGGACCGAATAATCGTGGTCGCCGAGCAATTTCACTTCGTGGCTGCGAAAAGTGATGGTCGGGTGGTGCTCGACGTCGAGGAAGTCGGCGCTGCGCAGATGCGCGTCGCGATCCGGGTCCCCTGTCCAGAGCGTGCGGGCATCAATTTCGACTTCAACCGAGGATTTCTGCGCGTTTGCGGTATCGAAGTTGAGCCGGCCATGCACGTTTTTGAAATGCCCGCGGACGTAGGTGACCATCATGTGGCGCACGCAAAATTCCGCGGCCGTGTGCCCAGGTTCGAAGAACCACCGCGCCAAGGGAATCCGATCTCCTTTCGGCGACATAATTAGACATCAGCATAGTACAGCCTCTAGCTGGGCGTGTGGTGTTTCGTTGTGGGTACAGACAAACACGACACGGCGACAGTGCGTTACTTCGATTTCGCGTCAGGTAGCGATCAGAATGTAGCTGTCCTGACGCATCCTTCACTCTCTTTGTCTGTCTCCGACGATGGTCGTCTCGTGGTTTGTGCGTCCGAGAGTTGGATGTAAGCGGGTAAGTTGTTGCGCACTCGTCCGGGTAAATCGGCCAATTGGGTAAGCTTTACGGCGCTCATGATGCCCGAGTCGAAACGCAGTCTTCCTTTCAACCGAGTTCGGCCAACAGCGTTTGCCAGGACTCACGCTCACGGGCCACACTCACGAGTGGCTGCAATCTTGTGATCCGGTCTTGGAGGTTGCGATAAAACCCGTCGCCGGATTCCGCGCGCAGCAACTGCGCCCGAAGAGCCGCGCTGTCACCGACGGGAAAGTATCCCGGATAGTCCTTACCCAGGATACCCGCCGAGCCGGGTATGAGTGAGGAAATGACCGGCGTCCCAAGGGCGATGGCTTCGCTGACAACGTTCGCGCCACCCTCCAGGTGCGACGTGAGCACCAGCACGTGGGAACGAGACAATAGATCAATCGCGGCTTCGTGCGCCAGAGGTCCCAGCCATTGATAGCGCGGATTCGTTTGCTGCTCCTGTTCCACTTGCCCGGCAAAATCCGCGTCGAGCACGGCGCCAGCGTGTTTCACCTGGATTCTGGAAGATGCCGGCAACTCACGCACGGCATACGCCACTCGCAAGGGATCCTTGACCGCGCGAAGGTGCGCTAGTTGACAAACCTGGAAACAGTTTTTCTCGCGCCGTGGGGGTTGCGAGAGACGCGCAAAAGATTGGTAGATTACGCGCACCTTTTGCCGGAGCTTTTCGGGAACCACTTCGACCCCGAGCGCTTGCAAGACAACGATTCTGGAGGCAAGCTCCAGCGAACACATCGCTTTCGCGTTGCTCTCCAGGTCCCCATAGAGATCGGTGCCGGTGAGAGCGACGACGAGCGGTGCAAGCGGATGCTTTTGCCGGAAATGTTGAATCGTTGGAAAGCTGCGGCTCGCATGCAGCGCGATTAGCAGGTCGCACTCTTCGCCGTCCCAGCCTTTCTGGACGCTGACCTGGTTCCCCAGTTCTCTAAGCAACGCCGCCCATCGATCTGCAGTGGTCCGGTTTCCGGTGTGGACCTGAGCAGGAGCGGGCGTAACGAGTGCGATTTTCACGCCTTGATGTTACGCCCGGCAGGTGCGGAATCCTGCCCATACGTCGCGGCGATCCGGCGTGTAGAAATTCCGCCAGGTATTGCGGAGCAAGCGCGGTTGCGTCGGCCAAGCACCCCCGCGCAGCACCTTGTGCGTGCCGAACCACGGCTGGGAGTACTCGCGGTAGGGATCGATTTCAAATCCCGGATAGGGGCCGAAGTCATTCGCGGTCCATTCCCAAACGTTGCCGAGCATCTGGCGGCAGCCAAAACCGCTGTCGCCTGCTGGTAGGGCGTTCACCTCCACGGCAGCCATTGCCCGCCAGCCCAAGTTGGCGCGCTCCGGTGCGGCCGGGTCATTGCCCCAAGGAAAGCGCCGCTTCCCTTCCGCGAGTTCCTTTCCGAATTGCGCCGGTTCGGCTGAGGCGGCTACTTCCCATTCGAGCTCGGTCGGCAATCTGCGTCCTGCCCAGTTGCCGTAAGCCTCGGCCTCCCACCAGTTGACATGAAGGACGGGGCGATGCGGCTCCAGCGGCAACCAACGATCAAAATCACGACGTAACCAGCGACCCGCAGCCTCGCCCTTCCAGTACACGGGATGCTCTGCGCCGACCCCTTCGCGCCAGTTCCACCCCGGTTCGCTCCAGAATTCTTTCCGGCCGTAGCCCTTCGCTTCGACAAACTCGGCGAATTCGCCTTGCGTCACCGGCGCGCGAGCGATAGCAAACGGACGCACTTCGACTGGATGCGCCCACTTTTCGTTGTCGAACACAAACGGCTCTTCTTGGAGCGCCCCCAGTAGAAACCGTCCGCCCGGAACCTCCGCATCGCCGGGGAGCGGCCCAGGTTCGCCGGAACTCGCTGGCTCCAGACGCGAAAAAACGGGCGCACTCCACCCATGCGTCTGACGTGTGTAGGTGAAAGCCTCCGTGTGCATGTCCTCGTGGAACACGCCCAGCGTGATGAAATAGCGTTCCTGTTCGGTGAGATTTCCTTGCTCGATGCGCTCCAAAACACGGTCGCGCACCGCCGTCATGTAGGCGAGCGTTTCGCTGCGCGAAGGCAGCGGCAGGTCCCAACGAGTGTCATGTGCGATGGCAGCGGAATCGTACAACGAGTCCGCGTCAGACCGGATCGGAGCCTTACCGCCTGCATGCCGCAGCGCCCATTTTTCCTGAAACCATGTGACGTGCCCGATTTCCCACAACAGCGGGTTCACGATCCGCAGCTGCGGCCCCATCAGTTGCTCGTCCGATAGGTCCGACACAACCTCCAGCGTCTTTTGCCGAGCGTCACGCACCCACGCAGCGAGTTGCGCGTCGCGGCTCACTGAACTATCGGCAGCACCTTGTTGGGGAGTTGCCACACTTCACCTTCCTGCTGGGAGAACGAAAGAAAATACTAACCAATCAACAGGCCCGCGGCAACGGCGGTCACCCAAACGGCGGCCGCGACCAACAGCGCAACCTTCCAATGGCTTTGCCGCGCGATCACCAGCAGGGACGCGAGATTAATTGCCGGACCTGCAATTAACACCGCCAAGGCGGCGCCAGGGGAAACGCCGGCGGCCAGCAGCGACAGGGCCAGAGGGATCTCGAAAAAGGAGGGCATGGTGAGCAGCAGCGCTCCGGTCGCCGCCACCAGCACGATCAGCGTTTGCGATCCGCGGGAAGCCAGCGTCTCGATCGGGATGCGGTTCGCAATCACCATGGAAACCCAGATGCCCAACAAGATCCAAGGTACCGTCCGCACGGTGATGTGCGCGAGCGAGCGGAAGTATCCGCGGACGATGCCAGGCACGCCATCTCCGGTTTCCGTGAATTCTTCCACGGCAGCCGCACGCACCGGCACGGGTCCGGCGATGTGCGCGACCAGTTGAGAAAGCACGATCACCAGAAACAAAGCCATGAGCAAACGCGTCCCCGCGACGGCCAAGGGAAATAGCATGAACGTGAATGCCAGGGTGGCGGGGTTCAAAGACGGGGCAGCGAGCGTGAATGCCAGGGACGGCCCCAGGCGCTGGCTCCGGCGGTACACCGCGGGAAACATCGGCGCCACGCAGCAAGAGCAAAGCATTAACGGAGCGCCCGCGGCCGCGGCGGCAAGCTGCGGCTTCATCTCGCCTTGGCCGAAGAGAGTGGCCAACCGCCGGGGCGAAATCGTTGCTTGGACGGCGGCGCTGATGAGTACGCCGAACACCAATGCGGGCCAGACGATCTTCAGGTACGCGAGCGTTTGCGCGCCGGTTGCGGTGATTTCGGGCCCGGGAGGACGACGAAGGGCTTCCGGATGTAACCCGAGTGAGCCCGTCGCTTGCAATACGCTGATTCGCTGGAGTCCGCCTCGCGCTTTGTAACCGATCAACCCGGCGATAAGCGCCGAGAGTAAGAGAATCGAAACGACCGTGCGAAGACTGATGGGGCGTGAACCGGCTACTGCTCTGACAGTAAGATTCTCGGCCATTGAGGTTCTCGATGCTTCGTGAAACGGAAAGGATACATTATCACGGGCAGAAGGCAAACCATCCAAAATGCAAATAGCCTAGAAGCCAGAGGTTCAGACAGCGGGAGACGAGTTCCGAGCGATCTTGTCAGCAACGGGAAGCTATTGGCATGGCTTCACCCTGCGAGATCGGGCCAGTGGCGCCCCATTGAGTTTGGTTTTTTAAAAGGCGCGGGCTTTGACTTTATTCAGCTTGAGTCTCTTATTCGCTGATGTCGAAATCCACCAAGCGATTCGGCGCGTTGTTTTTGGCGGAGTCTACCGCTTGCATCACCAGGCGGTAAGAACCGGGTTTCAGATCGTCCACTTTCACTTTCATGCCGATGGGAACGACCGGGTTGCCTTTCTGGATGAAATCGTCGGCTTTCACGGCTCCGGTAGAGAAAACCGTGTTGTTGGTGGCGCGGTCGAGAATGGTGTAGCCCATGGCTACGACGGGCGGCGTCTCTGAAGTCAGCAGCGGCTCATAAATTTCGCTGTACACGACCACGTTGTCGGTGTGCTTGAAACGGTTCGTGGCCGAAGGAACGATCTGCATGCCCTTCACCACCAGCGGCGTGCGGTCTTCGAGCAGCACCGAGTCGAGACTTTCGGGAATATCACTCAGCTTGTGCACGGAGTTCGTGAGCGCCACGCCACCCAGGCTGAAATGTTTGCCGTCGTACGCCTCAATGGAGAGAGGCGACTCAAATTTGCCGAACGCGTCGCCTCCCGCGCTCAACACCACGGTGAGCTTATAATCGCCTGGCGAGGCGTCGAATTGGTTTTGATACTGATATGGCGACTTCGTGAACTCTTTCCACTCGTCTTTTTCCAGGTCCAGGTTTACCGTGTCGCTGAATTTCGCGCCAATGGTTCCGTCGCCGCGATAAGCAATGCCCAGCACATTCAAGCTGGCGTGATACTTCCCTTTTTCCTTGTTGAATTGAAAGGAATCTGAAGGAATTTCCATCGCCAGGTTCACACGCGCGGTGTTTGGTCCCGTGTAAAAGAATGGAGCCTCCAGCACGCCGTGGATGGAGCCGGGCTGCGAGCCGGTGGCCCGCGCTTCGAGCTGCTTTTCGAGGGGCTTGCCTTCAAGCACGTTCGCCGTCCGAACGTTGCAATAGCCGCTGCGCGAACGCACGTGAAGTCCGCCTTGATTCATTTTTAGTTTCAGCGTGTGGCAACTGCCTTCGGGCGTGTCCGGGGGCGCGTACCCCAGAATGTAAAACTCGTTTTGTTCGCGGCCGATTTTCTCGAGGCCGCCAAGCAAATCGTTGGTGTTGAAAATGGTGAAGCCGCCGGTTCCTTCCGCGAGTGCAGCAAGAATCTGCTGATTCGTAGAGGCGGAAGGCGGAAAAGTTGGCACGATGGTCCGTGGCTGGCCATAGTTGGAATTGTAGAGATTCGAATTCATTCCGCCAGCGCGCGTTCCACCGCCCCCCGTTCCCCCACCGCGAGTGCCGCCACCAGTTCCTCCACCTGTTCCACCACGGCCGCCGCCACCGGTACCTCCTCCCGTTCCGCCACCGGTTCCCCCGCGACCACCGCCACCTGTCCCTCCGCCGCCAGTTCCTCCACCGCCCGTACCGCCACCGCCCGTACCGCCGCCACCACCGGGCCGGCCACCGCCACCTCCGCCGGTTCCGCCGCCTCCTCCGGGCCTTTGCGGATCAGGCGTGCCCATCGCCGGGTAAGCGGCGAGAACGAGTCTCGCTCCCGACGAAAGCTGGCGAGCTGGCTTGTGATTCGAAACATCTAAGGGTCTTGCCGCAGGTGAAGCAGGTTTGCCAGAGGAGACTACGACAGCTCTCGTTTTTCCCGGAGCAGTTCTGTTCCACGACCTGCCACTCGGTGCGGTGGCGAGCAGGCCTCGGGAATCCACCGCATAGATGGCCACGTTGGATTTGTTGCACGCATCAATCGTTGCGGTAAGTTCGGATTGATTTTCAGTCGTCAGCGGAAACCCGCCGGAAAAAAGAATCATCATTTTTCGGCCGGGAATAGTGCGTAGGTTTTTCGCCAAGCTGCGCACCGCGAGCAACATCGTCCGCGCGCCAAAATCCGCTGCGGCATTTCCCAAGGAAGACATGCCGATCATTGGCATGGTATTCGGTATGGTGTTGGAAGCTACGGTGACGTCTGGAGGCGGGGCGTTAGGGTCAACCGCGGAACTCTTGATGCCGGAGACCGCCGCGCGAAGCAAAACCGAGCTTGCGGTGAAATTCTGCACAATGCGAAGCGAACCGCCAAAATCCACGACGGCCATCAAGCGGTCCGGGCCTGCGTTTGCCTCGATGAATTTTTGCGCCGCGCCGCGCGCCTGGATTTGATCGGGAGCGGCCATGGTCGAATTGTCGAAGAATAGAATCAGATAATGACGCTGGCCGTTCGGTTGCGTGACCGCTTCGGCGCCGGAAGAAAAACTCGAAACCGGCTGCTCTTTGTTGTCCTCAAACACTTTGAAATCATTCTGGGTGAGGTCGCGAACGTAATTTCCTTTTTTGTCCGTCACGACCGCGTCGACCAGCACCAACTTGGTTTCTTTTTTTATGACCGCGGCGGGCTGCTGGTCCGCAGGAGCGGCGGCGGGGGGCGGCGGAGGCGCGGGCTGCTGTTGTGCCTGCACTGGCTGGGCATTTTCAAAGAACAAGAGCGCTGCGATTGCCGCAGCCAGACCAACTCCTTTTAAGCAGCTCCGATGTGTGATCATGTGAACCTCCCCACCAAACCATCCCAAATCTTTCCGCCACAATTCATAGGAATCGTCGTCACTAGTTAGGAATCACCACGGCACCGTTGCGGGCGGCCATTTGCGCGCCCTCGGCATCGCGAACCACTAATCTCACCAAGTAAGTGCCGGGCTTCACGTCGAAACTGGATTTCACGGTAAGCCCGGAGCGGCTGAGCCGTTCATAGGTCGCATCGCGTAACTTCATCTCAATAATTTTCTGGACACCGGTGACGTACTGACCGTTCTCGTCAAAAATTCCCGTGACAATCGTCAATTGGTCGTTATTGCGGCCTAGAGCTTTGCGGAAGCGAACGCTCTTGACATCCAGACGGGTGAGCACCGACAAGCGAGCGCCGGATTGATCGTTCTTGAAGAACTGCGTCTGCAAGTCCACCGGAATATCGAGGATTTCCTCCTGGGAGAACAACGCTTCCTGAATTTCTTCTTTGGTGATTTGCGCGGGATCCTCAGCGGAGCGCGGGGCAAAGTAACCGTGACGCGCTTGCACATTGAGTTTTTCTTTGGTGGTGAGCCCGACCTTCAGCGTGTGAAAGCGGCCGTCGAACTTGAGATTCTGCGGGGAGAAACCGAGGACATAGGAAACTTCCGGCGCGGCGCCAGCTTCGCGCATGGCCGTGTCCACATCGTTGCGGTTGTGGTAGAACTTGCCGCCTGTGCCGTCGGCAAACTGCGCCAAAACGTCCTCCTGGGAGTTCTGCGCCTCGACGCGATACGTCGATTTGTAACCCGCGGTGCGAAGCGAGTCCCTGGGCGGATTGCCGATGTCGCCCATGTCGGGGGCATACAGGCCGCGGGCGTCAATGGTATTAATTACGACGTTGGCCCGCGTGGCGCGATCCACCAGACCCGATGCGTCGTATTGAAGCGTGCTCATGATGAATCCCGGGGAAACCAAAACGATGACGCGCTGACCTGGCAAGCTGGTCATGCGACGGAGGATCGCTTCAAGATGGCGGTAGGCATACTCGGTTTCGTTGTCGCCTTCGGACACGGCTCGTTGCGCCGCCATTTGCGCTTGGCCCTGGGCGGCCGCTAGCATCCTCGTGTCCCCGTTGAAGGCACATTGCAAGGTCTCTTCTGTCGCAACCGCGAGCGCTTGCGTGTCGTTCTTGTTGATTATTAGGTCTGCCTGGTAATAGGACATGTCCGGACAATCACTCACATCGTGGCGCGATAGAGGGCGCGGGACGATTCCCAAGAGCGCCTTTTCCAGCATGGAATGATCATCCGTAAAATCCTGCGTAAGCTGGCCGGACGTCGTATTGATGGAAACGCGATCGCTAGGCGCGAGCGCGCTGAAGAACCGGGTCGCAGAGTCGCGCACGAAAACAGCATCTTGCATGGACATGTGGATGTCATCGAAAACCATGGAGACAAATCGCTGGGGAAGCGCCGCCGCCTTTACCGTTGTGGGATCGGCGTCGGATGAAGAATCGCCGGCCTCGTGAGTGGTGGTCAGAGGCACCGTATGCGTTCGCGGGCTTTCCATGGTGAAGGAAGTGATAGTTTGAAGTTTGCGGCCGTCGTAAAGCTGAAAATCTTCCTTCCTCAGGTTGGGAACCACTTTGCCATAAGAGTCGCGCACCACCACGCGCACGAGAACGTTGTTGACGCGGACTTTGAACGTCGCCGGAGTGTCCTGACTCGAGACTTCCTGCACTTCACGCGCCGGGGTTTCCTGAGCGGGTTTCGCGGCGGAATCCGAATTCGTGGCAGGAGGGTTAGCGGCTGGCGGAGGAGCGGGAGGTGGCGGGTCTTGTGCGAAAAGCGGATGAACACAAGCAAACGCGCAGCAAGCCAGAATGGCGAGGGGCAGGAACCTGGATCCCGGTGATGAGAATGAGCGAAACATCCCACGCCCTTCTGAGAGCCGTATTCTTACGCCTCAACGATTACAGACGGGTTACAGGGCGAACAGAATACCGAAAGCAAGCCGGCGGAACGACTATACGCTTCGCTTAATTTTTGTGTCAATCAGGCGCTTGCCGGCATTGCCGGTAGGCGGTCAGGGTCCAGACGTCCTGTGCTTCGGTGTGGCGCAGGACATAACGATCGCCGTCATCGGTTAGCACACGGAAGAAAGTTTCGCCGGGCGAATACCAGCGGTCTTCGACGGCAACGACTTCGAGAGTGCGGCCGCTGAGATGCAAGCGCAGAGGACGCTCTTCGGCTTTGAAGCCGGAGTAGGTTTCTACGCGCACGAATTGGTCAGGCATGGTGCCGCCTACTCCACTCCGCCCGAAGTGAGCGAGGTAAGGTCGCGTGAGCCTGCCAGAAAAACAGGGCGGCATGCTGCCGCACTCCTCATTTGCTGCTCAGACATGGAGCTGCCTCAGCTTGCGGCTGGCGGCGAGTTCGGCGTTCCACGCGGCGCCCAGAAAAATGATGACGGCGGAAAGCTGCATCCAGATGATCAAGCCGATGACCGCTGCTAGGCCGCCGTAAACAATGCCGTAGGGTACGCGCCGCACGTATGCTCCGAACACGACATCGGTAATCCACCATAGCAGGGTCGCTACGGCCGCACCTGGCAGGACGTTGCGCAGGCTGTCCTCCTTGGGGCGCGCGACGCGGTAAATCATGGTGAGCGCGGTCATGGCAAGAACCATGGCGGCTACGGGGAAAAACACGTTCCACCAACCCTGCAGAATCGAATGTTTGCCGACTTCGTGAGCGATCCACTTGCGCAGTGGCCGCCCCAAGATTCCCAGAACCGCAGCACCGAGCAGCGGAGTAATGGTGAGCAGCAAAAGCAGCAACCCGCGAAGCTGGCGATGCAGAAAGCCGGGTTTTTCCTCATCGCCGTAGATGATGTGAATTCCTTCCATCACGAGCTTCATGACCTGCGAACCCGCCAGCAGCGTGCCGGACCAGCCCAGCAACGCCACTTTCCACGCCTCCGGCCCTCGCTTTACGAGAAATTCAGAAACGATGCCTCGGCTGTCAGGCGGGAGGAATTCCATAAAGTCCTTGACCATTTCGAGCAAGCTCGCTTTGCCGCCGATGCGTGTGGTGGCCAAAGCGACGGCGATTAACAACGCGGGAAAAAACGCCAGGAAGAGGTTAAACGCGATGGCTTGCGAGATCATGCTGCATCTCGGAAAAACCCGTGTGAACATGCCGAAAGCGCGCTTCACGATTGGCGCGAAAGAAATCATCTGTGGGATTATACCTGCCCACGTCGTTAGGTCTCAGTTGTCAGATTGCGACAAAACGACTGCACGGTGCGCCGTCCCCGAGCTGCGGATCGGCGGAGATCCCTGCCGGTGCCAGGCAGGCTTCGGCCGCAAAAGGCGCAGCCTCAGGATGACGCTTCCAGACGCCAAAGGGGCAACTATTCAGCCTCGTCGCACAGGAACGATCTCGTAACGGAGAAAGCAACAGCAAGCCTGCCGCACTCCATGTGGGACCTCGCAGCATCTTGGAGGTCTCTTAATTGGTACCCTTCCCCGTGGCGAAGGCTTTCTGGATGAACTCCCAGACCTTCTTGTTGCTGAACGGCTCGGTGCGCTGTTGCATGTTGGCCGGCCAGTTGGCGCGGTCTTGATACATTTTGCTGAGGCCGGCGGTAATTTGCGGATCGCCACCGGTGAAGCCTTCCACAAGCTTCTTCCAGCGCGCGGCCAAGGCTTGGGCTTTCGCGCTTGCGGGATCTTCTCCGAGCGCCGCTTCGACGTCGCGGAACAAGTCTGTCCATTCCTTCGTCCAGCGCTCCTGATTCTCGGGCGACCAAAGCTTTTTGCGCTCCTCGACTTTGGCTTGCGCTTCTTCGCTGTAATATTTCTTCGACCAATCCATGTTGTCCTGCATTTCGATCACCTCGATGATTTTCTTCAAGATGGCAGAGTCCGGCCGGTTCCCCGGCACGGTGGCTTTCTCGGCTTCTTCGATGGCGCGAATCGCGCTATCCAAGAGCCGCCGCTTCTCCTCGAGCACTCGCCGCTGCATGCGAAGAGACTCAGACATTCCGTTCGTGCCCCGGTGGAACATCATGCGTATGTGCTTGAGAGGCATCCCCAGGAACTTGAGGGCCACAATCTGCTCCAGCCGCTCGAGATCGCGGAGGTAATACAGGCGGTAACCCGCCTGCGTGCGACTGGGTTTCAGCAGCCCAAGGCGGTCGTAATGGTGCAAGGCACGCACCGTCACTCCCGCGAGTTCCGCAAATTCCCGGACGCGATAGAGCTTATTCACGCGAATTCCTCGTATGAGAAACAGCTTAAACTCTGACGTAACGTTAGAGTCAAGGGGAATCTTAGCGGCTGGGCGGTCAGCCGGGCAAGCCTTTCTATTTCATTGGGTTACGGGTGTAGCGGTCAGACTCGCTTCTCCATGTGCATGACCGGTAGCGTTTCGCCGTTGTCGAGCGGGATGGAGATGGGTTTTAGTGGCACGTAGCCCATGGTGCTGAACAGTTTCGCTCCGGTCAAAGTCGCTCCCATTTCGTAGCGAGTAAAGCCGGCAGCGCGTGCCGCTTCTTCGCAAGCCTGAAGGATTTTGCTTCCAACGCCTTGCCTCGCCCAGTCCGGATGGATATAAAAGGCGCGAATCTTGGCCGCGTCACGTTGCGGGTCGAGCAAGGCACCTTCTCGACCGGTCCAATGGTCACTGCCGTAGAGCGTTTTGCGTTTGCTCCAGCCGCCGCAGCCGATGATCGTCCAATTCGGTTGCATATCTCCCGCTTTCGCAGTTGTATTTTCTGCTGGCGGCACTTCCGCAACGATATAGGTACCGTCAGCGATGAGTTGGCTGTCCACGCCAAAAACGGTTTGCAGCGCGCCCTCGATTTGCGTGGGAGTGTAGTCTTCGGTCTGCAAACCGCGCACCGAAGCCTCAATCAGCTTGCTCAGAGCGGGAACGTCTTCCGGCACGGCGAGTCGGAGGCGAATCTGCGATGGAGGTGGCATATGCATCCCGGGGCTACGCCGCGAATTTTACCGCCTTCGAGCGCTTTTGTGCGGTACGATTCCGGTCTTCTGGTTCCAGGTGAACGGCTTGCCGAGCTGAAGCTTGGCCGGTACAGCTAAGTGTCGTGGCGGCTGCAAATATTTTGCGAGCTGCGCCTCCGGAGACGTCCATGCTCTACATGGTGATCGAACGATTTAAGAACCGCGAGGCTCTGCCGGTTTACCGGCGTTTCCGGGAGAAAGGGCGGATGATGCCGAAGGGACTCAACTACGTGGAAAGCTGGGTGGAAACGAATTTCGACCGCTGCTTCAATTGATGGAGTGCGAGGACGCGCTGCTCCTCGAAGAGTGGCTGACAAGTGGCGGGATCTCGCGGAGTTTGAGCTTGTGCCGGTGCGCACTTCGAAGCAAGCGGTGGAGCTTATCTCGCCAAAACTATAACTACGCACTGCCCGGAAAATGCTGGGTCTTGCGAAGGCGTGTAATCAGCGCGGCCAAGTTAGGGCGGTCCTGTTCGATGAGCGCCGTGAACTTTAATCCCAGTCCACCGCCGGGCTTCGCATGGCGCACCACCGCGTCCGCGCGAATCTGGCCCTCTGCAACAAGAAAATCAATCCGGGCAAGGGTGCCCAAAGCCCGGGTCTGCGGGGTCTCGATGAAGAGCCCGCCCATGCTCATGTTGCGAACCTGTGAAATATCTTCACGCCCCTGACACTTCCAGCATACCCAAACGTCTCCCGACGTGTGGACCCGTGAAGTGAATCTTCTGGATGGCGATTTGACAGGCAGCATTGCAGGTCTCCGATCGTTTGGAGTTAACCTCGCCGCTACAGTAGGAGCAAGCTTACACCCCCTGCGTGAGCGTAGTGTCAAAATTCGTTAAATCGTTTCACATTGGGCCAAATCGCGATCCCGCAAGTTAAGCGCCCCCAGGCGGAATGGCAAGTCAGAAAAACACATGCCCGCGTTCTATAAGATCGATAAGGAGCGCCACCTTTTTTTGAGCACGGCGTCGCGTGTGTTTGAGATTCTGCGATGCCTGGATTTTCCCAACGAGTCATAGACTCGACACGGCAGTTGAATTATTGTAAAAATAATTGTCCTCCTCAAGCCCCTCGAAAGGCAGATATGAGAGGGTATTTAATTTATCTTGCTGCTGCCGGAATCCTGTTTGTGTCGAGCGCCACCACCGCACGAGCCCAGGATCCTCAGGAAAAGACCACTCAAGAAAAAGACAAACAGGAACAAGGCACCCAGGAAAAGGACACGCCAGACAAATCGAGCGAGAAGTCCGATCCCTGGTACAACAAAATGAATCCCGCAAAACTATTCAAGCACTATAAATCAGCCAATGACCAACTCGCCTCCGACGGCCACCTGGAAGACAAGTTGTCGAAACAACTTCGAATCCAAGGCGTCCTGGGAGCTGACCGCGAATTGCAGGATGTCTGCTCCGACTTTAAGGACCTGCCCAATTGCGTGGCGGTGCTACGGATGAGCGTCAGCCTGCCGGTTGAATTCACCTGCCTGAAATGGAATGTGACTGGCGTGAAACCGAAGAACGCTGCCGACTCTTGTGCAGGCCCGGCTGGCGGAAAAGCCATGTCTCTCGACCGCGCCCTCGACTTATTGAAACCGAAGCTGGATGCGAGAACGGTGTCGCAGGAGGCTTTGAGGAAAGCACACGACGACATCAAGGACGCGAGCTCGTAGCTCCCCACGATGTGGAGAAACTGATCTAGCCTTAGCTTAGCTAGCGCGCGGGAGCTTGCAGCCAGCGCACGACCTTTTTCAACGGGGAAACGTCGTTTCGTTTTTTAGCCATCGGCGTTTGTAGCCATTGGACCGCCGCGGAAAGATGTCCGCCATTGTGTTCGTCTTCCGGCAGCGTCAGCGGAGCCGCGGTATAAGGGGTTGGTTCCTCCATTGAAGCAATTGGGGCGCTGTTGTTTGCCGCGCTGTTTATTGCTGCGCTTGCGATGGGCGTACTCGCCTTCGCTCGCCCCCTCCATCCGTTGGATCGAGATGGCGTTTCCGTCCGCGCCGGCCTTTCAAACGCGGAGTAAGAAATTGGCAGCTTCATCGCCGGGCTCAACACGGGGCTTGCCACGACACTCGGCGTTGGTTCGGGATTAGCCTCTCCGAATTGGGAGCTCTCTTCGATCCTAGAGTGCTGCTCTTCCAGACCTTCCGTCATGGAAAGCCGCAGCAATGCCCCCATTTGCTGCTGGGTGGCCCGCATCGTGCTGAGAATTTTCCCCGCGAACCACAAACCTGCAAACACGAATGTAAACTGGGCCATGAGGCTGCCCAGTTCATACCAATTGCTTTGCATCCAATTTGCGATTTGATTCATGGTTGCACCTTTTTGTTGGATTGCAACAACATATCGCTCCGAAGCGCGCGCGAAAACTGGCACAAAGTCCAAGAATCGGCCAGCTTCTTCCCTGCCCCCGCGTTCCATGCAAATTTTTCCCAGAGGAACCCCTTGACATCGCTGGAACAGTGTCTTAAGAAGAAAACTCCGGCTGAGCGGCGTCCCTTCTGCTCTCAGCTGCAGATAGCCTCGACCGCCCCGCCCATCACACCCCAGGAGGCCGTTATGGCAAGTCTTATTCCTCGCGATAATTTCTTCCAGGATCTCTTTGATTTCCGCAGGGATTTCGACCAGATCTTCAACCGCTTCTTGAGCTGGCCTTCGGCTCAGGAAGAGACCACGATGACGACGGCTGGATTCAGCCCCGCCATCGAGTCCTTCATTGACAAGGACGGCAAGAAGTTTCATTGCCAGGTGATGCTACCCGGAGTCGACCCGAAAAACGTTAATCTCCAGGTTCAAGGCAATACACTAACGATCAGCGGCGAACGCTCTTCGACGCGGGAAACGAAGGAGGCGGAATATCTTCGCCGGGAAATCACCTATGGCTCATTTCAGCGGAGCATCTTGCTTCCCGAAGGCGTCGATGCAGACAAGCTGACCGCGGAGTATCGCAACGGGATACTCGAAATTACCGCGCCCATTGCCGCGGCCGCATTGCCGCGCAAGGTGGAGATCAAGGCGCTTCCCGGCCCCGCCGCCAAGCACGTCACGGCTTAAGTCTAGAAAACCCCCGCGTGTGGTGACTCAGGCCCAGCCCTCCCATCTTCACTGTTTGCTTTCGGCGGCTCCGACCGATTACTGTTTGCATCCCGGCTCGACATCCATCTTTGGGTCGAGCCAGTGGAGGTAAGTGAACATCGAGTGCCAGCACGGGAGGCTTCGTTTGACGATTCCTTCCGACGAGAACGTGTACGCGGTTGCCACATGTTGGTAACCAAAGAGCGGCAAGTGCAAGGGCAATTTGGGAACGAGGTCCTGGCAATTCACAATGCGCCAGGGAATCCAGCGGTAGCGCGTCGAACTGCTCGGCGAAATCAGCGTCGCCCACGCGGGGCGAAGCGAACGTGCAGATGGTGGTGATGTTGAACTTATTTTTCTCTTTGTTCTCCATCACAAACAATGTGGCCAGCGCCGATCCCAGGCTGTGGCCTGTCACCACAAACGACCGCCGCGGGCGCCGTTCTTTCGCAAGGCTCATCACCGCGGGCTCTTCCAGGGTGTCAGCTAGGCCTTCCAACTGTTCCGCAAACGTGCCCTGCATGACAGCGGGTGCAGGCGCGCCCTCCGCCGGTGCCCCTCCCGGCTTCTCTGCGGGAGCAAACTTGACGCCTGACCGCCGCTTCACCACTTTCAGCGTGCTGTAAATCTTGTTGAAGCCGCGCTCCACCCGGACAGCGCCTGGCACGGGTCGGAAACGGACCATGGTCGCCATGAAATCGTCCAGCCATTCCACCTGGCCTTCCGTCCCGCGAATCGCCAGCACGAAATTGTGCGTCTGCTCGCGATGCCGGGCAATGAACCCGTAGAACTTGGGAGTCTCGCGCCACCAGAAAAAGTAATCGGACATGTTGATCCAGGCCACCAATTCGTAAGGGTCGGGAATATCCCCCGGCCGAGGTTCGGGATAGAGTTTCGTGCGATCGCGCAAGAACATCGCGTACGCACCGTTGACGAATTTTCCGTAGAGAACGGCTTCCTGCTTGTCGAGTGGTCTGCTCATCGGGGACAGCTCGCTTTCCGTATCGGCGGGAATGATCGTTGGCGTAAATACGCTTGACGAAGAGTAGCACAACAAGGTTGCGAGACTCATGCCGCGACGCAAGAGTTGAAATTTCAGTGAAACACTGCTTCCTCGAACAGTTCGCGCAAATCATGCCCGCTTGCTTCCTCGAGGGCCCGCTGAAAATCTCTCGAATCGACGAGCCTTCGAGCGTTCCTCGAAGTGTATCGTGCAATACCGCGCCAGAAGGCCTCTTCCCCTAGTTCCGTCCTCAAACGATCCAAGAACAATGCCCCTTTGACGTAGGGAATCTCGCCCAAAGCTTCGCGAGCGTCCTTCCACTGCTCCCAATGCAAAGGACGATCTTTTCCCTCCTCGCGCAACTTCTGCAAGCGCTCGTTCAAATCCGCTATTTGCTTCTCGTATGCCGCACGCCCCTCATGTTTTTCGATGAAGACGTCCGACATAAATTCGGCAAATCCTTCATTCAGCCAGAAGTCCGACCACGAGCGAATCCCCACCAGCACGCCCCACCATTGATGCGCCAACTCGTGCGCCATCAGCTGCACATCGTCTTTCTCCGTCAAGTCTGCAAGGTAATCCTCGGACATGAGCGCCATCCCCGCGGCCTCTTGTCCAAAACCGCGGCGGAGCGTTGGCAGGAACACTTGGGTGTAGTGCTCGTCAAGCGGGTCCACGCCAGCTTTCTCTCGCAGGAACGCGTACACATCCCTCGTCTTGGCGAAAGCGCCCGCTTTTAACTCCAGCTTCCTAGCATAGACCGAGAGTTTTCCAGCCTGGGCCACGCCAATTTTGGCCACACCAAAACTGAACAAGTACGTTTGAACTGGTTCGCTCTGCTCAAAAACAAAGTGATTTCCGTCCCTGGCACGCCACTCTTTCCCTCGCTTTCCAGGGCCGACGGCACGCAAGCTCACCGCACCGCCCCGTTGCCGTGGAATGACCATCCCCAGCCGAAGTGTGGCGCGTTCCGCAGGACGGTTGTCACACACCATCCAGGCATCGCAGTAAAACGCTGTGAAGAATCCCGTCACATCGGAATCTGCCTGGCTTGGCGCGGCGCTCGCGAACCAGCGAAGCCCTTGTCCTGCGCCAGCCTCATATTTGAATTGCAGAACGTGCCTGCCGCAGGACTCCACTCGCACGCTTACGGCTCTCTCGTTGACCGTCACTACTCCGCCCGCAGTTTTCGCTTCGGTAATTTTCAATCCATCTTTCTTCTGCCACTCCGTGACCCCTGCGTCCGATGAAAACTCGATTCGCTCCTCACCGTGCAGGACGTGCCGCTCGAAGTCCGGCGTCAATTCCACCGAATAGTGCGTTGCCTGCGCCGATGCGGACACGGAGCCAAGCGCACACAGCCCAACGCAGAACAAAATTCCTCGCCGCAGAAACATGCGCGAGAGTATACCGCGCGAATCGGAGCACACGCTCGTATTCGGCGGAAAACCTGAAGCGGTTATAAATCGCCGGGCGCTTGCGTATGTCTATTTGGAGGCATCACGGACAGTGTCAAGGGCAACGTCACAGGTGACGCGTCCAAATCGCACCCTCAGGCGATTCCTTTGGACCGCAGTGATTTTTCTCGCCTTCGTCGGGCTCGCGGTCGCTACCCGGCGCACTATCGTTTTGCTGAAGCCCGGCGCTTTGAGCTCCCCGAAAAATCCTGCCGCAGAACTGGACGCGCATTTCGCAAGCGAACGCACTCTGGTGTTGACGCACATCCTCCCGGCAATGCTTTTCATGGTGCTGGGGCCGCTGCAATTTGTGCGCGGCTTGCGCTCGCGCTATCCGCAAGTGCACCGCTGGTCGGGACGCGTTTTTCTCCCCGCTAGCGCCGTCGTGGGAATCACTGGCTTGAAATTGGCGTTTGGAAAAACCGTCGGCGGCCTCGACGAAAAGGCCGCCATCACCCTCTTCGGAACTTTCTTCCTGATTTGCCTTGCGAAAGCGCTCTGGCACGCGCTGCGCCGCGAGTTCACCCGGCATCGCGAGTGGATGATTCGCGGCTACGCCATCGGACTCGCCGTCGCTACCATCCGCCCCATCGTGGGAGCCTTCTTCGCCGCCGCGCTGCTGAGCGGCCACACGCCCCAGCCCAAAGAATTCTTCGGCACCGCCTTCTGGATCGGCTTTACCCTGCAAACCATCGCCGCCGAAATCTGGATCAACTACAGCCGCCCCCATCAGCCCCTCGAATTCCGCACCCCATCCGAGCCCTTACCATGCTAACCACCCTTGCGCACGCCGTATCCGGGATATGAGACACTTCCAGAACGGAGGCTGACCATGCCCTCACCCTTTCCCGGCTTCCCGCCCGAGGCTCTGCAATTCTTTCGCGGACTCGCGAGCAACAACAATCGGGAATGGTTCCTGCTGCGAAAGCCGCTCTTCGAAGAAAAAGTCAAAGAGCCGATGCGCCAGCTCGTTGACGCGCTGAACCTCGCTCTCCACGATTTCGCTCCGGAATACGAAACCGACCCGGACAAGGCCATCTTTCGCATCTATCGCGACGTCCGGTTCAGCAAGGACAAGAAGCCCTACAAGGAGCAAATCGCCGCCACGTTCCGACGCAGCGGCGCACCCCACCATCAGGGCGGCTACTACTTCGCGATTTCGCACAAGGGGGTCGCTGTCGGCGGAGGCGTGTACATGCCCGAACCGGAGGTCTTATTGGCCATTCGCCAGCGCATCGCCGAACGTCACGAAGAATGTTGCCGCATCCTCGCCGCACGCCCGCTGCGCAAACAGCTCGGCAACCTCGAGGGCGCTCAACTCTCCCGCGTTCCTCGCGGATTCCCCGCCGACCATCCCGCCGCCAACTTGCTGCGTTACAAGTACTACATCCTTTACAAGGAGCTTCCGCCCAGCCTTGCCACTTCGCCCAAACTCTACAAGGAAATCGTCGACCGCTTCCGCATCATGGTCCCGTTCCTGCAATTCCTGACCGCGTCCTTCGCCTCTAAGCAGAAGAAGCCCAACGCCCTCGCTACGTTCGCGTAGAAAGCTATTCGCACCGCAGCGCGACCATCGGATCCACGCGCACCGCCCGACGCGCCGGAACATAGCACGCCGCCACTGCAACAATCATCAACAGCACACCCACACCAACGAACGTCAAGGGATCGTGCGCGTTCACGCCAAACAACTGATTCGCCATCAACCGCGTCAGCCCCAGCGCGGCCAACGTGCCAATCACCACTCCAAGCAACGCCATTCGCGCCCCGTGTCCAATCACCAGGCGCATCACATCGCGGTCTTCCGCGCCGAGCGCCATGCGCACGCCGATTTCGTGCGTCCGCTGTCCTACCAGATACGAAATCACGCCGTAGATTCCCACGCAGGCAAGTGCCAGCGCCAGCCCTGCAAACACGCTCAGCAGAATCATCGAAAGCCTGCGCGCCGCAAACGAACTCGATACCACTTCATCCATCGTCAGCACGTTGTACACCACCTCGCGCGCATCCATTTCTTGCACGGCGCGGCGAACGTAACCCATCACCGCGGTTGGATCTCCTTGCGTGCGCAACACCACCGCCACAGAATCCGCCACCAGCGGCATCAATTTCTCCGGAAGCTGCATGAACGGAAAGTCACACTGCGCCTGGATAGACGTTTTTGGCTCCGCCCCGAGCCCCCACTGTTTGACGTGCCCGACCACACCGACAATTTCCGCCGTCACGTCGAACGACGCAAGATGAACGCGCTGGCCAACGGGATCCTCGTTCGGAAAATAGGTCCGGGCAAGAACATCGTCAATATCAATCACCACCGGCGCATGCTCGTCGTCCTGCGCCGTGATGAACCGGCCGCGCACCAGCTTGATCCCCATCGCTTGCTGGAAACCCGCTTCCACCAGATAAAACATCGCCTGAGGCATCTCTTGCAGCTCGGCGGGCTTCGGCTGGCCTTCGATCCAGAACGGCAGCGAGGAATCATGAATCATCGGCCGCGAGCCCAGCGTGACGGAAACGGCTTGCACTCCGGGAATGGCGTGCATTTTGTCGTCGAATTGCCGCAGCCGCGCGCGCGTTTCCGCAGAAGTCGTTGCCGCATTCGCTGGCATAGACAACGCGAACGTGATAGCGTGGTTCGGATTGAATCCCGGGTTTACGCGCCATAGCGCCGCGAGGCTCCGCACCATCAACCCTGCGCCAACCAGCAACACCAGCGCCATTGCTACTTCACCAGCGACAAAAATTCCTGGTAGCCGGTGCCGTGCGCCGCTTGACCCACGGCCACCCTCCTTAAGCACCTCCTGCAAATCCACGCGCGAAGTCTTCAGAGCCGGAACCAGGCCAAAAACAATTCCCGACAACAGCGACAACGCGATGGTGAATACCAGCACACGCCAATCAAGCGACACTTCGTTCGCGCGGGGCAAAGCTCCTGGCAAAGTACCCAGCACCGCCTTCGTTCCGCAAACCGAAAGCAGGAGCCCCAGGGCCCCGCCGAAGCCCGCGAGCAGAACGCTTTCTGTCAGAAGCTGGCGCACCACGCGTGCATGGCTCGCTCCCAATGACGCGCGAATCGCAAACTCGCGTGTCCGACCTGTCGCTCGCGCCAGCAGTAGGTTTGCCACATTCGCGCACGCAATCAGCAGCAGGAAACCCACCGCCGCCAAAAGCAGAATCAGGAACGGCTGCACATTTCCGACAACGTCCTCCTTCATCGCAACGAGCATGACGCCCACACCCTTGTTCGATTCCGCGTACGCCGCTGCCTGATTCTTCGCGAGGTCGTCCATTTCGGCTTTCGCTTGCGCCAGTGTGAACCGCGGCCGCAGACGGCCCACCGCGTGCGCGCTCAAGTCCACTCTCCGGTCGCGAAACGATGGATCACTCCACTGCCCAATCGGCGTGTACACGTCCCGGTCTTGCCCATAAAACGTGAAGCCCGGCGGAATCACGCCCACCACCGTGTAGGAGGCTCCGTTCAACGTCATCGTTTTCCCAATAATCTCTTGTGAAGACGCTAATTTGCGTTTCCAGAAGCTTCCGCCAAGAATCACCACCGGCGCAGCTCCCACCTGATCGTCATCGGGGCGAAAAGTGCGCCCAGCAATCGGCGCCACGCCGAGCGTCAAGAAAAAATCCGCAGAGATCATGTACGCCCGCAAGCGTTCTCCCTCGCCCGTGCCGGTGAGCGTGTAGTCCTGGTTGCGATAGATGGCCATGGAAGAAAACGTTTTCGAGTCGCGCTGCCAATCCAGGAAATTCAGATAAGAGACCGGCGCGTGCTCTACTCCCGTAGTCTTTCCATAAATCGCCACAAGCTGCCCCGACTGTGGGTACGCCAGCGGATTCAACAGCACGCCATTCACCACCGAAAACAACGCCGTGTTCGCCCCAATCCCCAGCGCAAGCGTCAAAATTGCGATGGCCGCAAACCCCGGCGACAGCCTCAGCATCCGCGCCGCATAGCCCAAGTCTTGCACCAGCGTGTTCATACCTCACCTTTGGCAAGAACAATCGTTTGGACCAAGGAATGCAAGGCTCTTGGCTGACTCGCTAAACGTCGCATCAGGCCACTCTGCAAGCGATCGCCAAACATGCGAACCGCATCCGTTTCGCCCGCGCGAACCCGGTCGAGCGCCGAAGCAAGGCTGGGCATGAAGACCGAACGAAAGAATAGGGCGTGTTTCATTGCGAGAGATTCCTTGTTTCCGTCTCGTTCGTACTCTGTCCACACCGCATCCGGAAGCTTGAAGACCTCGATGTCTTCCACACTTAGGCTTTGAAAATGGCCGCCGCGCGCAAAAGGGACCAGAAGGTCCCCTTTCCGCCGAGGACAAGTTCCCAGCGCCATTCTTCCGCGTTCTTCGGACGTAATGGACCCCTCCGCCACCATGTCGCCGAGCACGGCGTTGGCCTCATCCATAATATTCTCGAACCCGGACGCGCCGTCATCAGCGAGAGCCGGAAGCACAACGACCAAGCACCCGCCAGAACGCAATTCTCGCGCACGCAACGTAAGGAAGGTCTCCCAGTCCTCCGCCGCGTGACGGTCGAATTCTGCGCGCACCACTCCTGTACTGCGGAATGGTATGAAGTGACCAGGAATCAGCGCGGGCACTCGGCTAAGCCACACTGCCGCATACGAGCACCATCCCAGATGTACCGAACCAGGCGGCAGCACGTTCTCGTAGAATGACCGCCCAATCGCAGATGGAAACACGTTTGCGTCACCGGCCACATACCGGTCCGGATCAGCATCCAACACCGCGAACAGCGCATTGAAATCATTTGATGGCTGATCCACGTGAAAAACCGCAATAGGTCGGCTTGGCCCGCAGCGCTGCCGCAGACCTTGAATGGCGATTTGCACGGGGATCATCGAGTTTTTCCCCTGCGATGATCCGTAATCAACAACAACGATGGCTTGATTGCCTCCGCCGAGTTCGACGCACCGAGCCGCCTTTTCCAGAAGCGGCATCGCCAGCGCCGCGCCTCCAGCAGGCAGTTTGGCGTACCGATTATAGACGCCCTGGCCCTCCATGACCCCGTGGGGCTGCGCAATTTCCTTCGCCATCCGGTTTCTCTCTTCCGTGAATTGACTCGGGATTTGATTCTTCGCAATTGCTGAACGAGTCTGCTACGGCTCGGTGTCGGGATTCAAGCGGTATCCGCATCGTAACTGCTTTGAAATTTCCAGTATGAAGAGCACATTCTCGGCTGGCCACCAAAGACAGGAATCTTTTCCTTGGGCCGTTCCTTACAGAATGCTCAGCACGTCCTCGGCTCCCGTCGCTGCAAACGGCGAGCCCGACACCGCGCTTAGCGAGCCATTCTGCTTGATCGAATAGGCCCGTACCGTGTTGTCATTCGAGTCTGGAACGTAGCGGTACAAGCCACCATCATAGAAGAAAAGTCGGACGTTTGGTCGATGGAAAACTTCGACCCTTCCATGCATAGGGCTTTTTTCTAGCAAACTTGTTCAACTAACGGTGAGTTTGCCTCTTTTCTGTCGTACACTCGACGTATCAAATTTACGCAAGGACTCGTCGATGACCACTCCCGCTCATTCGGTCCCCGCTTCGCAGCTCGCCCGCAGCGCGCGCAGCGACGAAATCGTCGCCAAGCACAGGAAATACCTGTGGCCCTCGGTGACCAACTACTTCGAGCGGCCGCTGGTCGCCGACCGCGGCGAGATGCAATACCTCTGGGACGTCGACGGCAACAAATATCTCGACTTCTTCGGTGGCATCCTCACCGTTTCCGTCGGCCACTGCAATCCCAAAGTTTCCGGCAAAGTTGCCGGGCAGGTGCACCGTCTGCAGCACACCTCCACGCTCTATCCCAATGAACACATCGTCGCGCTCGCCGAAAAAGTTGCGCAGATTACTCCCGGCAATCTGAAGCAAAGCTTCTTCACCAACTCCGGCACGGAAGCCAACGAAGCCGCGATTCTCCTCGCACGCATGTCCACGGGAAATTTCGACGTCGTCGCGCTGCGGCACGCTTACTCCGGCGGCTCCGCTCTGGCGAAAGGCGTCACCGCGCACTCGAACTATCGCAAAGGCGGAGTGATTGGCGTAGGCATTTCGCATGCCGTGAATGCCTACTGCTACCGCTGCCCTCTGCACTTGAAGTATCCCGATTGTGAAGTCGCGTGCGCGGGTGACGTCGAGAATCTCATTCAAACCGGAACAAGCGGAAACATCGCCGCATTCATCGCCGAGCCGATTCAGGGCGTCGGCGGCTTCATCACTCCGCCCAAGGAATATTTCAAAATCGTCTTCAAAATCGTGAAGCAATATGGCGCGCTGTTCATCACCGACGAAGTGCAAACCGGCTGGGGCCGCACCGGCAAGAAATGGTTCGGCATTGAACAGTGGGAAGTCTTGCCGGATATGATCACCAGCGCGAAAGGCATGGCCAATGGCGTGCCCATCGGCCTCACAGTCACCACGCCGGAAATCGCCCGCAGCTTTCAAGGCGCAAACATCGCGACGTTTGGCGGAAATCCCGTCACCAGCGTTGCCGCCAAAGCCACCATCGAACTGATCGAGGAAGAGAATCTGCTTGAGAACGCGCACGTGGTCGGCAACTATTTCCGCAGCAAGCTCGAAGAGCTGCAGCAAAAGCATACGCTTATCGGTGACGTGCGTGGCATGGGCTTGATGCAAGCTCTCGAACTCGTGAAAGATCGCAAGACCAAAGAGCCTGCTCCCGAAGCTACCACGCAGGTGATGGAGCGCGCCCGCCAAAACGGCCTGCTCATCGGCAAAGGCGGTCTCTACGGCAACGTTCTCCGCTTGGCCCCCATGCTCAACACCACCAAGCCCGACGTCGACGAAGCCATCCGCCTCCTCGACAACTCCTTCTCCGAGGTAAAGCGGTGAGCCTCATTTGGTCCATCCTCATCCCGATCTGTTTGAGTCTCTTAGTTCTCATGCCCATGAGTCTCTTGCGGTCAGTTGCAAGATGGTGGGGATCAGAAACAAAGTTTGATCCTCGATGGGGAAGTTCACTAGCTTTTGGAGCTTTCAATTTGGGGGGACTAGCGGCACTGCTCTGGTTTGCTTTGGCTCTGTGGGCAGTGGCGATCAGGCCATTTCCCTTCTACGACCGGTTCCTGATCCGCTGTTATGGTGTGGGCCTGCTTCTCGTCCTGGGCCTCCGCGGCAAGGGAAGACGGAGATGGCCCGCGTGGCTCATTTCGCTTGCGATGGTGTTCATGTGGTTCGTCACGGCGTCAATGGAATGAGGCTCCATCGCACGGCTTTCGTGCTCGGAGCTTTGCTGACTGTTTTCAGTCTCGGTCACGGTCTTCAGGCAGCACAGAAGTCAGTATGGAAATCGGTGGAATTTGCGATTGTGAAATTCAATGATGAAGCACCGAAATCGTGGAGCATGTATCACACGGAGAAGAAGGGACTATTGCTGGTGCGCCTCTGGAAGCGCTATTTGCTGGTGAGCGTGAAGGACGAGGAGGTCTACGAGATCGATCCGCAAACAGTGAAGCCAGCGGGCGACAATGTCGAATGGTCGCTCGCAGACAAGCCCAGCGAACCGCTCGAAACTCCAGAATGGAAGACGCGCGACATCGGCCCGATGCAGCAAGTGTCATTCCGCCTCGGCAAAGGCGGCTCCGTCCTGCAACTGCAAATCCCGCTGAAGATGAACGGCCAGCCAGCCTACTGAATTCTTTTGTAGGGGCGCAGCTTGCTGCGCCCGAGCTGCCCAGACTTTGAAAGATTGGGGAGGAACTTGAGACCAGAGAAAGTGATTGGCTTTCATCGGCGGTAGATGCCGTAGTACCACGGAATGCCCAAGGCGCCCGGTTCGACGGCGACGACGACTTGGTCGCCGGGCTTGAAGCGGTCGTAGTCGTCGGAATCCACCGCCAGACGCTCGTATTTTCCCGGGTTGCGCCAGGAACGCACGACCAGACGGCGCATGCGAAGAACGACTCCCGGCATGTTGTAGCGACTGTAGACCGTCGCATTGATATCGATCAGGTTCTTTTGCGAATCGAGCCTTCCGTTCACGAAGAGAGTAGCGGCGAGAATCCACGGCAAGAGGATGAACCCCGCGAAGATGTGCTTCAACACTTCGAGTTCCTGGCGTTTGCGCGCGCGGCGCTCGAGCACCACGGCAATCGCCAGCACCACGAAGAAGATCACGCCAAAAAATATCAGCATCAGATCGAGGTCGAGCGGCGGATAAATCTGACTGATATATGGAAACATGAGCGACCCGGCAAGGAAAATGCCAGTGCGCTTCATAAATCGCCGGCGAAACATCACTTCCGCCGCCGCGGAAGTGAGCCCGCACGTGGGACACTGATCCGCGGTGCGCGGTGAACCGCAGTCAAGGCAGCGTGTCATACTCATCTTATTTCGTAGCGCGATGCGTCCGTTCAAACCAGCACGCTCGCGGATCCTTGCGCGTCGTGCTCCCCACACGCGATCCCATCGCGATTGTATTCGAGTGCAGGGACTCAACCGAATGCGCGCACACGGTTTCGCGACACAGGGTCCAGTTTAGTATAAGCCGCTTCAAACGCCGGGGGGAGCGAGGGATGAAAGAAGATCTCTGTAAACTTTCTGGCTTTCGGACTCGGCTAGGGCCACGGAGACGCCCATGCCACGGCCGGGCTCGACGCGTTTCACCAGGCAATTGAGTCTGACGGGCTGAGGAAGATGCAGTCGCGCAGTGAAGCCGGCGCCAACCCACAGCGTATCGGGCACTTCGATGAACATTCCGTTCGAACTGATGTCGCGCGTGTTGCCGCGCAGGACGGCAGAGCCCCATTCGATCTCGAGGCCGGCGCGAAACGCGTAGCGCGGCGCCCGGCGGCGTTCCAAGCGCCGGGATGGTTGATCCGCCAAGCTCATTTCGTGGTTGGCACCCCCTGGCAGGGATAACGGGCTGCGGCGCCGAGGACAAATCGCCGGACGGACGTTCTAAGCATACGATAAACACTGGCACAAGACCTACGACACCAGAGGATGGCGTATTGTTCCCGGCAATCATGGCCGAAGGGTTAAGTTATTCGAAGAAGGAGCCGCTTGGTGACTCGTGATTCGTAACGAGTGACCGTGAAAGAAGCCAAGAAAGGCGGATGCCCGCCCTTTTACGTGAAAATGTCATGAGTCTTTGGACGGGCGGGAACCCCTGGAAGAACCAGAGCTAAGACGGCGTTGCACTTCGGCTTGGATGTAGCGGCGCAAGGTTTCGGGAACCACGCCGGGCGCGGCGAGTTCGCGGAGGTCGGAAACGGTGAGTTGTGGCAGGTAGGAAAGAATCGCGGCCAGGGGCGCGGAAGGCTGGCGCAGAAGCGCGATGCGAATGCTATAAGAGATAGACCACTTGCGATGACGAATGATGGCGGGAACCACGGGGGAGGGAAGTTTTTCGCGCGAGAGAGCTTTCAGGACTTGCGCTTCGGTCAAGTAGGGATTGTCAAGGACCACGGAGAGCACTTGCGGATGACCCTCTGTCAGTAGCGCGCCAGCAACGCGAGCAGGGCCGCGGCGCGCCAGAGTGATTTTCTGGCCAAGCGGAATTTGCGGAAGGCGCGCAAGAAGTTGCTCTTCGGCGTTGCGTTTCAGCTCGGCTGGAACGGCCGGCGAAAGGGCGAGTTGGACCAAATCCATCAGATAGAGGTCGCGAACCAGCCGCAGAGTAGCGAGGCGCGGGCCACGCGGGTGAAAGCAAAGCCCCTTTTTGACGCGGTAGCTTTTGAGCAGAGGCTTGCGCTTGCCCACTTCTTCGAGGACTGCGCCGGGAAGATCTTTACGTTCGAGGAGGAGGCACAAGTGCGCCTCGTCGAGCGCGGGATTGTCGAGCAGCGCGAGGAGAACATCGGCGGAGGAATGGCGTAAGAACGCAGCAAGTTCATCGGCCGTGGCGACGGCGGCGCGTTCTCGGTCCTTCGCAACACGTTCAGGGGCAGCAGGTTCGGGTGCCACGGACTCGGGCATGAATTAACTTTCGGGGATTTGCAGCGATCCCGTCAAGGCGTCGCACGCGAGGAGCGCTGCCGATTCGGCAACTGGCCGAGGGAGCGGGCCAATCCGCGCCTTCGGAAACAGCCTCCCAACAAGCGCGTCAAAGTTTTGATTTAGAAGTGGGCTGCCATCAAACACTCCGCCGGTTTTTGCGAGAAAGAAACTCGTATTCTGCAACCGGAGTTGGCGAACTACGTCCTGGACTTGATCTAACAGACTAAATGCGGCCATCGACAAGATAGCACGGGCCGCCATGTCGCCTGATTCGGCTGCTTTCGCAACGAGGGGGAATATTTTGGGAAAGACGACCGTAGGCTGCTCGCGAGCGAGGTCGACGAATTCGGGCCACGTGCAATCGAAGGTGTGAAGGATTTCATCCGTCAACGGAAACTTTTCCTTGTTCAGGAATTTTTGGAAGCAACGGCCAACAGCCTCTCGGCCAATGTCGCTGGCGCTGCCCGGATCGCCGATGATTGGCCCGAATCCGCCAGCGCGGGCCAGCTTCAAGAGTGCGGTCCTTCCCAGGACCGCGGACCCTGTTCCGGCAATCACGACGACGCCGGGTATTTCGCCTGTCGCAGCCAGTGTGAGCGGCAGGTCGCTGGTGATCACCATCGAAGCGTTGGGAAAGCTGGGTTGAAGAAGGGATTTGATTTCCATCTGGACGGTCGGCTCGCCTGCACCAGAGATCCCCGCAAGAACAAAAGCGACACTGGCAGGTTGCTTTTCCGCGGAGCGCAGCGCCTGCATGCCCGCTTCTGCAAGCGCCGCGGCGGAGGTTTTCGCGCCAACATTGACAGCATTGGAGGCGCCGGAGCGGGAGCGCGCGAGCATTGCGCCCGTTTCGTCCATGAGGACGCATTCGGTTTTAGTGCCGCCGCCGTCCAAGCCAAGCACATAGCGCATGAGTAAAGCATAAAGGAGAACCGCAAGGTTTTGGGCGAATCGTGACGGACGATGCGCAATCTGTTGCGCGCGGAGTCTGGTAAGATGCTCGCCAAAATGGCGGAGCCCAGTCGTTCGTTGGACGACCATCTCCCACGACCGCGTCGGGGAAAAGCTGGGCGGCGATGGCAACCTATAGATGGCCGCTCGTGGGCGTACTAGCTGAGTTGCAATGAAACAAACAATCAGTCTACTGCTTACGGCGATCACGCTTACGGCTCTTGTAGCGGCGCAGCTGAATCTCGCCTCCCAGCAAACGCTGGCGCAACGAAGGTTCCAACCCGAGGATCTTTTTCGCGTCCGGCGAGTCAACGCGATCGCATGGTCACCTGATGGGCTCTACGCCACAATCGAATCGACCCGGCCGGGTCGCAGGCTAGGCAGTGAAATATCCAACGACATCGCATTGCTCAACGTGAGAAGCCGCGCCCTCCGTACCCTGAACTCAAGCGCGGCCGCATACCTTGGCTTCTTCGACGCAAGATGGTCGCCAAGGGGAAGGAGACTCGCATTTCTTTCGGCCGACCCGAACGCATCGGTTCGAGTTTGGATTTGGACGGCTGGCGAGAATGCGGCATCCCCGTTGCGGGAGTTGGATATACGCGCTGGTTTTTTCGACGACCAGGCGATGGCGTGGGTAAACGAGGATGACATCGCATTGCTTGCTTGGGACATAGGAGCAAGGAAAAGCGGGACCCTCTACACGGAAATTTTGCTCGGCCCTAATGCAGCGGCCGAATGGAAGCGCGCAGTAGATGGGCGATCAGCATCCGTGTCGGTACTGGAATCGGGGCATTACACTGAGCGGGAGGAACCATCGGGGCGTCTCGTTGTTGTCAATGTCAAGACCAGGGCCACCAGAACGCTGGCGCACGGACGAATCCACAATCTAAGCGTCTCTTCCGATGGGCGTTTTGTGAAATTCAATCAGGAGGACCCCGGTGTTCCCGGCCAAGCGGTCTCATCCTATTCTGCGCTGGCGTCGCCCGATGTAGACACAGCTTACATGGCTGTCAACCGAGGGACCGCCGTTCACGTGATCGAAGAGCAATCTGGACAAGAGGTTGCGGCGTCCTTGATGCCAGGGCCAACGCCGAAGCCGACTCCGAAGGCTGACCCGAATGCAACACCTCCCCGGGCTGAGGCGACCCTGCTCTCCGCCGCGCCTGTCGGAGGCGCGGCGCTCTACAGGGCGAACGCTTCCGATGGATCGCATTTGTGGCTCTGTGGCGGGAGCGCACAGTCCAAATCTTCATGCACAGAGATCTGGCATGCGAATGAATGGATGCGAGAGATCAATACCGGCAAAGCGGAATTGGTTCCTTATAAGGCAGCCGATGGCGCTGCGCTGACAGCGTGGCTGTTACTCCCGCCGGACTATTCAGAAGGCACGAAGCTACCCATGGTCACAATTGTTTACCCTGGCGCGAGGTACGGTGCCAAGGAGCCGTCTGATTTTTCGGTTTACACGACATATTTTTGGGCGCATCCGCAGCTCTTCGCAGCCCCGGCTACGCAGTACTGTTGCCAAGCATGCCAACCGCCAAGAACCAGTCCGACAAACTCAAGGCTTTGCCCGATGGCGTGCTTCGAGCAGTGGATGCTGTCATTGCGCGTGGTATAGCCGATCCCGAGCGGATAGGTGTGGCCGGCCAAAGCGATGGAGGCTTTGCAACTCTTGGGTTAATTACGGAAACAAATCGGTTTCGCTCGGCAATTGAGAGTGCGGGCTTCTCGGATCTCGTAAGTCTCTACGGAACGTTTTACGGCCAGTACCGTTATGGTGATGCAGGACCTCCGGAAAGAGGCCAAGTGCTGCGAATGCTGCAAATGGAGAAAGGCTACGCCGGTCTCGGGGGCCCACCGTGGGTCGATGCCGATTCTTATCGCGCGGGAAGTGCAGTTCTGAGGGCGGACAAAGTAGAGACGCCACTGATGCTGATTCACGGCGATGTCGACTTTATTCCGATTCAACAGGACGAAGAGTTCTTTACCGCCCTATTGAGACAGGACAAGCGCGCGGAGTTCGTACGGTACCAAGGTGAAGGGCACACGATCTCCAACCGCACAAACGTGCTGGATCTGTGGAAACGAGTGGCCGAGTGGCTTGCGGAGACGATGCCACCACGCAAGTAGTCGCTGCCGCACCTCCGACTCTCCGCTACTCGGAGCTGGCTAACTGCCTCCTTCTGATGTGGTACTCAAAGCAGAAAACGTCTTAAAAACGGCAGGTCTCGACATCCGTGCGGCGAAACATTTATCGCATTTTCTCACCGTGAGGAAAGTTTGACATGAAAGGAACGCGCTTTCGGTATTTTAGTGGCCATCAAACACCCCTGTATCTAGGCCCGTTTCACGTTTTCACCATTACACGAGTGTCTTAGGTTTGAGGAGTTTCGTTCCGAATAAGGGACGGTGCGGAGGAAATCGCACTTTTCCGCGCAACGAACGCTCCGGTTTAGGACACTACAAGATAGGCGAGATCCCGAGCGATGCGCTTAACCCAGCAAATGCGCTACCCACCCCGGACTTCATCAGTGCCAGTTAAGCGCCCGGTTCGTTTGAGAAACAAGCCGGGGCGCGGCGAACCGCAGCCGCAGATTGAGCTTCTGTTCGACAGTTTTGCGGCAGCGGCACTTGGCGCGCGGTCGACGACGTATCCTCAAAGGCACTTGCTCTATCGAGCGGAGCCGCTCGAGCTTGATCTTCGTATCGAGAAACGTCGGGAATCCAACCGGCTGATGATCACTGGGCAATTGCTGGACACGAGCTTTCCTGCCTTCTTTCGCCGCGGTGTCAGGGTCACGCTTTGGAACTTCCGCCAGAATTTCGTCACCCTCAGGACCAACGCGTTGGGCGAATTTCTCGGCGAGATTGAAGACTCCGGGGAACTGATGGTTTCGTTGAAGATCCAACTGAGAGAGATTGTCATTTCCATTCGAAACGTGCTCGGCTGGCCCTCCTTGCATTCCTGACCTGCGCCTTCGTTATTAATGACTTGAATTGGCTCGGTGGCGGCTGGACTTGCGGACGCTTTCCAATCAGCTTGCATCCTGAAAACCTGATCGTCTGGCTTCAGATTTGCCCAGAGCGTGGGGGATCGCAGCTTTTGGAGCGCGGGAGCCGCGGCACTCCCCAAAAGAACCCAGGACGGCCTCGGAGACTGCTTCGCGATTTCGATTTCCGCGCAACGATTCTCCTTGACAGTCTAGGAGAGAGGCGGTAGATTCCTAGGCTATCTAGGAGAGACCGCTTTGATGGACAAAAAACAGATGGAGCTCCTGCAGGGCACGCTGGACATGCTGATTCTCAAGGCCGTGTCCCTGGGACCTTTGCACGGTTATGGAGTCTTGCTGCGCATCCAGCAGATTTCGAAGGATCGCCTGGAGATTCAACAAGGCTCGCTGTATCCCGCGCTGTATCGCCTGGAACATCAGGGGTGGATTACCAGCGAGTGGGGCGAGTCGGAGAACAAGCGCAAGGCGAAATACTACCGGCTAACGGCGGCGGGCAAACGCAAACTACAGACAGAAGCCGAGAAGTGGAACCGCATGGCCGACGTCATTGCTGGAATTCTGCAAAGCACACCTGGGGAAGTATGAGGATGTGGAGCCGAGTTCGTTGGTGGTTGCGAGCGCTCCTGAAACGTTCGCGGATGGAGCGCGAGATGGATGCGGAGCTACGATTTCACATCGAGTCGTTCGCTGAGGACTTGGTGCGCAGTGGGGTGCCGTGCGAAGAGGCGCTGCGGCGGGCGCGCATTGAATTTGGGGGCATCGAGCGCGCGAAAGAAGAATGCCGCGACGCGCGGGGAGTGAGCTTCCTTGACAGCGTCCTCCAAGATTTGCGCTTCGCCTTGCGCATGCTGCGCAAGAATCCCGGGTTTACTGCTGTAGGGGTGCTGACGCTGGGCATCGGCATCGGCGCCAATGCTGCGATTTTCAGTGTGGCGCAAGGTTTTCTCCTTAAGCCACTGGCCCTACCCCAGGAGGATCGCCTGGTAGCCGTTGGCGAGCTGCAAGCAAATGACCGGAACGATACCATCCGTGTTTCACCGGCAAACTATCTCGACTGGGTATCGCAAAGTCATTCCTTCGATCATGTTTCCGCGTTCGACTGGGGGAGTGTGAATCTAAACGCAGGGAGCGTGCCTTTTACAGCCCAGGGGATTCGAGTTTCAGCAGGATTCTTTGAAGCCCTCGGAGTGAAACCTCTCTTGGGCCGAATCTTCTTGCCGGACGAAGATCAACCCGGACATGAAAAGGAACTTATTCTCACGCGGGGCCTGTGGGAGCGCGAGTTTGGCAGCGATGCGAATGCTATTGGAAAAACAGTTCGGATCGACGGAAGCGCCTACACGGTCGTGGGCGTAATGGACAAAGGCTGCAAATTCCCGCAGAGCGTCGAGCTTTGGCTGCCGCTTGCACTCGAACCCCAGGCGCGGCGGAATCGCCAGGACCGGTTCTTGCAGGTGATGGCCCACCTCAAACCTGGAATAGCGCGGGAACAGGCCTTTGCGGAGATGAAAACCATCTCAGGGCGACTCTCCCGGCAGTATCCCGAGGCCAACCGCAATTGGACGGTGCAGGTCATTCCCTTGCGTGACTACGCCGTATTTCACGGCAGCGCACCGTTCATGTTTTTGCTCATGGGAACGGCCGGCCTCGTGCTCCTCATCGCCTGTGCCAATGTGGCGAATCTGCTCCTCGCGCGGGCGACGGGGCGACGCAAGGAGATCGCCGTGCGAGCTGCACTTGGCGCCGGCCGGTGGCGGGTCGCGCGCCAGTTGCTCTGTGAAAGCCTGGTCCTCGGGCTGCTGGGCTCAATCGTCGGCCTCTTGTTGGCAAAGTGGGCCATCTATTTATTTCTGGCGAACATGCCACCGGAGCTCGAGCGCTTCGTCGCCGGATGGGATCAGATTCGCTTGGACGCAATGGTTTTCCTATTCGCTATGGTAGTGGCCGCGACCGCGGGAATCCTTGCCGGTCTTGCGCCAGCACTTCAAAGTCGGAGGCCAGACTTAAACGCTGTGCTAAAGGAAGGGGTGAAGAACAGTTCCGATGGCGGTTCCCGCCACCGTGTGCGCAGCGCTATCGTGGTCGCTCAAGTGTCGCTGGCCCTGATTCTTATGATTGGCTCGGGGCTGATGGTAAAGGGCTTTCGTACTCTCCTCGATACCAATCGCCGCTTCCAGCCGGAGAGCCTGCTCGCTTTGCGGCTTGTCCTACCGGATTCTCCCGCCTACAAGGACCCGCACCGCCGCGCCGCATTCTATGACCAAACGCTTCAAGAGCTTTCCGCGCTCCCCGGGGTCCGCTCGGCAGCGCTGGTCACAGGTTTTCCCTTTTCCGGTTTGATGAACGACGGGACTTTCAGCATCGAGGGCCAGCCAGTCACCGATGCGGGCGCTCAGCGGTTTGCCGTCATGAAAGATATCAGCGCGAACTACTTTGAGACCATGGGCGTGGCTCTCCGGGAAGGCCGACCTTTCAACGATCTTGACGGCGCGGAGTCACGTCTCGTTGCTATCGTCAGCGAACGATTCGCTCGGCTGTACTTCCCAAGCGAAAGCCCGCTAGGCCATCGCATCAAGACGGGCGCGGAGAGCAGTTCCGAATCGTGGTTAACCATTGTCGGGGTTGTGAGAGATATCAAATACAATTGGTCAGCCTCAATGCCGGAGCCCGTAGTTTACCGGCCGTACCGTCAGGCGCCGCCGTACTATGTGGCTTTGGGCTTGCGTACCGAAGGGGATCCCGCCTCATTGGTTCCCGCCGCTCGTTTGGCCGTGACCCGCGTGAGCCGCGACCAGCCCATCTTTAATACCGAGAGCTTGGACCGGGTAATCCGCGACAACACGCTCCCCATTGCCTACGTTGCTGCCATGATGGCGGCCGCCGGCTTGCTTGCGTTGTTACTTGCTTCGATCGGCGTGTACGGAGTCATGGCCTACTCTGTCGTGGAACGCACACATGAAATCGGTGTGCGCATAGTAGTCGGCGCTGGTTACAGGGACGTCGTGCGCCTGGTCCTTCGGCGTGGTGTTCTGCTCATGGTCCTGGGATTTGCAACTGGGCTGCCGTGCGCCTACGGACTGGCCCGGCTGGAAGCGAACTTGCTCGCTGGCATCAGCGCAAGTGACTTCTGGGCGTTTTCCTGGGTGACTGCCGTACTGGCCGTGGCGTCGCTACTGGCTTGCTATATCCCAGCAAGGCGGGCCATGAAGGTGGACCCAATGGTTGCGTTGAAGTACGAGTGAGGAGAAATGAGGGTGTGGAGCCGAATTCGTTCTCTGATTAGCTCGGTGATGCGGCGGTCGCGGATGGAGCGCGAGATGGATGCGGAGCTGCGGTTCCACATCGAGGCGTTCACAGAGGATTTGGCTCGCAGAGGTGTGCCGAGGGAGGAAGCTCGGCGGCGAGCGCGAATAGAGTTTGGCGCCGTCGAGCGCACGAAGGAGGAATGCCGTGAAGCACGCGGGGTGTCTCTCCTCGACGGACTGACACAGGACTTTCAATACGCGGCGCGGACCCTGCGGAAGAATCCTAGCTTCACGGCGATCGCCGTTCTTACTTTGGCGCTAGGGATCGCCGTCAACGCGACGATGTTCAGCCTTGTAAGCGCGTTTCTGCTGCGGCGACCGCCCGGGCGCGAACCAAGCCGCGTCGCAGTGATCTCTGGCGTCAACCCGGTGCAAAGTTTTCAATCTGACCTCAACGGCGTCTCTGCGCCCAACTACCTCGCATGGCGCGAAGCAAATCACGTGTTTGTAGAGATGGCCGCTGCCGACGACTATCGTACCGTGAATCTAACAACCCAGGGTCCGGACACCACCGCCCAGCCCACCACAGTGGACACCATGGGCAGGCCGGAGGCGCTGCGCTCTGCCGCGGTAACGCCCAATTATTTCAGCGTTTTCGGCGTCTCCCCGCAACTGGGGCGCACCTTCGCAGACGGAGAAGACCAGCCCGGGCATGAGCATGTCGCCATCCTAAGCCACGAACTGTGGGAAGGACGCTTCGCGTCCGACGCCGCAATCATCGGTCATGCGATCCGGCTCAACCGAGAGAACTATACAGTGATCGGCGTGATGCCTGCCAATTTCAGGTTGCTGGGCTTCGTACCGCAGTTGTGGACGCCGCTCGTTCTGACTGCCGCGGGTCAAAGGGAGGCTGCGCGCAAAGATCGCGCCCTTTACCTTTATGCGAGGTTGAAGCCAGGCGTGAGTGGCGAGCGGGCGCGCGCAGAGATGGTCACGCTGGGGCGCCGCGCCGAAGAAGACTTTCCGGCAATCGAAAAAGGCTGGGGCGTTGGGGTGCGCACGCTGCCAGAGTTCCTGCTTCAGAATTTCAGCATTCGGGCCGGGCTTGCGGTGATGATGACCACGGTGGGCTTTGTTCTGATGATTGCATGCGCCAACGTAGCCGGCCTGCTGCTGGCGCGGGCTGCCGGACGCCGCAAGGAGCTGGCGATTCGCATTTCTCTCGGAGCAGGGCATTTGCGCATTGTCCGACAATTGTTGACCGAAGGGTTGGTGATTGCCCTGCTCGGCGGCGGTGTGGGCCTCCTATGGTCTTATTGGGGAATCAACTTTGTGCGGGCAAACATGAGCTTCAACGAATACGTGAGTGCAGTCCCTATCGGCCTGGATTGGAACGTTGTGTTCTTCGCATTAGCGATTTCTGTGGCCTCCGCAGTCCTGTGTGGTTTGGTTCCAGCGCTGAACGCGTCGCGAACCGACATCAACACGAGCCTCAAGGATGAGAGCCGCGGCGCCACCGCTGGTCGTTCGCAAAGCCGCTTGCGGACCGTTATGGTCACCGGCGAAATTGCGATGGCCTTGTTTCTCCTGGTCGGATGTGGCCTGCTGATCCGGGGACTTTCCGTCATCCACCATCAGAACCTAGGTTTCCGGCCGGACCACCTCCTAACCGCCAGTGTGACGCTCGATAGCGCACAGTACAAAGATGCTTCCCAGCAAGCCGCCTTCGTGCGGAATGTGATGTTGCGACTCCGACAGATTCCGAGCGCCGAGGCGGTGGCCGCTGCATCGGACTTGCCGGCGACCGGCCCCGGCAAGGTCACCTTGTTAATCAAAGGCCAGCCGGAATTCGCCGCGAACCAGCGCCCTAACGCACTCGATTCTGTGATTACTCCAGAGTTCTTTCATGCGGCGGGCGTTCCGCTTCTGCGCGGCAGAGTGTTTACCGAGACGGACAATTCCGGCGCGCCACGCGTCGTGCTGGTCAACCAAGAGTTCGTGCATCGCCATTTGCAGGACCAGGAGCCACTTGGAAAACAGATCCGGCTCGATGTAACCGGCGCCACTCCGGAATGGAGCGAGATCGTCGGCGTTGTCGGCAACACGAAGTCTTTTTCCGAAGCGACTCGTGAGGAGCCGCAAGTCTACGAAGCGATGCTGCAGCGGCCGGTGTCTTCGTTTTCACTCATAATTCGCACGAGTTCCGATCCGAACAACTTGGCGGCGGCAATGCGCAACGCGGTGGCGCAGGTGGACGCGGAGCTTCCTCTGACGACGGTTATGAGCATGTCCGCCGTGCTTGAACGCCAGGCAGGCGGTGATCCCCTTTTCGAGCGTCTGCTGGGCACGTTTGCCCTGCTTGCGCTGATCCTTGCGGCTATCGGGGTTTACGGGCTGGTCGCCTATTCCGTAGGCCAGCGAACGCATGAAATCGGCATCCGCATGGCTCTTGGAGCGGGAAGACCGGATGTGCTGGGACTCGTTTTGTGGCAAGGGTTGAGAATGACTGCGATCGGAGCGGCTGTCGGCGTTTTAACGGCGATCCCGCTGCCGAAATTGTTTGAGGCCATGTTCTACGACTTGCACATTCAGCAGCCAAGCCTCTACTTCATCGTACCGATGGCCATGGCCGTGGTTACCATGCTGGCGACCTACGTTCCCGCGCGGCGGGCGATGCGCGTGGACCCGATCGTGGCCCTGCGGTATGAATGAACGCGCAGGCAAAATAGCGAGCTGAATCTTCCGGGAACAATTCTTGCAAGGCGTGCGTACCTCCCCTAAGACGGCCTGGTGCAACGGGTCTGTCTTACCTTAGGGGACGAACCATGAACAGTCTCTGGCAAGACGTGCGCTATGGGCTTCGCGTGTTTTGGAAAAATCCGGGATTCAGCGCGGTTGCGGTGTTGACTCTGGCGCTGGGCATCGGCGCGAACAGCGCCTTGTTTTCGGTGGTGAATGGCGTGCTCTTGAATCCGCTGCCGTTTCCGAACGCTAACGAGCTCGTTGCGGTCTACTCCAGAACAGGGACCTTCCAGGAAAGCTCGATCTCCTACCCGAACTTCCTCGACTGGCAAAAAGACAACCACTCCTTTGCCTACTTAGCTGCCTTCCGGTCCGACGATTTCAACCTGACCGGCGTGGGAGAACCTGAGCGATTGCACGCGCACATGATTTCCGCGGAGTTTTTCCCGGCTCTCGGTCTCAAGCCCTTGCAAGGCCGCAACTTCCGCCCTGAGGAAGACGTACCCGGCGCTGGCCCGGTGGCCATCCTCGGGGACGGAACTTGGAAGCGCAAATTTGGATCGTCGCCGGAAGTTCTGGGAAGAAGTATCACGCTCAACGCCAAGGTTTACACCGTCGTTGGTGTTGCTCAAGGCCATATCACCGGGTTGAGCCCCACTGATATTTTTGTGCCCATCGGCCAGTGGAATGATCCTACATTCCGCGACCGGCGTATCGCCATGGGGATGAACTCCATCGGGCGGCTGAAGCCTGGCGTCAGCATCGAACAGGCGCGCGCGGACATGGATCGTGTTGCTGAGAACCTTGC
>Ga0126369_10000028_pt1 | contig 79168 bp, 74 predicted proteins | sample PanSoiMetaPlot_1_FD_109646 | JGI IMG/M metagenome (GOLD analysis project Ga0126369, IMG submission 109646) | Tropical forest soil microbial communities from Panama - MetaG Plot_1 | ecosystem: Environmental > Terrestrial > Soil > Tropical forest > Bulk soil | place: Panama | collected 2016-02-17
CCCGCCGGGCAATTTCATAAACCGCGCATCGTGGCTTTTGCTGCTTCCACTCCAGGAGGGACTTGCGAAGATCAATACTCAGTTCTTCGTCTGCGTCGAGCGACAGGATCCAATCGTTAACTGATGCGGCTGCTGCAAAGTTTTTCTGATCCGCGAAATTCGTCCATTCGCGCATAACTACCTTGGCGCCATGGGCTCGGGCAACTTCCTGTGTGTGGTCTTGGCTTCCACAGTCGACGACGACAATCTCGTCGGCAATCCCTTCGATGGAACGCAAAGCGCGCGGCAAGTTGTGTTCCTCGTTCAACGTAATCAGACAAACGGAGAAACGACTCATCACCCTCCAGAAAGCTTGGATTCGGCGTTAGTATCGCACAACCGCAGGTCTGCGGACCTCCAGCAGCAGGAGGCTCGGAGGCTCTATACCAGGGTGGGCTATTTTGCCTGGAAGCTCACTCGAATCAAGCTGTTGCCGATGCGGAACCGAGCGCCATCGTTCAACATTGCAGCGCGCACGCGCTCCTCTTCGAAAAACGTCCCGTTGGTGGAGTCCATGTCTTTCAAATGGATATGCGTGTTTCGCACTTCGAGCAAGCAATGATGCCGGGAAATCTCGGGATCGCCGAGAGCAACATCCGCCCCTTTGCGACCCATAACCACGCGAGGCTTGGTGAGCGTGTAGCTCTGGCCCTTCGAGGGGCCGGAGAGGATGCTCAGGACCACATTTTTGTTCGCCGGCAACTTCAGGCTTGGATCGGGAGGAGGCAAGTTCAGATTCGAGCTGGTGGCACTGGCGCGGGCGAAGGAGGGGAGCGGCGTCATCACCACGGTGGCATCGGTACGCCGCTTGATTTCCACCACCGTGGTCTTACCGCACTTCGAGCATCTGAACTGCACTTTTGAATGCCCGCCAAACTCCGTGTCTTTGAGCAGATGTTCTGCGCCGCAATGAATGCAAGCTGTCTTCATGGTCCCAAACTAACACTGTTCGAGCGCTTGGAAAGATGGTCCCGAAGCCCTTTTACCGGAAAAGTAAATCGGCCCAAAGCAGCGGATTGCGCCGAATCAGCCGGCGCGCGCCCTCTTGTGTTACGATGGTTGGCCCGAAACCATTCAGGAGTGCAAGTGTGTCGGAACATCTTTCGCGCAAAGAGCTGAAGCAGGACAAAATCAAGGAAACCATCGAGCACGGCGCAGAAGCGGTTCTGTCGCACGGGCAGTTTATCGGCATGGTGATCGCCGTCGCGCTCGCGGCGGTCATCGGATATGGCGGATGGCACTTCTACATCGATCGCCAAACCGCCAAGGCTTCCGTGGCATTTGATGCGGCCGTGAAAGCCCATCAGGGGCGAATTGGGGCAGCAGCCCCCGGGCCCGATCCGACCGAGCCCTCTTACCCAGACGAAAAAGCCCGCGCCCAGGATGCCCTAAACAAGTTCACGAAAGTCGCGGATTCCTACCCCTCGACAAACCCCGGCAAACTCGCCCGCTATTACGCCGCGCTCTGCCTGGAAGACCTGGAGCGGCAAAACCAGGCTCTGGAAGAACTGAAAAAGATCGCTGGCAGCGGCGACAAGGAGCTCGCCGCCATGGCGCAATATCAAATGGCCATCATCTACGCGCGTACCGGCAAGACGGACGATGCCGCCAAACTGTTTCGCGCTCTTGCGGACAAGCCTAGCGTAATCGTACCGCGCCCACTGGTGCTGCTCGAGCTAGCCCGCGCCCTTCGCGATTCGAATCCCAAGGAAGCCGCCAACATTTACCAGCAGATTAAGAGAGAGTTTCCGGACACGAACATCGCCGAACAAGCCGATCGCGGGCTGGATTCGATTTCGCCGAAGTCCTGACGTTCCCAAGCAGTACGAAGCCCGCGCGCTTCTCCGGAGCGAGATGGAGCGGACCATCGCAACTCTTCCCCCTTTGGCCCCCTGGGCCATGCACGCGGAAGACACTCGCGGGCGCCGTTATCCGGAGCCCGCCCATCCCTACCGCAGCGACTACGCCCGGGACCGCGACCGCATCATTCACTCGCGGGCCTTTCGCCGTCTCGAAGCCAAGACGCAGGTTTTCACCACTCGCTACTCTGATCATTTTCGTAATCGCCTGACGCACACGCTGGAAGTAGCTCAGATTGCCCGCACGGTGGCCGCGGCTTTGGGGCTGAACACGGAACTGGCCGAAGCGCTGGCCCTGGTTCACGACATCGGCCATCCGCCGTTCGGGCACGCGGGCGAGCGCAAGCTGGACGAATTGATGCGCGCGCATGGCGGCCACTTCAACCACAATTTGCACGCGCTCCGCATCGTTGAACATTTCGAACAACGCTACCTGGATTTTCCCGGACTCAATCTCACGTTTGAAGTGCGCGAGGGCATCATTAAGCACTCGCGAGATTATTCGGAGGCAGAATTTCCGCAGCTTCGAGAATATTTGCTCGATTTGCGTCCGCCGCTCGAGGCGCAGCTCATCGACTGGGTCGACGAAATCGCTTACAACACGGCGGACATAGACGATGCCCTGGAAGCCGGACTTCTCGATCTGCGCCTTTTGTGCCGCGAAGTTTCATTTTTTGCCGCCGCTTACGTACCGGTGGATGTCGCGCAGCCGTCGGCCCGTGAAAAGCTGAAATTCAACGAGGCCCTCCGGCATGTGCTGGACTTGCTGGCCACCGATCTCATCGAGTCCACGCGGCAGAGAGCGCAGAGGTCGGGCATTTCTTCGACCGAGGGGCTGCGTCGCTTCGCAACGCGGCTGGCAGGGTTCAGCGAAGAAGCTGCGACCCACAACAAGGCATTGAAGCAGTTCTTGTTCGCGCACATCTACAATCATTCGGCGATCACCGAAGACCGCGACCGCTCGGTGAAATGTTTGGAAGAGCTTTTTGTCTTTTACCGGCAAAATCCGGGCTCGATGCCCGCTTTGTATGAGGAGTTAGCGAGGACGGAAGCGCGCCACGTCATCGTATGCGATTACATTGCCGGAATGACCGACCAGTTTTTGCTTCGTCAACACCACGAACATTTCGACGAGATGGGCGCCGGCTAACCTCGCTGTCTTGGTAGTGGCGCAGCTTGCTGCGCCAAGGGCCATGGTCAACTCGCGCTAGTCGAATTGACCGCGCAGAGACGTTGCCAGTAGGATTAGCCGCAAGGTTAGGTCATCTGGAAAAGAATTCCGAAAGCAAGGAGATTCCGTGTACTGTTCCAAATGCGGCGCGCTGATGACGGATGGAGCGACGTTCTGTACAGCTTGCGGGCAGGCGTTCTCGACCGCCGCGGCAATGATCTCGCGCCCAATGAACGCGCAAGTGGCCGCCACTGCTCGCGTCGAATACGGCGGATTCTGGCTGCGCTTTCTGGCTTACCTCATTGATGGCGCGGTGATCATTATCGGGATTTGTGTTGTCGCGGTTCCCTTGGTCTTTCTCACCGGCCTCGGCGCATACCTGAGCCAAATCAATCCGGAGGAAGATTGGAACGAAAATGGGGCATGGGTCATCATTCCGGTGATTTTTTTGCTCGCAACGGCCAGCCTGGCGGTGACATGGCTCTATCACGCGTTGATGGAGAGTTCGGAATGGCAGGCGACCGTGGGCAAGAAAGTTCTGGGTCTTGTGGTGACCGACATGGAAGGCCGCCGCGTGAGCTTTTGGCGCGCAACGGGAAGGCACTTCGCAAAGATCGTGACCAACATGGTGCCTGCGTTCATCGGTTACATCCTGGCGGGCTTCACCGAGAAAAAACAGGCGCTGCATGACATGATTGCTGGCTGCCTGATCCTGCAACGAGGGAATTGAGTGTGGTGAAACGAAAGAGGGGGGTTCGCTTTCGCGAGCCCCCGGATGTGTTGTAGATCGCGGATTCCTAAAACCGCAGGAACGGGCCAAAGGCCACCCGGACATTGTGGTGAGGGCTGCCCGTCCAGTAGATCTCGTCACCGGCTTCCAATCGAAGACCGACGGGGCCGAGATGTCCTTCCACGCCTACGCCCGGGTAAAACACTCCGCTAACGTTGTTTGCGCGAAGATTCTGGACCGAACTCGTAAACAGGCCGAAGGTCGCGGGTTTCGGATTCAACTGGAAATTGATGAAACCTCCTTTTACCAAGAGAAACGGGCGAATCGCGTGACGGCTTGCAACGAACTTGAATCCGCCAAGTCCGTGCAAGACTTTCAGATTGCTGTTCGCCACGGTCACCGTGCAGCTGGTGCTCACGCAGCGCTCGACGAAACCCTGCTCGAAGTCGTAGTTGATTTCTCCCTCGAACATCACGTGAGAGAACGCTTTGTAACCCACGCGCCCTCCCAGCCCCGCCAAATTCGTGCTGGTCTGTTCAAGGCGGAAATAATCGCCGTAAACGCCTACTTGAAACTGGTCCTGCGCCTTTGCGGACGGCACAAGCCAGCTGGCCCCTGCCAGGAATGCCAAGAACACGAGTAGAGCAACACGCTTCATACAGATCTCCTTGGACGAAAAGTTGGAGCTAAAAAGCAGGGATGGCCGGGGGCTAGGGGAAGGCTTCTGCTTGCAAAGTTAGATGAGCATCCGCACGCTGGAGTTGCCAATGGATCGTCGGTGGAGCGCAAATGAGGGCCTATTCACGTGTTCGTGGCCATGTTTGCAGCGATTCACAAATGCCGGTCGAGCATCAAGAACAAAGCGAGGTAGCGCTTCAATTTTTGCGTGATCAGAAAATTTTCTTTCACGTGTTCGTGGCCGTGTTCTCCGAGTTTTGCGGCAATCTCCGGATGGGACAGTAAAAACCGGATTTGATAAGCCGTGCCTTCCACCGAATGCGCCAGAAGTCCCGTATGTTTATGAATGATTTGCGTGGGGATGCCGCCAACCGCTGAAGCCACGACGGGCTTTTTCTTCCAGAGCGCTTCCGAGACGGTCAGACCGAATCCCTCGCGCAGGCTTTTTTGGACCACCACGGTGGAAGCGCGCTGCAGCGCATTCACTTCGAGAGGCGCCCACGCGGGCAGTTCGAGAATCTTGATGTCGGGATCGCGGTCCGCGGCGCGCACGACCTCTTTAAGGACGAGAGCGCCTTCCGGGTCGTCGGAGGCGCTCCCGCCCGCAAGCACCAGCTGGCAATCGAAGTAGCGCTTTACGATTCTGTACGCGCGAATCACGCCAACGGGATCTTTCAAGCGATCGAAGCGCGAAATCTGCGTCAGGATCGGGCGATGGGGATCAATCTGATAACGATGGAGGACTTGCTGGACGAATTCTGAATCCAACGGGCAATTTTTTTCGGAGAGGGGATCAATCGCCGGATAGACAAGATATTGCGGTATGCAAAGCTGGCGGGAGAATTCGGGGGAGGAAAACATCGCGGCGTCATAGCAGGATACGAACTTTTCCAGGAAAACCCAGACCGCGTGGTTGGGATGCGACAAATCAATGTGACAGCGCCAGACCCAATGATTGGAGCCGGGCTGGCGCGCGTCAATCAGCGCGGCGGGTTGCGGATCGTGAATGACCACGAATTCGGCGTCGAGCGGAAGCGTCGCGCGGTTTTGCTCGTTGTACGAAAGAAAGACATCAAAATCCTTGCGTTTGGCGTGGTAAGGCTCGCCGTGCAGGGCGTTGTGGAAAGATTTCGTGACGTCGAAGAATTCTTCAGCACCTTTCATGACGTCCCAGCGAATGTTGAGATCGAGTTCCTCAGCAAGAGGCACGAGGCGGTTGAGAATCTCCGCGACGCCCCCTCCCACAGGCGTCGAGTTGATCATCTCGATGCTGCGGCCTCGCAGCGGCTTGGCCAAAGCGCGCAATTCCTCGATTTCGCCCGCGCCGACCACCTCCTCGTAGTTTTCGAGAGGAATGCGGCTCGCCATCAATACTTCGCTCATACCTTTTTCCTTTCGCGGTCAATCAAGCGAAGCATTTTTGCGCGCGCGCTGTCCAGCGTGTTGGTGTAGACATCAATGTGATTGATGTTGTCGGCGAGAGTTCGCAGGCCGAGACTGGAGGAGAGCCAGTGGGAAAAGTCATTGGTTTGGAGCTGGAGACGCAGCCGTGAGGAAATGAAGTGAAAATAGAAGGCAGCGTGACTCAGGTGTGTGAGCCCGTCGCGAAGCTCATCGAGATTGCGGGCGCTATGGCCAAGGGGTACGGTCACTTCCACGCTTTCGCAAAAATAGAAGCGTTCGAGGCCTGATTGCGAGGCAAATTGGGGCTCCGCTACACAGAAATCGCGGACCACACGGCAAAGATCACTCCGAAGTGCGGCAATCGAAGTGTAATCGCGAATATCGAGGACTGCGAGCTGCTCGGCAAGGTCGTTCCGGTTCGTGGAGGAAAGCGTCCATTGTGCAAAATCGTTCGAAAAACCCTCGGTCAGGAAGTGGTGACTCCCTAGAGTCTGAAACGTGTGATAGAAGATGGAAGCGTCGCTGCATTGTTCGAGGCCGGTTAGCAATTCTGCGAGGGTTCCAGCCGATTGGTTCCCGATGCGCGTTAGATAGGAAGCGGTTACGAAGTCGAACGGTGTTTCGGCGACGTTCAATTCTGCGATCCTCTTGCCTATAGATGCTCGACAGCGAACGTGGTTTTGATGCAGCGCCGGGACGAAGGGTTAGCCGGGCCGTGCTCTTTTTACGTGCCTACGCGCTCCACCAGTTCGATGCGAATCTCAGTCAGGTCAGACAGGAGGTGGGCCGCCCAGCGGTAGACGTTGTGTTGCCGCACGGTGTGGCGCATGCGTTGCATTCGCTCGGCCTGTTCCTGCTCGGGCATCTCCAGGGCCCGGTGAATGGCGCGGGCGAGCTGCGCAATGTCGTAGGGATTCACGAGCAGCGCGTCAGACAACTCGTGCGCGGCCCCGGCAAAGGTGCTTAGGATGAGGGCCCCGCGTTCGTCTTCGCGGGATGCCACAAACTCTTTGGCCACGAGGTTCATTCCGTCATGCAGAGAGGTGACCATACAAAGGGAAGAGGCCCGATAGAAGCGCGAAATCTCTTCGTGGGAGTGGTGTTTCTTACGAAAGACGATGGGTTTCCACCGCGGGGTTTGCAAGCGGGCGTTGATACGATCGGCCTCCAAACTGACTTCGTCGAGGAAACTCTTGTAGCGTTCGATGTCCGTACGGCTGGGGGCGCCAATTTGCACAAACGTAAAACGATGCCGGTAGCCGGGATTCAGCTCAAAAAACCTTTCCAAGGCGCGAAATCGCTCCAGGATTCCCTTTGTGTAGTCCACGCGATCAACGCCGACTCCCAGATAGCTCGTTTCAATTCCCATTTCTTCGCACAAGCTCCGGCGCAGCTCGCTGGCGTTGGGTTGATTCGCGTCACGCACCGGATTCTCCGGAAACGCTACACTAATCGGATACGGGCGCACGCGCGTGACGTGCCCTTGGCGGCTTACGGCAAAGCGGTCCCATTCGGTGAGCGCTTCCAGCGCGCGGTCCACGGTCTCTAAAAAGTTGTTGCAGTGCGATTGGATGTGGAAGCCGATCAGGTCCGCGCCCAGGAGCCCTTCAATAAGCTCTCGCTGCCAGGGACAAATCCCGAAGACTTCGGCATTGGGCCATGGAATGTGCCAGAAAATGGCCACGCGTGCGTCCGGACGGACCTCCTTCACCATTTTTGGAACCAATGCGAGGTGGTAGTCCTGGGCCAAAAGAATCGGCGAATCCACATCCGCCATCTCCTGCAAAGCCGCGTCGGCGAAGCGCTGGTTAATGCGCTGGTATTGCAGCCAATCTTCCGGGCGGAAGATCGGGCGGGTGTGGGCGATGTGGCAGAGCGGCCAAAGGCCTTCATTCGAAAAGCCCTCGTAGTAGCCTTTGTCTTCTTCGTCCGTAAGCCAGACGCGCCGAAGGGTATAGCTGGGGTGATCGGGAGGAACGCGGAGGCGATCGTGCGTGTCAACAATTTCACGGTCGGCGCTGCCGGAGCCGTTGGCCACCCAGGTGCCGTTGCACGCCAGCAAGACTGGCTCGAGGGCGGTGACGACACCGCTCGCGGGTATCAGCATCTTAATGGTCTTGTTGCCATCGTAAACATGCATGTAAGGCTCGCGATTCGAGACCACAAATAGGGGTTGATCCTGAAGCCTGGCGCGCAGGCTGACCCGCAGGCGTTCGGCGGTCCACAGAGAAGCACCCGAATCGCGCAGACGTGCTTCTACTTCCGCAGCCGCTCTTGCGGAATGCAAATCTCTGGCAAGGTGGGTGACTTCGTGGTGCAACTGCTCCATGATTTCGCCCTGCAACAGGGCCGGGGGCGGGTTGGGTTGTCCGGTTCGCAGCGTTCGCAGCCATTTTGCTGTTCGAGTGAGCGGCTCGGTGAAGGTCCAGCGCACAAGCACCAGCGCAAGGAGGCTGATCAGCAGCGTTTGTATCAGCGCATTCAACACCGCATCGCGGAGGGTATGTGAGACTTGGCGATCAATATAACTGGTGTCGTGCACCAGAAGGAGGGCGCCCGCGACTTCGTCATCGCGATGGAGCGGCAAAGCATACACGTGGATGGGAACCGCATCGTTTACCTTTGATGCGGAGGTTTCCTCGGGCGGAAGGAATTCGCCGGCTCCGGCATTGCCGTGCGTGGCTCTCGTCGCGGCAGTTGGGTGCAACGGCAAAAAAGGGCCCAGCCCCGGCGTCATCGCGAGCGCGTGCGCGGAGGCATCGTAGATGGCGATTCCTTTGAGATGCTCGCGTTCCCCATAGCGCTCGACCAGGTGTTGCAGGTTTTTTTCTTGGCCCCGGCCCAGCAGGCGTTCCACGCTTTCCTGAAGACTGTCGGCGAGGATTTCCGCTCGTCTCGTAAGGTCGTTGCGCAGGATGCGCCGCTCGTTCCTGACCTGGTAAGCGGCAAAGAGAACAGACACGCTACCGACGCTCACGATCAGGGGCAGGACAATTTTCAGAGTCGTGCGCATCTGAGCTCCTCAATCCAAGAAACGAAAAATGGCCCGCGAGGGGCTGGGGCGTGCGGCCATGCTGAACTAAGGAATGCTTCTTACCCGTTTTCGAAGAACCCTTTGCTCCTCTTTTATCTTTGCGGCGCCTTGGAGCCCGCGGCAGGTTTCACAACCACATGAATTGCGATGTTCCTACCATCGGCTGACCGATACTCCACCGTGGCCTGAGAGCCTACCTTGAGCTTGCCTTCCACCTTGGTGTCACCGTCAACAAAAAACTCAATGGTTTTTCGTTCCTGGCCATTCGTGACCTCCAGCTTAAAAGCGGCGTCGCCGATCGACGCGATTTTGCCCGATTGGGAGAGGTTGGCGGGAACGGGAACCGTTCTCGCCGCCGCGCCTCGATCAGGAACCGGCGTTGCCCAGGCGGTCATAGTAAAGGATACAGCAGACAGCGTGGTTAGGCTGAGGGCAGTACGGAATCGCATTGGATTCCTCCCATTTCGCTCGATTTACGACCGGGATAACGAAGAAGCGGCACGAATAGAGCCAAAGGCGGACAGGCTTCAGAATCAAGGCGAAAGCCTTAGGAATCAGTTCCTTGCGTTAGCCTTGACGTAGAATGGACAGTCGCTTGCATGGTACTAGTCCTGTGAAGAAATTGCCCACTCCGTCAGGTCCCTTGAGATTTGTTCCTGGTATTGGATCGTAGGCGATGCCCGGCAAGTCGGCCTCTGCGGCTCGGCCTGTCTTAGAGCGCGGTTCGGCTCGCAATCGGCCAAGGCTCTCACTGCAGTCCTAGGGTTAACTCGTCAGAAAACTAAACTAAAGAATCCATACCTCCATACCTTTTTCCAAATTCCTAGAGCTCCAAAGCGACCAGCGATCAAACAAGCACGAAGTCGGTCGAAATCAAAGCCCAAGTGCTTGTTCTCTCATGAGTTTAGCAGCAATCGCTGGGGCCAATATGGTCATCATCTTGCACGCTTAGGTTTTCGTAGCTCTTAAGGGCGTGGGGGGATTTTCTTAAGTCTTCGGTGTTTTTGAGTGGCCGGTATACGGTGGCTTCGAGAAAGTCCTGCCTTGAGTTGTTTCTGCTTTGCATTTTGTCCACAAGAAAGGGGTAGCGAGTTCACCATGCGCAGACTTCTTTTTGTTTCATTTTTGACCCTCTGGGCATTCGGTGTAGTCCGCGGACAGGAGTTCTCTAGCGTAAAGGGCGTGGTTGTCGACAAGTCGAATGCGCCGGTGGCGGGCGTAGAGGTAACCCTTGACAATGAGAAGAGTGGACTCCACTTCAAGACCACTACGAATGACCAGGGTGAGTATCAGTTTCTACGCGTCCCGCCTGGCCCAGGGTATGCGCTTACGTTTGTTAAGGATGGGTTCGCCAAGCTTGAAATCATGGATGTTTATTTGGGTGTGAACTCAGCAAGCACTCGAAATGCGACTCTGGAGATTGGCGAGGTCACGCAATCGGTTGAAGTGAGGGCGACCGGCGAGCAAACTCTAGACACCACCGACGCGACCATTGGAAATGTCTTTGGTACCGATCTCCTTCATTCACTTCCTATTCAGTTTCGCGATTCTCCCGCAGCGCTTCTCGGATTGCAGCCGGGGGTTGTTTTGGCGGGCAGCAATGATCCAAGCGGCAATCGCGAAGGCTCTGTAACGGGCGCCCGAGCTGACCAAGGCAATATCACCGTGGACGGAATTGACGCGAACGACCAAGCCACCGGCCAGGCTTTCGCGACGGTCGGCAATGCCCCGGTGGATGCCGTGCAGGAATTTCGCGGCATCACTGCCGGAATCACCGCCGACATGGGCAGGAGCAGCGGTGCTCAGATACAGTTGGTGACCAAGAGCGGCAGCAACGATTTTCACGGGAACGCCTACGAATATCACCGCAATACCATCACCGCAGCAAACTCCTTCTTTAACAATGCGAGCAAAGTTCCGCGCGCAGCGCTCATCCGCAACCAATTTGGTGGGAGTCTGGGAGGGCCTATAAAGAGGGACAAGCTCTTCGCTTTCTTCAACTATGAGGGCCGCCGGGATGCGAGCCAAGACAATATCACTCGCACCGTGCCCTTGGACCATTTTCGGAACGGCCAACTCGGTTACATAAATAATGGCAACGATGCGCAGGGTCATCCTTGCGATGCGTCAGCGCGCCTGAACAACCCTGTGACAGCGCAATGCATCAGTTTGACTCCCGCAACTGGCGCGAACTCATTGGCCGCCCTGGACCCGGCAGGCACCGGTGTGGATGCCGCCTTGTTGACCTTCGTTGTTGGCCGATATCCAAGGGCCAATGACTTAACAGGCGGCGACGGAATCAACACCGGACTCTTGCGGTTTAACGCGCCTGTGCACCTGGGCAACAACACGTACACCACGCGGATGGATTACAACTTGAATGACAAACAGAAATTGTTTGGGCGGTTCAACATCGTCAGGTCTTCTCAGACCGACAACGTTAACTTCGCGGCCGTGCAATTCCCGGGCGACCCTGCGCCGGCGCATGAAATCACAGATCATGACTACGCCTTCGCAATCGGACATACGTGGACCATTTCATCGCAAAAGATTAATCAGGCGACTTTTGGCATCACTGCCTCGCGATTGGGGTTCCCTAGCCTCGCCCAAACAACCTTTCCCAACAGCTATTCGATCGGCGGAGTGGGAGGTGTTGCGTTCATGTCTGCGCCGTTCTCCTCCTTGCAAAGTCAATTTCGGACCGTTCCGGTGCCAACGCTTCGCGACGACTTCACGTGGACACGCGGAAAACACGTTTGGCAATTTGGAGGCCTCTTCAAGCCGTCACATCAAACCTCCCGGCAGATCAATGACTTTAATTTTCCAACTCTCGGCTTGGGCGGACTCACCACCAGTTTGGACTCGACCTCCAGCAATCTCCGGCCGAGCGATATCCTCCAAGACCCCGCTGCCATTGGCGAATGGGATTCGACGTTTCCGTTCATCCTCGGCCGTTTCGCACAAGTGTCCACGAACTTCAATTACACCCGGAACGGCACTCCGCAAAACCCCGGGTCCGGGAGAACGCGGAACTATCGCTATTTCGAGTATGAGTTTTATGGACAAGACCAGTGGCACATGACCAACAGTTTGACGCTGACTTACGGGTTGCGCTGGCAGTATTACTCGATACCTTATGAGACGAACGGCTTGCAGTCTGTCCCTACGGTCGATTACACCCAAATCTTTCCCGCGCGCGTGCAAGCTGGCGCAGCGGGGATAAGCGGCTCCAATGCGATTCCCGTCGTTCAATACGTCCTCGGAGGCAAGGCAAATAAGAACGGGGCTGGCATCTACAATCCTGATTACAGGAATTTCTCGCCGCGGTTTTCGTTGGCATACAATCCCGCGTTCCGCGAGGGCCTGTTAGCGCACCTGCTAGGGGATCGGAAAACCTCGATTCGCCTAGGCGGCACGATTGTCTATGACCGCGTCAACGCCAACACCATCAATTTTATCCAGGACCAAGTCTCCTATCTCTTCAACAACAACGTGAATACGCCATTCGGCGGCGGGGATCCCGGGGTCACCCTGGCGACCGATCCACGGTTCACGGCCCTCGGGACTCTGCCCGTGACAAACGTGGCTCCGCCAATCACAACTCCGTTCACTCCTTTTGTGGATCCGGCCACAGGCTACCTACTTGGGAATGCGGAAGCTCAATTCAACTACGCAGTCGAAAAAAACTTCCGTACGCCGCTATCCTATGTGTATAACTTGGGAATTCAGCGCGAGATCCCGGGAAACCTCCTTCTTGATATCAACTATGTCGGTAGGCTTGGAAGGAGGCTATTTGCTCAGTCCGATGCTGCGCAGTTGGTTGATTTCAGCGACCCGGCTTCGCGACAAGGCTTGGTTGACGCTTTCAATCAGTTGGCCGCCCAGGTCCGGGCCGGCACGCCCGGGGCGCTGATCACCACGCAACCTTGGTTTGAGAATCAAATGGACTCAGCCATTCAGACCAACTTTGGGTTGGCTGATTGCCAACAGTTTACTGCCGTGGTTTTTGGCGCCAACATTCCTACATGCACACGGCTAGTGCGGGCGCTCTTCAGTACCTTGCTTAGGCGCGGCGATTTGACCGACACCCTGCAGGCTCTGTATGGGTTTTTCCCCGGTCCGTTCGGAGGAATCATCCCACCGAACGTGGGGCTGGCCGGACAGTTCTCAGTGAACTCGTACATTACAAACGCCGGTTCTTCAAACTATGACGCCATGCTGGTTACTCTGACGAAACGATACTCGAGTGGATTGCAATTTCAATTCAATTACACGCTGGGCCATTCGATCGACAACGTTTCTACCGTTACCAACACCGTTATTGGCGGTCTTGTTTGCGACGTCAGGAATCTTCGGGTCTGCCGGGGGAACTCGGACTTCGACGTCACCCACCTGATCAACGCGAATGGCGTCTATGACTTTCCATTTGGCAAGGGCAGGCGGTTCGTTTCTAATGCGCATGGCGCGCTAAATCAGATTATCGGTGGCTGGCAGTTCGGAACCATCGCTACCTGGCACACTGGCTTCGCTTTCAGCACGTCCACGGACGCTTTTCCCGTCAATTTCTTCGTGAACAGTCCGGCGATCCTAACCGGCAGTCCCTCTGCTCTTGCCACGAATATTCACAGCGACCAAACGGGTGCGATTCAAATGTTTGCGAATCCGACCGCCGCAGTGGGAGCATACTCCTTCACGAATGGCGGAGAGGTCGGCAGCCGCAACACGCTGCGCGGGCCCGGCTTCTGGAACTTTGACACACGCTTCACAAAGCAATTCTTCTTGACGGAGGCGCACAAACTGACATTTCAATGGGATGCCTTCAACGCCTTTAACCACACGAACTTTGCCGATCCCGCAGCGGACATCAACAGCCCTGCCACGTTTGGGCAGATCACTTCTCAAGCGAATGCAAATCGCGTCATGCAGTTTTCCCTGCGGTACGATTTCTAGCCCTGCGCGACGGCGCCGTCACAAAAAGGGAGGCTGAGTTTCAGTCTCCCTTTTTCATTGTGCAGATGAAAGATGTGCCGGTGATTCCCGGAAGGCTCTAGCTGCCGGAGTCATGGGGGTCGAACGTTACGGAGAGCTCCAAGGCCGTCTCAGAACTTGCTGGAGAGAATCTCCATTGCATCACGGATTTCTGGGCGCTTTCAGCGAGAATGGGATTGCCGCCAAGAACCTCAGAATCTCTCACCGAGCCGTCCGGTTTGACGAAGACTTTTAACCGAACGACTCCGCCGATGCCTTTGGATTTCAGAATGAAGGGATAAGCGACAGGGACTTTCTTCAGGATCTTGCGGCCGGAGTCCTGTGTCTGTCCGTTTGCGGCCCAAGAGCACGACAGGAGTCCGCCCAAGATAAGGGCTCCGAGGAAGCTCTTGCGGGAACGGGAGCTGAACATGGGTAAGTCCCTCAGAATTCAAATGGTGCGAGAAGGGGACGGCAAGCGCCGTACAGGTCGCACTGCTGCTTAATGAGAAAATGCTGCAGGTCGTTGGCCCATCCCTAGGGACGTTTGGGCGGTTATTCCAGAAAGTTACCACTCGTACAATTCCAGCGTACACTGTTGATTGTAAATGACTTACGGTCTGACGCAGTTCGTGTCGCCGATTTGCGCACGAATCCACTCGGCCAGGTGTTCTCGGGGCGTCTCGTTCCACTTTGAGAATTGAAACTCCAGGTGGCTACCGCGCTTGAGACGCAAGACGCGGCTCGGCGGTCGAGAAAGGGCGTAGAATCACGCTGCCGTGCCCGTAAATCTGATGCAAATCCTCGAAGTCTTGGAAGACCAATACGGTCCCCAGAAGCTGGCGGGGCCAAAAGATCCCTACGAGATGATTGTCTTCCTGAACTGTGGATACCCCGCAACCGATGAGGCCTGCGCGAAGTGTTTTGACGCGATAAAGCGCGAGATCGGCGTGCAGCCGAAGTTACTCTTGAAAGCTTCCAAGGTGCAGCTCGTAGAGTTGGCGCGACTCGGCGGGATATTCCCGAACAAGCGCGTCGAGCATTGGTGGGAAATCGCGCGCAAGGTACGAGACGAATTCAAGGGAGACCTCACCGCCGCCGTAAAGCAGCGCCTGCGTGACGCGAAAGATGAGCCGGCAAAAAGTCTTAGGGCCGCAAAGAAGATTCTTCAGGAATTCCCCGGAATTGGGGAACCCAGCGCAGAAAAGATTCTTCTGTTCTCCGGGCTGGCGCTTGTTGCGGCCATACCTTCGGCTTTCGTCCACGCGCCGGTACGGCTGTTTATGGGGGAACCAGGCAAAAACTACGCGGCTGACTACCGAGCCGCGAGAGCAATTCTCGACTCCAGCCTGCCAAAATCATTCGAAGCGCGGCAGAGGGCCTATCTGCTCCTAAAGAAGCACGCGTGGGAGATTTGTAAGCGCTCCAAGCCAAAGTGCGAGGTCTGCTCATTAACCGAGCAATGCGCCTACCTTCAAGCAAAAGCGGCCGACGTAAACACGGAGACCGAGTAAGTACTGGGCCGCCAGGGTGACAAGAAAGACGCAAAAAACAGCAAGTTGCGCGCGCGTTCCTTGACTTGGCGTTGAGGGCTCTGAATAATGGTAAAGCATGAGCGTGCGCGCCGGAGGCGCTGAACAGATGTTCCTGGACGTCAAGGAATTAGCTGTCCGCAAGCTGCGCATTCACAAAACCTATGCTCCGGGCAGCATTGATTTCCATTCGGCCGAAATCAAGCAGATTGAGCCGCTCGAAGTGAACGCCACGGCGGAATTGCTGGAAGGCCAGATTCGCGTCGAAGGCAACTTCGAGACGAAGGTCGAATTGGTCTGCGCGCGCTGCCTGGAACCGGTTGCCGAGGAAGTGAGCCGCTCGTTTGACCTGTTTTATGCCCCGCTTCCCAAGGATGCTCATCTGACCAAGCATCGGGAAGACCGGCTGAAGGATGACGATACGGATATCGGTTTTTACGAAGGAGATGGCCTTTTCTTGGCGGACGTGTTGAAAGAGCAGGTGCTGCTGGCGCTTCCCATCAAGGCCATTTGCCGGAGCGATTGCCGGGGGCTGTGCCCGAATTGCGGCGCCAACCTGAATCACGAAGAGTGCCGTTGCGAGACTCATGCCGCGGATCCCCGCTTGGCCTCTCTCGCGCGTATCAAACAGGACTTGCTGAAAAAACAATAGCTTTTCCGGGCCGAAAGCCCTATATAATCCGCCCAACGCGGCGGGAACGAGGTGTCGTGTTATGCCTAACCCAAAACGGCGGCATTCGAAAAGACGGACCAGTAACCGGCGGGCGCATGATTTTCTGGCCAAGCCGCAACTGGGCAAGTGTCCGAATTGCCATGAAATGAAGCAGCCGCACCAGGCTTGTCCGCATTGCGGCTACTATAAAGGCAAGGCGGTACAAGCGTCAGCTTAGGCTTTTTTGCGTTCCGCTGATTCTGCGGGCAAAATCCCATGATCACCATCGCTGTTGACGCCATGGGCGGGGACCATGCACCACGTCCTGAAGTGGAAGGCAGTGTGCTGGCCGCACGCGAGTTCAACGTGCGAATTTTGCTTGTGGGGCCGCCGAATGTGGTGCGCGGAGAGCTTGCCAAGCACGCCACGGAGCCCAGTCTGCCGATTGAAATTGTGCCGGCCAGCGAAGTGATCACCATGAATGATCACCCGGCGCAGGCTTTCCGGCGGAAGAAAGACAGCTCGGTGCATGTGGCGGCGCGCTTGGTGCGCGAAGCCAAAGCGGATGGGATGGTCAGCGCGGGAAATACCGGCGCGGTCATGACCGTGGCTCGTTTTTTGCTCGGAACACTCGAATCGGTCGACCGCGTGGCGCTGGCTGCGCCGTTTCCCAATACGCGTGGCGGTGTTTCTGTGCTGCTGGATGTAGGCGCAAACGTGGATTCGCGGCCCGAGCATCTGCTGCAATTCGCGGTGATGGGCGAAGTGTATTACCGCGCAACGTTCGGCAGCAGGCGCCCTCGCGTGGGATTGCTGTCGGTGGGCGAGGAAGAAATTAAGGGAAACGTGCTGACGCGCGAAGTCTATACTCTATTGAAGAAAAGCCCGGTGCATTTCGTGGGCAATGTGGAAGGCGGTGACCTTTTTTCAGGCAGCGTGGACGTGATCGTGTGCGATGGTTTTGTCGGCAACATCGCTCTGAAGATTTGCGAAGGTCTGGCTATTTCAATCTTCGATTCGTTGAAGAAGTCCATGAAAAGCTCGCTTCTTGCTCAGGTCGGTGCAAAGCTTTCGGAAGGGGCGTTCAAGGGATTGAAGAAAAAGATTGATTACACGGAATACGGAGGCGCGCCGCTTTTGGGTGTGCGGGGTGTCTGCGTGATTGGTCATGGACGTTCAAACGCTAACGCCGTCAAGAACGCCATCCGCGTGGCGGCGGGGCTCGCCCGCGCGCGCATCAACGAAAGAATCGAACAGGAGCTCTCCGCCACCGCGGTTCCGGCCTGACGGTGGCATGGAGGAATCAGCTATGGGCAAAGTCGCATTTGTGTTTCCCGGACAAGCTTCGCAATACCCGGGCATGGGCAAGGAACTCGCAGACAAACACGCGGTCGCGAAATCTGTCTTCGACGAAGCGGATGTGGCGCTGGGTTTTTCAATTTCCAAGCTGTGCTTCGAAGGCACGGAAGATGAGCTGAAGCTCACGGCCAACACGCAACCGGCGATCTTGACGGTCTCCGTGGCGGCGGCTCGCGTTTTGGCGGAAAAGGGTCTGGAGCCGGATTTTGTGGCCGGCCACAGCCTCGGTGAGTATTCCGCGTTGGTTTGCGCCGGTTCGTTGAAATTTGCGGATGCCGTGCGGCTTGTGCGGAAGCGCGGCACGTACATGCAGGACGCCGTTCCGCAGGGCGTAGGCGCGATGGCCGCGATCATGGGCTTGTCTCATGCGGTCGTTGCGGATGTTTGCAAGCGCGCCGCGGATGGCGAAGTTTGCGCTCCCGCGAATTTGAATTCGCCGGAGCAGACGGTCATTTCCGGTCATGCCGGCGCCATGAAGCGCGCCGTCGAGCTGGCTTCGCAGGCGGGAGCGAAACGCGCCGTGATCTTGCAGGTCTCTGCGCCGTTTCATTCCGCGCTGATGGCGCCCATGCAGGAGAAGTTCGAGCAGGATTTGCGCGGCGTGGAATTCTCGAATCTGAGCGTGCCGCTGGCTACGAACGTGGACGCGGACACGATCACCACCGCCGCCGAAGCGCGTGAGGCGTTGATTCGTCAGGTTTCCATGCCCGTACGCTGGGAGGACTCCGTACGTCTGCTGATTGATGAGGGCGTAAACACGTTTGTGGAAGTGGGGCCGGGCCGCGTGCTGAGCGGCTTATTGCGGCAGATCGAGCGCTCGGCAGGAGCTTTGAACGTCGAGGACGAAAAGAGCCTCGCGGCGACGGTGGAGAAAATTGGGGCGGCACGCTCCGACGCGGCGTAGGAGCACAGATCTCGTCTGTGTGGTGTCATCCTGAGCTTACCCGATGAGGGTACGCGAAGGGTTTCGACCGTACACGGGCAAGCGGTCTCGACAGCAAGCTAATACTCAAGCAAATACTTATGTTCAGCCTGAAAGAGAAAGTGGCTCTCGTCACCGGCGCGTCGCAGGGTATTGGGCGCGACACCGCCTTGGCGCTAGCCGAAGCGGGAGCGAAGGTCGCCGTCGCGGCGCGCAATCAAGAAAAACTTGCGGCGCTGGTGAACGATATCGTTGCCCTGGGCGGCGAAGCCTTTGCCGTGAAGATGGATGTGGCCGATGGGGACCAAGTCAAAGCGGGATTCAAAGGCGTCCTCGAAAAATTTGGACGTCTCGATATTCTGGTGAACAACGCCGCGATTACGCGCGACGGCTTAGCCATGCGCATGAAGCAGGATGATTGGGACGCTGTGATTCGAACGAACCTGACCGGCGCGCATCTTTGCATCCAGCAGGCTCTGCTTCCCATGATGCGCGCACGCGCTGGCCGCATCATCAATCTGACCTCCGTGGTGGCACAAACGGGCAACGCCGGTCAGGCAAACTATGTCGCGGCAAAGGCCGGTTTGATCGGCTTGACCAAGGCCATGGCCATAGAAATTTCTTCGCGCAATATCACTGTGAATGCCGTGGCCCCGGGCTTCATCGAAACGCCCATGACCGAGGTACTTTCGAGCGAAGTGAAAGAGAATTTGAAAACGCGCATTCCCCTGGGCCGCATGGGCGGTCCGCGCGACGTCGCTGCCGCCATCGTTTTCCTCGCCAGCGACGAAGCCGGCTACATCACCGGCCACGTCCTCGACGTCAATGGAGGCATGTACTTGGCGTGATCCAAGGTTTGGTACCAAGGAAGCTCGCCGAGTCCAGGACGCCGCGTTCTCGTCACCGTGTGGGATCCAATAGGCATAAGGGACGTGGCCAGCGCTCAGGACGAAAACGACGCCTACGTCGGTCGAGTGTTCTCTCTCCTAAAGAAGGGCGCAACGGAAGAGGCCGCCTCGGCGCTTCGCCGAATTCGGATTGTGGAACAAGATTCGGGTTTGCGGTTCCACCAATCACTAAAGTTGACCTTGCCGGGGGCCCTGACTAGAATGGGCAGGTTATCCGGGGGCGTAATCTCAAGGTAAATCGGCTCGTAACCCGCGGCAAGGGCCGCGAACCGGACAGTACGGGCTCGAATCAACGATTTTCGCGCGGCTGTACTCCGCGCAAGTAGGGCAGGCTCTTCAGCCTGGGACAGCGGACCAAAAAGCACTTACACCGATTGAACATCGCGGAGGACACGGATGGCCAGCGTAGAAGAACGCGTGAAGCAGATTATTGTCGAGCAGCTCGGCGTGGATGAAGCGGAAGTGACGCCCACGGCGTCGTTTGTGGACGACTTGGGAGCCGATTCGCTCGATCAGGTAGAATTGGTGATGGCGTTTGAGGAGGCCTTCGGCATTGAAGTGCCCGATGAGGATGCCGAAAAAATGACCACGGTGAAAGACGCGGTCGATTACATCGACAAACACGCCAAGGGTAAGTAACCACGAAACATTCACCTCAACAGGGAGCTTGGGAACTTTGACTCGCCGGGTAGTTGTCACGGGTGTTGGATTGGTCTGCGCGCTGGGCATCGGCACGGAGGAATGCTGGAGGAACCTCGTCGCCGGATGCAGCGGCATTGGGCCCATCACACAATTTGACACCAATGGCTTCGACTGCAAGATCGCCGGCGAAGTGAAAAACTTCGAGCCCCTGCACTGGATCGAAAAAAAAGAGATCAAGAAGATGGCGCGGTTCATCCAGATCGCGCTAGCGGGCGCCGATTTTGCGGTGAAGTCCGCCAACTGGAAACCTGAGGATTCGAATCTGGATGAAGTCGGCGTCTACGTCTCTTCGGGCATCGGTGGGTTCGACATCATCGAGCGCGAGCACTGGAAACTCGTCCAAGGCGGCCCCGGCAAGATTTCTCCGTTTTTCATTCCCTCCGCCATTGTGAATCTCGCGTCTGGGCAGATTTCCATTCGCTACGGCGCGAGGGGGCCGAATTCGGCTACCGCCACGGCGTGTTCCGCTTCCGCGCATGCCGTTGGCGATTCGTTCAAGATCATCGAGCGCGGCGCCGCGGAAATGATGATCTGCGGCGGCTCCGAGGCCACCATCACGCCTATGGGCGTGGGCGGATTCGCTGCCATGAAGGCGCTCTCTACGCGAAATGATGATCCCCAGCACGCCAGCCGTCCCTGGGATGCAGGCCGCGACGGATTTGTTGTCGGCGAGGGCGCGGGGATTCTCGTGCTGGAGTCCCTGGAACATGCGCAGAGGCGAAATGCTCAGATCCTTGCGGAAATCGTCGGATATGGCATGTCTGGCGACGCCTACCACATGACGCAGCCGGAAGAGAACGGAGACGGTGCCTATCGCGTGATGATGGCGGCCCTCAAGGACGCGAAGCTCACCCCCAACGATGTCGGCTACGTCAATGCTCACGGCACTTCCACTCCTATCGGCGACGTGATCGAAACACGGGCGTTGAAGCGCGTGTTCGGCGACCGAGCCAAACAAGTTCCCATCAGCTCCACGAAATCCATGACCGGCCACTTGCTTGGCGGCGCTGGCGGCCTCGAAGCCGGCATCAGTGTTCTGGCGCTGAGCGATCAGACCCTCCCGCCTACGATCAATCTCGAAAATCCCGATCCCGAGTGCGATCTGGACTATGTCCCGAACCACGCGCGCAAAGCGTCGGTCGAATATGCGCTTTCGAATTCCTTTGGATTTGGGGGCACCAACGCCGCGCTTATTTTCCGGCGCTGGCCGGGGAAGTGACGTATTTCTGGCTCCCCTTTGTTTTTAATCTGTCATTCTGAGAAAGGACGGAGTCGTTTTTCGAAGAATCTCAAGCGAATGTGTCAGCCTCGATTCGCCACTTTGAGATGCTTCGTTCCGCCTGCCTGGCGCAGGCAGGCTCAGGATGCCAACCGCGAGTGCAAGGAAAGAAACCCGTGAACATCATCGTGTGTATCAAGCAGGTTCCCGCGAAAGACGCGCCGCTAGCCATCGCTGGAAACTGGATCAAAGAATCGGACATCGGCTTTGAGATGAACGAGCCGGACAGCTACGCGCTCGAGGAAGCGCTGCGGCTGAAAGAAAAGCACGGCGGGGAAGTGGTTGCTCTTTCGATGGGCCCGGAGCGCGTGAAGCAAACCATCAAGGAAGCGCTGGCGAAGGGCGCCGACCGCGCGATTCATATTGCGGATGACAATTTCGCGCAGCTCGATCCGCTTGGTTCGGCGAAAGCGCTCGCGGCCGCCGTCCGCAAAGAAAAAGCCGATCTAGTGCTTACCGGGCTGCAAAGCGAAGACCACGGTTTTGGCCAGACCGGTGTCCTGCTCGCCGCGTTGCTCGACCGCCCGCACGCCACCATTATCATGCAAATCGAAGTGCAGGGCGGAAAAATGAAGCTCAAGCGCGAGCTGGAAGCCGGCTGGTTTCAATGGATGGAATGCCCGCTGCCGGCGGTGCTCACGATTCAGTCCGGCATCAACAAAGTGCGCTACGCCACACTCAAGGGCATCATGGCCGCAAAGAAAAAGGAAATCGCGACCGTCACGCGGGAATCGCTCGGCGTTTCCCACGAGCCCACACAGAAAATCGAAAAGATTTACATACCGACGAAGGCCAAGAAAACGGAATTCCTGACGGGTACGCCAAAAGAGGTGGCGACGAAGCTCGTCGAAAAACTCAAGTTCGAAGCGAGGGTGATCTGAATATGAAAATCCTCGTCGTCACCGAGCAACGCCAGGGCAAATGGAATAACGCGAGCTTCGAAACGCTGGTGGCCGCGCAGCAAATCGCCAAAGACACTGCCAGCACGGTCAGCGCGCTCGTCATCGGCAAGAGCGTTTCCCCGTTCGCCGATGACCTCTCCACAAAGAACGTCGCCGAAGTTCTGCGCGTGGAAAACGATCTCCTCGACGCCTATACGCCGGACGGTTTCTGCATTGCCCTCAAGCAAGTCATCGATTCCGCAAAGCCCGACCTCGTTTTGTTTCCGCACACCTATCAAGTGCGCGACTTCGCTCCGAAGCTTGCCGCCATGCTTGGCAAGGGCATGATTGGTGACTGCATCGGCTACCGCAGCGAAGGCGGCAAATTGGTCTTCGTGCGGCAGATGTTTCAAGGCAAAACCGCGGCGGACGTCACCTTCACCGGCGCGTCGCCTTGGTTCGCCTCGTTTCAATCTGGCGCTTTTCGTGCTGACCTGCTATCGGCGCATCTTTCGGGCAAAGCTCCGGTGAATGCCATGAATGTAACGCTGAACGCAGAGCGGATACGCACGAAGCCGCTCGAGCTCTTTAAGGAAGCCAAGTCTGCCGTCGACCTGACGCAAGCTCCCCTCATCGTCTCTATCGGCCGCGGCATTAAGGCGCCAGAAAATATCCCGCAAGCAGAAGCGCTTGCGAAGGTCCTTGGCGCAGAAATTGCCGCATCGCGTCCGATTTGCGATGAAGGCTGGCTTCCCATGGAACGCCAGATCGGCAGCTCCGGGCAGACCGTCGCGCCGAAGCTCTATCTCGCGCTGGGCATCAGCGGCGCGATTCAGCATGTCGTCGGCATGAAAGGTGCGCGCACGATCGTGGCCATCAACAAAGATGCGAACGCTCCAATTTTCGAAATTGCCGACTACGGCGTCGTCGGCGACATTTTCGAAATCATGCCCGCCCTTACCGAAGCGCTGGAAAAGGCTAAGTAGGCTTCGTCCGGCAACGCAGACGTGGTTCTTGCAACCTGGTGCCACGTAGGGGCCATTTGGCGCTTTCCTCAGGTGCCCGCACGGTTTAAGAAAAGAGCGATCAGAGCATGCGGAGGGTTGCGATGAGCAAAGTCGAAAACTTTCCCTACGAAACCAGACTAAACATCCTTTGCCGGCCTTTGGAACTCATCGACGAGCGCGCACTTGCCGATGCCTGTGCGTACAAGTGGTACAACCAGACCCTCTGTCGGGTGAACGGCTCGGTCGTGCGGCTTGGTGTTGTCCAGGGCGAATATCACTGGCACAAGCATGATGACGATGACGAATTTTTCTACGTCGTCGAAGGCAAGCTGCTGATTGATCTCGAAGGCCGCACGATGGAGCTCGGTCCTCGTCAGGGCACGGTAGTTCCCAAGGGAGTCCTGCATCGCACACGCGCCCCACAAAGAACCGTGATGCTTATGGTCGAAAGCGCCGGCATCATGCCCACGGGAAGCTAAGATTAGAAAGCACATAGCACCTGTCATTCCCATAAGCCCGCAATCTGCTCTGATAGAATGAGTGCGTGCCTGTTCATCGCGAACAACTCGAAGCCGATGTGCTTATCGTAGGTGCCGGGCCCGCTGGCCTTTCCTGCGCTTTACACCTTGCTAATCTCATAAAGAAGTCCAACGCTTCCGCCGCGAAGCCCGAGCTTTCCTCAGAGAATATCTATGTTCTGGAAAAGGGCCGCGAAGTTGGCGCGCACCAGCTTTCCGGCGCGATCATGAATCCAAAAGCGCTCGCCGAGCTCGTTCCCGATTTTGAGAAATCTGCTCCGCTCGATACGCCAGTCACCGACTCCGCAGCTTTGCTGTTCACGAAAAGCTCTTCGTTTCGTTTTCCCATCACGCCGCCGCCGTTTCAAAACAAGGGCAACTACGTCGTTTCTCTGAGTCGAATCACGAAATGGCTTGGTGGTCTCGCGGAAGCAGCCGGAGTCAACGTCTTCAAGGAATTTGCCGGAGCCGAGTTGGTATACGAAGGCGATCGCATTGCGGGCGTGATTACCGAGGACAAGGGCCTCGACAAAAACGGCAAGCCCAAAGACAACTTCACGCCCGGATACGAACTCCGCGCCAAGGTGACCGTCCTTGCCGAAGGGACGCGTGGCTCACTTGCTAAAAAACTGGTCGCCGCAAGAAAGCTAGACAACATCAATCCGCAAAGCTATGGCATCGGAGTCAAAGAGCTTTGGGACGTTCAGCCGGGCCGCATCGAATCCGGCTGCGTCGCGCACACGCTGGGCTGGCCGGTTTCCACGGACATGTACGGCGGCGGGTGGATTTACGGCCTTTCGAACAATCGCGTTTCCATAGGCCTTGTCGTTGCTCTCGAATACGCCGACCCGCATTTCGATCCGCACGCCGCGTTTCAAACCTGGAAGACCCATCCGTTTCTCAAGAAGCTTCTCGACGGCGGCAAGCTCGTTCGATACGGTGCAAAGTCGCTTCCTTATGGCGGCTGGTATGCCATGCCGCGCACCTACGTCGACGGCGGCCTCATCATCGGCGATTCCGGCAGCTTTCTCGACTCGCAGCGGCTCAAAGGCATTCACCTAGCAATGAAGAGCGGCATGCTCGCCGCGGAAACGGTTTTCGAAGCTCTCAAATCCGGCGACACTTCTTCAAAAACGCTGATCGCCTTTCCGAAGAGAGTCGAACAAAGCTACATCAAGAAAGAGCTTTGGCAGGTCCGCAATTTTCACCAATCGTTTCGGCACGGCATGTTTCGAGGATTTATTCACACCGCGTTTCAGCAAATCACCGGTGGCCGCGGCTTGATCGATCCCATGCGCGCTCACGCGGGGTATGAAGCCTACAAAAAAATCAACGGGCGCGCTGCGTCAGAACGCTTCAAAGGCGACGGCCAACTCACTTTCGATCGCCTCACGGACGTCTATCATTCCGGAACGCGGCACGAAGAAGATCAGCCCTGCCACCTTCACGTTGTAGACACGAATATTTGCTCCACGAAGTGCGCGGTCGAATACGGCAATCCCTGTCAGTATTTCTGTCCGGCGGCGGTGTACGAAATGGTGAAGGAATCCAGTGGCCCGCCGAAACTAAAGATCAACGCTTCCAATTGCGTCCACTGCAAGACCTGTGACATCGCCGATCCTTACCAAATTATCGATTGGGTCGTTCCGGAAGGTGGCGGCGGACCCAATTACGAAGGCATGTGACGGCCCCTACGATGCCCCTTTGAATCGTAGACCTAGCTACGATCCGCGCGACCACAATTTGCGGACGAAGTGAACCATGCGGTCCACAACCGAATTATTCCTTGGAGTATTGCTTTGGGCTGTGGCTTTCGGCGGATTTGCCGTGGCTGGACGCGCGGAACCCGCGGCGGCAGCCGGAGGATCCGTGCCTGGCAAGTCTCCTTCCACGCGCCCCTGGAAAATCAGCGTCGGCCGAACGCGCACGCGCCGCAACACCACGATCTGGCTGGTGTCCACGTCCGGCTGCACTTCCGCATCTGCATTATAGATCAGCGGCGGCACGAGAATTTCGTAAATGGGTCCTTCTTTTGCGGCAGGTTTGTCCAACGGCAGCGGCGAAACAATCTGTCCGGACCCCATAGGTTTTGCGTTCGCATCTTCCGTCGGCGCGGTTGGAGGAACCACCTCCAGGTGCGGTGGAGGTGCATATTTTGTGAGTTCCGGGTCGCAGGCGCAGCGGTCGCCGCCATTGCGAAGTCCGTCCAGTTGTCCATTGACGAGCAGAATGTCGGACGATTGGGGAACCACAATATTTTGGCTGGTGAGTTGCTGCTCCAACCGCACCGCGCCACGGTATGCGCGAACACACATGGCGCCCGTGGCATCAAATCCAACCAACGCGTCCTGAGGCCCGTCGCCAATGGCGATCGGTTGAATCTGCAGAAGCGGCGTATAAACCGTCACCGTCGGTCCACGTTCGATCGAGAGATGAATCGTGCCGGTATCCAGCGCCACGGTGAGCTGATTGCCCACTTTGAGGACGGAGAAGTGCGCCGGCCCGCAAATGCTGATGGTGCCGCCATCGGTGAGATCGAGGCGCGCGGTCCCGGTTTTGACAATCACGTCGCTGCCACTGCGGAGGACCGTTCTTGGAAGACCGTGCGAAACATCGATGCGCATGGGGCCGGTAACCGCAACGGCTGCACCATCAATAATTCCGACAGAGTCCGTCACCGGCTCATCGGAGCGAACCGTCATCGCCGTCAGGACCGCCGCGCCGGCTAACGCCGTCACAGCTCCAAGCAGCCGGAGAACGCGATGCCTTAGGTTCCGTGGCATGGAGGGAAGCGGCACTTCGTCGTGCTCCTGGAACAATCTTGCGGGCTCTCACCTATACTATACTTCGGCGCGATGGCCCGCGCACCTGAAGATGTGCGCGGATCGCCGCGATAACAGTTCATGCCGCAACTCCATACCACCCGCAAACCTGCGAATCAGCCCGAGCCCGAACCGGTCAACCTGCATTATGACACGCGGCTGCCGCAGCTTCCGTGGACGCGCCGCATTCAGATTCCGTTCATTGCGGCGGCAGTTTACTCCGTGATTGGTGCGCTTGGGCCGACGTTGCGCTACGAGGTCCACGGCTGGCAGCACGCCGAAAAAGTGCACGCTTCGGGCAAACGCATTATTTGGGCTTTCTGGCACCGCATCATCCTTCCCATTGTTTGGTGGCACCGGAATCATGGCGTTGTGGTGATGAACACCACTGCTTTTGACGGTCAGTGGACCCGCAAAGTCATCGAGTGGCTGGGATTCGGCACCGCGCAGGGAAGTTCCTCACGCGGCGGATTGCGCGGGCTCGCGGTCATGGCGAAGCGTCTCGATGAAGGAGTGGATTGCGCATTCACGATTGATGGTCCCCGCGGGCCGCGTTACGTGGCAAAGCCGGGTCCGGTGATGCTGGCGCGCAAAACTGGATGTCCCATCATGGTTTTTCATATTGGGGTGGACCGCGGAAAAACATTCACGAAGACCTGGGACCATTTTCTGTTTCCCATGCCTTTCGCGCGCGCCGTGATTTTGTTTGCCCCGCCGATTTATGTTCCGTCTGACGCCACGGCGGAAATCATGGAAGCGAAACACACCGAAATGCAGCGAGAACTTGAACGCGTCCGTGACCTCGCCGAAGGCTGGTTTCTGCTGAGCCCGGACGCCCGCGAAAAACACCGCGCGGAGTTCAACCACTGATGAACATGGAAATTGGGAGTTAGAAATAGGGCCTGGTCCTGTGAAGGTCCATTTTCCCTTTTCTAATTTCTTCCCTCAATTGCCGTCGCGTTCTCCGAGCTTTACGGGAATGTCCATTTTCTTCCCGCCGCGATACACGGTGACTTTAACGGTGTCGCCAGGGCGGTGATGGTTGAGGGCCACATTGACGTCAAATTGATTCGCGACTTTCTGGCCGTCGATGGCCACGATGACATCGCCGCCGATATAAAGACGTCGCATACCGGCCAGGACGGTGCGATCGCCGCCGCGGATTCCTGCCGCGGCGGCCGGTCCGCCTTTTGAAGCGACCTCGACTAGCAAACCTTCCTGGACCGGCAAATCCAATGCTTCTGCGAGCCCACCCGCCAGGGCCAATGTTTCTACGCCCAGGAAAGCGCGATGCACGCGGCCGGAAGTGATGAGGTCGTTGGCAATGTTTTTCGCCGTGTTGATGGGGATGGCGAAGCCGATGCCCGCAGTCGTACCAGTGGGCGTGTAAATCGCGGAATTGATCCCAATCACATTGCCGTGCGAATCGATAAGCGGCCCGCCGGAATTGCCGCGATTGATGGCCGCATCAGTCTGGATGGCCTCTTCGATGAAGGTTGTCTGGCTGGTCTGTACCGTTCGGCCCAGCGCGCTGATTACGCCGGTGGTAAGCGTGGACTGGAAGCCAAACGGGTCTCCGATGGCAAGAACCTTCTGGCCCACCTGGATCGTGCTGGAATCACCGAGTTTCAAGGTGGCCAGCTGTTTGCCCTTGGGCTCGATCTTTATGAGAGCGACATCGTTGCGCTGGTCGGCGCCGATGTATTTCGCGGGGTGCCGTGATTGATCCCCCAAAACGACTTCAATGGACTGCGAGCCTTCGACCACGTGATAGTTGGTCAGAATGTAGCCCCGCGGATCGATGATGAAACCGGACCCGGCGCCTTCCACCGGAACCGGGTCCATGAAGAAATCGTACTCCGTAGCTTTGGTCAGGATATTCGCCACCGCCGGTGAAGCTTGGCGGTAGATGCGCACATTGATGGACTCATCTTCCGTAAGTGCGCCATCCTTCTCGGAGGCGGTGATGAAAGAACCGTTGCGGGGTACGGCCCCCACGCTCGTCGGCTGGCGCGGGCCGAAGCGAGCTCCAGCCCAAAAAGCGCCTAGAATGAGCACCAGCGCGGCAAGAATAATGCGCGCTCGATTCGATGTGTTAGCAATCTTCATGGATTCATGTCCCTTTCGTTTCGCTCCATATCCTTAGTATAGGCAAATTAGAGCCAGCCGGTCATCGCACAGCTTTGCTGCCGCGAAGTTTGGCCGCCAGCATCTGGAGCTGCTCGCGCGTCTGTTCGAGGGTGCCGGAGCAATCAATTCCCTCCGTGGCATAACGCAGCTTTTCTTCAACGGGCATTTGTGAAGCGATGCGGCGCCGTGCTTCCTCTCCGCTGAGACCACGCGCGGCCAAGCGCGCGAACTGCTGTTCCGGACGGCACCAGGCGACCACCAGCCCGTCGAGGTGTTTGTGAATGCCGGACTCGATGAGCAGAGCTGCCTCGACAAACGCTGCCTCACCAGTGCCCTCGCGTTGCCACTCATCGAATTGCCTCAGGACAACCTCCGCAACACGCGGGTGGACAATGGCATTGAGTCGCTCGAGCTTGGCGCGGTCCGCGAAGACCAGCGCGGCGAGCTTGGCGCGGTCCACGCGGCCTTGGCCGTCGGTGATGGCAGAGCCGAATTCGCGGAGCACTTCTTCATAGGCAGGCTGGCCAGGCTCGATGAGTCGGTGTGCAAGAGAGTCGGCGTCAAGGACCGAAAAGCCCAGTTCGCGCAGCATGGCCGCAACCGCGCTTTTGCCGCTCGCGATTCCGCCGGTCAATCCGAGTCGCAGCATTTTGTCTTGTCACCGGGCCGATGCGGTTGATTGTGTTGCGGAAACTCTTGGGGAGGCGCGGCGGAGGCGCGCGGCCTTCACGGTGTTGCTCATAAGCATGGTGATGGTCATGGGGCCGACTCCGCCGGGCACGGGAGTGAGTGCTCCCGCTGTATTCACCGCGTCGGGATGGACGTCGCCGACGAGAACGGAGCCCTTGGCGCGGAACTTTTCGAGCCGTGCGGGGAAATTCCGTAGCAGGCGTTCCGCTTCGGCAGAATCCTGGATGGTATTCGTGCCGACGTCGATCACGGCAGAGCCGGGACTGCCCGCCGTGGCTGGCTTGAGCCAATCTGCTTCCACAAAGCCGGCTTTGCCCATGGCGGCAACGACGATGTCCGCGCGGCGGACGATGTCAGGAAGCTCGCGGGTCTTGGAATGGCAGATGGTGACCGTAGCGTTCGCATGCATGAGTAAAAGCGCCATCGGTTTGCCGACAATGTCGCTGCGCCCAAGAACTGCCGCGTTGGCCCCTTCCACTGGAATGTGGCTGCGACGGAGAATTTCCATGCAGCCGGCGGGGGTGCAGGCAACGAGTCCCGGACGCCCGCTGACCAGACGGCCCAGGCTGACAGGGTGAAAGCCGTCCACATCCTTTGCTGGATCAACCGCTTCGAGGATTCGCTTGGTATCCACTTGGGGAGGAAGAGGGAGCTGAACAAGGATACCGTCCACATTATTGTCCCGGTTCAGATCTTCCACAACGGCAAGCAAATCCAGCGTGCTCGCAGCTTGCGGAGGCGTCAGAAGGGCGCTCGCCAGGCCGAGCTGCTCGCAAGCCGCGATTTTGCTTTTTACGTAGAGCTGCGAAGCAGGATTCTCGCCGACCAAGACGGCCGCCAGGCCTGGCTGAACGCCCGCCGCAGTGAGCAGGCGGACTTCGTCCTTGAGCTCCGCAAAGATCTCATCCCGGATTTTCAGCCCATCGAGAATGCGCGCGGTCATGAACGCTCGCTTTCGTGAAGCGAAAGAGCATCATAGCACACGCAAATCGCGCACCCGCGGACCCCAGAGGTTTTGCGACTTCTCGCCCGTGGGGCGCATCCATGCATTGGTACGGCCGGGAGGAGTGGAAACCACGCACAAGAAGAGCTGGTCAGGCGAGGAGGGCTTATGGCGGCACCAAGCGCAGGCACAAAAATCGTTTTGCAAGTAGGCGAAGAACTTCGAATTCGAAACAACGGCGACGTCATCGTGGACAATCCAGAACTCGAACTGGAAGGAGAGGACCGCGCCGCCGACGCCGTCTTGTTGTACCGCTTCGACGCCCAATCGGGCGAACACATCCTGCGACTTTTGGATCCGGTGGCTAACCACAAGCACGTCAAGGGGCATCGGCGCGACGATTGAGATCTCAGGGCAAGCGGCGCGATTTGAGAAGCCGTACTTTCATTGGGGTGGTAGACGACCTCGCTGGCGCCCGGCCTCCCGTCGGCTTCCGTGATTCTCGCGGTGCGAAGTTGTAGGACAAGTGTAGGAACCACTGAGACAAGCCATGTAGGAGAAATCCAACTGTCCCTCAGGACAGTTGGGCGCAAGGTCCAGGGTGTGCCACAGTGAGTCCTGCAAGGGGGGCCCTAATGGACGACACGATTGATTTCGATTTGACCATGCCTGTGCCCGCAGCGGACCAGCAGGAACAAATCAAGGAAGACTGCGGGAAGATCGCTGATCTTTTCGAAGCGAGCGCGACGGCGATGTTTGAAGGCCATGACGGTTTGATCTTTCACCTGGAATTTGATGACGCGGCAAAGTTTGGGAAGTTTGCTGAATACTTGCGCGCCCACGGTTTGTTGCGCGTGGACCGGATTCAAACCAAGAGTGACAAAGTGCACTAGCTAGATGCTGGGTGCATCCTCGAACTGGTTTCTCAAAGTTATCCCCACGCAAAAGCACCTGGTAGGCAGGCGTTTACTTCTCCACCCAGCAACCACGAGGATCAAGGCTTTTCTGTCGCGGCGTGCGCGGAAAGATCAAGAAATTGGCGCAGCCGCGAAGCAAGCTCGTCTCGAACGCGGCAGAACGCCTCTAGTTTTTCTTCATCAGAGCCGGTGGCGCTGCCGGGATCCCCAATGCTCCAATGGATTCGTTGCGAACCCGGAAACACAGGGCACTCTTCCGCCGCCGAATCACAAACGGTAATAACCGTGTCGAATCTGTGCCCTTCGAATTCCGCAACCGACTTGGAACGGTGTCCCGAAATGTCGATCCCGATTCTCCCCATCGCTTCAATGGCCATCGGGTTGACGTAACCGTTGGGCTTGCTTCCCGCGCTGCACACTTCGTAGGCGCTCCGTCCAAGCTGGCGGAGCAACCCTTCAGCCATTTGGCTGCGCACGCAATTTCCAGTGCAGAGAATGAGAACGCGATGCGGCATGGTCTGCCAGGATTCACGCGCAGCAAGTCGGCCCACAGCAAGCGGCCTGCGCCGCCGGTTTCGCCGCGCGCACAAATGCGCTGATGAATTTCCCATTCATCTGCGGTCCGACGGTTTCCGCATTCAGCCCAGCGGCCTCAAGAAATTCGCGTGCCTCTTCAACGCGATAAACGCGAGTCGCTTCGACATCAACGGATTCGAATCCTGCTCGCGCCAGCTTCTCCCGGTATTCGTTTTCCTCCAGCGCGCCCGCAATGCACCCCACCCAAAGTTCCATGCTTTTGCGAACGTCCGCAGGAACCTCGCCGCGAACCACCACATCGGAAACGGCAAATCGCCCCCCTGGTTTAAGCACGCGATACGCTTCCGCCAATACGCGATCTTTATCTCCCGAAAGATTGATGACGCAGTTCGAAATGATGACGTCCACCGAATTATCGGGCAGCGGAACGCTTTCGATCGCTCCCTTCAGAAACTCCACATTTTCAACGCCTGCGTTCTTTTGATTTTCGCGAGCAAGCGCAAGCATCTCGTCGGTCATATCCAATCCGTAAGCTTTGCCCGTGGGACCGACGCGCTTGGCTGAGAGAATGACATCAATCCCGCCGCCTGAGCCGAGATCAAGCACAACTTCGCTCGGTTGCAATTTGGCCAGAGCCGTGGGGTTTCCGCAACCCAGCGAAGCCGCCACCGCCTTTTCCGGCAACGCCCCTTTCTCGGCGTCGCTATACAAATCTTTGGTGATCGGGTCGCAGCCGCCCCCTTCCCCGCCACCGCCGCAACAAGCGGTCCCGCCGCTAGCCGCGCGCTTTGCCGCCCCACTGTATTTTTGCTGAACCGCTTCCGGAATGTTGGGCTCGCTCATGATTCCTCCTTTCACTTCGAGATTTGCACCACAGATTCCGCAGGAACCGCGCGCGACCGTGTGCAGCATTCCTCGTACAGAAAACTCAAAACTTCGCGCAAGGCATCCGTGTCCGCCGAGTACCACAGATAGGTGCTCTCGCGCCGAACTTTCACCAGTCCGACTTGCTTCAGCTTTTCCAAATGATGCGAGAGCGTCGAAGCGGGAATGCCCAATTCTTCCTGGACCTCCCCGGCAACCATCCCCTCAGGGTGGGCGGCAAGCAGCAGCCGCAGAATCTGCAGCCGAGGCTCAGCGCCAAGGGCCGAGAAGCGCTCGGCGGAGCGGGTAACCAGCAAGGGATCCGGCCTTTTCATATATTTCGATCATCGCGGAAATACGGAAGCTTGTCAAGTCACAAAATCACCGGAGAAATCTCCGTCCCCTCCTCCTCGGCACTCATGGCGCGCCGATCTGGGGCACACGCCACGGGGCGCCAGCCGCCCACGCACTTCTTTGAACTACCTACATTTCCAGCCACTCCGAAAAATGTCCATCTCATCCCGCCCCAACTCTTTTCCCCTCCAGAGCATCCCAACCAAGGGGTCCCAAGCTCTCGAAACCGGCAAGCTTCCTTGGAAACGCCTGGGAATTCACTTTTGACCCCGTTTCAGCCGCATGGGATACTTTTAGATTCTGGGACAGCTATGAAACTTCAACGGACAACCCTATTTGCAATATTTCTCGGACTTGCTGGCGCACCCGGCTTCGGTCAGACGGCGGGGAACCCGGGCGCCGAGAAAAAGCCTCAGCCGCAAGCCCCGGCCCCAGCCACGGTGAAAGATCCTTTCGCTGAACCCAAGTCCGCCAGTTCCGAAAAAGATTCCGGGCGCGCCCAAGCCTATTTCAACTACACCATGGGCCACATCTACGAGCAGCAATACGAAGCCACCAGCAACGCGGACTACGCTACCAAATCCATCGAGGCCTACAAGAAGGCCTACGCGCTCGACCCCAAATCACCGGTGATTGGCGAGCGGCTCGCGGAGATGTACTGGAAAGCGCAGCGCACCAAGGAAGCCGAGACCGAAGCGAAAGACATTCTCAAGCGTGATCCGAATGACGTTCAGTCGCGGCGCTTGCTGGGAAGAATCTACCTTCGCAGCCTGGGCGACATGAATGCCGGAAACGGGCAATCCGAAACCGCGAACAAGGCCATTGAACAGTTCCGCGAAATCAACCGTCTGGACCCCACCGACACCGAATCCGCGCTCTGGCTCGCTCGGCTTTATCGCCTGAAGAACGAACACGACAAGAGCGAACAGGTTTTGCGCGGCCTGCTGAAGACCGATCCTGAAAACGAGCAGGCCGTCGAGCAACTGACGCAGCTTTTGATGGATGAAGGCAAGTCGGAAGAAGCGGTGAAGCTGCTGGAAGGGATTACCGAGCATTCCGCCACGCCCGTTCTGCTGGATTTGCTCGGTGACGCCCACACGCAGAACCACGAGCTGGCGAAAGCGGAAATGGCCTACCGCAAAGCCGCTGACATGGATCCTTCCGAGCTGAGCCATCAACGCGGGCTGGGGCAAACGCTTCTAGCCGAAGAGAAGTATTCCGAAGCGCTGGCCGTCTACCAGAAGCTCTCAGACCTGATGCCCGACGACTCGGACGTGTATCTGCGGATCGCGCAGATTTACAGGGAACTCCATCAGCTCGACAAAGCCGAAGAAAACCTGGTGAAGGCACGCCAATATGCGCCCGGCAGCCTCGAGGTCATGTACAACGAGGGGATGTTGTACGAATCGCAGGGCCGCTACGACGATGCGATTCGCGTTCTCTCGGACGCCGTGACGGGAATCAAAGGGCAGTCCCCCTCAACGATGCCTTCCCGGAAGCGCTCGCTTTCGATTTTGTATCAGCAGCTCGGGCAGCTTTATCGCGAAGTCCAGAATTATCAGGCGGCGATTTATACCTTTGAAGAGCTGGGGCACCTGGGCGACGAAGAAGACCGGCGCGCCCGCACGATGATCATGGACACTTACCGCGCGGCCAAGGATTTGCCGCGCGCGCTGCAAACCGGCAAGGAAGCGATGGCCAAGTACCCGGCGGACCCGGGAATCCGGACCAGCTATGCCCTGCTGCTCGGCGAAAATTCTCAGACCGACGAAGCCGTGAAAATCCTACGTGCGCAGTTGCACGGAGACACCGCCGATCGCGACACCTATCTAAATATTGCTCAAGTTTACGAACGCGGCCGCCGTTACAAAGAAGCAGAAGAAGCGGCGCGCGCCGCGGAAGGGCTTCCCGGACAGCCGCGCGACAACGAAATGGTGTGGTTCCTCCTCGGAGCGATTTACGAGCGGCAAAAGCTCTACGACAAGGCCGAAGAGCAGTTCAAAAAAGTGCTGGTCGTGAATCCCAAGAATGCCCCGGTGCTGAACTACTACGGGTACATGCTCGGCGACCTGGGAATCCGCCTGGATGAAGCGCAAGCCCTGGTCGAACGCGCCCTGAAAGAGGAGCCTTATAACGGCGGTTATCTGGACAGCCTCGGCTGGATTTATTTCAAGGAGAATCGCACCGCCGACGCCGAGGCCGTGCTGCGCAAAGCGCTCGCGCGCGAGGGCCACGATCCCACGATTCACTCGCACTTGGGCGATGTTTATGCCAAGCGCGGCCGCCAGGACTTGGCCGCCGGGGAGTGGGAAAAGTCACTCGCTGAATGGCGCAAGTCGCTGCCGGGCGACGTCGAATCCGACAAAGTGGCGGAACTCGAAAAGAAGCTTTCGCAATCGAAGCATCGTGTGGCGCAGAAGTCCACGGCCACCAACGACAAGCCCTGATTTAAAAAAGAATGACCGATGTTCGCATCCCAGCCTTCGCGAAAATCAACCTGCGTCTCGACATTTTGGGCAAGCGCACGGATGGCTATCACGAGCTGCGCACGATTTTTCAAACCCTTTCCCTGCACGACGATATCCGGCTGCGGAGGTCAAAGCGCCCGGGGATCTCGCTGACCATTCAAGGAAGCGCCTCACTCGCCTCAGAACCTAAGCAAAAAAATCTGGTGTACCGCGCCGTGGAGGCCGTAAAGCGCGAGTTGAAAATCAGTGGCGGCGTGGAAATCCAGCTCCACAAACGAATTCCTGCAGGGGGCGGGCTGGGTGGGGGCTCAAGCGACGCCGTCGCCGCCATGCTGGGCTACTTGCATCTGACAAAGAAGAAGCTGGGGACTACCCACCTGATGGAAATTGCGGCTTCCCTCGGAGCCGATGTACCTTTCTTCCTTTTTGGCGGGCGCGCGCTGGGCGTGAACCGTGGGGATGAGATTTACCCCCTTCAGGACATTCCCAAAATGCATATTCTCGTGGTTGTTCCAAGTGAGATCCGCGTCCCCACTCCGGACGCCTTCCGCTGGGTCAACGCCAAACCCCTTCGTTTGACAAAATCCGCAATAGACCCTAAACTCTTACAGTTCTGTGCTCTATCCTGGAGCGCGCAGGGCAACGGCCTTTCGAACGATTTTGAGGGGCCAGTGTTCCGGCGGCATTCCCGGCTTGCGCAAATCAAGCGGGTCTTGCTTCAAAAAGGAGCGACAGAAGCCTCGCTGGCGGGTAGCGGTTCGGCGGTGTTTGGAATTTTCCCGAGCCCAGCGATGGCGCGCCGAGCCGCTGTGGGGTTTCCGCACGATCAGACCTTCGTCTGCGAGACGCTCTCGCGCGACAGGTACGCTCGTAGGATGCGCATCGCCAAGTAGCGGCGCTTGTGCGCGAAGTGGAATCGGCCTTCAGCGTCTCCCAGAAAAGTAGTCCGTCAACAGTCAGCGGTTGATCCATTCCGAGGTCGCTTTTTCGCTTGGAATGATTTAGTCTGCGCGTTTCAGCTGAGCGCCAAAACCCGGGGGCAGCTGCAAAGACTCAGCTGTGTAGGAGAACCCGCGCTGTGAATGACGACCGATTTAAGATTTTTTCCGGCACGGCAAACCCCGTTCTCGCGGAGAGCATCTGCCGCCATTTGGATGTTCCGCTGGGCAAGGCGCTGCTGGGCCGATTCAGTGATGGCGAGATTTATTTCCAGATTCTGGAAAACGTCCGCGGCGCCGACGTTTTCGTCGTGCAGCCGTGCCATCACCCGGTGGATAACCACCTGCTCGAGCTTTTGCTGATGATTGACGCGTTCAAGCGCGCTTCGGCTTGGCGGATTACCGCCGTGCTGCCGTATTACTGCTACGCGAGGCAGGACCGCAAAGACAAGCCGCGCGTCCCGATCTCCGCCAAGCTCGTGGCGGATTTGTTGGAAACGGCAGGTGCGAGCCGCGCCCTGACGCTGGATTTGCACGCGCCGCAGATTCAGGGCTATTTCGACGTGCCGGTCGATCATTTGTACGGCTCTCCGGTGCTCGTCGAGTACTTCCGGCACTTGAGGCTGCCGAATTTGACGGTGGTTTCACCGGATGCGGGTGGCGTGGAGCGCGCGCGGTTTTTCGCCAAGAAGCTCGATGTGCCTCTGGCGATCGTGGACAAGCGACGCGTGGACGTGGACGTGAGCGAGGTGATGCACCTGATCGGTGACGTGCGCGGTCGCAGCGCTTTAGTGGTGGACGACATTATCGACACCGCGGGAACGCTGGTGAAAACCGCAGACGCGTTGCTGCGCGAAGGAGCCACGCAGGTGTACGCGGCCTGCACCCACGCGGTGCTCTCAGGTCCGGCAGTTGAACGGCTCCAGAAATCCAAGATTTGCGAGGTCGTTGCCACCGATTCCGTGCCGCTGACCGAAGCGGCAAAGAAAATGGGGAAGATTAAAGTTCTGAGTGTTGCGGATTTGCTGGCGCGCGGCATTCGCTCGATTCACGAGGAAACCTCGATCAGCGAGCTGTTCATCTGATTCGTTCGTAGGGGTGCAGCATGCTGCGCCCCAGAGATCCTGGCTTAGGCTGTGGAGGCGCCAAAAGGTTTAGTTTCAGGGAAGGGAAAAATGCTATGGCCCAAAAGGCAGACCAAATCGTAGTGGAAAGCGCTCCCCGCGACACTCGTGGCAAAAACGAAGCCCGCCGGCTTCGCAAGACCGGCAAAGTCCCGGCCGTTTTGTACGGAGGCAAGAGCGGCCCGATCACGCTCGCGGTGAACGCCAAGCAGGTGAGCGCCATCCTGCGCTCGCCGACCGGGCATAACACGCTCTTTCAGGTGAACTTGGGCGGCAAGCAGGAGCCTGCCATTGTGAAAGACTGGCTGGTCGACCCCACCACGGGAACGCTGTTGCATGTGGACCTCATGCGCGTCGCCATGAACGTCCGCATGAAGGTCAAAGTCCCCGTCCATACGTTTGGTGAGCCCGCCGGCGTGAAAGTTCAGGGCGGCGTGTTCGAGGTGGTGACCCGCGAAGTCGAAGTCGAGTGCTTGCCCAGTGACATTCCGACGGAATTCCGCATGGATGTCAGCGAACTCATGCTCGGTAAACAGCTGCGTGTGGGCGACCTGCCGATGAACCCGGCAAAGATCAAGTTGCTCACCGAGCCAGAGCGCGTAATCGCCCACGTTGTTGCGCTCAAGGTCGAAGAAGAGAAGCCCGCGGAAGTGGCGGCAGCCGAAGGCGCAGCTCCGGCCGAGCCCGAAGTCATCAAGAAGGGCAAGAAGGAATTGGAAGGCGAAGAAGGCGCGGAGGAAGCGGAAGCCAAGGCGGAGAAAGCCGAGAAGCCCGAGAAGCCCGAGAAGAAGGAAAAGAAGTAAGGGTTGCGTGGGGCTGGTTTATGTTCGTTTCACGAGTCACGAGCCACCCGTCACGGGCCACGAGGCGAGCGCTTATTCCTACTCCTCGCCCGGTGCACTGACACGCTATGCGGCTCATTGTCGGACTTGGGAATCCCGATCCGGAGTACCAGTGGACGCCGCATAACTTGGGATTCATGGTCGTGGACGAGCTGGCGAACCGCAACGGAATTCGCGTCGAGCGGCCGGAAAGCAAAGCGCTCGTAGGCCGGGGCAAGGTTGCCGGGGAAGAAGTGCTCCTCGCCAAGCCACAGACGTACATGAATCTGAGCGGCATCTCGGTAAGAGAGCTTCTCGCGAAGTACGAGTTGGCTGAGGACGCGCTGCTGGTGATGTGGGATGAAGTGCAATTGCCGCTGGGTACGATTCGCATTCACCCTGACGGCAGCGCGGGGAGTCACAATGGCGCGAGATCGGTGATCAGCGCCGTCGGCACGCAGAAGTTCGCAAGGCTGCGGCTCGGCTGTGGTCCCGAACATCCGCTCAGTAGCCGCAAAGAGCACGTCCTGCGGCCAATGAAGACGGCGGAACTGGAAGCTGCGTCAGAAATGGTAGCCGAAGCCGGTGACGCCGTGGAAATGATTCTGACGCAGGGCCTTGACGCGGCGATGACGAAATACAACCGCCGCAAGCCCGCGGCGCCTGAAACGCCGGAAACCTAGCGGTCACCTTCAGGAGCGCCGCCAGCCAAGGCGGACGCTGTGGCTTTAGGTGGGCGCTTGGGGCTTTCGTCCGGGGGGATTGCTTCTGCAATTCCGGGACGAAGCAAAAGAATTTGCTCGGAGCCGCGGGTCTTAGGCATGGAGGCCGCGGCAGCAAAGCGGTTGAATGGAAGAGAGGTCAACATGGAAGAGCGTTATTACGATTTGATTTTCATCGTCCGGCCGGCAACGCCGGAAGAGGAGATCAAGAAGATTCTCGGTGTCATCGAGCACACCTGCCAGGAAAAGGGCAGCAAGATCGAAAAGACCGAGCAGTGGGGCACACGCAAGCTGGCCTATCGCGTCCACAAACACCGCGAAGGCATCTACGTGCACCAGGAGATTCGCACTACGCACGGCGAACTGATTGCCGAACTGGAGCGCCGCCTGCGCGTACAAGACGCAGTCATCAAATACCAGACCGTGCGCCTCGACGAAGATCTGAAACGCCAGAAGAAGCTTTCGCTGAAGCGCGAGAAGCGCGCTGCGCGGCGTCCGCGACGCGCCACCGCGCCAGCCCCGGCTCCAGAGCAGGCCGCCGCGACGAATTAGTCCGGCCCCATAGTGAACGCAGGCGATAGCAACGGCTTTTAGAATGAGCATTTGCAAGAACGCAGCGCGCAGGTCTTCGGAATTCCCCGAACCCAAGTTTCGGAACGACTAACACAGAAGGGTGGTAGGTATGGCAGAAGATCAGAAACCAGCACCAGCGCCAAGTGGAGGTGGTGGAGCACCGCGGCGGGAAGGCGGCCCGGGAGGCGGGCGGCGCGAAGGCGGTCCCGGCGGTGGCCCTGGCGGCCCCGGGGGACGTCCCCGCGGCAAGCGCCAGTATTTCCGCAAAAAGAAAGTCTGCAAGTTTTGCGTCGAGAAGATGGACTTCATCGACTACAAGCGCGCCGACATTCTCTCGCAGTTCGTCCAGGAGCGCGGCAAGATTCTGCCTCGCCGCATGACCGGCGTTTGTGCGCGGCACCAGCGCGGATTAGGCGTGGCCATCAAGCGCGCGCGGAATATCGCCTTGCTTCCGTTTTCGGGCAGCGCTGCGGGCGTTCAGGCGCCCCGTCCCGTGACCGGCGGAGGGCATGGCGCGCACGCGCCGGCGACAGCCCATACCCCGCAAGCCGCCGAAGCGCCGAAGGCTTGAGTCCTGGGCTTTTTAGTTTTGGGTTGCAAGCAAAGAAGATGCGTAAGCAGGAAAGCTCAGGCCCGAAAGGGTTGCTGGGTGCGCCCATCATGAGTCTGTTGGACGGCGACACAGGATTCCTTGAGCGACCAGTATTGGCCCTTCCACACGATCATCCCGAACCCGCGGTTTTGCGGGGTGCGGGATCTGCTTTCAGGTTCTTTAGAGTTTTCGAAGACGATTCACACCGGAGCGGATTTAGGAGCGAAGAGAGGCAAGATGCAAATCATTCTTCAGGAAGACATCGATAAGTTGGGACATCGCGGCGACGTCGTGACTGTCAAGCCGGGCTACGCGCGCAATTATCTGCTGCCGCGCAAGCTTGCGGTGGAAGCGACCGCGGGCAATTTGAAAGCGATCGAGCGCATTCGCGCGTCGCTGGCCAAGAAGACCGCAACGGAACTCGAAGCCGCGCACAAGCAAGCGGAGCTGCTAAACGTCGTTGCGTTGAAATTCACGCGCAAAACCGGCGAGAACGATCAGATGTTCGGCTCCGTAACGACCGCGGACATTGCCGAGGGGCTCGCCGCGCAAGGCTTCAAGATCGACAAGCGCCAGGTACAGCTTGCCGAGCCGATCAAAATCATCGGCGAACAGCAAGTGACCATCAAAGTGTTCCGCGACGTCACCGCGCAAATCAAAGTCACCGTAGAAAAAGAAGCGTAGTCCGCTGTCTTCATCGGACAGCTCCGTCGCAATTTCTCGAAAGGATATTTTTGAACAGGGCGGAGTAACACGACGCCTGCGCGTTGCGCCCTTTTTCTTTGGTGAAATCGCGCGCGAAAAAACTTTTTCAACATTTCCAGAATTGTTCACAAGCTTCATGTCCGAACCTGGTTGACACGTCGTTGGCTTCCGCGCACAATGCGGCAACGCTTCAAACAGTCAAAGAGGATTTGGACGAGCCCAGCCTGCCTGTCCGGCAAGCCCAACCCTCGCCACCCTGAAGATTGTCAGAGTGCCCTGTGAAGACGACCTTGCACTCAACAAGACGGGTGTGTTTTAATAGGGCGAAGAAAAGGCGAATCAAAGCGGGGCGGAAAGCCGCCGCGGGAAATACGCGATCGACAAAGTCATGGCAGCCGATACCACGCTTGAAAAGCCGTTGCCCAATAACCTTGACGCGGAACGCTCCGTCCTCGGCGCGATTCTGCTCGACAACCACGCGCTGAACGCCGCGATCGAGACGTTGCGCCCGGAAGATTTTTTCCTTGACCAGCACCGCCGCGTTTTCACGCACATGATTCAGCTTGGCGAAAGCCAGCAGGCGATTGATCTGGTGACACTGACTGACGAATTGCACCGCAAGGGTGAACTGGAGGCTTCGGGCGGCGCGCCGTACCTTGCTTCGCTGGCGGACGGTATGCCGCGCGTTTCGAATGTCGAACATTACGCGCGCATCGTCAAAGAAAAAGCCATCCTGCGCAACCTGATTCGGACGACGCACGACATCCAGCAGCGCGCGTTCGAAGGCGAAGACGGCGCCGACGCCATTCTCGACGGCGCGGAGTCCTCGATTTTTGCGATTGCGGAAGACCGCATACGCGCGGGATTGATTCCGGTCAAAGACATCGTTCGCGACAATTTTGAGCGACTGGAAAAAATCTTCAAGGAAGGCAAAAGCGTCACCGGAGTTCCCACCGGCTACACGGAATTGGACAAGCTCACGTCCGGGTTGCAGCCCTCGGAATTGCTCATTCTGGCGGCGCGGCCTTCGCAAGGAAAAACCGCGCTGGCGCTGAACCTGATGGAAAATATCGGCATTCGCGGGGGCCATCCGGTGGCGATGTTCAGCCTGGAAATGTCCAAGGAATCGCTGCTGCAGCGCCTGGTCGCGTCGGTGGCGCAGATTGACGCGCACAAATTCCGCACCGGACACCTGAATCGCGAAGACTGGCGGCGCATGACCGAGGCTCTCGGAACGATTTCTTCGGCGCCGCTGTGGATTGACGACTCCGGCTCAATCAGCGTGCTCGAAATTGGCGCGAAAGCCCGAAGGCTGAAGCGCGACAAAGGCATGTCGCTGCTGATTGTGGACTATCTCCAGCTGATTACCGCGCGAGGGCGCTTTGGCAATCGGCAGGAAGAAGTGGCGAGTATTTCGCGCGGCTTGAAAGGTCTAGCCAAGGAGTTGCAGATTCCCGTGCTGGTGTTGAGCCAGCTCACGCGCGCGCCGGAGCGCGACGAGCGCGGGCCGCAGCTTTCCGATTTGCGCGAATCGGGCGCCATCGAGCAGGATGCCGACGTGGTGATGTTCATCTACCGGCCGCACTTCTTCAAAGCGGGGGCCACGCCCGAGGAGAGGGAAGAAACCGAACTGCGCATCGCCAAGCAACGCAACGGCCCGACGGACATGGTGAAATTTGTTTTCCGCAGCCGGTTCACGCGCTTCGAGGAAGCTGCGCCGGACGCCTTCTCGTCGTTTGCCCCGGACGAGATGTAAGTTTTGCGGGCGTGCGTTAAGCAAGCCACAGCGTGGGCGCCCTGCCACGCGCGCAAAACTGGCCCCAAACTGCAGCCGTTACCCGGCCCAACTGCCTACGGCTGTAAGTCCATCTAGAATCAGGGCTTAGATGTGCTTCGCGCTCGGCTAGCCTTCGGCCCTCGAAGTGCCTTCTAAATGGGACGAACGGGTGGATCGAGAAAAGGAAAGCCGAACGCAGAGACACAGGGAAGACGCGGAGAAAGGCTGTCCGCACAGGTGTTGTCTCTTTCACGCGGCGAGCCAAAGTGGCCGTCTGGCCGCGGAGCGCGGTTGGCGTAAAATGGATGTCTTCGGTGGCGGAGTAGACCCTGCCTGCGCTGCCAGAACCCCAGCGACGATGTACCGTCGCCGCTACATTGAAGGAACATGCCAAGCAAACAGAAAAGTTCCCGCAACGAAGTTCGTAAGCAGGCTCATAGCGAAGCGAGACGGCCAGTCTGGGCGGAGGTTTCGCTCGGCGCGCTGGCGCACAACCTCGCGGCCATCCGAGAATACGTGAATCCGCCGGAAGAGAATCGCAAGACGCCCCGCAAGATCCTGTCCATCGTCAAGGGCAATGCTTACGGCCACGGCGGGCCGCAAGTGGCCAAGGCGCTTGAAAAGGCGGGTTCGGACTGGTTTGGCGTCACCTGCACCGACGAAGGCATCGCCGTGCGCGAGAACGGCGTGCGCAAGCCGATTCTTGTGCTGACGGGATTCGTTCCGGGCGAAGAAACGCGCTTGCTGAAATACGACCTCACGCCGGCGGTCCATCGCTGCGATCAGTTGCCGCTGCTGGAACGCGCCGCGGCCCGCGCTAGTAGCCGAAAGCGCGCCACCTTCCACCTGAAGATTGACACGGGGATGAATCGGCTGGGCATTGCGCCGACCGACATCGAGTGCTTTGCTCGGCAGCTTGCGAAGTGCAAGCACCTGCAGCTAAGCGGCGTCTTTTCCCACTTTGCGTCTTCGGGAGTGTTTACGGACGACGCCGTCGGCAGGCAAACGCAGGAGCAGGAAGAGTGCTTGTATGCGGCGCTTGACCGCTTGCGCGCGCTCGGAATCGATCCTGGCTTGGTACATCTCGCCAATAGCGCGGCCATCGTGTCGCGTCCTGAAACCTGGGCGGATATGGTACGCCCCGGCGCAATTCTCTACGGGTATCATCCGGGCTACGATCCCGCGGAAAGGCGCGAGGAAGCGGAGAGACTGCTGCCGCTCAAGCCGGTGATGAGCCTGCGCACGAAGATCATTCATTTACGGCGGGTGCCGGCGGGTGCCGGAGTCGGCTACGACGCTACGTTTGTCCCGAAGCGGCCTTCGCTGATTGGCGTGCTGGCTGCGGGGTATGGCGACGGCATCCACCGCTCGCTTGGCAATCGCGGCAGCGTGCTGGTGCGCGGCAAGCTCGCGCCCCTCGTGGGCATCATTTCGATGGACGTTACTATGATTGATGTGACCGATGTCGAACGCGTGGAAGTCGGCGACGTGGCTACGATTTATGGCACGGACGAGCGCAGCAACGTGATTCTCGCGAACCGCGTGGCGCGCAGCATCGGCACCGTTACTTCGGACCTGCTTTGCGCCGTCACCCAGCGCGTCGAACGCGTGTACGTCCGCTGACGGTCACCTTGGTCGCGGCCTAGCCGGCTTTTGGCAAAGGCTGTTTTTCTTAGACTCTCCCTGGTAACCACTTTTTCGGAACTCCGCTAGATCAGGGTTCGCATGTTGGTTGCTTCGCGGACACAGCTGGACTCCGGACCAGTTTTGCTCCATGAAGCAACCTGCAAAGCTAACCGCCAAGGCATTCCCATGGTGTAATTAAGACACCCGTCCCCGGGAGCTGGTTCCAAGAATTCCTAGAGGTTGCGTGAATCTGACAACCGTACGCCTATAGCGGTGCCTCGGTAGTGCTATGGGAAACCGACCTGCCAACGGGGCTTCCAAAATTCGCCCGGTACCCCCGCTTGAGGTAAACTCAAACTCTTGCGCATCCGCCTTTGGGGGCCGTGGATGGATGCTGTTCTGACGTGGGCCTGAATTCCGAAATCGAAAGCAGATCCCTCCACCGCAGGCCGCGCGAGAGCGCCCACGGGTCGGGTTGACAGGTGGAGAAACTTGGGGCTTCGATGAGTCGAATCGCTGCCATCGTGCCGGCTGCTGGCCTGGGAACGCGCATGGGCGCGGAGACGCCCAAGCAGTTCCTGGAGCTGAACGCCACGCCTATCGTGATTCTCAGCTTGCGGCGCATCGCTTCGTGCCCGCTGGTGACCGATCTCATTGTGGCCACACGCGCCGATGAAGTGCAGCGCCTCCAGGAGCGCATCGCGAAGGAGAAATTCAAGCAGCCCGTGCGCGTGGTCAAAGGCGGCGATTCGCGGCAGGAGTCTGTCGCCGCCGCGTTGCGCGAAGTGCCGAACGACACAGAAATCGTGTTGGTGCACGATGCCGTGAGGCCGTTCGTGACGGTGGAGCAGATTACGCGCGTCATCGAGGAAGCGCGCCGCTGCCAGGCCGCGATTCTGGGCATCCCCGCGATGGACACGGTGAAAGAAGTGAAGCGCGCCAGCCTGCCGGAAGACGTGGCGCTGATTACTGGCACGATTCCGCGCGAGCGCCTGGTGCTGGCGCAGACGCCGCAGGTTTTTGCTACGAAACTGCTGAAAGAAGCGTTTGCGCGCGCGCAAGCTGATGGTGTGAATGCTTCGGATGAAGCCGGGCTCGTCGAGCGCCTCGGCCACGACGTACACGTCGTGCTCGGCTCCGAGCGCAACATGAAAATCACCAAGCCCGCCGACATGGAACTCGCCCGCTTCTACCTCGACCACGAAAGCAAAAAGGTCTGAGCATGAATTCCGGCTCCACGGCAAAGACCATCCTCTTCTGGTTCTCAATCGTGCTGCTTGGAGTCATGCTGTGGAAACTCGTCTCATCAAATAGCCAAAGTTCGCGTGAAAGCGAAATCACCTACAGCGAATTCATGGCCAAGGTGGACGCGGGCGACATTAAAGAGGCGACGCTATACCTCCAACAGAACAGCTACGATTTGTGGGGGCGGGATGTTGGTTCCAACCGCGGTTTCCACACGACTCTTTTCAAAGAGGCCGCTCCCGGCGTAATGGAGCAGCTTCGCCAAAAGGGCGTCCAGGTCAAAGTTAAGCAGGTGCGCAGTCCCGATTGGCTTGTGCTCTTGCTGAACGGTGTGCCGCTCCTTCTTCTGGCAGGGTTCTGCCTTTTTCTCTTACGCCGAATGCAGGGAAACAAGGGGCGAGCCACACTCCTCACTTCCCCAAGCCCCCGAACGGGGATTGGCTACGATTTGCACCGATTGGAAGCAGGTAGACCGCTCATCGTTGGCGGGATTGCATTGCCGTTTGATAAGGGGCCGTTCGGGCATTCGGATGGTGACGTGCTCGCGCATGCGCTTTGCGACGCTTTGCTGGGCGCGGCGGGGCTTGGTGATATTGGAACGCATTTTCCGGACACCGATCCGAAATGGAAAGGCGCGAACAGCATGATCTTTCTGGAACATGTCAAAAAGCTGCTGGCGGACAAAAACTTCGCAATTGAGCATGTCGATGGCGTCGTCATCACGGAAAAGCCAAAGCTTGGGCCACATTTCCCGAAGATGCGGGAAGCACTAGCAAAGGCTCTGGGAGTTTCCGCAGACAAAATCCATCTCAAGGCCAAGACCAACGAAGGCGTGGACGCCATTGGCCGTGGCGAAGCCCTAGCCGCGCAGGTTGTCGCGACACTCTCGAGCCGCTAGGAATGTGATTTTTCTAAGGCTTGGGCTTGTGCTGCTTTTCTGCTTCGTCAATGAGCTTTCGAAATTCTGCAACAGCGGGAACATCGGGCGATTTTAGCGCGTCCTTCTTCTCGTATTGCCAGACAGGCGCCCGATCGAGTGGACCGTCAATGTGTCCCTCATAGACAACAAAAACGTCATGGGGGGGAGCAGCCTCCATCTGCGGGTGAGGTTTAGCGTCTTGAGGGTCGGTTTGCGTGCTACCGGGCGGATGGCCATGCTGGACTCCGACGCGCATGCCATCGTCTCGGGGCTGAAGGATCACAGGACGGTCATTGGTGGGGAGGCCGCCTATCGTCGGCTGTACGATTCTTCCGGAACCCTTGCGCACGGTGATGACCAGGTCGGCGGTCTGCGAGTCCAGGACCACCGAAAAGCGCCCCCATTTTGCCAAGGCTTTCTCCACATCTTCCTGGGCGGTCTTGTTCGCGAGAGGGGCGCTCATGGAAGTGCCTGCGGTGGGATCGATAAGCACGACGACGCTGCGGGCATTCAGAACATAGGTCGGCAGCAAAACCTTCTTCTTGCCGCCAGCGAGAGCCAGCGAAGCGAACAGAAGAATCAGCAGGGACAGAACGCGCATGCGAACCTTCATCACAGCCTCCATGCGCTAAACACACTGGCAGGAGTATAGCGTGCGACAATGGAACCCGGCAATGAACGCCGCGCCAATGCCTTCCGAGGAACAAGCAAATGCGCCAGCGGTCACGCTGAATCCGTGGACGTCTGCGGATGTGGCAGGGATTTTGCGCGAACGCAGGTGGTTGGCGTCCGCTATCGGTATGGTGCCGGAAGTTGATGCTTGGTGCGGACGCGCGGCTGCCCTTCTTGTCGCTCATGCTGCCGACCGAGTGGCGCTCACGGAGTTGCTGGCGCTGGTCTTTCATTACGACGCGCAGGAAATTCTCGCGCGCATGGAGACACACGAAGTGCTGGCTCGTTACGCCGCGCGTGACGTACTGCGGCACCTGGCGCTACTGCTCCTCGATGGGGCGCCGCTGAACTCCGAGCGATTCAAAGAAGTATTTGCTGCGTTAAAAGAGCAATTGAAATTGCCGGGACGAGAGATGCTTTATCCCATGCGGTTGGCGCTTGCGGGACGCACCGGCGATGGCTCGCTCGACCGGGTTATTCTGTTGGTCGACGAGGCGGCGACTTTATCGTTTGCTGTTCCAGTGAAATCCTCGCGCGCGCGGATTCTCGAGTTCTGCACGGCGTTGGATTGATGCCGTCCAGGGAGCGCAGCATGCTGCGGCACTGCAAAGAGGGCGGACTCCCTTGTAAACTGTGCTTTCCATGAACAAGCTGACGGGGATTCACGCGGTGAAAGAGGCGCTGGAGGCGCAGCGGCCTATTGACCGCATCGCCATCGCGAAGGGGCGGCAGGATACACGTATCGAAGAAATCGTGCAGCTGGCGCGCAAGCAGAGCGTTCCGGTCCGGTTTGAGGAACGCGGGCAGCTCGACCGGTTGGCCAATTCGAAAGATCATCAGGGGGTCGTCGCGGTGGCTGCTGCTCGCGCCGCGGCAACTCTTGAAGATGTTCTCGCGAGCGCGAATGCGTGCGGCGCTCCGAAAGGACTCATCGTGCTGCTCGATGGTGTGGAGGATCCGCACAACCTGGGCGCGATCGTTCGAACCGCGCTGGCGGCGGGCGCGCATGGCGTGGTGATTCCCGAGCGCCGCGCCGCCGGCCTAACGGACACCGTGGCGCGTGCTTCTGCTGGAGCCTTGGCGCATTTGGCGGTTGCGAAAGTGACGAATCTTGCTCGCGCGATGGAGCAACTGAAAGAAGCCGGCTACTGGCTCGTGGGATTGGATGAACACGCGGACAAGGCATACACGGAAGTGGACTACACTTCGCCGGTGGGCATCGTTCTCGGCAGCGAGGGGGAGGGCCTGCACGAATTGACACGGAAGCGCTGCGATTTCGTTGTGTCCCTGCCTACTAGCGGCCCAGTTAAATCACTCAACGTCTCCGTCGCCGCAGGCGTCGTGCTCTTCGAAGCACTGCGTCAGCGCAAAGCGCGCTCGCACGGCAAATAATTGCACTCTTGCTCATCTCTCGTTTGTTCTCGAACGTTGAGAGCTTAGGTTGAGCAACGATCGCGCCTGGATCCATCGAGCAGAAACCGCTCCATGGCGCAGGGTACCTGGCTGCGCTCGGAATAACAACGTTGCGTTCGGCCCGAACCGGGGCGGAAAATCGGGATCTCATTTGTCGTACTGAATCAGCGAGAACACATCCACGCCGTGGAGCTTGCTGCGGCCGCCGAGAAATGTGAGCTCGACTGCAAACGCGGCGTCTTCCACTTTGCCGCCTAATTTCTCCACGAGTTTCGCGGTGGCCGCGGCGGTTCCGCCGGTGGCCAGCAGGTCGTCGCAAATGATGACGCGCTGGCCGGGCTTCACGGCGTCTTCGTGAATCTCCAGTGTGTCCGTGCCGTATTCCAGCGCGTACGAAATGTTCGCGGTTTTGGCGGGAAGCTTCTTTGGCTTGCGGACGGGCACGAAGCCTGCGCCCAGCCGGTACGCCAGGGCGGGCGCGAAAATGAATCCGCGCGCTTCGATGCCGGCTACCAGGTCGATCGTGTGGCCGTTGTAGTGTTCGCAGAGCCGATCGATCAGCGTGTGAAAGCCTTGCTTGTCTTTCAGCAGGGTGGTCAGGTCGTAAAAAAGAATCCCTGGCTTGGGGTAGTCCGGCACTTCGCGGATCAGCTTCTTCAAATCATTCATTCACACGTTCTCCTTGTCGTTTGAGTTCGAGCGAATGTCTTGTTACTGTCATCAGGCCGTTGGATTGATCACAAAGCTGCTGTCGTATTCCGTTTCCACTGGCGCTGGCTCTTCCAACACTGCCGTCACGTCGGAGCCGAGCGGCCCGCACTCCAGTAGCCTCCGCAATTCGTCGTGCTGCTCGGCCGTGCCCATGGCAAACACTTCCACGCGTCCGTCCCGAAGGTTCCTCACGAAGCCGCTCACGTGCAACCTTTCCGCGGCGCGTTGCGCGAAGAAGCGATAGCCCACCCCCTGGACCATGCCGGACACAAAATAGCGTTTCGCTGACCTGGTTTCGCTCACAAACCGAAAAATTGTAGCAGAGCCGAACCGTTTCTTCCTCTTGCGTCAGAGAAAATTGCTCCAAAAGTGGACTTCACTTCTTCTTGCGTTACACTGTGAAGCGATGAGCTTGCATACCGTCGGTTTGCGTCAGGCCGCCCTGGGGACGTTGCGCGCATCGTACTATTTATGACCCACGCCAGAACAACTCTCCGCGACCGTGGCAATTCGTACTTGCTTGGTGGCCTCCTTTTTCTTTCTGGGCTGACTCTAGGTGCATCCTCGCTCCTGGCTCAAGCTGCACCGCAGGGACCCATGGCGCCACCTCCGGACCATCATGTTGTCCGCATCGGCAACCAGCCTGAGCCTCCCGCGCCTCCTTCACTTCCTGAGTCCGAAATCATCCGGCGCTTTTCGCAGAAGGAAGACGAGTATCTGGCCACGCGGATGCATTTCACTTATAAGAAAACGATTCGCATCGAAGAGTTCAGTCCGGACGGAAAGCTTTCCGGCGAATATGTGCTGGTGATGGAGCCGGCGCGCGACGCGGAGGGGAAACTCTATGAAAAAGTCGTGCAGCGGCCGCAATCCACCATGCAGCACTTTTTTCTACGCTCGGAGGATCTGGAAGGCCTCGAGCGCATTCCCGCGTATCCGCTGACCACCAAGCAGCTTGCGAATTACAACTTGAAGTATCTGGGCAAAGAGCAGGTGGACGAAGTCGAGTGCTACATTTTTCAGGTGAAACCGAAAACGGTCGAGCGCCAGAAGGCGTATTTCGATGGTGTGGTTTGGGTGGACGCGAAGTACCTCGAAGTGGTGAAGACTTACGGCCAGTGGATGACGGACCTCGGTCCCATGCACGTCATCAAGGATTTGCCGTTCAGTCTATTTGAGACGTACCGCGAAAACGTCGGAGGGAAATACTGGTTACCGAACTATTCGCGCTCGGACGATACGGCTGAGTTGAAAGGGCAGCAGATTCCTGTGCGAATTGTTATCAAGTGGACTGATTTCAAGCCGCTTCCGCTCGCTCCTCAGGACGCCACGGCGCATCCGCCGGCTCCCGCAAAGCCATAATCGACGCATCTTGCAAATCCCCGATTCATTTTGATCCGTTGCGCAAACGGTTCAAAACGTCCGGCAACTCTTCGAGAGAGCCGAGAAGAAATTCCGGTTGCGCCGCGCGCAGCCGCTTTTCCGTTGGGTACGGACCCAACACGCCGATTGCCAGCACGCCCGCGCTTCGTGCCATCTCCACGTCCTGCGGCGCATCTCCCACATACACGCAGCAACGCGCCGGCAACTCCATTTTCTTCAAGGCGAGCCGAAGGGGCGCCGGATGCGGCTTTTTCTTTAGCGTATCTCCACTGCAGACGCGCGCTGAAAATAGCCGGGTCAAGCGAAACTCGCGCAATTGTCGAGCAACGCGGTCGTTATCCCCGCTGGTTACTAGACCAAGACGATGCTCTCGGCTTACTGCGTCAAGCACCCGCCGCACTCCCGGTATGAGCTGCGGCCGGTGTTTTGCATAATGCGCCCGCCATGCGCGGTCTGCCTCGCTCCAAAGTTTGCGGGACAATTTGGCTGCGCGATACACCTGATACCAGTTCGGCGAGTAGTGCCTTTCCAATTCCTCGATTCCCCAGGGGATACCCATTTCTCCGAACATCGCCAGGTACGCTGAAGTATCGGCATGATAGGAATCGATTAGCGTGCCATCCCAATCAAAAAGCACGCCTTGCAAGCATGGTTTCCGCTTTGCGGCCATTGCGCATCAGAGTAACAGAAAAATTTCGGCTAGGTCGTTGCTTTGGAATTGCTCGGAGGGATTTGGGACGGAGACTTCGCGTTCTCGTTAGTCTGGGTTGCCTTGCAATCCCGCCAGGCTTCATAGCGCGAAAAATGCGCGATGGGGCAGAGATCCTTGCTTGGCTCGAAATGACAATTTGATCTGGGAAGGAAGAACAGTTTGAGTTAAGGCTTCAGAAAACGAGAAGGCATATCGTCATCATGATCGAACTGCACATCATCGAAACTCGCAGCCAAGCCGTACCATCCAGGCATAGCAGCGGCTTCGGTGCGGCAAACGTGGGCCAGCGTGGTCATGATCACACTTCCGAGCCCCATGGGCTTGCTTACCAGCACAACTTCCAACATGATCCGTGTTCCAACCGCCAGGTGTTTGGGGCACAGAAAATGGACGCCGGTTGAGCTGATGTTGCGCATGACCAGTGTGATGGGATGCTCTTCTGGCACCCCACCGACCGCGCTCAAGCGCAGCGGCAGCTTCAGCTTCGCGCGGGGATATTGACGCTGCTCAGGATGCACACCCACGGCATGGGTGGGCACGCGAACGAACTGCCGGGGAAGGGAAGGCCGCAATAGTGGAACCACGCGCAGCGAGGGGGTTCGCCGGGGCAAGGGCAATTCCGTCACAAAATGCGGCTTTGCCGCCGCATTTCGCGGCTCGCCCTCGCTCTTGCCTGGCCAGGGTTCGACAGGGAATGCGCGTTTCGTCGCGCTCATTTCGCCCCTCAGAGACGAAACTTCAACGTGTGTTGGCTTTGGCCCAACAAGCTACTGCTATGATGACTTTCTGGAAATTACCCCACCGCCCGTCCGGAGCGGGACGCTAAGATGGCACTCCAAAAAGTCGAAGTCAACCTATGGAAAACAACGAAAGTGTCTTATCCTGTAACACATAGTAATGGTACGTAAACTCCCCCACTACATTCTGTGGATTTGCCCAGGAAAGGCCCAACCAATATGGTCCTCGACAGTTCCGTGTGCAACCGCTATTTCTAATAGCTTGCATACGCCTCCGGATTGTGGATGGTTTGTTGATCTTTTTGGCGACTTTTTTCGGATGGATTTGTCGTCGGCCCCCAGCTATTCGTAAAAGTTGGCGCAATCTATGTCCACTACAACTACCTCGTCCTTCGCGCCGTCCTCGGAAGCTACGCCGAGCCACGCCCCCGCGCCGCATACCTCAACAGGCCCCCGGACTCTGCTCTTGGCTTCTTTTGCCGCCGTGTACGTGATCTGGGGCTCGACTTATTTGGCCATCCGTGTCGGCGTCGAAACCGTTCCCCCGCTGATGCTGGCGGGCCTTCGCCATTTCACCGTCGGAGTGCTCCTTTACCCAGTGTTGCGATGGAAAACCGGCGTTCGGCCAAGCGCCACCCATTGGAAAACGGCCGCCGTGACCGGCTGCCTGCTTCTGTTTGTTGGAAATGGCGGCGTCAGCTGGGCCGAACAAGTTGTGCCCTCGGGAATTACGGCCTTGCTGGTCACCACGGTTTCCTTCTGGCTGGTGATTGTGGATTGGCTGCGGCCGAGTGGCCACAGGCCCGCACGCAAGGTTCTGGTCGGCCTCGTCCTGGGTTTTGCCGGGGTCGCGCTCCTTGTCGGGCCAGTTCATCTGGGCGGCGCCGAGCGGGTAGACGCACGCGGCGTGGCTGTTCTGGTGGCTGCAAGTTTTTCCTGGGCCTGTGGCTCCATTTACTCAAAGCACGGCGGCATGCCTGGTTCCGCGCTATTGGGCGTGGCCATGCAGAGTCTTGTCGGCGGGACGGTTCTTCTTTTCGCCGGTCTGGTTAGCGGAGAGTTTCATCGGTTCCGCTTCGCCACGATTTCGTGGCATTCCTGGGTTGCGCTGGCCTACCTCGTGGTCTTCGGCTCTGGAATCGGCCTCAGCGCGTACTTGTATATTCTGCAGAAGAGCACGGCTGCGCGCGTGGCCACGTACGCGTTGGTGAATCCAGTGGTGGCGCTGCTTCTCGGCTGGCTTGTCGCCGACGAAGTTATCTCGTCGCGCACCCTCATCGCTGCCGTAATCATCCTTACGGCGGTGGTCCTGGTCATCACTGCGCCGCATCGTCCTCGCGAGCCAGTTCAGGAGCCAGTTCCTTCTCCTGGCGAAGTTTGATCAATTTCCAGGACCCTGAGCTTTTCACAATGAATCTTGGCTCGGTTTCGGCCCTCCCCAGACCGTTGAGAACAGCGACCCTCCGTGCGCCAGTTCTTCCAGCCAAGGCATCCAACCCACTTTGCCGCGCTTTTCCGGATAGAATGGTTTTTCCTCTTGTTCTATTTTGTCTCCATGTGCAGGCCAACGAACATGACACAGACACAGAGCTATCTTTCCCAAGCCATTACGCCCCATGCTGCGGCGCGATATTGGCGGGCGACACGGGCGCGCGATGCTCGCGCTGACGGCACTTTCGTCCTAGCCGTGCGCTCGACGCGCATCTATTGCCGACCGTCGTGCCCGGCGCGACGTCCGCTGCGGCGCAACGTCACCTTCTTCCGTACGGGTGAAGAAGCGGAGCGGCACGGGTACCGGCCTTGCCGGCGCTGCCGCCCCAACGAGATTTCCGGCCCGGTTGCGTTGGTTCGGCGCGCCGCCGACCTCCTCTTCCGGCAGTCTTCGGAAGAGAGCCTGACTCTGCGCCAATTGGCGCGCACCCTCGATGCCACGCAATCCACGTTGCGCCGCGCATTTCTGCAAGTGACAGGGCTCAAGCCCCGCGAACTTGCCGAAGCGCTTCGCTTGAGGCGCTTCAAAGCACTGATGCGCGCGGGAAAGAGCATTACCGAGGCGCTTTACGAAACCGGATACGGCTCGTCGAGCCGCGTCTACGAGCGGAGTAACTCGCAACTGGGCATGACGCCCGCGACGTATCGAAAGGGAGGATTGGGCATGAAGCTCGGCTACGCCATCGCCAAGTCGCCGCTCGGAAAGGTTCTCGTTGCCGCCACAGAGCGCGGCGTCTCGGCGGTTTATCTTGGCGACGAAGAAAGCGAGCTCGTCGCGGAACTGCGCGCCGAATATCCGCGCGCCGAAATTGCTGCCGCTTCCGACAGGTTCGAGCGCTGGGTGAAGGAGGTCCTGGTGCGCATCGAGGGCAGGCCGCCGCATAGCGAGCTTCCGCTTGATCTCCAAGCCACGGCTTTCCAGCGCCGGGTGTGGAAGGAGCTCCAGCGCATCCCGCGCGGGCGCACGCGGACCTATTCGCAGGTGGCGCGTTCGCTTGGTCAACCGAAAGCGGTTCGCGCGGTGGCTCGCGCCTGCGCCACGAACCCGGTCTCTATCGTCGTGCCCTGCCATCGAGTGGTTCGTCAAGATGGCGCGCTGGCCGGCTACCGCTGGGGCCTCTCGCGCAAAGAGAAGTTGCTGGCCTCGGAACGAGCGGCCCGCTAGCGGTGCGCGAAACTTATCGTGTCACTTGATTCACGGTAGCCGCTTGACGGTGAACGTGAAAGTTGCCTTCGCAAAGTGACCGAAATAAAATCCGATTGACGAAAATCGCGCGGAAGAAACCGTTTCCTTGATCGGATCACCGGGATGTTTCGTAAGGTGATCGCAAGGAGTAGAATCGACTGCAACCAGCTATGGAGGAGGGCTATGCGTGCCGACCGAGTGGAAGTTTCCTGGGACCAAGCGAAATCGAACTGGCTGGTGCGGATTGTGACGGGGGAAGAGGTAATTCGCCGTTATTGCAAAGCACCAAAGGATGCGGATGAGCAGACTCTGCGCTCCGTGGCCAAGAAAACGATTCAGGAGGAAGGCTACGAGCCGGAGGTTGCACAGCTCAGCATTCGTCGCTAGGTGTGTGCCGAGCGTAGCTCCAGACAGGCCGGGCTGAAAGCCCGCGCTACGCAAGAGGACTGCGGGATAAGAATTAGCCGCGAGGTTTGATGCGGGTGACGCTCTTGGGCCAATCCTGCTTGAACTCTTTGTCGCCGACCTTGAGGTTCTTCATCTCGTTCGTGTAGTGAAACAGGAAGTAATCGCCGGAGCCGGATTCGAAGAACTTCTGCTGCACCGGCAGCCAGGAAGCTTCATCCACCCACATTTGAATCTTGCTAATCTGATTGCGAACCTCATCGGATTTGGGGGTCAGCTCGAGGACCACGGTCTTTTTGCTATCGAAGTCTTCCTCATCGATGATGGAAACCAGGTAGCCCTTTTCGATGTTTTCGCCTTTCGTGCCGAAGCCCAGAAGCACATATTGATCAACCAACTGGCGGTTTTTGCCGAGGTTGTATTCTTCGACGCGATTGATTTTTGGGTTGAAGACGAAGAGATTGTCGCCTTCGCGCAGAATCGTGCGCGGATCAGGCTTGGTGATTTCGATGCGCATCTTCTCGTCGCGGCGGACGAAGATGTGCCCAGTTTCCGTGGACGTGTCTTTCACCACGGCGGTGTACTTGACGTGTTCGAGGTCGGCGGTCAGGGTGTGGAAGTCCCCCGCGGACTTGTCCATCATGCCGAGCACGCCTTTAATGGTCCACTTGCCATTTGCCTGGGCGTGAAGGGTCGGGTATGCGCCGCCAAGGCAGCCGAGCACTGCTAGCGCGCAAGAAAGCAGCCGATTGCACCAACGCATCCTCGAAGGACTCAATACCGTGTGCCTCATAAAGGGTCCCGCAATCCTAACATATATAAAGAGATGCGCGAACTTGCAGCGCCGTTTCGCCGCCAAACGATCATGCTTGTACTGCTTGCCTTTAACATCTCGTCAGGTAAACGCAGTTCCTCACCGCCGTTCGCCATCGGCGCGAGCGGGTATGGGATTACGAGCGCTTCGCGAAGCTTTTTTTTCAATGCGCCATATAGAACCCGGTCTGAACGAGAAAGGCGCGCATCGAATCCGGGACAATACTCATCGGCTTTGCAGTTGCAAGCTTAATGCCGGATCTCGACCTGATACGCGATCACCATGCCCTGTTCGTCGCGCAGAGGGTCGATCCGGGAAATCGAAAAGTTGCCATTGCGCAACTCCGGCAGCGCCTGCTGCAGCGCGGTATGGAGATCGCTCTGCAATGCAAACTTCGGTGGCGTCAGGACGCGGGCGTCCACGCGATAGGTCTGTCGGTTTCCGTCATTCGAGAGGAGCTGTACCTGGCCGGCCGCGGCAGGTCCTGCGGCTTCGGGCTGGTCGCGGAACCAGTTTCGCGGCGTGAGGAGCACGAATACAAGGATAAGAATGACCGCGACGTCGTACTGCCAGGTGCCGCGCTCGTACGACCAAAAAAACGTCTTCGAGAGAATCTGCCCCAGGCTCGCCATGTCAGTCTGCGGGGACACCGTCAACGATGACGCCGTCGCGCATGTGCACAACTCGATCAAAATAAGTAGTCGCTTCGGGATTGTGCGTGATCATCACGATCGTTTGGCCGAGTTCTTTGTTCAGCTGGCGAAGCATTTGGAGCACGATTTCCGAGTTTTTGGAATCGAGATTTCCAGTAGGCTCGTCGGCTAGAAGGATTTTCGGCTCATTGATGATCGCGCGCGCGATGGCTACGCGCTGCTGCTCGCCTCCGGAGAGTTCGGATGGTTTGTGCTGAAGGCGGCCCGCCAGGCCGAGCATCCGCGTGACCACGTCAAAGCGGTGCGGGTCGAAGCCATCTCCGTGAATAAACTGCGCGATGGCGATGTTGCCTTTGGCGGTAAGCGTGGGAAGCAGATTGAAGCGTTGAAAGACGAAACCGATTTTGCTGCGCCGGAGCTTGGTGCGCGCGGAATCGGTCAGCGCCGTGAGGTCATTGCCGTCGACGAGGACCTTGCCGCGCGTCGCCTGCGCGAGCCCACCAATTACGTAGAGCAGCGAAGATTTGCCGCATCCCGACGGCCCCATGACCGCGACGGATTCCCCGGGCAGAACTTCGAAATTGACGCCGCGCAGCGCCGGCACCTCCACTTTGCCCGCGCGGTAAAGCTTCCATAGGTTTTCGGTCCTGAGTATCGGCTCCACGCTCTTTTTTCCCTGGAAAATCCGGCTTTCCGCAGGTTCCGTTATTGTAACTGCGATTGCCATTCGTGACTAGCCGTGCCGCGCCACGCGCGGTCCTTTCTCGTTTGTTTCTGCACCTTCGTTGTTAAGCCTGGTTCCGTTTGCTTAGTCGTAGGACAGAGCCTCGACTGCGTCTTTCCGGCTGGCCAACCACGCGGGATAAGTTGCGCCCAGCATCGCTCCGGCGAGAGCAATCATGCCCGCGTTGAAAATCCAGTCCGGCGTGATCAAGATTGAGAGCGTGGGGAATTTCCAAAGGAATCCCGCGCGCACAAGATAACTCAGCGCGACTCCTGCCGCCACACCGAGCAGGCAAAGGACAGCGGACTCGGAGAGCAGGGAGCGGATGACGAACCAGTGATTGGCGCCGAGCGATTTCAGCACACCGATGTCGCGGGTGCGCTCGATCACGGAGGTGTACATCGTAAGGAAGATCACCAGCAGGCCGATGCAAACCGCGAGGGCAATCATGGCGCTGATGAACGAGTTCAGCCCAGGTATATTCGTGGAAGTCATCAAGGAAAGAAAATCCCTTAACGGACGCACGGTGTAGCCAGGCAAGAGGCTGCGCATTTCGTCCATCACGGCGTCGGTGTGTTCGGGACGCGTGCACTTGATGAGAAAGATGGACGCCTTGTCGCGGGCGGCGACGAGGGCTTGCAGAGTGGCGAGAGGGACGAAGATCCGCGCGCCTTTGCCGTGCTCGACGATTCCGGCGATGTACCAATCGTGGTTGAAAACATTGTAGGTGTCGCCTGCTTTCAAGTTCTTGGCTTTGGCAGCCCAGTCGTCCACTAACATGTCGTCGGGGCCTTCCATGTCGTGACCGGCAAGGAAAACAAAACCTCCGGAAACCGCGCGAAAGCTGTCTTTGTCGATGCCCCAAATCGTTTCCACGGCGCTGCTGGAATTAAATTGAAGCAGTGCGGGGGCCACGTCGCGCACATATTTCAATTCGGCGACTTTTTCCGCGATTTTTGCCGGCATCGGTGCACCGCTGAAGCTGAGGAGTGGCGATGCAGCGGGCGGCTGAAGCATGACATCAGCGCCGATGCCTTCAATCCTCTTGGCCGTTTCTGTGAGCAGACCACCTGTTAAGCCGACAATGGTGATGATCAACATCACTTCAAAGCCGATGCCCGCCAGAGCGATAAAGGTGCGCATCGGGCGATGCACCAAATTGCGGAGGATAAGTTCGCCCATCATCAGGGTTTGCTCTCCGTCGCGGGCTTGCCGTCTGCGGTTTCGCCGACGCGGATTAATTCTGCGCCGGCGGGTTGCTCGAGCTTGAAGCGGTCCGCGGGGATATCTTCGTTGAGGGCAATCTTGGCCACTTGCAATTCCAGCTTGTAATCATCGTGCGGGCGATCAATCAAGATGGCGCGCGGAAAAGAAGTTAGGCTGGGCGGTGGAACAGGCGCCGGGGCGGAAGAAGAAGTTGAAGCCGCAGGCGTGCTGCCTTGCACGGTCATCGAGCCATCGAGCGGCTCCCAATCCAAGAAGAAAACATTCGAGAGCAAAGTGCCTTTCGGGCCGAAGTTCTGGATGCGCGCTACTTGAAGATTCGCGCGGTCAAACCAGATTTCGCGCAAGACCTCCAGTTGGTATCCGCCGCGCAGAACGGTCAGCACATAATAGCGCCCTTGTTCATTGTTGAATTCCCGCATGGTCACCGCTTCTTCCTTGCGGATTTCAGGCCAAAGCAAGGCCTCCAGCAGATGCTGGGGGCGAAGATTCTCGATGGGCTTCGCGCTATTCCGTTCTCCTGCCACCGGGCCCACCAGGAATTTGTTTTTCGGGGGGATCGAGACGCGGAAGGTATCCCCGTCGCTGGCCATATCGAATACGGTTTTTCCAATCACCGGGGCTTGCCCGATCATCCGGATTTCGGCGGGGCGCTCCGCGAGCAAAAAGGCTTTCACCTCGTGATACTCCTCGATGACGCCGCTATATCTCGAGCCGGCGGTGGGCTTGAGCTCCACCGTGGCGTTCAGCGTTTTCGTATTCCGGGCGACGGCATTGTAGGCGGCGAGTAGCTCTTCGCGCGTGGCATCCTTTGCCACGGGCCTCTCGCCCTGCTTAATGACGGTACGTCCTGTGATGGTTCGGCCGTGGCAGCCGCAAGAAATGGCCGCCAGTGTCGCCGACAGCAGGCATGTCTGCAAACATCGCATCAATAGGTTCCGCGCTTTCACAGTAAATCAAGCAATCTAACAACCAGTCTGAGGCCCGTCAATCGAAGCGGTGCCCACACGGAAGTGTCTTCAATTGGGCCGCGCAATGTGGACGTCAAATTTCTGGACCGCCGGGCGCACGCGCCTGATAATTTCGCTGGGCCAGAGAGCTTCGCTCAAAACCGTTATCCAGCCGTCCTCCGGCTCGCAGACCGCGCAAAAAGAGTAGCGCGCATAGGCTTGCTGGTAGGCATCCAAGCCGCGCTTCGAAAGGTCGGCTTCGAGCTCGGCGTCGGGGTTTTGTGCAGCACTTCCCACCCGGATACCAAAGGTTTCGCTTTCGAAACGATGGAAAAGTTGCCGCAACTCTTCGATGCTCGGCGAAGGGATCACGATGCATCGCTCCGCCGCTTCCCGCCATTTGATGTTCCGTGTTTTGCAGAACTCGCGAACACGATCCAGGTGGCTGAAGAAATCCGCGGCAAACGCTTCCTTGCCCGCCAGCGCCGGAAAAAGTTCCGACCAAATTTCTGCGGCTTGGCTCCCACGCACCGGCTCGCGGTTTTCGGTCTCGATCAATTCGAGTCCCACAGCCTTCACCTCGTTGCCGAGGTCCAACGCTTGCACGTCGAGGGAGTAAGGCGGCAGTTCGAGCGCGCCGCTGCCGGTAGCCGGCGTACTCATTCCTCATCCTCGGAGTGCGGAAATTTTTGCTGAAAGTCGGGCGACTTCTTGCGCACGTCCAGCCAATCGAAGAAGGTATCCGGAGTCTCCAGCCAAATGCGGAACCAACTGGCAATTTCCACTTTTTCCGCGCACTTCTGCGGTTCCACTTTTTGATTGCGCGAAATCATTTCCGCGCGGCGCTTGCCCAACCGCGCAACTTCCAGCACGCGCTCCACAGCAGCCCTCTCCCCATGATCGCGAAATTTTCGCATCAACTCGTCCAGCCGCATGATGCTGACTTCCGCGTCACCAAGCGTCTTGAAGTGCAGCAAGTCTTCAAATTCTTCTTCGTATTGCTCTTCCGCTTCTTCCTGCATCGAGAGTAGCACTCTGTGCCCGGCATCCTTCAACACATCGGCAATGTATTCTGAACCGGTCTTGCCCGCTTCGCCGTGTTCCGCGATCAGCCTCAGCCGTAACTGCTCGATCTCCGCGGGCGTCCATTTCTGGGCGTTGATCTCCCGCGCGGTTTCCAGGATGAGCGCTTTTTTGTTTTTGAGAGCCTGGTTCATCGAGCTTTGCCTTTTTGCTGTTTGCTTTTGGTTGCCGCCGGTTTCGTTTGCTTCTTCTTGGCGGGTTGCGGCTTCGGCGCAGGAGGCGGCGGGTCGGCGGGAAGCCCCTTCAGCAGCCGGTGGTACTTCAAAACATTTCGGTTGTGCTCCTCCAGCGTGGAGCTGAAGAAATGGCCTCCCTGGGTATTCGCCACAAAATACAACAAACTCGTTTCCGCCGGATGCAGCGCCGCACGCAGGGATGCCTCTCCTGGGTTTCCAATGGGGCCGGGCGGCAGCCCGTAGTGTTCATAAGTATTGTACGGCGAATCGAGAGCCAAATCTTTTCCGCTGAGCGAGCCTTTGTATTGGCCCATCCGCTCCAGTCCGTAAATCACCGTGGGATCGCATTGCAGCCGCATTCCTTTGCGGATGCGATTATCAAAAACGCTGGCCACCATAGGCCGTTCTTCCGGTTTGGGAGTTTCGCGCTCGACCAGCGAAGCGAGCGTCACCGTGCGCAATCGTGCGGTGGGACTTTCCCTGTTTGGAACGCTTTGCTCGTTCGCAATGGTTGGCGGTTTCGGGTCGGCTTGTCCATTCCGAGACGTTTGGCTATCCGGATTAGAAGCCTCGATACGTTTCCACTCGTCCTTGAATTTGTGCACCATTTGCGCGGTCAATTCCGTTGCGATGGGATGGCGCGGAAGTTCATAAGTCGCAGGAAAGAGAAAACCCTCGAGCGTCCGGGCCTCGGGAGCGAAATCACGAATCAATGAGGGATCGCTCGCCGCGAACAGGAAGTCGCCGGTGGTCATGAACTTCCCGGTTTCCAGGTCGCGCGCGATGTCAAACATAGTCTCGCCTTCACGCACGGTGAACGGCAGCTCATAAATCTGGCCGGCGGCAATCTTCCAGAAAACCTCGCGCCCGGTCATCGCGTGATCGAAGAAATATTCGCCGGCCCGCAAAGTGCGTTTCGGATGACGCCGCGAGTAAATCTCGAACGCCAACTTGCTGCGCACGACCCCGCTGCGCTTCAGCAAATACCCCACGTACCGCGGCGATGCCCCATGGGGAAGTTCGACAAATACGCCCTCTGTCGGGAAGCCTTGGTAGGGCTGTGTCATGCCGTACCACATCCACGCTGCGTAGCCTCCCGCAGCCAGCACGACAACAAGAATCAGGGTCCGGAAATATTTCAATCCCGCCTCGCGCACAGCTATTGTTCGAATGTCAACGCCGTTCGGTCGATTGCCCCTGCCGCTCGAGGTACTCTTTCAAAATAACGGCGGCAGCGACCGAATCCGCAGTCGCCCTTACCGGCGCCTTCTTCTGCTTCCTAGCGCCGACCGATTGTTCGGCATGGATGAATCTTCCTTGTATTTCTTCTAGCAGACGCTCCGCTTCCCAACTGGTCAGGCGCTCGTCCACCAGCTCCACCGCCACGCCGATTTGTTTCTGGACCCGGCGTGCAAAACGTTCCGCCTCTTCCGCCATTTCGCCGCGCGTCCCATCCAGCTTGAGCGGCAATCCCACGACAATTTGCTTCACACCGTGCTCTTGTATGAGTTCGCGGAGCCGCCGCATGTCTTCATTGCGGTTGATTCGCTCCATGGTGCTGAGCGGCTGGGGCATCTTCACGCTAGCATCGGCAATGGCCAGTCCCATCCTCTCTCGCCCATAGTCGATGGAAAGGATCGATCCTTTGGCAAATGGCCCCGCATGTCGAGCTAGCTTTTGCGGTTCAAATCTCTCATGATTCATCCTACTCCAGTATAACTTGAGGACGGCGGGCATGCCGAAACGCCGTGCTTGATTTGTAAGTCTGACGTCGGTCTCCTTGGGGCTAGATACTCCCCTGCGGCCAGGACACCGATACGCCTAAGAGCAAGCGAAGCCGACGGCGGAATGCATACAAAGGATGGACTCGGGAATCAAATGAAGCATGAAAATACGAGCGGGCTTGGTTGTGTTTATCGCTGCTGTGCAGGCAATTCTCTTTCTGACACACTTGGCGGTGTACAAGACGTGGACGTTTTCGGCCAATGGCGTCGCCGGCGCGCTGTGGCTGAGAATCGCTCTTGGGATCTTGTCCGTTAGCTTTCTGGTCGCATCGCTCCTAGCATGGCGATACACGGGAGCGGCTGCGCAAGCGATCTACAAAGTGGCGGCAGTGTGGCTTGGCCTCCTCAGTTTCTTATTTGTAGCGTCGGTTATCTCATGGCTTGCGTTTGGACTCACATGGGTGGCCGGGCTGCACGCGAACTTTCATTGGATTGTGAAAGTGTTGTTTGGCGCTGCTGCGGCAGCAGGCGCCTATGGAGTGTTTAATGCAAGCTGGACGCGCATCACTCGGACAACTGTCCGGCTTGCGAACCTGCCGGAAGCGTGGCGGGGGCGAAAAGCGGCCCTCGTCAGCGATTTGCACCTGGGGCACGTGCGCAACGGCAGCTTTCTACGGCGGATCGTAGCAGCAGTTTTGCACGAAAAGCCCGACGCGGTTTTTATCGCCGGCGATTTGTACGACGGCACGGCTATTGACGCGAAACGTGCGGCGGAGCCGCTTAGCCAATTGACGGCACCCCATGGTGTCTACTTCGTAGCCGGAAATCACGAACAGTTCGGCGACGACAGCAAGTATCTACACGCGGTGGAGTCCGCTGGTGTGCGTGTGCTGCGCAACGAGAAAGTGGAAGCTGATGGCTTGCAGATCATTGGTGTGCCTTACAAGCATGCCTCCCATACGGCTCATTTTGCCTCAGTGCTCAAGGGCATTGGGTTGGATCGCAGGCGGGCGAGCATTCTGTTGACGCACGCGCCGGACCATCCGCACGTGGCGGAACAAGCCGGAGTTTCATTGCAGCTTTCCGGCCACACCCATGTGGGACAGTTCATCCCGTGGAGTTGGATGGCGCGGCGGATCTATCGGCAGTTTGTGTATGGGTTGAGCAGGATTGGCAAGATGCAGGTATTCACATCCAGTGGCGCGGGGACCTGGGGCCCGCCGCTACGGCTAGGGTCGAATCCAGAGATCGTAATCCTGCAGTTCGAGTGAATGGGCACAGAACGCCCCGCGCGGCAAGCCGGCGGCCTTCCTCACTTGGGCGGGTTCAAGTGCTTTACGCCCAGACCATGCCGGCCCTGAGAGTCGGACGTTAATTCCACGACGCGGGCTTTCGTTGCTCGACGGTTTCGCCCTTCTCCAAGAGAGCTTGTAACCATGTCAGCATTCTTGGCCAGCCGCGATACGCCTGAGCAAGTTCCGGACGCGACGCAAAGCCGCTGTGACGAATCCTCACGAGGGTTCCGTTCGCCAATGGTTCGAGTTCCCATCGTACCCTGGTTTTTGCGTCGCCCGTCCACGTGGCGATCCACGTGGACGACAAGAGCCGCGGTGGGTCCAGCTCCAAGTACTCGCCCGCGACTTCGAACTGGCGGCCGTTTCCATCCACCCCGCTAGTCCGCCACGTGCCGCCCACGCGAAGGTCGTTCTCGAATTTGGTACAGCGATAGATCCCAGTTTGACCCCACCACTGCACGACTTGCGAGGGATCAACCAGCGCTTGAAAAACGCGCTCGGGTGGAGCGGCAATGCGGATTTCGCTAACGATCTCGTCTGAGTTAGGAGTTTGTTGCGGTGCTGCCATATTTGCCTCCAACACGCTTCTTATTTTTGCCGTTATTGCCTTGGCCGGAAGCTTCCTTTGCTTGTGCCGCTTCAACGAAGTGTTTTAAGTTCGACAGCTCGCTTTGCCAGAAGGCGCGGTAGCGGCTGAGCCAAAGATCGACGGCTTTTAGCGGGCCAGGATTCACCTCGAACAATCGCTGTCGCCCAGCACGGTGCATTCGCACCAACCGAGCACGCCTTAGTATCCCTAGGTGCTTCGAAATAGCTGGCCTTGAAACAGGAAAGGCCTGAGCGATTTGACCCGCTGGCAACCTTCCTTGCAGTAAGAGGTCTAGCACGGCGCGACGAGTAGGGTCCGCCAGCGCGGCAAAGGCAGCTTCCGTCAAATATGTAAACGAACGGTTACGCATGATATGTAACCATACGGTATCGCATTCGGCGTGTCAAGCGCTAGGCGAGTTCTCGTGTCCGACCTATATGGCCCGGCTTCCATCCGAGGCAATCACCCGAGAAAAACGCGAACCTCGTGCGCACCGCGGCGCGTGCCCTGGACTCGGGTCAGATTTCTACTTGACCCTGGAATTGCTTCCGGGGTTTCGAGTTGCCGATCACGGGTACCCATGCGTTTAGGAGAATTGGCGCGCCTCGCTAGGAGCGGCCTTGGGATTCGCTGGAGGCTGCGCTGCGGAGTGCAGGCTCACGAGACGAGCGATGAGAACAGCGACATACATGATGCCGCTCACAGCTTCGAGAATAGAAAGGGACCGGGCTTGCGCCGTAATCGGGACAATGTCGCCATAACCCAGCGAAGTTAGCGTCACGAAGCTGTAAAACACGCAATCGAACCAGTCCATTGTATGGTTCGCGTGTCGAACCGGATCCATGACGATGCCGTTAGGTTGAACAGCTACTAGCAAAAAATACGCGGCTGCCCAGGTGATAGCCATTAACAGGTACACGCTGAGGGCGCCATAGATCGTGTCGCGCGTGACGCGCTCGGCGCGAAGCACGGCCCTCAGCAATGACACGGAGGTAAAGACTAGGAACAAGATCGTAAAAATCAGCGTAGGCACCGCGATTGGTGGTTCCGGCCGGAATGCAAACACGGTATTCCATACGCCAGCCGGGATCGCGAGACCAAGCGCGATGATCCATTGAGTCCGCCTGTCGCTCACGGCATACACACCAGCGATGAACGCCACCGCCCCGAGGAGTCGAAAGAGAACTATGGGCAAACCTGACTGCTGCAAGTACGGGGAGAACACCAGCAATAGTAGCTGGCAAAGGAAAAGGTAGAAGAACTTGCCCTGTCGCCGGGCTAAGGGAGACTTTTGCATCGTTTCCATTGGTAGCATCACGCTTCTCCGTGAATCAGGATGGCCCGAAGTCTCCCCACTAAGCCGGTTGTCCGCTACCGGTGGGTTCGGACACGGTTTGCCACTTCACCCATTTCAAATCGAGGACAAAGATGGCGTACAGGACGGGGACCAACAACAAAGTGATAAATGTCGCTACGGCGAGGCCCCCGATCTGCGAATAACACAATGGCTTCCACAGTGGCCCGCCATGCAACGCCAGCGGAAAGAGTGCCAATACCGTCGCACCCACGGTGATCATTACCGGCCGAAGCCGCATGATGCCCGCGTCCACCAATGCGCGCTCCAGCGGCTCGCCCTTTTCATGCATCTCCTCGATGAAATCAAACAACACGATCACGTGACTCACGATTACGCCCACGAGACTCGCGATCCCGAGGAAGGCCATGAAGCCAAACGGCGTGCCCATCACAAAGAGCGCGAGAATCGCGCCCATGGTGCCGTATGGCACTGCCGCGAAAACCAGCAACGGCTTTACCGCATGGTTGAATTGCAGAACCAGAGCCAGGAAGATCGCCGCGACTGAAATTCCCATGACGATGGCCAGGTTGCGAAAGCCATCGACTTGCTTGGCCTTCTCTCCGCCGATAACCATCGTGTATCCCGGCGGCAGCGAGGCTTGGAACGCCATGAGCTTCGGCATGGCCGCGTTCAGCACCTCGGAAGCGAGCGCGCCGTCCACAGGAGTCGATTCCACGCTGATAGTCCGGAAATGCTCCTGGCGGCGAATCTTTTGGAACTCCAGCCTGTTTTGAATCGTGGAAATCTGCTGTAGAGGAACCTTCTGTGTGTTCTGCGATGAGTACACGTAGAGATTCTCGACATCGGAGAGTTGCGCCCGCTCCGATGACCGCAACCGTGCCACCACCGGAATTTGCTTATCCCCCTCACGTAGTGTCGTTACCTTCATTCCGCTCAGGGCCGTAGTTGCCGAATATGCGACATCCGAATTTGTCACTCCGGCAAGATTGGCGCGGTCCGGATCGATCTCAAGCCGAACCGACGTGGTTTCCTCACCCCAGTCGTTGTGAACACGAGCGGCGGTTGGCACCTCGCGCAAAATGTCTTCGACTTTGGACGCAAGATCCCGAAGTGTGCGCAAGTTTTGTGCTTGCTGGTCCACGGCCACGTCTGCCTGGTTCGACAAAAGGATTTGAATTGGCTGCTCCACGGGATTCGTTTGTAGTTGCTTGACTTCGATACGTGCCCCTGCAATTTTTGCGCTCAGGGCCGATTGCAGAGGACCCACGAGACTCGGCATGTCTTCCTTGTCTTCCATCTGCAAGATGATTTGGGCGTAGTTTAATTGCTGAATCTCAGGCGAAACAGACAACCAGAAGCGAGGTCCGCCACCGCCGTTAAAGGTGGTCAACGAGTGCAGAATCTGTCTCGGCTTGCCGTCTTTTCCACGATGCTGCTCTCCGTAGGCGGCCGCTGCCTCCCGAATCACTTCCTCGGCTTGGCGCGCCAATCCTGACGTGGCAGTGAGTGGCGCATCGTTCGGCAGCCACACATCCACGGTGGCCCAGTACTGAACGTCATCGGGGAAGAACTGGCTCTTAAGCTGCTTGGCCATCACGATGCCAAGTACCAGGAATACGAGCGAACCGGCCAGAACCTTCCAGCGATGTGCAATGGCACCGGTCGCGACTCGGTTGTAGAAGCCGGTAAAGCCGCGCTGCCGCCTCTCTTCGACTGACGGCTCCGGTTTTGTGCTTGGCCGCAACAGGTAATAGCCGAGCAGGGGAATAAAGGTCATGGACACAAGCCGCGAGGCCACCAGAGCGCAGGCCATCACGATCGGCAAGCTGTAGAGAAACTCGCCCGTATTGCCGGTGAGCATGAGAAACGGGAGGTAAGCGGCGATGTTCGTGATTGTTGCGAACATGATCGCTTTTGCGAGTTTCGTGGGACCAAGCCAAGCCGATACTAGGCGCGATTCGCCATCAGCCAGGCTACGCTTGATGGCATCGCCGGCGACCACGGGATCATCTACGAGCAAGCCCAAAGCGATAATCAGCGTCGCGATCGACACTTGCTGCAGATCGATTCCCAGCATGTAGGCAAAGCCGAACGTCATTGCCAAGGTGATGGGGATAGACAGCGCCATCAGCAGCGCGGACCTCCACTCCCAGAAACCCACAAGAGAGACCAAAACGACCAGCGCAATGGCTTCATACAGCGCATCCATGAAGAGGTCGATGTTCTCCCTGACTTGTCTCGGCTGGTCTGAAGTGCGGACGATCATCAGATCAGGAGGAAGCACATCATGAACCGCAGCCAGCTTCTTGTCGATGTTGTCTCCAAACTTCGCGATCTGCTCCCCAGACCGCATAAAGATGGCAATGGTGACCGCGCGACTGCGATGCCACTTCCCATCGGAGCCCCGGGAGGTATAGAAATTCAGATACCTTGGCGGCGTCTGATAGCCGCGGCTGATATCCACCAGGTCCCGCAAATAAACCGGGCTTCCGGCAGAAGACGATCCGATGATGACATCCCCGATAGCCGTAGCCGATTTGAACGCACCGGAAGGATCCACAATGACGTTTTTCTCATCGGCAACTTCAACTGCGCCTCCCGGCAAAGTGATGTTCCGCGCCTGCAGAAGATCCTGGAGCTTTGAAGGCTGCACGCCATAGTTCGCCAGGCGTTCCTGCGAGTATTCGAGATACACCTCTTCCGGCCAGACTCCCGCCCTTTGGTACTTCGAGGCTTGAGGTGTTCCGATTAAAGTCCGCGCAATCAAATCCGTGAAGTCGTCCAGTTCGCGATAGCTGTACTTGTCGCCCGCCATGGCAGCAACTTTTTTGCCTGTTTCGCTGACATCACGAATCAGGATTGGCCCCCACGCATCCGGGTGTAGTTCGGAAGCATGCAGATGTTGGCGAATGTATTTCGCGATGTAGGCCTCGATCTCCGCGTCGCTGCGCGAGGAGCCGCCATCGATCCCGATGAATCCCGGCCGCGCGAAAACACGTACATCGCGAAAGATCCCGTCGTGCTGTGCATCGTGCGAGAAGGAATCAAATCCTTGACGAACGGCATCTGGAGAAACGGACTCCGGAAAGCAATACAGGGCAGCCACACGGGGGTCGCCGGACTTTTGCGAAAGGCTCGCGCGCGTTTCTTCGATGGCCTTTTGGATGCTTCGCGAGCGAATAGCAATCTCCACGTCGCTCAGGCGAGGACTCGCAATTGTCAGCATCAACGCCGCGGTATCCCCGAAGTCGCTCTGGAACTGAATCGGCCCGGCGCCTTGCGGAAGCTGGCCATTCAGCGCGTTGAGTTTCAAATTGATGTCGCTGAACTGCCTCTTCGTATCACTCACGCTTTCGGCCAGTTGCACGTACACGATGGAAAGGCCCGGGAGCGTAACGGATCGAATCCCATAGTCGGCGGCCGTTCCCGGATGGATGAAGGAGTTCTCCGCGATTTTTTCTTCGATAGGCCGCGTGACCAGTTGTTCTACTTCCTGGGCCTGCACACCAGGCCAAGGCGTTATGGCGACGGCCACGCGGACCGGAATGTCGGGATCTTTGCGTTGCGGCATCGAGTGGTACCCATACCAGCCCCAGAGGAGCGTGCCAATCAGCAGCACCGCAGCAATCTGCCGGTGTTCGACAAAAAAACGCGCAGTGTTCCGGCCTTTCTCAATCATTTCTGCGTCGCTCTTATGAGCCATGGCGGTATCCTTCACTCCCTTGCGGTTCGCTAAAGTTCACGGAATCACCTTAATTTCGTCGCCATCTTTGACCAGCGTGCCGCCCGTAACGACAACCAATTCCCCTGGCTTCAGACCTTTGGTCACGCTGATGAGATTTCCCTGTGTGTCTCCGATCTCCACGGCCCGCTCGCGTGCAATGCTCTTGCCGCCCTCAGCGGCAGCGACGAATACCGAGAATCCATCGGCATGCTGGGTGGATCGCACCACGGCGCTTAGAGGCACTACCGTTGTCGGAGGCTCTTGGTTGCCGCCACCTAAGGTCAGTGTCGCGATCATTCCGGGTTTCAAACGGCCGTCCGAATTGGGGATGGTCACTTCGACGGAGAAAACTCGGCTCTTCGGATCCGCGGAAGGCGATACGGACGTAATTCGCCCGTGAAATTCACCCGGCAGGGAGGTCGTGGTGATCGTCTGCGACGCTCCCAGCTTTACATTGGTGACCCTCGTGTCCGGAACGCCGAAGACGGCCTTGACCAGATGCGTGTCAGCGAGGACAAATGCGGCGCTCCCGGTCCCCACCAACGCCCCAACTTCGATGTTGCGAGAAAGCACCCACCCATTTAGAGGTGATTGGATTGAGCAATCCGCGAGCGCCGTCTTCGCTTGTTGCCAATTTGCTCTGGCACTCTCGACCGATGCTGCGCTGGAGTCAAATGCCGCCTTCGCGGCGTCAAATTGCGCTTTCGTATAGCTGTCGGTCTTGAAGAGATTAGTTGCGCGGTCAAAATCGAGTTTGGCCTTTTCATAGTTGGCTTGCACCTGATCGAACTGGGCCTTAGCCGAATTGACCTTGTCGGCGTATTCGCTCTCCCGGACATGCGCCAGCGTTTCGCCCCGTCCCACCCGATCGCCCACCTGCAAGATCCGCGTCCGGCCGTCGGCGCCCTTCCGCTCCATAATGCGGTCCACGTATCCTCCCGATTTGAAGGCCAGGCTTACTTCCGTGAACGCTGCAATGTCGGCGGAGTACCGGAGGCCGTTGCTTTCTTCGAGTGCGCCTGCCGGGCTTACGCGCACGGGAATGGCCGGACGCGCTGGCGTTTCGCTATGGCCGCATCCCACAAAAAGTGCAGAGATCAGCAGCGCAGCAAAGGCGAAATTCCGCTGGAAATCTGATTCCTTTTTCACGTTCTACTCCTCACCCAAAGACATCTCGAAGTCGGCTTTTGCCGCCCAGAATGACAAGAGCGCTTGACGGTTTTGACTGGTTGCACTTTCCACCTGGGACCGCTGCTGAAGAACATCCTTCGACAGCGCGACCTTTTGTTCGTACTGATTCATCAACACGCGAAGTTCTTCTCGGTCCGCTTCGAGTTGCAGCTTGGCTGCCTGCAGCAGGGCCCGGCTTTCCGCCAGCTTGCGGAACTTCGCCGCAACCTCAACCAATACTTGGGACTCCACATCGTTCACGCTGTTCGTGGATTGCTCGATTTGCTTAGTGGCGGCCGCCAATTCGTGCCTCCGTCGCCCCCAATCCACGGGACTCCAAGTGATCAACACGCCCGCCGAGGCAATATTCGAGGGCAGCATATTCACGTTGACGAACGACAGGTCGTTCACCGTCAGGCTGACATCTGGAATGTAGTCCGCTCTGGTAATACGGCGGTTGAGTTTCGCTTGTTCGACCCGCAGCCGGCCTTCTCGAAGCTCGGGCCGTGCCGACAGCGCTCGGGCCTGGGCTGCCTGAAGATCGCTCTCGGTATCCGTCGCCTCGGGAACTTCGACAACGGAGAAATCCGTGCGGATGTCGCGTCCTAGCAAGCTATTGAGTTGTTCTTTTTGGCTTGCGAAAGTGTTGCGGAGGGCTAAATTGTTGTATTCCTCCTGTGCAATCCGCGCCTTGACGCTCATGCTCTCCGACTTGAGCGACGCTTTTTCCGCCACAAGTTGCTCCGTGGTACGTTCGAGTTCGCGGTCGAATTTCAGGTTTTCTTCGCTGGAAGCGAGTGAACTTTGCGTCTGCAAGATCGCGTAGTACGCTTTTTTGACCTGGTTTACAACTGACTGTTTCTGCCCGCGCAGTCTTTGTTCGTCCAGCAGCTTCGCCAAATGTGCCTGGCGGATGTTGAGGCCGATTTTGTATTGCTGGGAGAGCGGTTGTGAGACCTGCGTGAACCCGTAGAACGTCGGCCGCAGCGGCGTGTGAATCTTGGTGTCTGTCGCGGGCACGGGGCCGATACCCGGAAAGTTGCCGAACACACCTTTTTGGAATGTGAAGTCCACAGGAGTGAGAAGTTGGGAACCAAGCGCGTAAATGTTCATGGATGGCAACCGATAGGTGTGCGCTTCCGCGATTTGGTCATCATCAATTGCCACCGCCAAGATCGCATTCTTGACCTGGCGATTGTTTGCCTGCGCGATGTTGATGGCTTGCTCGAGCGGCAAAACGGCCGCGCCCGTCGCAGTATCCTGTGCCCTGGCGCTGCCGGCACAAGTTACAAGAACAAACGGGACCAGGAAAAACAAACTGAGTACGTTTCGCATCCATTTCCTCCCCATTCGCCGCTCATCTCCGCAGATTTCATGAACGAGAGCACCTATCATCGGCCCCGTGCCCACGAGTTTCGCGCCAGACGAATACATTCGTGTGAGAAGATCCCGGCCAACATCGTCGACAAATGAAACACCGCAAAGGTCGACGACCACACTCTTGTTCTTTTGAACGTTGGAGAAGGCCGCCCAGGCCTTCTCCGCCTCTCCGACCCATTCGTTGGCCAGCTTTCCTTCCATCTTGAAAGTGGCGCCTGGTTCTTCGTTAAGGACTGTTATTCGGAGCATGGATTCACCTAGGCAAGCTCGATCGAAAAGTACACGGTCTCCGGCGGAATCGTGATTTCCTGCCGACTCTGTGGTGCTGGTTCTAGAAGAAGGAACTCTTCCGCATTGGTGTGGCGAGCGTCTTTCTTCTCGGGCCACCAATTCCTGCTGCTGAGTTCGATCAATGCGTTGCTTGGAATTAGGTTGAACATGATGCTTTGTCAAGAGGCAACCGCTTTGCCAGTTCGATGAGCCTGCAGAAAGTGTGAAAGTAATTGATTTGACGGAGTTTGATTCGGAGCGAAACAGAGACGTCAGCCGGCTGCCGGAACACTCTGCCGAGTCGTTCGGCAGAGTGCCGGAAGTCCGGCAGCGAGTTCAAGCTCCGGAAAGCACGCTAAGATGGGGAACGCGAAAGGGCCTACTCCCACGTGGTAGTGAATCCATGGGGACAAGAAGCGGGGCTGCACGTTCCGCGTGTCTTGAAAAGTTTGTGTTCGGGCGGCCAATTTTCTTGGCACGCGCCTTGCACTTGCCTAGGTGACTCGCAGTGATTGCAAAATTTGATGGCGTCATGGCCGTACCCTATGCGCCAGAACTGTCACAGAGCGACAGGAGAAGACCATGAAATACATCGTGGAAACGCCGAAGTCCGTGGAACAGGCCGTGGCAGATTTGCAAGCCGCAGTTCAGGGGCACAAGTTCGGTGTTCTGCACATCCACAACCTCCAAGAAACGCTGAAGAAGAAAGGCGTGGACTTTCCCAATGCCTGTCAGATCCTCGAAATATGCAATCCTCAAAGGGCCAAAGAGGTTCTGACCGAGGATATGGACCTGAATATGGCGTTGCCATGCCGTGTCTCCGTCTATTTCGAGGGCGGCAAGACAAAGATCGGCATGATGAAGCCATCCGCGATGCTGAAAGCGCTTTCCGATTCCCCAGCCTTAGCCCGCGTAGCGCAGGAGGTGGAGGACGCGCTCATCGAAATGATCGCCGAAGCCAAGTAGCCTTATCCTTCGGGATGGTCGTTCGTGCCCGGGGTGCACAGACGGCAACACCAGAAGTGTTAGAAATGTCGAGGTCACCGACGTTGGAAGATTGCGCGGCTATTTGCGTGGCTAGAGAATTTCCGCAGGTTGGTTGTTCGTCACGAACGCTACGTTGAAGACTTTCTTGGAATGCTCGACTTGGGCTGCTGTTTGATCTTCCTGAGGCATTTATGAGATGTGTTAGATGTGTTCTAGGCTTATCGAGGTGCCGCCGGCCACCAATGGTCGCGCGTGATGCCCAGCTTCTTCATTTTGTACTGAAGCGTCGTTCGTTTTAAACCTAGCCGGCATGCCGCCCCATTCGGCCCGGCAAGAACGCCTCGCGTTTCGCGAAGTATCTTGATGATGTGTTCCCGTTCGGTGCCTTCGAGCGTCGCGGTACGGCTCAGTGAGTCGCCGTTTGCTTGAGTCTGCTCGAGTTCCGACAAGGGGACCTGTAGGGCGCTTCCGTTGGTGAGAATGACAGATCGCTCGATTAGGTTTTCCAGCTCACGAATATTTCCCGGCCAGTGCCACGCTCGCAGCTTGGCCATTGCGCTTGCGGGGACAGATTCGATGGACTTTTGCATCTGGCGGGAAAACTTCTCGGCAAAGTAACGCACCAGCAAGGGAATATCATCTGGCCGCTCACGAAGCGGCGGTATGCGAATTGGGAAGACGTTTAGCCGGTAATACAAATCACTGCGAAATTCTCGGGCGGCGATCATCTTTTCCAAATCGCGGTTGGTGGCGGCCACCAGCCGTACGTTTACTTTCTTTGTGTGCGTGCTTCCCAGGCGCTCGAACTCACGTTCCTGCAAAGCTCGAAGCAGTTTGGGCTGGATCTCGATCGGGATGTCTCCGACTTCGTCCAGGAAGAGTGTTCCTTGATCCGCCAGCTCTAACCGTCCGATTTTTTGAGTAATAGCGCCGGTAAACGCGCCTTTTTCGTGGCCAAACAGTTCACTTTCCAACAGGCCAGTGGGGATGGCCGCGCAGTTTAGTTTTACAAAAGTCCTCTGCTTGCGGCGGCTGTGATTGTGTACGGCGCGCGCGATGAGTTCCTTCCCGGTACCGGTTTCTCCGAGCAGAAGCACCGTGGAATCGCTATTCGCAACGGTTTCCACCATCTGGAGCACCTGTCGGAGCGCAGGGCTCTGTCCAATGATTTCGTCGAAGTTGAACTCGGTTCTTATTTCGTCTTCAAGGTAAAGTTTCTCCTGGGCCAGCTTGTCCTTAAGCTTTTCCAAATCGGCCACAAACAGGGCGTTTTCTACTGCGATGGCGATCTGCCTGGAGCATTGGTCTAGGAGCCCGACATCTTCTTCGGTAAAGGCTCGGTCCTGAAAACTCACGATACTCAAGGAACCGAGGGTGCGCCCGTGAGCAATCAGCGGAACTGTACAGCCAGACCGTACCCCGTACTCCTCCGCCATGCGAACCGCGAGAGGAGAGAACCTGGCGATGTCAGCCTGGCAAGCGGCCAGTACAGGACGGCCAGAGCGGACAGCATCGCCCTCGGGCGTGCCTTCCTGCGGAATAAGAACTCCCGCGTCAAACGGCCCTTTCAGTGGATCATGTAGGTCGAGAGCCTGAACGCGCAGATGGGTTCCAACTTCTTGACACAGAGCTATGAACGCCACATCATGCGGAACGATCCGGTGCAGGCTGGCGGACACTGACTTCAGCAGTTCTTTCAGGCCTAACTGAGAAACAACCGCGTTGTTTATTTCCAGCAGCAATTGGGAACGGTCCCGCTCCTTAACAACTTCGCGTTCCGCCTTCCGCAGTCTTTCGTAGTTCAGGGCATTTTCAACGGCGATCGCCACCTGTGCGCCTATCTGGTTGAGCAGCTCAAGATCCGCTTCGTGGTAAGCGCCTTCCCGAAAACTGGCGATAGCTAGGGTTCCCAGAACGTTTCCATGGCTGATAAGGGGGACACCGCAGCCCGACTTGACGCCAATCTCGACGGCTTTTTTCAGGAGTTGCGAGGGAAAACGGTTGGTATCCAGACGATCCAGCAGAAGCGGCTGGCGCGAGGTAAATATCAGCCCTCCTGGCGTCCCATCGACGGGCACGACCTGTCCGACGGCAAAATGCGGTTCCCCAGCCGCGAAATCGAGCCCATGCGACCGCAATTGGCCAGTTTCCGGGTCATAAAGCGCCAAACCCGCAAAATCATGTGGCAGCTCGCGGCGCAGACATTCCGAAATGGCCTTCAGCAGAGGCGCCAATTCCAAGTGTGACGCGATGGCGTTATTGATTTCGAGCAGAACCTGCGCGCGATTCGTCGAGGTCGAAGGACCGTTAGGATCCGGTACTTTCTCTGGGGCGCTCATGCTTTCCTTCGGGACTCGGCAGTGAGCAGTCAGGGTAATGCTTCCCCGACAAACTGCGGCAAACCCGGCTCTACTCCGTCTGTGAGGGCCGATTCTCTGGTTGCAGAAATCTAAGCAGTCGTATCCTCCATTGTCAATGGCTTGCACGGGAAGAGGCCGTGCTTCAAACTGAGGCGGCACAGCGGGGCAATTGGAGGACGTTGGCAGCTAGCGAAGCTGAAACAAGGGCGAATGGTCCCCTGAACCAGTTGAGCCTGCAATACTGCAAAGGCAACGATCCTGACGCTCGAAATGTTGCTCCTAGCGGTCGAGATGAGCCTACGTGGAGGCGGCGTGGGCTTTGGTGCCGTAGTCGAGACTCGTGTACCAGTTGCCGCGGCCTTGCGGGGTGAGGTCCATGAAGTGCCAGATGGGAGCGAGCAAGTCGATGCCGCGCTCGCGGATGTCGGAGGCCATCCAAGGATGCGCGGTGTAGAAGTGGTGCAGAGTGCCGTCGGCGTCGCGGGTGAAGACGGAAACGGTGGAGTCCTGATGCCCTTCGCGGTCTTCGCTGCCTAAATCGTACTTGAAGGTGCTGCCGCCGGCGCTGAGGAGGCGCAGCCTGTCCCAGCCACGCGTGCGAGCGTGCGCGCGCAGAGTGGGGACGTCAGCGGCAGCCACGACGGCGAAGTCGAGATTCTGAGCGAGGTGATGGGCGACGCCGTTGGCGCCGTCGAGCCAGGCAGTGCACATCGGGCAAGCCTTGGTCTGCCGCTTTCCGTACATCAAGTGATAAATGACGACCGAGCGATTCGGCTTGGTGAAGAGTTCGCTCAGACGGACGGTCCGCACGGCATCGCCAGCGTTGAGGTCACGCGGGCCCTCTTCAAACGCATAATCCTGAATAGCAGCGCCCTGCGGAAGTTGCCGGCGCAACTCAGCCACGCGCTCGCGCTGCCGCATGAGCTCGATTTCGGCCAGGCGAAGCTCCTCGCGCTTGGCGAGATATTCGGGAGATTCGTTGGTCAAATTGGTTTGCCGAAACGTTCCGTCAACGATTGCTTTTACCATGGGTCGTTATCTCCACGTGTCATTCTCTCTCCGGCCGCAAGGAGGCGCAACGGGAAGTAGAATTACTGCCGGTTTGCCCATCATGCGTCATCAATCCGACTGAAGCGCAGAGGACCCCCGAGAGCGATCCTGGTGTAATCTACGCCCTTGCGGCGAACGAGCGAGAGATTGCGACGCTACAATTCGCATGCAGAGGACAGCATGGAGTTGCATCCCAAGGCCCTGCTTTGCGCCATTATTTTCTCTGCCGCTGCATTGTTGCTTTTTCCGTCCTTGGCAAGCGTTCAGACTAACCCAGCGACGCAGTCGCTCGATGGGCTGTGGCTCACCGACGGTTATGGGGACCTCGTCGAATTTCAGGGAGACAGCCTGCGAGGCTATGAGATCACGACGTTGAGCTGCATAGCATCGGCGCAGGCCACCCGCAAGGGAGCCGCAAGTGACGCCAATGAATCTGTCTTTGTAGCTGATGACGGTGATACCTTCCGAGTTTCTCCGGCGACGTCAGCAGACACGCGTTGGCTCCACGAGGACGGCAGTGTCTCGAGCATCTTACTTCGCCGTACTGGCTCCCGGCCGGAACCGTGCGGCCAGCCTCTCGCCGATACACCTGTTACGAATTATCGAGTCTTCTGGGAGACGTTTGCCGAACAATATCCTTTCTTTACGCTGCACCACCTGGATTGGACAGCCGTGGATGAGCGGTTTCGCCCGCAGGTGACCCTGGACACCAAGCCCGAGGAGTTGTTCGGCATTTTTAGCGACATGCTTGATCCCTTCCACGATGCGCACACCTTCATCAACGCCAAGTCGATTCAGAAGCGGTTTCATGGTTTTCGACCGTCGGCTGACCCCATGCAGAAGAAGAATGCGGCTCGCATCACGGAGATCATCGAGACGAAATATGTCCGCGGCGGGTTGCATGACTTCTGCAACAACCGACTGCAGTTTGGCTTATTGCGCTCGTCACTGCATGCGCCTTTATCCGATTCGGAGGGCCGTGGCAGAACCGATGAGATCGGGTATCTCCGGATTCATTCCTTCAGCAACTATTCCGGCGACCGCGAGTTCGTGAAGCAACTCGACGCCCTCGAAATCGCTCTGGACAATATTTTCAAGGATTCAACCAAGTTAATTGGCCTGGTGATTGATGTTCGCATCAACGGGGGAGGCTCCGACGTTTTCGGGATCTCCATCGCCTCTCGCCTCGCCACACGGGAGTATCTGGCCTACGCGAAGGTCATCCGCAACGATATTCGCGATCCGAACCACCGGACGCCACCGCAGCCGGTCATTGTTCACGTCAGTCCGCGGCCAGGCTTCCGTGGTCCCGTTGTCCTACTCACGAGCGCAGATAGCGTCAGCGCCGCAGAAACTTTTACCATGGCGGTGATGGACCGCGCACCGCATGTCATCCGGGTCGGGTCGAACACCCAAGGCGTCTTCTCCGACGTTCTGGGTCGCAAGCTACCCAACGGATGGACATTTGGGCTTCCGAACGAGATCTACCTCACAAAGGACGGCAAGGCCTTCGATGGGATGGGCGTGCCGCCGGATATTGTGGTACCCATCTTTCCTTCGGAAGACCTTACCAACGGCCGCGATTCCGCCCTCGACAAAGCTTTGGAACTGTTGGTTCACAAAGCCAAGTAAACTGCCACCGGGTTCCTGCTGCACCTAGGAGTCTTAATGGGAGCAGAGAAAAGTGCTGCCCGGATGGTCGGAACTCGAACACAATCCCTTGGTCACGACGCACGGCGCGACATCGCACGCCTGCGGCTTTCTGCTGGGTGAACGCCCGCCTATCACCAATGAGGGCTGCGCATTGACATCCCCTCTCGCCGTGGCTACGCTTTTCATGCCTCACGTTGGAGTCATGATGAAGGCCCGAAAATTCGCTCTTCTCGCTTTCATCTGCACTCTGTCGCTCGCACTAGATTTGCTCTCCGCTCAGGAGCCGCAGCACCATCACGACGCCGATGAAAAACTAGGCACCGTCTCCTTCTCTACCTCCTGCGCTCCCGCAGTCCAGTCCCAATTCGAGCGCGGCGTCGCCCTTCTGCATTCCTTCGAGTACGAGGTCGCCGACGCGCAATTCGAGGAAGTCGCCAAAAAAGATCCGCGCTGCGCAATGGCTTACTGGGGACAAGCAATGACCCTTTACCACGAACTCTGGAATCGCCCCAGCAAAGCCGACCTCGCCGAAGGCGCCGAACTCCTCGCCAAAGCTCGCTCCCTCAAGCCGCCGACCGCCCGCGAACGCGACTACGTCCTGTCGCTCTCCGTCTTTTACTCCGACACCGATAAACTCGACCACAATCAGCGCGCCGACGCTTACGCCGAAGCCATGCAGGGCGTCCACGAACGCAATCCCAACGACCACGACGCCGCCATTTTTTACGCGCTCTCGCTTCTCGCCTCAGGTCCCGACCGCGACCCCAATCTCACCAACGCTAAAGCCGCCGTTGCCATCCTCAACAAGCTCTACGACGAGCAACCAAATCATCCGGGCATCGCGCACTACATCATCCACAGTTGCGACAATCCGGCGATGGCCAGTCTCGCCCTTCCCGCCGCG
>Ga0126369_10000029_pt1 | contig 78509 bp, 64 predicted proteins | sample PanSoiMetaPlot_1_FD_109646 | JGI IMG/M metagenome (GOLD analysis project Ga0126369, IMG submission 109646) | Tropical forest soil microbial communities from Panama - MetaG Plot_1 | ecosystem: Environmental > Terrestrial > Soil > Tropical forest > Bulk soil | place: Panama | collected 2016-02-17
CCGGTTCGATGAGCGGGAAGAGGAAACAGAACTATGTCAAACCGGACTGAGGCGGTGGGGTGAAAGCCCCGCCAATCGCCACCGGGAGGCTACCGTTACTGCGCCTCTTCTCGACTCTACTCGGTTTAACTCGTTGACAGTACTGAACGCAGATTGCAACGACCGCACAAGTGGGGACGCGACGGAGCGAGCATCACTCAATCAGTAGCGTTGGGCTCTACAGCCATGTCCCATTCCGCAAGAAGCCATTCGGGAATGTAACAACGGTTCTTGTTGCGTTCACACCAGTCCCGCAGCTGGACTGAAGCAGCATACGTTCGCTTCGTGAGTCCCAACTGCTGCGCTTGTGTTTCGAACTCTGTGGCCATCGCAGCGGCGGGTGGAAGAGCTTTTCCCCAATTCGGATTCCCTCGCTTGCGCTGCCGTGCAGGCCGAACTGAAGAGGTTCGCATCTCGGACGATCATACTCTGCCGTTGGTAGTTGGCGTAACTTGTATAGTCCGACGCTGAACTGCAAGAAGAATCGGATGGCCGCCCTGCGTGCCTGAGAACCTGTGGCGTAACAAGGTCTCAATTTTCTGCACTCATCAGACCGGGTCGGGTGGCGCTCTTAACTTCTCAGACTGGCAATCTTGTGCAAACCTCACCTTCAGACTGTCACCAATCGGATTCCTAGTCGAATAACGTCATCCAGAAGTGATCGTTCGGAATATCGCCGGGCAAGTCGTGATTAGAGTACGTCTCGGCACACGTTGCGCCCGGAGTGGTGTATGCAGACTTGTCTTTGACGTGCGGACGACGCTAGGATTGCTTCGGCAAGAACTCAAGGACTGATCAAAATGGCAAGGTTTGTCCTCGTGCATGGGGCCTTTGCTGGCGCGTGGGTTTGGAGGCCTCTGATCGACCAGTTGACAGCGGATGGCCATACCGCACAAGCTTTCGACCTGCCGGGACTAGGTGACGACCGCACGCCCGTCAGTAGTGTCACCCTCGATTCCTGTGCTGAGCGGCTCTGCGATGTGCTAGCCATCAGTTCCGAACCGGCGATCGTGGCCGGTAATAGCATGGGTGGGGTAATAGCGACCCAGGGTGCGGCTCGCTGTTCCGGACGCATCGCCGCGCTAGTTTACGTCGCGGCGTTCTGGCCGAAGAATGGTCAGAGCCTCCTCGACCTGACGAAACTTCCTGAGGGGAGGGACGATCAGGTCCAGGCCAATATCACGATCGAAGGTGATCCTCCTGCCGCGATCATGTCGCCGGCGGCCTCGCGTCAAGCCCTATACGGCTCTTGCGCGGAAGAGGTTGCTGCACGAGCAATCCAGTTGCAGCGGCCGCAACCAATCGCGCCGTTCGCAACGCCGGTGTCAATCCCACCAGGGTGTCTCGATGCGATCAAAAGCTTCTACGTGCTCTGCAAGCGAGACCGGGCTATTCCGCCATCTTTGCAGCGACGGATGATTGCCGAGAATATGTGTGCCGGCGTCATTGAACTCGACACCGATCACACGCCCCAACTGTCGATGACAAACGAGCTGGCCAAGGCCTTGCAACTATTCGCAGCGCAGTTGTCTATAGGCAATGAGGAGCGACAAGGCAATCCCGTAATCGGGAGGCCCACTCCGTAACATCTCCGTCATGATCAATGAAACGATAGGGAAGAGCGGGTTAGCGGGATCCAATGAGCTTGCGACGAACTGGACACTGATTGCGACCAGCAAAGAATTCAAGGATCTGGTTGCGCTCAAAAAAACCTTTATCGTGCCGGCGTGCATTTTCTTCCTCGTATACTATTTCGCGTTAGCAGTGCTCGTGGGCTACCTCCCCAAACTTGCATCCACGCGGGTCATCGGAACTGTCAACGTTGCCTATCTCTTTGCCCTTTCTCAGTTCGTCGCAGGATGGGTAATCGCCGCGCTCTATCTAGTTGCCGCCACGAAGTTCGATGCTTTGTCGGACGACATCCTCGCGCGCGTCGACGGGCGGCAAGGGAGCCAGTGAGTGTCCAATTCGCTGGCTATCTTTCTTTTTCTCTTTTTTGTTGCGGGCACGCTCGGAATTACTTACTGGGCCGCGAAACGGTCGCGCGGCGCAGGTGCTTATTTTGCGGCCGGGCGAAGAATTACGGCGTGGCAAAACGGATTTGCCGTAGCCGGCGACTTCATGAGCGCCGCCTCATTCTTAGGTTTGATCGGCCTCATCGCACTCCAGGGGATGGATGGCATCCTCTACTCGGTTGGCGGATTCATCGCCTTCGTGACGATCCTGCTGGTGATGGCCGAACCATTGCGAAACCTCGGTAAATACACCATGGGAGACGTTCTGGCGTACCGGTTTCGGCCCCGGCCGGTGCGTGCACTCGTGGCCTTCAGCACGCTAACCACGGCTACGTTCTACATGATCGCGCAGATGGTCGGCGCCGGAGCACTGGTCAATCTTCTGCTCGCTGATTCTGGTATCAGCTACAACATGGCTGTGGCCGGAGTCGGAACATTGATGATGATCTACGTCATCTTCGGCGGCATGCTTGCCACGACGTGGGTCCAAATCATCAAAGCTATCTTGCTTTCCGCTTGTGGGCTGGTCCTCACTGTTCTCGTACTTGAGCGTTTCCACTTCCGTCTGCTGCCTTTTTTTTCGGCCGCCAGTCAGATTTCATACCATCAGCAGAGCCAGCTTGTCATCCGGGATTTTCTTCAGCCAGGATTGCACTATCATCCTCCACATGGGCCGCTTGATCTGATATCTCTCAGCCTGATGTTTGTGCTCGGTACAGCCGGCTTGCCGCATGTTCTGGTCAAGTTCTATACGGTTCCGGATGCGAGGACAGCTCGTCGCAGTGTGGCGTGGGCCATGATTGTGATCGGCCTTTTCTATGTGCTCTCTACCATTCTGGGACTCGGCGCAGCGATCGAGATCGGCCCTGATTCCATCCTTGCCAATGGTGGAACGAACATGGCGGGTCCGCGACTAGCACAGGTTGTTGGCGGAGATCTTTTCTTCGCTTTTGTTTCCGCGGTGGCGTTTGCCACCATTCTTGCTGTTGTGGCGGGACTCATGATCAGCGCTTCGACGTCTTTCGCGCACGATTTCTGGACCAACGTGATTCATCAGGGCAGGGAACGCAAGCCGGGCGAAAGCGTGCGAGTTGCGCGAGTGGCAGGATTGGCCATCGGTGCTCTATCGATGCTGGTCGCGATTCGCTTGGGACCCGCATCGAACGTGATTATTCTGGCCACCTTCGGAATGGTGGTCGCGGCTTCCGCAAACTTCCCCGTGCTGGCACTTTCCATCTATTGGCGGCGCTTCAACACGGCAGGAGCGGTGGCGGGCCTTGGGGTCGGATTGTTAGCGAGCCTCGTGTTCATCGTGACAGGCCCTAATCTCATGGGACTCGATGCCGCCAGCACTACCGGTGGGCGTCACTTGATCCAGGCTCAACCCTGGTTCCCTTATGAAAATGTTGGCATTGTCAGCGTGCCACTCGGATTATTAGCCGCCATCATCGCCACTCTGCTCACAAAAGAGCCCTCTGCCGAATCCATGTTTGATGAACTGACAGTGCGCGCGAACACAGGATTGGGGGCCGAACGCGTATCTGGTTGAAGCGGCGGGCGGTGAAGTTATGCCGGGGAAATGGGGACGCAATACTAAAAACTGCCCGCCTTCATCTTCTGCGCGATGTACTCTCCCTGTCGAAGTGCCAGGGCCACGATGGTCAACGTGGGATTGGCCGAACCGGGCGTAGTCAATACGCTGCCATCTGAAATGAACAGGTTCGCGATATCGTGAGTCTGGCCCCAACCGTTCGTGACTCCGTCACGGGGATCGGCGCTCATGCGAGCCGTCCCCACGTTGTGTGTCGCCGGGGGAATGGGCCCGATGACTACGCGCTTCGCTCCAATCGCTTCATATATCTTCGACATCTGACCCTGGGCATGCCGTCGCATAGCCAGGTCGTTGGGATGCTCATCGACATGCACATGCGCAACCGGCAAGCCGAACCGGTCCTTCACTTTCTCATCTAGCGTGATGCGATTGTCAGCACGGGGTATATCTTCTCCGTTAATAAACATACCGGCGAGGTTGCGGTAATTCTCCATGATGGACGAGAAATCGCGGCCCCAGCCATAAGGCAGCCCGACAAGGGGTAGGGTCGGCAGGTCGAGCGTGACTAGCTCCATCCGGTATCCTCCGGCGAAGCCCCGCCGGGGATCATGGATTGCTTCGTCCTCGATAACGCCAGCCAAGGTCGCGCCGCGCCAGGAATAAACCGGCTTATCGAAAATTCCCCATACGAACCCGGTGATCTGGTGACAGTAGTTTCTGCCGACTTGGCCTGAGGAATTTGCGAGCCCCTGCGGAAACCGGGGAGAGTCTGAAAGCAGCAATAAGCGGGCAGTTTCGAGCGCATTCCCAGCCACGCACACAATGCGCGCCTTCTGCCGCTGTTCCTGGCCGCGGTTGTCGCGGTAGATCACTCCAGTCACGCGGCCATTGGGGCCGTGCTCAATGCGCGTGGCGGTCGACTCGGTGCGCAGATCGAGGTTGCCTGTCCCCTCGGCATCGGGGATTTCGGTGTAGAGGGTGCTCCACTTCGCGCCTATCTTGCAACCTTGTACGCAGAGGCCTTGCTGAATGCAGAATCCTCGACCGTCGTACGAACGGGAATTGATGGCGAGGTGCCCAGTGTGCACTTGCTTGTAGCCCACTTTCTTGGCGCCCGCGTACATCACTTTGAAATTGTTCGATGCAGGCAGTCCCGGCATGTCGTTGCGACGCGTCACGCCCATCCGTCGCTCGGCGATGACGTAATACTTTTCCAGTTCCTCGTGGGAGATCGGCCAGTCGATGAGGGAGCTTCCTGCCATTCCGCCATACGTTGTCTTTGCATGCAGTTCCCACGCTTGCAGCCGCGGGCAGGATGCTGTCCAATGAACAGTCGTACCGCCCACCGTTTTGCAGTGCCACACCGGCAAGGTAGGGAAATCGCGGGCCACGCCCCAAGTACCGCTCTGGGTGCGGGCATCAAGCCACGTGAGTTGCGTGAAGGCTTCCCCGGGCACCTGGGAGAATGTCTCTAGCGACTGCCGTTTCCCGGCCTCGAGCAAAACGACCTTAATGCCGCGACGAGTGAGTTCGTGCGCAAGCGTGCCGCCACCGGCTCCGGACCCGATGACGATCACTACGCTTTCGTCTTTGAAATCAAATATAGGCACGTCTTTTTGAAACCAGGCGTTGTTCTCACATCGGCAAAGGACCACTATCCTCCAGTGGGACGTCGGGCAGCCATCGAAGATCATTGAACCCGCGCAGCACGTACCCACCCTTCGAAAACGCCTCTCCCTCATAACCGAAATACGCGTAAGCAACCGGCGAAGCATAGAGCACTTGTAAAGTCTTCAGGCGCATGGTCTGAAAGAATTCGGAGTGTTCGATCTTCTTGAGAGCGGCTACACGATCATCCTCGTTGTTTTTCGAGAACCCTGCACCGAGACCAATAAGGCCTTCCTTGGTGATTTTTCGTGTGTGCTCATCCCGGGTCGCCTCCTCATCGACAGCCTTGATGACGAAGGCATAAGCGGCATCGTCGAGCTTGTCGTGGGGGGCGATGGTCCGCGCCACGGCCATAAGGGTTGCTGCCTCGGCCGTGGTCAGCGCAGTCATCTCTACTGCCCATGCGCGTTGCGGCACAATCAGGGCCAACGGACTTGCAGCCACGACGACACCCGTCAACAAACCAGTAGTGGCTCGGAGAAATTCACGACGCGGCAAGGCTTTGTCCATGTTTCCCTCGCAGGCGGCGAGATAGCGTACTTCGGCAACACCGCCAGATTCAACTCGACAGTCGCACTACCCATAAATCGGCGGATTGAACGACAGATCCATCCCCATGGTCTTTTGTCCGCCCTTCGCAACGTGGACGCTAACTAGGACTGGAGCATTTCCAGCAAGGGCACTCTTCAACGCCGGCTCTAGCTCGTCCGGCTCATCGACCTCCGTGGCCGCCATTCCATATCCTTGCGCGATTTTCACCATATCGATTCCAGGAATATCCATCCCCGGCACATTTCGGCCCACTTGCGTAAAGTCGCAAAATCCCTTCAAAGCCGAATAGTCGCCGTTCCTCAGAACGATGAAGACGACGGGTGCCCTGTTCTGAACCGCGCTCCACAGCGCTTGAACCGAGTACTGGATGGACCCGTCGCCGACAATGCAGATCACTCGCCGTTTTGGAAGGGCCATCTGCAATCCGACTGCGGCTGGAAGCCCGAATCCCAGAACGCCATTGGGCACCGAGTAGAAGGACCCTGGCTCATTCAAAATGACATATCCGTCTAGATCACCTTTGGAAGACGGACACTCCTCTGTGATGACGGCGTCTTTCGGAATCAGTCGGTTCAGCACGCTGAACAAATAGGCTGTCGTGATGGGGCGTTGCGCAGCAGGAGTGGGCTGATGTTTCGCTTCCTGCACCGCGCTGCGCCGTGCTTTTGTGTGGGCCCGAAGGTAAGCCGCCGCTTGCGCAACATCCCCGATAATGCTGTGGCCTGCCAAGGCTCCAGCCGCGGCCTGCGGATCATTCGTGATCTGAAATAGTCTGGTTCCCGGTCGAATCGGATTGCCCGGCACATATGCGTAGTACAGGAAGACTCGTGCGCCCACCACGACGACGACGTCATACTGTGCTAGCTGATCGGCGAGCGGCTGTTGCGCGGGAAGCAGTCCCCCGCGAAATAACCGATGGCCGCGTGGGAAAGTCCAGCGGCATGGAATCGGATCCTGATAGACATCCGCGTTGAGATGTTCGGCTAACGCCAGCATCCCGTTCCATCCTGCGTCCTCCTCGATCTGTGGTCCAGCGATGAAAGCCGGAGTCTGACTGGGGTCGAGGGCGCGAGCAACATCGTCGAGTACGGTAGAATCCGCAAAAACAGTCTGACTGGTTCTGCGTGGGATGACGGGAGCACACTGGTGCGTCCAATCATTCATCGGGATGGAAATAAAGACGGGTCCTCGGGGAGGCTGCATCGCCAGGTGATATCCGCGCGCGATGGCGGCGGGCACATCTTCGGCGCGTGACGGCTCATAGGCCCACTTGACGTAGGGTCTGACGGTGTCAACTGCACGGCTGGCAAGAAACGGCTCTGCTATAAGTTGTCGGCGGTCCTGCTGTCCTGTGGTAACGACGAGCGGCGCGTGTAGATACCACGCATCCTGAATCGCAGAGAGCCCGTTGCCGGTGCTGGCAATGGAATGAAGATTTACGAAAACCGCTTTGCGGGCGCCCAGCGAATAGCCCAAAGCCATTCCCGCAGCCACGCGTTCATGCAGACCAAGCACATATGTGAAATCCGGTGGCATGTCGCGCAGAAAGGGCAGCTCGGTCGAACCTGGGTTTCCGAAGATGACGGTCATTCCCAGGTCGCGCAGGGTCTCGTATGTTGTTTCTCGAACTGTACTCACAGTTTTCCGATCAGGTCTGGATGTTATATCACTCCGTGGTCGCCAGCCGTCAATCTGCGTGGAAGGTTGAACTCATGCTTTGCAAGATGCTATTGTCACTCCCTTCATATCCGGCTCGGTAAGCTGCCTGCCCTCATATTTGCGGATGGCTACAAAGATATGCATCGTTGGTTGTGGGGCGCTCGGAAGCGTCATCGCCGGGCATCTTGCGCGCCTTGAGGAACTTGAGGTTCACGCCTACGATGTTTCTCACGTCCACACGCAGGCGATTGCTGAACGCGGATTGAGAATCAGTGGGGTCGTCGAGTTCGTCGCCAGGCTCCACGCAACTTCGCGAGCGTTGGAAATTCCACCGTGCGATTTTGGCATCTTTGCCACCAAGAGCATCCACACGAGAGTGGCGATTGAGCAGACGGCGCACGTTTTTGGAAATTCATCGGCAGTGTGCTCAGTACAGAACGGTCTGGGCAACGAGGAGATCATCTCCGAACGAATACGCCATGTGATCCGAGGCGCGGCTGGATTCGGTGTGCACATGCACGGTCCCGCCCATGCTGTTTTGGAATTCAACGGCGACATATGGATCGGCCCCTTTGAGCCTTCAGGCACACCCTACTCGCTGGTAGAAGAACTCGCAACCATCACGAATCGCGCCGGACTGCATGTCGTTCCAATGCGAGACGCCCGCAGCGCGCAATGGACCAAGTTAGTCTTCAACGCGGCTGCGAATCCTGTCGGTGCGCTGACGGGCCTTCATCATGGAGCTGCCGCACGCTTCCCTCCCACAGCCGCGATGTACGAAGAGTTGTTACGGGAAGGCGAAGCCGTGGCCCGCGCTCTCGGCATCACACTGCAACCCAACCCTCGCCAGATTTCCGAGGAAGGGGCCAACGCCCCAACCAAAAGAAATGCAAGCATGCTGGTGGATGTGCTTTCGCGGCGGACAACAGAAGTCGACTTCATCAATGGTGCGATCGCAGATTTGGGAGAAAGGCTAGGTGTTCCGGTTCCAATGAATCGCGCGCTGTGGCGCCTGATCAAGGGACTGGAACACTCCTGGACTGACCCTTCCTAAGGGCAAGTTGACCCCGGCCGCAAGATCAGGGGAGGGAAGCCGCTCCTTACCTTGCTCTGTGCCTCAGTGCTAAGAGAGCCAGGTTGACTATTGTTGAATTCGCGTACCATCTACCTTCACGCGAAACAGCACATAGGGTTTTTGTCGCAGATCCCGCCCATTCTGGAAAACCGCCTGGCGCTCGATCTGATTTGCGATGAAATAGAGATACCCGTCGTTGGCGAGAGAAAGTGTATCCGGCCAGAGGGCGCGCGGATCATGCACGAGCGTTTCGATCTCGCCTGTGAGCGCGCGCCGACGAATTGCGTCGTGCTCGTAGTCGCTCAGGTAAACGCGACCCTGCCCATCGGACTCGAGTCCATCCCCGCCGCCTCCTTTTTCGCCGAGGTCTTTCACTGTGGCTGCAACCTCTGCGTCCGTCTTGTTGCGATCGGCAAGGGCATCCACGCTCACACTGTAGAGATGCCGGCCAATCAGCGGACAGTAGTAGAGCGTTTTGGCATCCGCGCTGATCGCAATTCCATCGGCTCCAACTTCGAGTCGCGACGGAGGCTTTCCCGGCAAACGCATCAGCATGACGTCGCCCTCGACCACCGGCATGAATGCTGGCTCAGGTTTTGTCGACGAATGGTCGCCCAGCCGCCGCCAACTCTCACCTGTCGCAAGGTCCACCACGATAATTGCGTTCGCGCCGGAGTCGGTGATAAAGGCGAATCCCTCACGTCCGCGTCGCAGATCAAACCGCACGTCGTTCAAATAGGTTTTCGTCAGAACGACATGGGCGGAAAAAACAATCTTCTTAATAATCTGGTTTGTCTCAAGATCGACCGCAATCAGCTTGGCGCCATTTGGCATCACCGGCCCAAATGCAATACTGCCTGTGTCTACAATCCAGAGCCGTTTTCCGCTTGGATCCACGACAATACTCTGCACCGAGATTAGTTTCTCGGCGGGATTGTCGCCCTCAACATAGTGGTTGATTTCAGGATTGGGAAAGGGAATTGTCTTCCCATCTTTGACTTCGGCTACGGAGTACTCAACCGCATCACCCCATTTCGGAAAGTTCACAAAAACGCGGCCTTGGTTTGCAGATCCTCCGCCAACGCCCGTGTTTGCGACGGATACGCCGGTTGGCATCGGCCCGTCGAATGTCGCGGCCACCTCCAGGCGCCCAACGACGTGTTCTCGAGCAATCTCCTGCCCCACGCCCTGCGCAACCCAAATCATCGCAAAGAGTGCCATACCGACCCGCAAAGTTATCCTCAAGTGTCCTCCAGCATGTGCGCTGAATGTTGCTAGAAGAGTAGCAAAGCCGGGCTCGTGGCCGGTGTGTTTGCTATCATGCAGCGGAATGGATGGCTCGCGACGTTGCGAGAACCCTGATCGCGATGAAAACCAATGTCGATCTCTTGGCGTCGTACTGGACGATTTCGGGTGCGTATCCGCATACGGATCGCGAGTACAGTCCTCACGATTTCAAGGATCGAGTGGAAAGCGCGGCTCGTGCGGGCTTTCGTGGATTCGGCCTCTGGCATGCCGATCTGGAACACGTGCAGGGGAAATACAGCCTGCGCGAAATGCGCCACATCTTCGACGACAACGGCATTCGCCACGTGGAACTGGAATTTCTGCTCGATTGGTTCCTCGACGGTGAGCGGAAGAAGCAGTCCGACGTCCGCAAGCGCAAGTTGTTCGAGGCCGCCGAGGCACTTCATGCCTATCATGTAAAAGTCGGAGATTTCTTTCAAGAAACCTGTGCGATGGATCGTCTGGTCGAATCGTTCGCCCTTCTCTGCAGAGAAGCAGCCGAGCATGGCACGAAAATCGGCTTCGAGCTAATGCCGTTCGCGATGATTCGAACACTCGGGGAATCCCTGGCAATGGTTGAAAGCACCGCTGCACCTAATGGCGGCATTGCCTTCGATATGTGGCACATCGCGAAGCTACGCATTCCCTACGAGGAAATCGCTCGCGTTCCTCTCCAATACGTAATCAGCGTGGAACTGAACGATGGCACCTTCGAAGCGCCTTGGAGTCTTCATGAGGACACGATCAATCACCGCCGCCTTTGTGGAGAGGGAGAATTCGATGTGAAGGGCTTCGTTCGTTGCCTGCAGAACGTTGGATATGCCGGACCGTGGGGAATCGAGGTCCTGTCAGAAGAATTGCGGAAGCAACGGCTCGAGGAAGTGGCGCCGCGTGCGTTCGCAACCACCGCCGCCCAATTTGAATAACGACCTTGATGCGCTAGATACTTTTGCTTCGGTGCCGCAGAGGACTTGAAAACTGCGTTCAGTCGCTGAGGTAGTAAGTGACCGACACAAAAACATCGCCTGACAACTGGCCCTGGCCCGATTCGCTCGACGCCGTCGTTGCCGCGCCCGCGCACCACTCCGTCTTATTCGAAGATGCGGACGTGCGGGTGCTTCGGACCACGATACCGGCGGGCGATGTGGTTCCGCTGCACACGCACCGTTGGGGCGGAGTCGCCCATCTCGAGAGTTCCTGTCACTTCGTCCGCAGAGATGAGCATGGAAATGTTCTCTTCGACAGCCGCCAAGCAGGAGATCTGCCTCCCACTCCCTGCGTCCAGCGCATGCCACCCCTCCCACCGCACACGGTCGAAAACCTGGGGTCGACAGAAATCAGCATACTGATCGTCGAGATCAAGGATTCCAGGGCCTAAGGAGTCCCGTATCGTTCGCCACGGAAAGGTATCCTCCCGGTTCCCACGTGTGTTCGATTCATGCGGGTGGTAGACTCCCGGATTCGGGTCGCGATTCTTCCGATCGATTGCAGTTGCACGAGCGAAGGAGACAAATGGAAGCCAGGCTCGGCGTCGCGCTTGTTTTCATCTTCTTGGCTTGCAACCAGCAAATCGTGCCCGAATCGAACAAGCCCACTCAGGTCGATGCGCGGCTGAGCGACTCCAAAATCATCCGCGCCGATGACCATCCGGAAGACTGGTTCACCTACGGCCGCACCTACAGCGAGCGGCGTTTCAGTCCGCTCAAGCAAATCAACGACCATAATGCGGCCAGTCTCGGTTTAGCGTGGGCCTTCGATCTGGACACGCAACGTGGACAGGAGGCGACGCCTCTCGTTGTCGATGGCGTGATGTACTTTACGAGTGCCTGGAGCAAGATTTTCGCCGTGAACGCAGCGAGCGGTGCGCTGTTGTGGTCGTACGACCCGAAGGTCCCTCGAGAGTGGGGTGCCTACGCTTGCTGTGACGCGGTCAATCGTGGTGTTGCAGTCTGGGAAGGAAACATTTATGCCGCAACTCTCGACGGACGTCTGGTTGCGCTCGACGCCAGGAACGGCAAGCTCGTTTGGGAACAACTGACGATCGATCCGAAATGGCATTACACCATTACGGGAGCGCCACGTATCGCAAAGGGCAAGGTCTTGATCGGCAACGGGGGTGGTGAATTTGGCGTGCGGGGCTATGTCTCGGCCTATGACGCGCAAACTGGCAAACTTGTCTGGCGCTTTTACACCGTACCGGGTGATCCGGCAAAGCCATTCGAGCAGCCGATTCTCGAGCAGGCAGCCAAGACCTGGAGTGGGGAGTGGTGGAAGATCGGCGGTGGCGGCACGGTTTGGGACGCGATTGTCTACGACCCCGAACTCGATCGTGTCTTCATCGGTGTGGGCAATGGCGGACCGTGGAACGAAAAGTACCGCAGTCCAAAAGGTGGCGACAATCTGTTCACCTGCTCAATCGTTGCTCTGAAGCCGGATACCGGCGATTACATCTGGCACTACCAGGAGGTTCCGGCTGATGATTGGGACTACGATTCCGACGAGCAGATGATCCTCGCCGATCTTTCGATCGACGGCACGACAACAAAAGTAATTCTGCATGCACCGAAGAACGGATTCTTCTACGTCATTAATCGCGAAACGGGGCGGCTGATTTCTGCGAAGCCATTTACGTTCACCAACTGGGCGAAAGAAATCGACCTCACCACCGGCCGACCGATCGAGTCCCCGACAGCGCGCTATCCAAAGGGCGAGTCAGCGCCTATTGTTCCCGGCCCGGCGGGCGCGCATAGCTGGCACCCTATGTCTTATAGTCCGCTAACCGGACTGACCTACATTCCTGTGAACGAACTCGGATTTAACTTCAAGTCGCCTGACAGCTTCGAATTCAAGAGCCAGGCGCTGAACTTCGGAATCGATATGGTCGCGGCCGGCATGCCGCAGGATCCGAAGATCAAGAAGGCAATTCTCGACAGTGTCAAAGGCAGGCTTGTCGCCTGGGATCCGGTGCAGCAGAAAGAGGTTTGGGGAATCGAGCGGCCTGGACCGTGGAATGGAGGCACGCTCGCCACCGCAGGAAATCTCGTTTTTGAGGGAACGGCGGCTGGGAAGTTTGAGGCCTATCGTGCGGATACGGGAGAAAAGGTCTGGTCGTTCGATGCACAAACCGGGGTGATTGCCGGGCCGATGACTTACAGCGTCAAAGGTGAACAATACGTTGCCGTACTGGCCGGTTGGGGCGGGGTCTTGCCCTTGGCTGCGGGTGAGATTGCCTTCAGGTCAGGCCACGTGCGCAATATCAGCCGGGTGCTGGCCTTCAAAATTGGCGGTAACGCGAAGCTGCCGCTGCTCGCAGCGCCTGAAACTCGTTCTTTAAGTCCGCCTCCGTCCACCGCGACTACGGCCGAGATTCACCGCGGGGAGGCGATCTTCCAACGCTTTTGTTCTGGATGCCACGGCGACGTCGCAGTCAGCGGCGGCCTGGTGCCTGACCTGCGTTACTCCGCATACCTCAGCAATGATCGCTGGTTCGCGATCGTCCGCGACGGACTGTTGCAATCGAGCGGGATGGTCGGCTTCGGGAAAGAAGTGTCGCGGGAAGACGCTGCGGCGATTCGCAGTTACGTCATTTTCCGGGCGAACCAGACCCTGAACGAGGAAAAAGAACCTGCCAGAAGCGTCGAGCCGCGAAACCGATAGCAGGCAGTCTGCTGGACACCATGTTTGATGGTTGTGAGAATCCTGGCCTTTGGGTTACGGTGATGCCCGCAATAGACTTGAACGGAGGATCCCGTGTTCCACAGTGATACTGTCGGAAGTTTGCTACGGCCTGCCTATCTCAAGGAAGCCCGCGAACTGCACGCGTCTGGAAAACTGTCGGATGCCGATTTCAAACAGGTTGAAGACCGGGCCGTCGATGAATGCATCGACCTGCAAATCCGTTCCGGCCTTGAAGTGATCACCGACGGCGAGGTCCGGCGTTACGCTTTTTTTGGGCACCTAATCGACGCCGTTGAAGGCTACGACAAATATGGAGGTTGGGCTATTCCATTCAGGAATGATCAAGGTAGCAAGATGGTGCTTCCCCGACCCGTGGTCGTCAGTAAACTGAGGCGCAAACGGCCTTTGTGTGCGGAAGAGTTCACTTACCTGCGTGCACGTACGAGACATCCTGCGAAGAACACGATCGTCAGCGCGCAGCAGGCGGCCGCATATTACGACAAAAAGAAATCCGGGGGAGTATATCCTACGATCGATAGCTACCTCGCTGATGTTGTCGACATCTTGCGCGATGAGGTTGCCGAACTAATTCGCCTCGGCTGCACGTACATTCAGATCGACTCGCCGCAGTACACCGCGTTCCTGGATCCGGATTTACGCGAAGGCTACCGCCAGCGCGGCAACGATCCGGATCGCCTGTTGGACCTCTCGATTGAAATGGACAATACGGTAATCGGCGATCATCCCGGGGTCGTCTTTGGCCTGCACCTTTGTCGCGGCAACAATCAGAGCCGGTTTTATGCTTCCGGCGACTATGGGCCGATCACTCGCGTGTTTCGCAAGACCAAATTCGACTGCTTTCTGCTTGAGTACGATGACGAGCGATCGGGCGGTTTTGAGCCGCTGCGCGAGGTTCCGGAGGATCGTACAGTCGTGCTCGGCCTTGTAAGCTCCAAGAAGCCGCAACTGGAAAGCAAGGATGAATTGAAGCAACGGATCGACGCCGCTTCGACTTACGTTCCGCTCGACCGCTTGGCGCTGAGTCCGCAGTGTGGGTTTGCCTCGACGATTGAAGGCAATCTAGTCACTGAGGCTGACGAGGAGGCTAAGCTGCGGCTCGTTGCTGAGACCGCCCGAGAAGTCTGGGGAGCAACATTGCCGGTGGGGAACAGCGCCTAAGGATTTTCTGCCGAATCCCGATTGTCTGAGAGATGCCCGTCTAATTTGAACCCGAGGCATTTTCGACCAGCAATGCGATTCCCTGTCCGCCGCCGATGCAGGCCGATGCTACGCCATAGCGTGTGCCGGAATGTTTCAGTTCGCGTGCTACGGTCACGGCCAGCCGAATTCCTGTTGCCGCCAGGGGATGGCCGATGGCAATCGCACCACCGTTGACGTTCAGCTTGGCTCGCTCTAATCCGAGTTCGCGCTGACACGCCAGGACTTGGGCACCGAAGGCTTCGTTGATCTCAACGCGATCGATCTGCTCGAGCGTCAGCCCGACGTGCTCCAACAGGCTTCGAATCGCGGGCACGGGAGAGATACCCATAGTTTCCGGCGGCACAGCGACCACTGCACCAGCAACGATTCGCGCGAGTGGCGGTTTGTATTGCTTCTTGGCGTAATGGCCCGATGCCACAAGCGTGGCCGCGGCTCCATCCACGATTCCGGAGCTGTTGCCACCCGTTTGAACGCCGCCGAATGCGGGCCTAAGTTTGGAGAGAACCTCGAGCGGCGACGGGCGGATGTGCGTATCTTCGGTCAGCTTCTCAACGCCGCGCGGCAAACGAATTCCTCGTGGCTGATGACCCTTCAGCTCAAACACCTCGCTCACTATGGGGACAATCTCTCCGCCCAGGAAGCACCGTTTCTGCGCGGCGACGGCTCGCGCAAAACTTTCGGCCGCAAATTGGTCTACGTCTTGCCGCGTAATTCCATATTGAATTGCCAGCTTCTCGGCTGTGCCGCCCATCGTGAGATTGCAGGAAGGATCGAGCAGGGCTTCCCACAGAAAATCCTTGAATTCAACTTCTCCCATTCGAAAACCACTGCGATGGGTATATGCCGCGATGGGATTGCGCGACATCGACTCCGCTCCGACGACCAGCGCAAGATTCGCCTTGGCCAGCTTGATGGAATCAGCCGCCTGCAGAATCGCTTCCATACCGGTTCCGCACACACGCTGCACAAGGTGAGCCGGAACATCAATGGGAACTCCGGAGTAGAGCGCGATATGTCGCGGAAGCACGTAAGCGTCAAATGAGGCCTGACATACGCTGCCGGTAACCACGTTCTCGACATCGGCGGCTGGCACCTCGCTGCGCCGAAACACTTCGCGCGCTGCCTTGATGCCCAAATCGGTCGGAGACACGACGCCAAGAGCAGTGTTGTATTCGATGAAGGGCGTGCGGACACCGTCAAGCAACCAAACGTCGTCGTAAGACGAGATCAATGCCTTGTTTTGCGAACTCATACAGCGGTCTTTTCCTGGATCGCACCGGATGGTCCGGGTCGAGGCGCCGCTGACATCGCGTCGGTTACCGCAGCGTTGAGATTTCCATTCTGCTTTTCGGGGATTGACAGCTTTTTGCCCCGCGCTGCAGGGATTCCGTAACGGGAGCGGTGCCGGTTTCCCCAGGCCGACATCAGTTTGAGGATCGGCTTTAGGCTTTCGCCGTGCCGGGTGAGGGAATACTCCACATGCGGAGGTACCTCGGCGTACACCTTGCGGTGCACAATACCATCCCGCTCCAACTCGCGAAGGTGCTGAGTGAGCATCTTCTTTGTAAGGCCGGGTATCAACCGTTGCAGCTCGCAAAAACGTCGAGGTCTCCCCTCAAGATAGAACAACAGCGGCGGTTTCCATTTGCCGCCGATAATGGAAGCCGTCAACTTCACTGGGCAATTCTGGTGATCCATTTCAGTCAAGACCCCGCATTCCAACCAGGCAATTCAATCGGTAACCCAGGCAGGTTACCGAAACGTGCCTACTAGCCAACCAGATACCTTTGCCTAAAATAGGCGCCAGGTTTCCAGAGGATACCTGATGTCGCGGTGGCTTGAAAAGTGAAGTCGGCCCTCCCCGAATCCCCACCAAGACACCGCGACTCTTGAATGCACTGGACTGGCCTGCGGCAGGTTCGAAAGAGCACAGACGAGGTTCAACAGAACATGAGCAACAAGCGCCCCGTAGTTATTTACGGAGCCAACGGATTCTCCGGGAGGCTGATTGCAGAATTTCTGCGCGAGTATAACGTCCCTTTTATCGCCGCTGGCCGCAGTCTCAGCCGGTTGCAGGATGGGATGAAGCAGGTACCCGGCATCGAGACTGCTAACCATGACTGCGTCGAAACGCAAGGCTCGGTGGAGGAACTAACGCGGTTATTCACTGGCGCGAAGGTGGTTTGCAATACTGCCGGGCCCCAAATTTACAACGGTCCACGCGTGATCGAGGCTGCGCTCAAGGCTGGCTGCCACTATCTGGATATCAGTGGCGAACAGGCCTGGCTGCGAACGATCGAGGAGGAGTGGGGTTCGAAATTCGCCGACCGCGGGCTGGTAGCAGCACCCGCGACGGCGTTCATGTGCGCCGTAAGCGACGCCGTCATCCGCCTTTGCCTGGCAAGCCATCCTGGCATTGACACGCTGGAAGTGCTGACCATGTTCAAAGGCAACCCCACGTTCGGCTCGACGCAAACCATCTTTGCTGTAATCCAGACCGACGCATACTACCTGGAGCAGAACCAATACAAGCCATGGCCGCGCGCCACTCGTTACGACGTGTTGGTCCCGGGCGCAATTCAGATGCAGTTGGCGCTTGCCTGGGGCGGCTTTCCGCACCCGGTCTGGTTCAAGAACCATCCTCAGGTTTCGAACGTCAAGGCGTTTGGCGGTTTGCTCGACCGGCAGATCATGGAAGGAGTGGCGGCAACAGAGAAGTTATACGAAGAGCAGATCCGGCCGCTCGCTCCTGCGGAACGCGAGCGCAGACTGGCCGAAATGGCAAGCGCAGTTCAGGGGGGGATGCCGCCGCGCGAAAACCCGCGCGAACATCGCACGATTGACGTGATCGTGGGGCGCGGCAGCACCGACGCGGTGGAGTGCGCAGTTTTCGGGACGTGCTGTTACCGGCAGACCGGGCTCATTCAGGCATTTGCTGCTCATCACCTGGTCCATGCCGCACCCCGCAAGGTGGGATTCGCGTCGCCAGCGGAAGCGTTCGGGGCCCGTGAAATTCTCACTGTGCTGGAAAACCACGGCCTTTCGAAGGCAAGAATACCGGCGTAGCTGGTAATCTGACCGGAAACAGTGACTTCCGCGCCGGCAGTTTTTCGAACGTCCAATTGAGCTATGCGTGCCATCGATTACTTTGATAAAAGCGCAGACCTCTATCCGGACCGAATTGCGATCCGAGATGGAGAGCAAGCGTATTCCTTTAGCGAAACGCGATCGTTCAGCGAACAGATTGCACGCGGAATGTGGGCCAGCGGACTGGAGCTCGAAGAGCGCGCGGCGATCTACTCACACAATCACCCGACAGTTCTGTTTTGCATGCTCGGTATGTTGCGCGCGGGCGCGGCCTGGGTTCCGATCAACTTTCGAAATGCCGCGGATGCAAATGTCGAGTTTTTGAATTACTCAAAAACGACCTGGCTCTTTTATCACGGCCGCTTTCAGGAGCAGGTGGATGACATCCGGAAACGGGTGCCGTGCATGCGTCATTTCATTCGCATTGACGGGGAGGCTAAGGATGAGTGCTCTTTGGCTGCTTTTATGCAGCGGGCGAACGATGATCGAGAGCCGGAATGGGCCGACGCTCATGGAAATCTCGACCGGATGATGGGCCTGGTGCCAACTGGCGGGACAACGGGGCCAGCGCGCGGAGTACGGGTAACAAATCTCGCCTGGGGGACGATGACAGAACTTGCGACACGCTACTGGAAATCCGGTGTAGCCAGCCCCGTGTGTCTTTGCACGGCGCCTCTGTCACACGCGGCCGCGCCGGTGTCATTCTCCATTTTGGCGATGGGTGGGACCAATGTTGTGCTTCCTGGGTTCGACGCGGGAGAGGTCCTGCGGGCAATCGAACAACATCGCGTCACGCACATATTTCTTCCGCCAACGGCGTTCTACTCGCTGCTGGCTCATCCCGATGTTGGCAAATTCGACTATTCGAGCATGCGGGTGTTTCTGCTGGCCGGATCTCCGGTTTCGCCCGACAAGTTCAAGAAAGGAGTCGAAGTCTTCGGTTCCTGCATGTGCCAATCGTATGGTCAGACCGAGGCGCCGATGATTCTTACTTTTCTTGACCAGGAAACGGTGGCGGCGGCTGCAGCTGGAGACCGTCCCGAGCGCCTGGCGAGCTGCGGTCGGCCTACCGCCGCAGTGCGGGTCGCCATCATGGATGATGCCGGGCGCATCCTGCCGCCGCGCGAACCGGGTGAGATCGTTGCACGCGGCACCCTTATCAGCGGCGGATACTTCAATCTTCCCGAGGCGACGGCCGAAATTCGGCGCTATGGCTGGCATCACACAGGAGATGTGGGCTACACGGATGAAGAGGGCTACGTCTATATCGTCGATCGCAAGAAAGACATGATCGTGAGCGGCGGCTTCAACGTTTACTGCGCCGAGGTCGAGGCCGGCATCATGGCGCTACCGCAAGTGCAGGAATGCGCGGTGATCGGCGTGCCCGACGAAAAATGGGGAGAGTCTGTTAAGGCGATCGTCGTTTTCAAGCCTGGCGAATCGCTTACCGAGGCCGACGTGATTGCGCACTGCAAGGCCAAGCTGGGAAGTGTGAAGTCGCCGAAGTCGGTGGAGTTCTGGCAGGAGATTCCGAAGACTCCGGCAGGGAAGCTCGACCGCAAGACGATGCGCAAGCCGTATTGGGCTCGGACCGAGCGTCAGGTGCATTGATGCCGTCTTTCGACTCAGTCTTTCTTGCGAGTCGCATTAGGCGAGTGGACGGAGATAGACTCTCGATCTTCAGGAGGCCGCCATCATCACGACGTTGAAAGTACCAAAGACCGGCGGGATTCCGACGACAAAGGCCAGCGTACTACGCTGGCTGAAGCGCGAAGGGGATCGCGTAAGAGCGGGCGAAGCGGTAGTGGAATTGGAGACGGAAAAAGTGAGCTATGAACTGGAGTCCCCGACGGCGGGGACGCTATTGAAGATTCTTGCTGCGGAGAGCACTCAGGTTCCAGTGGGTGGCCCGCTGTGCTATATCGGGCAAAAAGGCGATTCTGCACCGAAGGAATAATGCGATGAGGACCAGGAACGCTAGGACAAAGAAACGGAATACGACGAAAGAAAAGGTCGCGGGTCATCGGTTAGGGAATGACCGGCTGATCTGGATGTACACGCAAATGGCGCGGATTCGCGAGTTCGAAGAACATGTCAAACGCACGTTCCTCGAGCATCCTGGGGCCATGCGCGGACATACTCATTTGGCCGACGGCGCGGAAGCTTCCATTGTGGGCGCCCTGGCGACGCGCAACCCCGCTGATTTCGTAATGCCGACGTATCGTTGCCACGGGCAGCCTATTGTTCTTGGAACGCCGCCCAGAAAAATGTTTGCCGAGCTGTACGGTCGAAAGGACGGCGTGTGCAAAGGATTTGGCGGATCGATGCACCTCGCTGATCCGGAACGCTACTTTCCTGGGACCTCCGGAATTGTTGGCCAAAGCATCGCGCACGCGGCGGGCGCGGCGTTGACGGCACAGGTCAAGGAGACTGGCCAAATCGTCTATTGCTTTTTCGGCGATGGCGCAAGCAAGCAGGGAGCTTTTTTCGAGACGCTGAACATGGCGGCACTGTGGAAGCTGCCGGTGGTGTTCATTCTCGAAAACAATTCATATCAGGCTTACACCCATGTAAGACTCGAAGACGCCAACGCGCAGGCGGGAGATCCTCTCTCCAAGAAGGCGGCGGCCTTTAGCATCCCTGGCGTCACCGTCAAAGGTACCGATCCCCTAGCGGTCTATGCTGCGGTGCAAAAAGCGGCGGAACGAGCGCGCGTTGGACGAGGACCTACGCTGATTGAATCGAGATTTTACCGGCTGAGCGCGCATGGCAATGCCATCACGGTTCCGCCGGTGCCGACGCAGTTTCCAGAGCATGAGGCCATCGGCGTGTATGGCAACAAGGCGGAATATAAAGAGGCAAAGGAGAAAGATCCGCTGTTGCTATTCCGCGCGCACCTTCTCAAAACCGCCGTGCTTACCGAGAACCAATTGAAACGAATCGAGAACAGTGCGCGAGCCGAGATGGACGACGCGGTTGCGTTTGCGCTGGCCAGTCCGCTGCCTGAACCGGAAGAAGCGACCCAGTACGTATATGCCTAGGAGAATGCGATGCCACGGGAAATGATGTACGGAGAAGCCATGGCGGCAGCCATCGCGGAAGAGATGGAACGGGATGCCAGCGTGATTTTCTACGGCCAGAACATGGCCATGACCGAGCGCGATCCTATGCTGAAGAAGTTCGGTTCGCGCCGCGTGCGCATTGCGCCGATTTCGGAGACCGCTGAGATTGGCATCGCCGTGGGTGCGGCAATCACGGGACTGCGGCCGATTGTCGAGCTCTGGATGAGCGAATTCATGCTGGTCGCGATGGACCAGATTGTGAACGAGGCGCCGCGGCTGCGTTATATGTCAGGTGGGCAGGTGCAGGTTCCTCTGGTGCTGAAAGCGGGCTTCGGATTTTCGGCCGGCTGGGCCGGGCAGCATTCTAACTGTTGGTATCACACGATGATGGGGATTCCCGGATTGAGAGTCGCCGTGCCTTCCACGCCGGCCGATGCGAAAGGGTTGATGGCAGCGGCGATCCGCGACAACAATCCGGTTGTCTATCTGCACCATTACATGCTCACACTGGATACGGGTGAGGTGCCGGATGGCGATTACGTTGTTCCTTTCGGCGTGGCAGACATCAAGCGGACCGGAAGAGATGTGACCATCGTAGCGACAGGATGGATGGTAAAGAAGGCGCTGGGGGCGGCGGAACAACTGGCAAACGAAGACATCAGCGCTGAAGTGATCGATCCACGGACGCTTGCGCCGCTGGATGTGGATACGATTGTCAAGTCGGTGGAGAAGACGGGAAGATTGGTGCTAGTGGATCAGGCTCCGCGGCAGTCGTCTGCTGCCGTGGTGATCGCCGGCGAAGTGGCAGAAAAAGGATTCGGATATCTGCGCGCACCGGTCGTTATGGTGACGGCGCTGGATGCCTCCGTTCCGTATAGCGAACCTCTAGAGAATTATTTGCTGCCGAACGAGGAGAAGATTGTTCAGGCGGTGCGATCGTTGGTCGCGGAGCGGGTGCACGCGTAGATCGCGTCGGTGATGCACAGACGCCGATCCCCCGACCACAGTTGGGAAGTCCGGGATCCGCTTCTTCCACCGCGGCGCAAATGCTCAACTAGAAAGGGTAGTGACGAGGCGTAGTCTGAATTGTGATCCATCGCAACTCGGTGAACTGTTCGACTGCCGCTTTCCCGCCGAAGCGGCCATAGCCGCTTGCTTTGACGCCGCCGAATGGCATCTGCGCTTCATCATGAATGGTTGGCGCGTTGACGTGGCACATGCCTGAGTCGATTCGCTTTGCCACCTCAAACGCGCGGGCAACGTCCCGCCCAAAGACGGCGGCGGCCAATCCATATTCGGTGTCGTTGGCCAGCCGGATCGCCTCCTCCACAGTCTTGAAACGTGTGATCGAAACAGATGGGCCAAACGACTCATCACGGAAAATCTGCATCTCGGGTGTGACGTGGTCGACGATTACGGCTGGCATCACGGTGCCCTGAACTTCGCCCTGGAGCAAAACTTTCGCACCGCGCGACACCGCATCCTGCACGAGCGTATGAACGCGATCCACGGTGGATAAACCAACCACCGCTCCCAGCACGACCTCGCCGTTTCGCGGATCGCCACAGGGCAGGTTTTTGACTTTGCTTACAAACTTCTGTGCGAATACGTCCGCGATTTTTTCATCCACGATGATGCGCTCGGTCGACATGCAGATCTGACCCTGGTTCAGGAACGCGCCAAAGGCCGCGGCATCGACGGCGGCATCCAGGTCGGCGTCGTCGAGGATGATCATCGGTGCTTTGCCACCGAGTTCCAGAAGAATCGGTTTCAAATACTTTGCCGCAGTCACGGCGAGCATCTTTCCGACGCGGGTTGAGCCGGTGAAATTAACGCGGCGGACTGCGGGATCGGCAATCAAGGTTTCAACGATTGCCGATGCGCTTGCCGGATCATGGGTGAGCACATTGATGACCCCATGCTCAAGCCCCGCTTCCCGCAGCACGGTTCCAATCAGGCGGTGCGTGGCAGGACAAATCTCAGAAGCTTTGAGCACGACCGTATTGCCGCAGGCGAGCGGCATAGCAACGGCACGAACTCCCAAGATGACCGGTGCATTCCAAGGGGCAATCCCGAGCACGACGCCGACCGGCTGGCGGATAGAGAAAGCCAGGCTGCCGGAAACATCGGAGGGAATGGTTTCGCCCGAAACTTGCGTGGTCATCGATGCGGCTTCGCGCAGCATCTGCGCGGCGAGATAGACGTTAAATCCAGCCCAGCCGGCGGTGGCGCCGATTTCGTCAGTCATCGCGGTGATGAAGTCGGGAGTGCGCACCTCAAGCAGATCTGCGGCGCGCAAGAGTTTCTTACGGCGTTCGTTCGGTCCGAGCGCTGACCATGCCGGGAAAGCGGCAGCCGCAGCGGCAGCCGCGGCGCGAGCGTCTTCTATCGTGGCTGCAGCGGCGCGAGTTGCTACCGCGCCCGAGACTGGGTTGGCTCGATCGAACGTGGCCCGGTTTGAAGCTGCCGTGTCGCGATCGGCGATCAGAAGCTGGACTTCCGTCATGGGATCTCTTTCAAAAGCCAAGGTCGAAAAATACGGTTTCGCCGTCGTCGTGCAGGGCGATGTTCCACTCAGGCGGACCGGGCTGGTTCGTTCGTCTGCCGATCAGTTCCCACGACATGATTCAACGCATCGTGAGAAACGTTAATCGTCAGGAGACGCAGATTGTACGCGATCCCCGCTGTTTGCTGCGAAGTTTGTCCGACCCGCGAGAGATCCATGTTCACAGCTTTGTGCAAACCGCCTTGACCTCGGTATACAGCTCGAGAACTTCGTGTCCGCCTTCGCGTCCCCAGCCCGACTGCCGATAGCCGCCGAAAGGAAGGGCCGAATCGAAAACGTTGTAGCAATTGACCCACACAGTTCCGGCTTTCAGCTTGGCGGCAACTTTGTGAGCGGTGCTGACGTCGCGAGTCCAGACTGCCGAGGCCAAACCGTAGCGCGTATCATTCGCCGACTTTACAATTTCGTTCGGATCGCTGAAAGGAACGGCCGTGACGACCGGGCCAAAAATTTCTTCACGGACCACTTTCATCGCAGGCTGCACGTCCACAAGGATGGTAGGTTCGACGAAATAACCCGGACCGTCGATCTTGTGTCCGCCGATTGCTGCCTTAGCACCGTCCTTGATGCCTGAATCCAGATAGCCGCAGACCCGCTCGAGCTGTTCCTGCGACACGAGAGGGCCGAGCGTGGTCTTGGGATCAATACCAGGGCCGATGCGGAACTTCTTGCTGGCATCGGCGACTCCGCTGACAACCCTGTCGAAGATACTCTTGTGCACAAACAGGCGCGAGCCGGCGGCGCAAATCTGGCCTTGGTTGAAGAAAATCGCGTTGGCGCTGCCCGGAATGGCGCAATCGAGATCGGCATCGGCAAAAACGATGTTTGGACTTTTCCCGCCAAGCTCAAGCGACACTTTTTTCAGGTTGCCGGCGGCGGCGGTGAGGATCAAACGGCCGACCTCAGTGGAACCCGTGAACGCGACCTTATCAACACCTTCATGCGCGGCTAAAGCGGCGCCTGCGGTTTCTCCGTAGCCCGGTACGATGTTGACGACGCCGTCAGGAAAGCCGGCTTCCTGAATTAATTCGCCAAGACGAAGCGCGGTGAGCGGCGTCTGCTCTGCAGGTTTCAGAACGACTGTGCAACCAACTGCCAGCGCTGGCCCCAATTTCAATGACGCCATGATGAGCGGAAAATTCCAGGGAATAATTTGGCCAGCTACGCCGACCGGTTCGCGCAGGGTGTACGCAAAATACTTGGCGCCGGGCATGGAAATGGGAATGGTGTTTCCTAAAACCTTTGTGGCCCAGCCAGCCATGTAGCGGAAGTTGGCCGCCGCCGTGGGAACATCAACGATTCGAGAGAACAAAAGCGGCTTGCCATTGTCCAGCGTTTCCAGTTCAGCAAGTTCCTCATGATGTTCATCGATGAGATCGGCCAGCTTCCAAAGCAAGCGAGCGCGCTCGGCAGGCAGCATATCGGGCCAGGGTCCCTCCTCGAAAGCCTTGCGCGCCGCTTTCACTGCATGGTCGATATCAACGGCGTCGCCCTCAGCGACCTTGGCCAGCACCTCTCCGATAGCAGGGTTGTAGGTCTCGAAAGTCTTGCCGGAGGCGGATTCCACCCACTTACCGCCAATCAGCATCTTCTTTGGGTATTTCAAGAAATCAACAACAGTGCTGCTAATTTCAGTAGGAGCTGCAACGGTTGCCATATCTCCACCCCTCGCCCGTCGTTGAGCGCTCGATGCAAACGGGAGATTTGCGGCACATTCTAGCCCAAAATGTCTACTCGGCTCGATAGGCACTTCACAGTAACCGCTTCGTGTGATTCCCGCGCCGGCCACTCGTAACAATTGCTTGTGCTAAAGGGAGTTGGTACCATCCCGGTTACCATTTGCGCCCGCGGCGTGGCGGCGGGCTATCGAACGGTTGGGTACATCTTTGAAGAGGTTTTCTTGAGATGGAACCGCCTCGAATTATCCGGGTGGATTGTGAGTCTGCTGTGAGCCGAAGTAAGTCTGTATGAATCATGGCTGGTAAAAATTCACGCGTGATCGTGCGAATTCGCGAAATGATCCTGCAGGGCGAACTCGCCCCAGGCCAGCGAGTGAGAGAGGTCGAGCTCGCAAAAAGGCTGGGAGTCTCCAGGACGCCAGTGCGTGAATCGTTGCCGATCCTTGCGCGCGAGGGAGTGCTCACTCAACTGAAAACGCGCGGGTTTGTGGTACGCGCTTTCACATCGCGAGAGATCATGGACGGCGTTGACGTCCGCGGCGTGTTGGAGGGCCTCGCGGCTCGAATTCTGGCCGAGAGGGGGCCATCTCGCAGGCTCCTGTATGAACTACACGGCTGTCTCCGGGAAGGCGACGAAATTCTTTCCAAGGGTTACTTGGTGGAGGCCGACGAGGCGCGCTACGGCGATATGAACAAGCAATTTCACTTGCTCATAGTCCAAGGAGCAGGTAGTAAGGTGATCGCGGAGGCGATTGAGCACAATGATCGGATCCCTTTTGCAGCCGCGCATGCCATAGCGTTCGACCGGCTTGACCTACCCCGCATGTATGACCTGCTGCGCTACACACATCGGCAACATCACGCCATCGTTCAGGCACTCGAGAATGGCGAGGGCGTCCGCGTGGCGGCACTGATGTTTGAGCACGCCTACGGGATTCGAGAGAGCATTAATATTTCGCAAGCCGCCATACGATTGAATGGAGCGGATGGCAACGCCTCGACCCTTGAGCAGCGGCGCGACAACCATCCACGAGCCTGAAGATCGCTTAGAGCCCGTACATTCCGGCTCATGACGATTTTCACAGCAACACTAGTCCGGGTTCTTGAGGTTCTATTTCGAACGGCGGCGCTTGCCGTGAGCGAGGGCATCGGCTAGCGCACGCCAGGAAAATTCGCTGCTGTCGAAGACAATCCCCCGCATGGCCATCTCGGAGACCAATCGTTGCTGACGTTCAGCGGCAGCCAGCGCCATGGTTGGGCGGAGGCCTACGGCCCGCAAGGCTTGTGCCGCTTCGCGCATTTCCGCCGCTCGGCGAACGCCATGTTGGGCAACGCGACTGACCAGGTAGTCTGGCAAATTGTCCTTCCAGCCGAGGCTGGGGTAAGTGGCAGCCAAAGATTCCAGCACGGCTTCGTCCGCTCCGTACTGCCGCGCGGCAAAAAGGCACTCGACAGCAAGCGCCTCGAAGCCTTTGACCATAACGCTCCGGCACATCTTGACGGCCGAGGCGATTCCGATTTGATCGCTGAATGCCGTGGCGTTCATTTCGATGGCGCGGAGTTGCTCGGCGGTTTCGACACCGTGCATGCCGCCGAGCAGCATGGGAACCTTCAGGCGCGGACCTGGAATTGCCGCCATCACGGCTGCTTCGACAAAACGCGCCCCGCTTCGCTCGACATAGCCGGCCGCTTTGCGCTTGGTTTCGGGCGATACCGAATTGATGTCCAGGAATATCTGTCCATCCCGGAGGACGCGGCCCGCGTTCTTCGCGACATCCTTCGAGGATGAGGATGTAACCGCCGAAATAACGAGTTCCGCATCACACAGGCAGTGGGCCAGATTCTCTGCTGGTCGTACGCCGCATTTCTCCGCCTTCGTCATCATTTTCGCGCGATGCCGTTTCGAGGCGAACAAGACATCGAACGCAACAACGTCGATCCCTTGCTTGGCAAAGTCGTGTCCGAAGATGCCGCCGGCCTCGCCAAAACCGATGATCGCGATTCGCTGAATGGGCGCGGACATTTCGCTCGTTTGTGCGCTAAGCGGGAACCATGGATGTTTTTCCGTCCCAGACAGTCGCAGGTACCAAGACCTCTCCGCGAAACAGCGCCCGCGCTGTGCGGACGAGACTCGATCGCTTGACCGTCAGCTCACCGTTTGTTTCCGCTGTCTCGATTTCGAGGGAGAACTCGCCGCTCGGATGCTCGACGGAAAGCCGCTTCACAGCGCCCTCACGGGCGGGGACGATGTTAAACGCGACGGAGCCCGGCAGCACGCAAGTCGTACCCACGGTTACTGCACCCAGAACGCCGATCGCGGCATGGCACTTGTGCGGGATAAAGGTGCGGGTGGCCAAGTCCCCGCCATCTCTCGGGGGTGCAACCAGGGTCATTTTCGGGATGACCTTTGACCGCACGTCACCGAGACCCATCCGTTCGCCGGCAATGAGGCGAATCTCCTCCAGACGGAGTTTGAACTTCTTGTCTGCGTCAAGTTCCGCGGGCGTCTCGTATCCGGACTTGCCAAAGTCGGCGGCACGCAGTACGACGACCGGCATGCCGTTGTCGATCAGCGTCGCGTCGATCCCGCTGATTTGATCGACAGTGCGCCCGGTGGGCAGGAGCGCTCCACACACCGACCCCATAGTGTTGAGAAAATCGATGCGAATTGCGGCAGAAGTGCCAGGGACGCCGGCGATTGAAGCGTCTCCTTGGTAGGTGACCATGCGGTCAGGTGTTGGTACATGCGCCACCGCGACGTTACCGGTATTCACCATGTAGATGGTGACTGTGGTGATCGGGTCGCGCGGAGCAACGAGACCCTTCTCGATCGCAAAAGGGCCGACCCCGGCAAGCATATTGCCGCAATTGGGAGAAACGTCCACCAGCGGTTGGTCAATGGAAACCTGGGCAAAGAGATACTCGACATCGACTTCCGGCCGCTCCGAGCGAGAAATGATCGCCACCTTGCTGGTTAGAGGATCGGCCCCGCCAATGCCATCAATCTGCCGTGCATCGGGAGAACCCATGGCCGCTAGCAGTACACGATCGCGCAACGCGATCTCTCCCGGCAGATCAATTGCTAGAAAAAACGGCCCCTTCGATGTGCCACCTCGCATGAGAGTGCAGGGAATGGGAGTTTGCGATACCAGAGGCATACAAATACCTTCTTACAACCAAGCTTCATTGATACTTGAGACCCATTTCCGCGATTCGTGTGCGCAAGCCGTAGATGTCGAGGCCAAGCTCTCCCCGCGCCAGCCGCTCACGGGTTGCCTCTTCCTTGCGAACCCGTTGTTCGCACGCCCCAACTACTTCTTGGGCGGATGCGCGCTTCACCGCCACGACACCGTCGTCATCTGCCACGACCACATCGCCAGCGTCAATGTGTGCACCCGCACAGACTATGCCCACATTCACCGATCCGAGGTTAGACTTCACGGTGCCTTGCGAACTGACGGCGCGGCTCCAGACCGGGAACTTCATTTCGGTGAGCGAGCGAACATCACGGCATCCTGCCTCAATGACAAGCCCCTTCACGCCGTGGGCGCGCAAAGATGTTGCCAACAACTCCCCGAAGTATCCGTCCGAGCAAGGCGAGGTGGGGGCAACCACGAGTATGTCGCCGGACTGGCAAACCTCGACGGCAACGTGAATCATCAGGTTATCGCCGGGCGGAAGTGACACCGTGACCGCCGACCCGGCAATAGCGGCACCCGGATAAATCGGTCGCATGTAGGAAGCGAGTAGTCCGCAACGTCCCTGAGCTTCATGCACGGTGGACACACCATATTTTTCGAGCGCCGCCACCGCATCAGCCGGCGCCCGCTCCAGTTGCCGGATCACCACCGGTTTGTTCATTGCAACTCCTCGGTTACGTGTGGGAAAACGCGCTGATACGCCTCGGCGTACTTGATCGTCTTGTTCGAATTGCGCGAAGCCTGCGCGCCGCGCTGCAACGCCACTCGTTCGTAGTATTGCCACAAGTGTTCCTGTGCGCTCATCTCCTTGAACGCCGCGTATTTCTTGGGCCAGACCGGGGTGATGTCCAGCAGCACTTGCGGCTTCCAGTCGCATTGTTCCGGTTGGTGCGGCTCAAAGAGAAACAGAGGCGGAGCACCGATCACGGGTACTCCAGGTTCGTGGCCGTGGGCCTGCGCAACAATTCGCGCTTCCTGGGCAATATGGGAAGCCAGCGGGTGATCGAAGTTGTAAGGGTCCTTGAGCGAGTGTGTGAGCACAAATTCCGGGCGAGTCTTGCGATAGATCGCGGCCAGTTCGTAGAGAGCCTTGTCTTGGATCCTCATCGGGTAGTCGCCTACATCGAAGAAAATGGTCTTGGCGCCGAGGATTTCTGCGGAGCGAAGGGCTTCTTGTTTTCTGTTGGCCTTGACCGCGTCGATCGTCATTCCAGGTTCGCGCCAGAGCTTCGCGGATTCGCCACGCTCACCAAACGACAGGCACACCACGGTGACTTCCCATCCACGCTCAACATAGAGCGCGATCGCTCCTCCGGCCCGCCAGACGAAATCCGCGGAATGCGCACTGACAACGAGTGCGGTGTTCTTGTCAGCCACGCTAAGTACCTTTTCGCTTGAATCGCCTATTCATTCCTTGCGCTCAGAGGTCAAGTCGCCAGTGAAAATCCACCTCTGCCGCACCTTTGAAGCGCACCACCCTCAACGAAACCAGCCGTCTAAAAAAGCGCGCTCACGTCTTTGCCATTACTTCTACCGGAGGCGTCCCGTAAGTGTGAAACGACTCGATCGTCTTCAGGCCCCAAGCCTGGCCCTTCTTGCGCTCGGCCTCGCTCCAGCGAATCGGTTTCCAATCGGGTGCCAGAATCAGGCGGGCGCCGGCATTACAAATCTCCACTCGGTTGCCTCCGGGTTCGTACACATAGAGAAAGAACGTTTGCTGAATTGCATGCTTGTGCGGACCGGTCTCTATGTGAACACCGTTTTCAAGACAAATGTCCGCGGCCAGCAGAACTTCTTCCCGGCTGTTGACGGCATAGGTGAGATGGTGAAACCGCCCTCTAGTTCCGGTGTGATCGCGGGTGTAGGCGAAATCGTAGCTTTTGTTCGTGCAAGTCATCCACATGGCGGCTTCGGAGCCGTCATCGAGGACAATCTGCTCGGTCAAGCGAAAACCCAGGTATGTTTCAAAGAATTTTCGATTCGCTTCGATGTCCACCGCCAAACCGTTCCAGTGGTCGAGACGACGCACGTTGATGCCGCGAGCGGGAAAACGCTGTGCCTGGTTCTTGAGGGCGGGCCGAAGCTCGGGTGGAGCCTCATACCACTGAGTTTCGTAGTAGAGCTCGATCTTGTGGCCATCGGGATCCTGGCAGAGGAATGCGGGACCATGCGCGAGATCACCATTGGTCCAGCCAATGTCAAACCCTGATCCCTTAAGTGCTTCGACGCGCCGTTCCAGAGCTTGCGGAGATCGTGCGCGATAGGCAACGTGACCGAGCCCCGGCAACTTCGAAGCCGTAATCTTCAAGGAATGCCGTTCATAATCGTCATAGGCGTGCAGGAAAACCGAATCACCCTCGCGCCCGCTCTCGGTCATTCCCATCACGCCGACGAAAAAACGCAGACTCTCTTCCGGTTTCGGAGTGAGCAGTTCCAAATGGCCCAGGTGAGCAACATCCATAACCGGTTCGCTTTGCATGAGTCACCCCGAAACGCGCCTTCTCAAACGGTCGTTCTGCGTTTACAAGCAGGTTAAGTACACTCAACAATACCTCACTTTTGCAAGCGGCTGTCAAGAAAGCCCCTGCCTTCATGTGGCTGCTTCGGAGCGGCAGTCAGCGCGTTGCTCTTGACAACGAATGTAGTAGATGTCCAGAATGCCGAGATGTTCAGTGTACTGAACATTAACAACTACATGACAGGTGCGGAAACATCTGGGCAAAGGGTGGCCGAACTGTTGCGGGATTGTTCGGTGGAGGTGAATCCCGGCCACTCCAAGGCAGTGGACGCGGCGGTGGAGCGTCTAGAGCCGGCAACGGAAGTCTTCCTTCCGTGGATTCCCGGTACAGATCCATTCGATGCTGTAGCGCCTGCGGCGAAACTGCAGCGTAGCGGCCTCAAGCCGGTTCCGCACATTGCCGCGCGTCATATCGAGAACGAAGCCCAGTTGGAGCAGTTTGCTGCACGTCTTGTTGGCGAGGCGCGCGTCGACCGTGTTCTCATTGTTGGTGGCGATCGCGCTAAGCCGACTGGCCCTTACAACTCCAGCTTGCAAGTCATGCAGACCGAAGCATTTCAGAAGTTAGGCGTTGTACGCATTGCGGTAGCCGGTTTCCCGGAGGGCAATCCCAACATCAGCGACACTGAGCTCGATGAAGCTCTTGTCGAAAAGACAAACTTCGCCCGCAGGACAGGCCTTCAGCTTTCTGTTGTTACGCAGTTTTGCTTCGAAGCCGAACCGATCGTTGCATGGCTGCGGCACATTCGTGCTCGCGGCATCGACGCCCCTGTGCGGATCGGTCTCGCTGGGCCGGCAGGCCTCATCACGCTTGGACGCTATGCCATCCGCTGCGGCATTGGAAACTCTCTGCACGCACTAACGCAAAACGCTCCCTTCGCGAGACTGCTCGTCGAAAAGGGCCCAGAACCCATCATTCGCGGAATCACGGCGTTGGGCGGATTTCGTAGCGAGACGTCTGGGGATCATCCATCCGGCTCACTGGGCATCGCCGGATTGCACTTCTACGTTTTCGGTGGATTCAACAAAACCGTGGACTGGATCACCGCCGTTAGAAACGTGCGCATCTCCTCGACTCACCCTTGAGCCGTACGCCACCCCTTTGCGTACGTTTCCCGCGCAACCTTGGAGTAAGGTACCGGACTCACAACGGCACGAATTTCAGTTTGCCGATGCCGCTCAACGGTCGGCTTCCGCGAACCCCCGTGCGGTTCTCCCCACACGAGCGTCACTTCTGTGCCTGGGTTGACGTCCGGGTCTACCACTCCCAGAGACAGCAGGGAACGCTCGTTGTAGCTATAGCCGCTAAACATCGAGAACCCAACCGTCTTTCCGCTAAGAGTGATCTTGTCATACGAGGCTGACGCGTAGTTCGATTGCGGCAGGTCGATGTATTTATAAATGTCTCCGGGCTCGAACATGGAGGCGAACACCTTGACCACATCTTCCGCATTCCAGGCGAACGTGACTTTCTTCCGGTGCGGCTGTGCTTGCATTTTCTCGAGCGCTTCTCTACCGATAAAGTCGTGATCGAATTTGATGAAGGGACCGTAACCCAAGGCATACGGCGACATGTAGTAGTCCTCGATATTGCTCGAATCGAAGCTACCAGCTAGCGAGCCCGAGGCTTCGTAGCTTGTGGCAGGCAACCATCGACGGTACGGTTTCATTTTTTCGCCGGTATAGACGGCGGGCAGAGGAGAAGGAATCCATCCGGATTCGAGCGTGTTCGTGGAGTAGGCTCTGGAACCGACTTCGCAAAGGCCGAAGTCCCTTCCTGCATCGGCAATGGCAGCGCGGATTTCCTCGCGCTCTTCATAAGGCCCCCACAGTTCCAACCCTGGAGCGCCGGCCATGCCGTGCCGCAGAGCGCGGACCTTGCGCCCGGCGACGTTGACCAAGTCCATGTTGAAGAACTTGATTTCCGGAAGCGGTCCGCCGTTCAGCTTTTCGAGAATCTGCGGAGCGTTCGGGCCCTGAACCTGGTAGCGGTAGCACGAGCGCATGATGGCTTTTCCTTTTGGATTCGAGGGTGAGCGCTCGTCCTTTTCGATTTTGACGTCATAACCGCCCGTTTCGCCGTGGAATTGGAGCCAATTGGAAACCGGCGCACGCCCAACGAAGACCAGCCTGTTCTCTTCGAGATGAAAAAGAATCCCGTCGCCGATTACGTAACCGTCGTAGCTGCATGGCGAAAATTGTTTGGCGCGATTGACCGGGAATTTGGCAAAGCTGTTGGTCGCGAGATGGGAGAGCATTTTCAGAGCGTCAGGGCCCTCTACGTAGAGGTTTGCCATATGGTGAGACTGATCGAAAAGAACGGCGGTCTCGCGCCAGGCGCGCTGCTCGTCGCGCCAGTTGGAAAACTCGGCAGGGACGGCCGGATAGACGTAGGCTCCAATCTGCGAATTGCGCAACATGTCCACCGGACTATCGGCGGCTTGCAGCAGATCTTCCAAACTTGTCGGTTTCATTCCAGCCCTCCGGGCAGAGAGGCCAGTCAATGGAACTGGCCGGTTCTCTCAGGCGACAATTCCGTATACTGAACCTCGCGGAATTTTGCAATAGCGTCGCGTTGACAAGACTCAGCGCAAATGCATACTCTCCTACTTCGTTGAACGAGAGCACTATGAGCAACCCGTCCAAAGCCGTTACTTACGATGAGTTCGGCTTCGTGGGTCAAATCCGGATTGACAATCCCCCCGTCAACGCTCTCAATCTTGAGGTTCGGACCAGAATGGCGGACGCACTGGCGCGGGCTATCAACGATCCTCGCGTCAAAGCCGTATTGATTATTTCCGACGCAAATATGTTCAGCGCGGGTGCTGACCTCAAGGAATTCGAAGGTCAACTGTCGGAGCCGTCTCTGCAACAACTGCAGACAACAATCGAGATGGCGTCCATGCCGGTGGTCGCCGCGATCTCCGGATTGGCTTTGGGGGGAGGTCTTGAACTAGCGCTGGCTTGCCACTATCGACTTGCGCACAAGAACGCCAAACTCGGGCTGCCGGAAATCACGCTAGGGATTGTTCCCGGTGCCGGCGGAACACAACGGTTGCCGCGGCTGATCGGCTCGCGTCCGGCGCTGGAAATGATCCTTTCGGGCACGCCAATAACAGCCACCGACGCTAAGTTGAAAGGGCTGGTCGACGAAGTTGCCGAAGGCGATTTCCGCCACTGTGCCATCAAGTTTTGCGAACGGCTCGTACAGCAGGGAAGTGGGCCGCGGCCAACTCGCAACCTTCCTGCAGCCGACAGCCTCGATGAATCGGAGATCTCGGCGGCATTGAGAACCTATGCCCGAGCTTTAAGAGGACGGACGACTCAGAGATTGGTCGTTGATGCGATAAGGGCGGCGACATTGCCCTTCGCTCAGGGCATCGCGATTGAGGCTACGATCGCAAACAATTCACTCAACTCGCCGGAGAGCCTCGCGCTCCGGCACGTCTTCTTCGCGGAACGCGAGTCGAGCAAGGTAGAGGGATTGCCTGAGCGCGCGACCCAACGCGAGATCGAGCGGGTCGCTATCGTCGGCGCCGGAACGATGGGAAGCGGGATCGCGATGGCATACGCCGATGCGGGCCGGAGCGTAATCGTGATCGACAATGACGAAGCGGCCCTGGCGCGCAGCAGAGATATTATTCGGTCCAACTATGTTTCCGGTATCAAGCGCGGGCGGCTCAGCCAAGAAATCGCCGATGAAAGGATGAGCAGAATCAGCGGCACCACAAACCTCACTGATGTGTCGGCTGCGGATATTGCAATCGAGGCCGTGTTCGAAGATATGGACTTGAAGAAGAGCGTCTTGTCGGACCTCGATTCTCTCCTTCCTCCGGAAAGACTTATCGCCAGCAACACCTCGACTCTTTCAATCACCGAACTGGGGCGCGCTACCGCGCATCCTGGCCGAGTGTTGGGCCTCCACTTCTTCGTTCCTGCCCATGCTTCCAAACTACTCGAGATTGTGCGCGGGAAAGAAACCTCGCCCCACACGATTGCAACCGCCCTGCAAGTTGCGAAATTGCTCAAGAAGATACCGGTCGTTTCAGGAGATGCTTTCGGCTTTATCGGCAACCGCATGATGCTCGATGGCTATTTCCGCGAAGCTGAGCAGCTACTGTTGGAGGGTGCATCGCCGCAGCAGGTCGACGGTGCGCTGGAACAATTTGGTTTTGCCATGGGGCCGCAGCGAGTCAGCGATTTGGGCGGGAACGATGTTGGCACCAAAGTGCGCTTTCAGCTTTACAAGCGGGAGAGTCGCCCCGATCCCTATTTCGTGATTGCCGATCGCCTGACTGAACTGGGAAGGCTTGGGCAAAAGACTAGCCGAGGCTTCTATCGTTACCAAGACGGCGGTCGTGATGCATTGCCCGATCCCGAGGTGGACAAGTTGATCGAGACCCTGGCCCGCGAACGAGGGATTGTCCGGCGGAAAATCGGAGATGAGGAGATCGTTGAGCGTTGCATTCTGGCACTAATCAACGTTGGCGCACTGGTTTTGGAAGAAGGTATTGCGTCACGCGCGTCTGATGTAGATGTGGTGTGGACAAGCGGCTACGGTTTCCCGCGCCACCTGGGAGGGCCGATGTTCTATGCTGACACGCTGGGTCTCAGACATGTCGCCGGGCGCGTCCGCCACTATCAGCAAAAACTGGGCCATTATTGGCGGCCCGCCGGACTAATCGAGAGCCTGGCAGGAGAAAACTCAAGTTTCGGGCAAAGGGACCGCCAGAGGAAAGGAGCGGTTCCCAAACCTGCGATGTGAAGTGGCCGCACGGGACTGTCACGTGCTTGCGATACTTATGCTGACAAATCGACAAGAGATGCGTATCGAGTGGGGCGATTGCGACCCGGCCGGAATTGTCTACTTCCCACGCTATTTCGAATTTTTTGATGCCTGCACGCGAGCGCTGTTTGAGCGCGCTGGGTTATTCAAACGCGACATGCTGAAGACGTACGAAATTGTGGGCATTCCGGTTGTGGATATGAAGGCTAACTTCAAGATCCCATCGCGCTTCGGCGACGACGTGGCTGTTCTTTCTTCTGTCACAAAGTGGGGAACAAGCAGCTTTGTGGTTCATCACCTTCTGATGAAGGGTGACGCGATTGCTATCGAATGCTTTGAAACGCGGGTTTGGGCCGGCAACCGAAACGGAGACCCGGAACGACTCGAAGCACGTACAATTCCGGACGCGATAAAAGCCAAATTCGGCGCTGCCGACAGTAAGACCTAACCACCCAACTCCGGCGTGCTTATTCCCCGTTGCGAATGGACGTGCGATCGAGCGGCGAGCGGCTTTCTTCGTTGTTCAAATGTACAAATTTCTTGAGGAGCCGCATAAAGACTCTTTGCTCGTCCTTCCCTAAAACCTGCAACAGGCGACGGCTCAACAAGCGACCGGACGGAAGCTTTTTTTTGAGAAGGGCGGCGCCGCGTGGGGTCACGTGCAGCAAGCGATAGCGCTTGCTTTTCTCGGGCACAACCCTCTTGACAAGTCCGCGCACTTCCAGCCGGACGGCCAGATTCGCTGCGGTCGACGTATCAAGGGCGGAGAGTCGCGCCAGCGTAACTTGGTCAATGCCGGGGTTGTCCTGAAGAATTCGCAGGACCGCATACTGGACCGGCGTCACACCGTACCCCATGGTCGAATAAAACATCGAAACGGCGATCTGTTGTGCGCGCCGAATCAAGTGGCCGGGCTGATCGTACACATCGTCGGATGTTTGCCCTTGTTGTTTCTTTGCGGGTCGGGATAAAGCGAGGCCGCGATTTCGGCTATTCATACTTGTAGTTTGGCGATCCGCTGTCATGGGCGCAGTGTCCTTCGACGCCAGACTTGAGTCTAGTCATGCCCGTTAGCGGACCTTCGTTGAGTATACTTAACCACCGTGGGGACCATCCTGAACGCGCCTTTACGGCCAGTGCGTTTTTTCTCGCCTGAGGTCGAATTGACGCGGAACGGCGATGGAGCTTACCTCATGCGATCGGCCGAGCCCCTCGCCGAGTACGATCACCGCATTGGGGACTGGCTCGACCGCTGGGCGGCGACAGCTCCCCAGCGCACATTCATTGTTGAGCAGACGAACAGTGGCGAGCGTGCCATCTCTTACCTGGAAGCTCGCGAAGCGGTGCTCGGCTTGGCCGAAGGCCTGTTGGGATTCGATCTCAGCCCGGAGCGTCCGATTGCCATACTGGCCGCCAACAGCATTGACTATGCGCTCATCCTGATGGCCGCCGTGTACGTGGGTATTCCGTTTGCCCCAATCGCACCCGCCTATGCGCTCCAGAGTAAGGACTATATCAAGCTCTCGCACACCTTTCGTTTGTTGACTCCTGGGATGGTCGTGGTCGACGATGGCGGCCTTTATCGCGATGCCATCGAGAAGACCCTCGGAGAAGGCATTCCCATCGTCGCTCTTCGCAATGTGTCTGCGAACATGATGAGTTTGTCATCGCTGCTCGGCACAGGAAACCGCCGAAACGATGTTAAAGCCGCGGCGGCCCGCATAAATCAAAACACTGTTGCAAAGTACCTGTTCACGTCCGGCTCAACCGGCATTCCAAAGGCAGTCATCAATACGCATGGCATGCTCTGCTCCAACGCCCAGATGAAGCGCCAGGTAGCCCCGGTTCTTACAGATGAGCCGCCGGTAATGGTGGATTGGGCTCCCTGGAATCACACTGCTGGAGGCAACAGCAACTTCAGCATCGTGCTCCACAATGGCGGGACCCTCTATATCGATCCCGGGAAGCCAACGCCCGAGTTGTTCGGTGCCAGCCTGGAGTTGCTGCGTAGGATTTCGCCGACCATCTACTTCAACGTGCCAAAAGGATTCGACTTATTGATCCCGCATCTCGAGGCGGATCGAAAATTTCGTGAGAACTTCTTCGAGCGGATTAAGTTTATCTGGTATGCAGCCGCATCGATGCAGCCCTCAACATGGATGGCGCTCGAACGTCTCGCGGTCGAAGCAACCGGGCACAGGATTCTCACCGTGTCGGGCCTTGGTATGACGGAAACAAGCCCCATCGCGCTCTTTGGCAACTTGTATGCTACCGGACCGGGCGTGGTGGGGATACCGGTGGCGGGAATGGATCTGAAGCTCGTGCCGCACGACGAAAGTTTTGAGGCATGGTATCGCGGCCCAAACATCACACCCGGCTATTGGCGCGATCCGGTCGCGACGGCCGCCTCATTCGACGAAGATGGTTTTTTCAAATCGGGCGACTTACTCAGCTTTATCGATCCTCTACAGCCCAAAGCTGGCCTGCGCTTCGATGGTCGCATCAGCGAAGACTTTAAGCTTACTTCCGGCACTCGCGTCAACGCGGGCAAGTTGAGGCTGACAGCGCTTGACGAACTCCGTCCCTTAGCCAACGAGGTCGTGATCGTCGGCGCAGACCGAGAGGACGTGAGAATGCTCATTTTTCCCAACTGGGAACAGTGCGCCGCAATCGCTGGACTGCGGTGCGGAACTTCTCCTGCGCAGATCTCCTCGAATGTCCCATTGAGAGCGGTTTTCCACGAACGGCTGAGAAAGCTTGGTGCGATGGGAACCGGCAGTTCCAACCGAATTGTTGCCGCTTTGTTGGTCGAAGTACCACCCTCAGGCGCGGCCGGCGAGTTAACTGAGAAGGGCACGGTGAACAGCCGCGGGCTGCAGAAGAACCGACCGGAACTTCTCGACATCCTTTTCGGGGAGACTGATGATCGCGTTTTGCGCGTTCATACTCATGATGACGCAAGAATCGCACCAACCATCAAGACCGGAAGAGTGTAGAAAGCTACCCGCTGGCAGGCCGTGATGACAATGGTTGAATCCAAGCACTTTCCGCTCCCGAGTTCACTAAGTGTAGTCGCTGGGACCGCACAAGCCCAGGCCGCTTATCCCTACTACATGCAGTTCACCAAGGAAGACGACCAGCGTTTCTGGTTCTACAACTCGATGCATTTTCCCGAGCCCATGTGCCTATTCGACACGGTGACCGCTGAAGCCGCCTATTGTGCTTTGGGGGCGGCCAACACGCGAGTGCATTGCCTGCCGACGACGCTTGGGATCGACTACCGGATCATTAATGGCCGCATTTACATCGGCGGCAACGCCGTCACCGACCCAGTTGAGATTGCGCGGCGCACCGAAGAGTTCAAGCAAAGGGCTTTCTATTACTACGAAAACTGGGAGCGTCTGTTTGCATCCTGGAAAGACAAAATGATGATTCTCATCCGGGAAGCTCAACGGCTGCCGAAGGTTGAAATCCCGGAGTTTGAACCTCTGGAACATGTTCATGCCGGTCGGGGCATTGCGTCGAATCACTATCTTCTCGATACCTATCAGAAAACGCTCGAAGGCTACTACCGGATGTGGCAACACCACTTCGAGTTTCTGTTGCTGGGGTATGGGGCCTATATGACCTTCTTTGATTTCTGCAAGAAGGCGTTTCCTGAGATCAGTGACCAGACAGTAGCCCGTATGGTCGCGGGCATGCAGGCCGAGATTTTCCGGCCCGACGACGAACTTAGACGCCTTGCGAAGCGAGCCATCGAACTCGGAATTGACAACAAAATAAGGGATGGTTTGTCACCAGATGCAATCCTGAAATCACTGGAGCAGTCGGAGCCGGGCAAAAAGTGGATCGAGGAGTTTACGGCCGCGCGCGATCCCTGGTTCAACATCAACGTTGGAGACGGCTTCTATCACTACCACCGTTCGTGGAACGACGATCTTTCGTTGCCGTTTGCCGCGCTTCCAGGCTACATCGCGAACCTGAAACAGGGGCACAACATCGAGAGGCCGATCGAGAAACTGATGGCTGAGCGCGAGGAGCTTATTCGGGAATATCGTGAGCTGCTCAATACCGACGAGGATCGCGTGGCCTACGATCAGATGATCGGCCTGGCACACCGTGTCTTTCCCTACGTGGAAGGTCATAAATTTTATTGCGAGCATTGGTACACCAACCTGTTCTTCAACAAAATTCGAGAGTTCGGCGGGCTGCTGGCCAAACATGGTTTCTTTTCAGATACTGAGGACATCTTCCACCTCACTCACTTCGAGGTCGAAGAGGCCATCGTCGACCTCATGATTTCCTGGTCGAATGGTTCGGCCGCGCGAGGCCCGTCGCGCTGGCCGGCGCTTCTCAACGAGCGCAAAGCGGCCATTGCGGAGTGGGCGAAACATGACACCGCGCCGGCGCTAGGCCCGGTTCCCGAGGTCATCGACGATCCCGCCATTGTCATGTTGTGGGGCATCACCCGTGAGAATCTGGACGCGTGGCTAACCGCCGGCGAGCAGCCGGATTCGAACGAGATCAAGGGCGTCGCTGCTTCCGCCGGGGTGGCTGAAGGCGTGGCTCGCGTCGTCAAGTCGGTCGAGGAGATCGGCCGACTCCGGCAGGGAGACATACTGGTCTGCCAGGTTACAAATCCCACCTGGGCCCCTATTTTCCAAAAAATTGCCGGAGCTGTATCCGACATTGGCGGATCGATGAGCCATGCCGCAATCGTGGCGCGGGAATTTGGCCTGCCGGCGGTAGTGGGCACGGGCACGGCCACCCAAAAAATCAAGGACGGCCAACGCATCCGCGTCGATGGCGGGCGGGGAGTAGTGACCATCCTTCGGTAGCCTCAAGACCAGATAAAGGGAGCTCGCATGGATCGAACTAGAACACAGCCACCAATCACAATGTCGGCTCCTCCATCGACCGCCTACAAGATCGTCGACGTTCCCGATCCGTTTGCAGCAGTGATCAAGCGACACGGATTGCCGGGCACCTTCGTCGGCCCATCGGAGACAGAGAGCCCGTGGGTGCCATTCGGACCCAATGCCGCGATTCGTCATCTCCTGTTCGATCCACGGCACAACGTGTTCAGCAACATTCTGTGGATCAAGTCCGCGGGCGTGATTGGTACACACAAACATCGGGGCACCGTCGTCATGGTGTGCCTGGAAGGCAGTGCCAGATATCTCGAATACGATTGGGTCGCTCGCCCAGGAGATTTCATCTACGAAACACCGGGTCTGATTCACACGCTGGTCAGCGACGATCCGAGCGGCGTCAAGCTTTTCGGATGGCTGCAAGGCCCGCTCGAGTTCTACGATGACAGCGGAAATTTCGTGGAAACCCTCGACGTTTGGTGGTACATCAACCACTACGAAAGCTATTGCCGGGAGCGCGGTATCCCGATCAACAAACAGCTCTACGTCTGAACAACTAGCCATGCGCTCATCCGAAAACGTCAGCTGGTTCGCCGATATCACCCTCAAGAACCGCACTGCTGTCGGCGGCAAGGGTGGATCTCTGGGCGAACTAACTCGCGCCGGCATCGCTGTGCCGCCAGGCTTCGTGGTATGCAGCACCGCTTTCGAACAACATCTGAGTGCGCTCGAAAAAGAAGACCCGGTCCGGCAACGCATTGAGCTTGTCGACGATCGAGAACTCGATGGGGTTACTGCGCTTTCTGAGCGCCTGCGCGCACGGTTGGAAAGCGGTCCCTTTCCGGCGGACCTGCAGTCTGAGATCCTTGACGCGCATGCCGAGCTTTGCGGCGAGCATCACAATTGGCCATTGGCAGTGCGTTCGTCTGCCACGACTGAGGATTCGGACGATGCAAGCTTTGCGGGCTTACAAGATACCTATTTGTGGGTAACCGGCGCCGGGGCAATGTTGAAGTGTGTGCGCTCCTGTTGGGCAAGCCTGTACTCGGTTCCCTCGATCGTGTATCGACGGAAACGCAGGATTTCGGAGGACGTCGTGGCGATGGCGGTCGTCGTGCAACAAATGGTTGATGCGCGAACGGCGGGTGTGATGTTTACGCGAAGCCCGCTGACCGGTGACCGCTCGGTTATCACCATCGAAGCGACCTGGGGCCTCGGCTCGGCAGTCGTGAGCGGCGAGGTCACGCCCGACCGATTTGTGATCAGCAAGATCACCGGTGAGATCTCGGTTCGCAGCATCTCAGACAAACACATCCGGCACATGCCTTTGGCAGGTGGCGGCGTCGCCGAGGTGAAAACGCCGGATCAGATGCGACGTGCCCCGAGCCTCACCGACGCGGAACTGACTGAACTCAAAGATATCGGCCGACAAGTAGAAGGTCTCTACGGAAAGCCGCAAGATATTGAATGGGCGATCGACCGAGTCGGGAAAGTCTTTCTGCTGCAGAGCCGACCCGAAACAGTGTGGTTCAGCAAGGAAACATCCCCTGTCGCGAAACCAGCGCAGAATCCGATTCATCACGTCATGAACATTTTTGGAGGCCGGCGATGAGTCTGACCGCCAAAGATGTTGCCGAGATTATGCGGATGCTCGAAGAGTCGAGCTTCGACAGCCTGACGCTTGAGATGAATGGAGTGAAGCTCAACCTCCGGCGCAATTCAGCTTCGCAAAGAAATGATGACGTCTGGTCGGCGTCGACAACCACACCGGCGCCTGCAGCAACTGGTCCGGTCGCGAAAAAGAAGGTTAAGCCACCATCGGAACCCGGCCTCTCCGACGTACCGTCTCCGATGCTTGGAATCTTTTACCGTGCCCCTAAGCCAGGCGAGCCGCCGTTCATCGAGGTGGGCACTAAAGTCGATGAGGACACCGTGATCGGCATCATTGAAGTGATGAAACTGATGAATTCAGTTCGCGCCGGCGTAAAGGGCGAGGTAGTCGAGGTGGTCGCCGAGGATGGCGCGCCAATCGAGTATGGTGAGATATTGCTCCGCGTGCGTCCGGGACTTTGAACCATGGCGAATGTTCAACTGGTTGAGACCTCTCTTCGCGACGGGAACCAAAGCCTGTGGGCCGCGCTCGGCGTGGATACAGCGAAGACTCTAAGTGTTGCTCCCTTGATGGAACGAGTCGGTTTCAAGGCCATCGATTTCACGACGTCGACACACATGGCAGTTGCGGTCCGGTACAAACAGGAGGATCCATGGGAGAGGATCCGCCTGATGGCCAAGGCCATGCCGCGCACGCCACTGCAATTTCTCTCGACGGGCTTTCGCTTTATTTCCTGGGAAACAGCGAGTCCGGAGTTCATGGCGCTCGCCTTTCGGTCGCTCATCAACAACGGCATTCGGCGTTTTGCTCTCGCGGACCCGATGAATAATGCAGATTCCAACGTTGCTTGTGCCCGCATGGCCAAAGCCGCCGGTGCCGAATGTGTGGTGGCAGCGCTCGTCTTCACACTGAGTCCGATTCACGATGACGCGCACTATGTCGAATGCGCCCGCAAGCTCGCAACGAGTCCTGACGTGGATGCGCTTTACATCAAAGATCCGGGTGGCCTGTTAACGCTCCTGCGCGCGAGAACGCTGATTCCGGCGATCGTCTCTGTGATCGGCAACAAGCCGCTCGAACTGCACTCGCATTGCACCATCGGCCTGGGCGAACACGCCTATATGCATGCGCCGGAATGGGGTGTAAGCGCGGTTCACTGCGCTTCCGGCGCCGCTTCCGATGGAATTTCGAATCCGCCGTCCGAACGTGTTGTGGCCAATCTCCGCGCGCTTGGGCATAGGGTCGATATCGACGACGAAGCGCTGGCCGATGTCAGCCGCTATTTCACGCATCTCGCCGAGGCCGAGGGTTTGCCTTCAGGTCAGCCTCAGCCCTTCGACGCCGGCTATCTCCGCCATCAATTGCCCGGCGGAATGATCGGCACGATGCGGCGGCACCTCGCGGAGATCAGGCTCGCCCATGCGGAACGTGAAGTGATTGAGGAAATCGGTCGAGTCCGCGAGGAATTGGGCTGGCCCATTGTGATGACTCCGTTCTCGCAGATCGTGCTGACCCAGGCAGTCATGAACGTCACCAACAAGGAACGTTACGCCGTGGTTCCCGACGAAGTAATCCGTTACGCGCTCGGACGATTCGGAAAGCCCAACATTCCTATCGCCCCGCAAGTGATGGATCGCATTGAGTCGCTTCCGCGCACGCGCGAACTCCGAGACGAGCCCGGGATGCCGCCGCTGCCGGAATTGCGCAAAAGAATAGGAGAGTCGCTTTGCGACGAGGAGTTCCTGCTCCGGGCCACAATGCCTGCCGGACAGGTGGATGCAATGAAAGCGGCTGGCCCGGCGATTCAAACCTATGATCCCAACATCGTGCCAGTAAAGAATCTCATTCGGAAGCTCGCCGCGCGCCGCGATATTTCATACGTCTCGGTTGAAAAGCTCGGCTTCAGACTTGAGCTGAGCGGGGCCATCGAAGAAACTCGGACATGAAAAAATCCCGCCGCCGCAGTGCTGCCAATGCGAAGTCGGTCGAAGGATTCATGTTCGACCTCGACGGCACACTCGTTTTGGCCGACCGCTCCTTGAGCGGCTACCAGTTGTTGCCGGGCGCGGTTGAAGTACTGACCGAACTCACTGTGCGTGGCATCCCATTTGTCGTCCTCACGAATGGAACCCACTATCCTGCGAGCGAGCAGGCACCGAAGCTGCGCGCACTCGGTCTACCGATCCCAAACGAATCTCTGCTGACACCGTCCACCGTCGCGGCTGACCTCATGCCACGCCGCGGTATCAAGAAGGTGCTTGTATTGGGCACGCCCGGCGTTGGTCACGCACTGCGTGAGGCCGGGATCCAAACGCTCATGACCGGGGATGAATGCGCCGAACACGCAGATGCGGTTTACATCGGCTGGCATCCACAGTGCGGGATGAAGGATATCGAAACCGCGGTCCGGGCAATTTGGTACGGAGCCACGCTCTACGTTGCCTCCGATGTGCCTTTTTTCGCCACTGCAAGCGGACGAATGATGGGATATTCACACGCGATTACGGCGGCAGTGCGCAAGATGACGCGGGCACCCATGGTGCTTACCGGCAAGCCCTCCCTGAATGCGCTGCGGTTCGTCGCACGGAAACTCAGTGTTCCCATGCGCAGGATTGGCGTCGTGGGCGATGATCCGCTCGTCGAAATGATCATGGCGCGACGCGGCGGCGCCATCGGTTTTGGCGTCACCACCGGTATCAGCAAGAAACAGGACTGGCTCAGGCAGCCATCGGGCCGACGGCCTCACCGGATTCTGCGGGATCTGACTGAACTGCTCACATTCGGCACGGCCTCTTAACGATCCGTACATGAGAAACAGTTTGGGTCGTGGGACACGCTTCGTCGGGCCTGATTTCGCCGCGATTGAACCCCACATTGCTTACCGCAGCGGTCGCAGAGTTCGTTTAGAAAAATTGTTGTCGTTCACAGAAATGCATACATTTTGTGTCGCTGGTTACAAAAATGTGCCCTGGAAGTGCTAAATCGTATACATTTTTTGCGTTGACATTGATCATTTGACGGTGATAAACAGTCCGGCAGTTTTTGGTGTGGGGATTTTCACGGCAAGCGTTCACTAGGTATGGGAGGGCCCAGTATGCCCTTCAACGACGACCTCGTACGTAAACCTTAGGAGGCGCTGATGAAAGAGTCTTCAACGCTGCGAATCCTGCTGGCCATCGGCGTTCTCTTCTGCAGTGTCCACGTCGCAACCGCGCAAGGAGTTGCCAACGCTCAATTGAACGGCACAGTAACCGATCAAAGTGGCAGCGCCGTGGTCGGCGTTGCCATCCATCTGCGTAATACCGCGACGGATACCGCTTACTCTGCGACGTCCAACGCCCAAGGTTTCTACGCCATCACGAACCTGCCTCCCGGGAACTATGAACTGAAGGCCTCCTACACCGGCTTCGCGAATTTCACGCAAACGGGAATCGTGCTCACGGTGGGTCAGTTGGCAACCCTGAACGTGCCGCTTCGTGTTGCTGCTCTAGGCGAAGTGGTGGTGGTCACGACCGAGGCTCCGACAATCGAACCTACCCGCAGCGAGATCAGCCAAGTGGTGAACACACAGCAGGTGCAAAATCTGCCGATCAGCGGCCGCGTGTTCACCGACTTCGCGCTTCTGACGCCGGGTGTGGCCAGCAGTCGCACCAGCCTCGGCACGACTTTCACTGAGTTCGAAGTCACCCAGATTTCTTTCGGCGGGATGCGCTCTTTCAGTAACGAAATCACTGTGGACGGCGCGGACTTCGTCAATTCAGCCAGTGGCATCCAGCGTTCTACGCCGCCGCAGGAATCGGTGCAGGAATTCCGCGTGGTCAACAACAGTTTCGGTGCGGAGTATGGCCGTGCGGTCGGCGGCATCGTGAACATCGTTACTAAGTCGGGCACGAACGATCTCCACGGCTCGATCTATGAATATTTCCAGAACGCCTCCGCCAACGCGCGATCACTTCTACAACCCGCGCCTTTGCCTCATCAATACCGGCAGAATCAGTTCGGGGCAGCGCTGGGCGGCCCGCTCGTCAAGAACAAAACATTCTTCTTCGCTAACTACGAGGGCAAGCGAAGCGCTCAATCACCGATCTATCCGCCCGATCTCGTCAACAACATTCTGCTGATCGATCAGGCGAAAGCCCTCATGGGACTCTCACCAGAAGGTTGTACTGGGGGCGTCGCGAAGTGCCTGCCGAATTTCAACGGCGATCCGGCAAACATTTCTCAGGCTCAGGCTTTCGGCTTCCTCAAGGGTTTCCTGAAGACCGGCGACGATGACTTCGGATTTGTTCGCGTCGATCATCAGCTCACCACCAACAACCGCCTCGCATTTCGTTACAACGTGCAGGATATCCGCTCTTTGGGCGAGCTGGTTGGGAGCACTCTCGACGGCGGCGGCATCGGCACGCCGAGCGGCGGCCGCGATCTGTTTGTGCGCGATCAATCGGTGGTTGCGACAGTGAACTCACTACTGACGCCTAACGTTGTCAACACCGTGCTCGTGCAATATGCGCGGCGGCATTACAACTTCCTGGGCGCTACCGGTGAGCCAGATTTCAGCGTCCTGAACGACCTGGAGATTGGTCACAATTTCGGGACGAACGATCGTCTTTACGAAACGCGAGTGCAATTCTCGGATTCTGTTTCCTGGGTTAAGGGCAATCACATTGCAAAGTTCGGGTTTGATGGCAATTGGCTATCCAGCCTGGAAAACTTCCCCGGCTTCACTCCGGTGCGAATGCTGATTCCAGCCGCAGGCTCGAATCCGATGAGTTGCTTGGCGGATTTCGCGACATTCTTCAATTCGAACTTTGGTGCTAACTATCCAATCGCCGGTACTGGCCTCGGTGACGCCGCCGCGACGTGCCCCGTTGCAGCGGACAACGGCGTCGTATTTGCTTACGCCGGCGTGCCTCTCCCCACGGACCCCACCGCCTGTTCCGAGAGCCCTTGCACGCCGACGGTGACCAACGCCAACCCCCTCAACGGCGGTGGTTTCCCCAATTCAAGTTGGGCCAACGCCTATCCACCCCAGCTTTTTAACGGCTACAGCCGGCTGATTGATCACGAATACTGGGGCCTTTTCGCCCAGGATCAATGGCGGATTTCTCCCACGTTTACCGTGAATGCAGGATTACGTTGGGATGTCGAAACCGGACTCTCGGCATACGTAAAGAACTATTTCGGCGGATTCCAGCCCCGCCTTGGCTTGGCCTATTCACCTGATTCCAAGACCGTGATTCGCGGCGGATTCGGAATGTTCTTTGATCGTCAAAATCTGACGTTCTTCTTCGTGCCCAATACGCAGAAGATCGTGGCTGGCTACCAGTGTGGCAATCACCCGCCACCATCTATTGTTGCGATTTGCCAGGCTAACGGTATTCTGCCTCAGGAATTTCCCAACATCATGCGAAATCTGGGGCAAGCCTCCCAAGGCTATCAACTGCTCGGCATTCCGGCCAGTCAGGGGGCGGCGGCTAGAGCCGCGACCGTAATTCAGACGGGCGCCTACACGGCCGCATTCCCGGGCGGAGTTTCGATGGCTGGCACTTGCGCCACCACCTTCGCATGCGGCATCGGCGAGGGAGGGATGGAATACAACTCTAAGCTTCCCTATGCGGAGCAAGCCAGCTTAGAGATTGACCGTCAACTCGGCAAAGGCTTCGCCATCAATCTAACCTATCAGTTTGTCGGCGCGCACCGGCTGGTTCGCGGCAACAACATCAACATTCCTTGTCCGGTGGGCACGACGAAGTCGGGGCCGCCGACCGATCCCACACTGCTGGCTGGAGCCGTCCAGGTCTGGACGCCAGGCCTGCTGAATGCGAACGGAACGCTCTCGCCGTGCACCGGGACACCAACCCTCGGCACCGGAGCACTCGCTGGGTTAGGGCCGTTCTTTGGAGGTGCCGGCGGAATTCCTGCCGCTGGCCTCGCAGGTGATTCTGGTCTGCAAACGCTCAGTGGTGGTCTTGAAGACTACAACAACAACGTTGCCAATGCCGTCTACCATGGCGGCACTGTTACGGTGATCGAGCGTAGCAAGCATTTCAACATGACTGCTAATTACACCTACTCCCACACCATTGACAATGGGAACTTCACGACCTTCATCAACCTTCCGGTCAACCAATTCGACTATTCTGCCGAGCGCGCGAATTCTAACCAGGACGGACGGCACCGTTTCGTAATGAATTTCACCGCCATTGCTCCGAACACCGGCGCGTGGAGGAATTTCCAACTCAGCAGCATCGTTACTCTGCAATCGGGTCGGCCCTTCACAATTTTTTACGGGAACAACACGCTGAACGACGTCGCGGGCGCCGCAACCGACCGCGTGGGCGGACCGGCCGTCGGTGGCCATTGCCCGTCCGTACAAGACTGCCAGACGATGATTGCGAGGAATACCTACATCGGCGATCCGCTCTATTCGTGGGACCTACGCATTGCTCGTGACTTCCACCTTAATGAACGGATGCGCTTGAATTTAGCGTTTGATGCGTTCAACCTCCTCAACCGTGCGAACGTGGATGAGGTCACTTCGGTTTACAATTCTCCTGTGTTCTGCGGTTCTCCCGCCGTCATTCCACGCCATTACAACGACGGAACCACAAAGGCTATCCAGCAGCAGGCAGGGTCTACCGCGTGCCCGATTGGAGATGGTCTGGCAATCCCGGGTGTTGGGAGTTTCGCTTCCACTCCGCTCACCACTCCATCGGGAGGAACGTGTCAGCCGCCAGATATATCGTCGACGTGTTTGTTCATCCCGGCGTTTCCGAACCCAACCTTCGGCAAACCCCGGACCATGCTCAACGCACGCCAACTGCAGTTCTCGTTGAAGTTTTCGTTCTGAGGGGCTTATGCCCACGCCAGCCGTTATGCCTGGAGAACGGCTGGCTGAGCCGCGAGTCGCTGTTTCTAGTGAACTAGGAAATTGTAATTATCCAGGCTCGCGATCGCGGACGTGGGACCGACGAGGAGGCATTCATGACAGGCCGCCATTCGACATGCTTGATCTTGATGTTCGCGGTCGTGCTCCCCGGCACAGTTGCCCTCACGCAAGAAGCCACGCCCAGCGTCAAGCGCGTACCCGCCGAAAACACATCCCCTTCGTCGGGCAAGGAAATGTTTGCAAGTTACTGCGCCTCGTGCCATGGCAAGGACGCTAAAGGCGGCGGACCGGCAGCCGCTTCCCTTAAGCAACAGCCGGCCGACCTTACTACGCTCGCCAAGCGCAATGGAGGGAAGTTTCCTTCTGACAAGGTGACTGCCGTGCTTCGCGGACAAGCCAACCTGACGGTACATGGTGATCAGGAGATGCCAGTGTGGGGTCCGGTGTTCTGGAAGATGAGCCAGGGGCGCGAGGAAGTCGTCCACATGCGCGTTGCGAACCTTAGCAAATACCTGGAGCCGCTGCAGGAAAAATAAGCCGCTGGCGGCGACGCATCCTGGTGCCTCCTCATTGAAGCCCCGCTCAGGCTTGATTCAGCAGCCAGAAGTTTGGCCCGCGTTCGATTTCGAGTTTGTTGAGCAGCTCACGGTGAATCTCGCGGACACGGGCAGGTGTGATCGCTTTCGATCGATCCACCTCCTCAATGTGCAGGCTGGTCTTGTCCTCGTATAGGTTTTCGCCAATGAGACGTGCTTGATCATCGTAAGGCCAGATGAACGCCTGCCGGCTGTAGACGTGATAACTCCGGTCTGCGTGTTCCACCGGATAGCCGAGGGACTTGAGATCAGAGCCCATCGCGACTTGATGGAAAGTGATTTCGTCGCAAATCCCCCAGTCTTCCACCGCGAGTAGATCGTCGGAATGCCACAGTACGGCCTCGCCGACACTCTTGTAGAAGGCAAGCACTCCTGGCTTGCCTTCAATGACGGCCGGCTTTGTTCCCCAGCTCACTCGGTAGATTGGGTGCTCAACCATCATGTCCCGCGCCACGATCTGGTCGTACTGCCCCGCGCCTTCCAAGTGAACATGCCGCCAGAAGTTAAGAAGCATCGCGCGATGCAGTGGTTTTTTCGTCCGCTCCAGAAGCGAGGCCGTGGGTTCCATGCACTGATACACCGCCCGCTCAAATCGGTTCATCGTGATTCCCGCATGCCGTCGAGGTCGAATATAGCAGCCCCAGATATGACATGACGAAATTAGTGCGCGCTCAGCGGGCATTCGCGACTCACTCGACAAGACTTTGGAGGTGATCCGTTCCCCAGCTGTTTGATTTTGTGATCTAAATAGGTCAGGTTCTCGGGATTCTGCTCTTTAGTCGTCGCCACAGAGTTGCCTGATATAGAAAGGGCTGCCATGATCCGCAGATAGTGTTCCGCGTATGATGTTGCACGGCAGCCGGCAACTCGACCGCGCCGCGATCAATTTAGCAATCAGGGATAATCGATTCCCTTCATCGAAAGGCAAATTATGTCGCGTGCAAGTAGGCCAGTGATGTTGGTGGGCGGAGTCCCGGGGAACAGTGCGGAAGAAGTGTTGCGGGTTGTGGCACCGATCCTGGGCGACTTGGCGATTGGGCTGACAGATGGAGAATTCGGCCTGCGGCGATTCTGGGTTTTCTTCGTCGCTATCAATACCTGGGACAAACATCCGGATATGGAATTGATCCGCGCCAATCCCGAACCCATGCCGGGCTTTCCGGAGTGGCTTCCGCCCGACTATCACGCTTGCCCATGGTGGGGTCCCAAGCCCGGTGTGCAGAAGCTCCGACCAATTGATACCCTCGGTTATCCAGACGAAGCGCTGGCTTCGTATAAGGTGTTCTGCCGTCTCCGCGACCAAGGAGTCATTCCAAAGGGGGCGCGCTTCCAGCAATCTCTTCCGTTTCCAGACGATGCCGCGCGTGTATTCACTAGCCAAGCGCGCAATATGGACTTAATGGTGGATGCCTACATCGACGTGATGAAACGGGATGTAGCTAAGCTCTGCGAGAGGATTCCGCCCGATGATCTGGTTCTGCAATGGGACATCAACTGGGAGACCGTTGCCCTCGAACACGGCGATCATATGCCGGACGTCCCGCCGATGCAGTTCAAGCCCACCGGCGATCCCATGGAACGCTTCTCGCGGTACATCCGTGAATTGAACGCGCCGATACCGAAGACGGTGCCCGTGGGCATGCACCTCTGTTACGGCGATCTCCACCACAAGCACTTCAAGGATCCCGCCGATCTCGCCACCAGTGTGAAGATGGCCAACCGAGCGGCGGAGGTTTCGCCTCGTCCCATCAGTCACGTGCAGATGGCGGTTCCCCGCCATCGCAGTGATGACAAGTACTTCGAACCCCTGGAAGACTTGAGAATCGGTGATGCCACGGTGTACGCGGGACTAGTTCACTACACCGACGGGGTAGAAGGCAGCAAGAAACGTTTGGCAGCTTTCCAGCGTCACTTTGCGGGACCGACGGGTGTAGCCACGGAATGCGGCCTGGGACGGCGTCCGAAAGACCAGCAACTGACCAAACTGCTGGAAATTCATCGCGACGTTGCCGCCGCAATCCAGGCGTAGCGTTAGACTAACTCCTCGTTCTTAAGCGATTGGGAGCTAGAGCGAGAGCGCTAAGTCCATTTCTAAGCGGTCAGTTCCGCTCTTACCTTTTTCGTGCCCTCCACCATGGCCAGTACTTTCCCAAAGGCAACATCCGCGGGTAGATACTTAAGGCCACAATCGGGAGCGACCATCAGGCGTTCCGGGCTGACAAAAGGCAAAGCCCTCCGGATCCTTGCCGCCACAGTCTCGGCGTTCTCGATTTCGTGTGATGAGAGATCGAGCACACCCAGAATGATTGTCTTGCTGGGAAGGTTCGCCAACACCGAACAGTCCAGAGAGGACTGGGCTGTCTCAATGGAGATCTGATGCACAGGCGAGCCTTCCAGTTCGCTCAGGAATGAATACCGAGCGGGACGCCCAGGGACCAGAGCCGCGTACCCAAAACAGATGTGCAAGGCGGTCGTACCGGTCGTTCCGTCAAGGGCACATTCGAGGGCTGCTAAGCCAAACTGTCGCGCCTTTTCGGGGTAGGCCTCCATGTATGGTTCGTCGATCTGTACGACGTCGGCGCCCCCAGCGAACAGGTCCTTGATCTCGGCATTGACGGCCGCAGCATAATCGAGCGCCATTTCCGCTTCGCTGGAGTAGTGTGCATTTTGCGCCTGCTGTGACATCGTGAACGGCCCAGGCACCGTGATCTTGACTAAGCGTTTGGTACTGGCACGCAGAAATTGCAGATCACGAACTTCAACCGGATGACGTCGGGTGATTTTCCCGATCACACGCGGCACCAAGGCGCGGTGTCCACTGCGCGTGGTAATTGTGCCCGGATGATCCAGATCGAGTCCATCAAGCGCGGTAGCGAAGCGGTTGGAGTAACTTTCGCGGCGAATTTCCCCGTCGGTGATGATGTCGAGTCCGGCCGCTTCTTGCTGGCGGATCGCTAGCAGAGTCGCATCGTCTTGCGCCTGCTCGAGCCAGGGGGAGGGAATGCGCCACAGCTCTTCAGCACGAATTCGCGGCGGCATTTGATGCGAGAGTCTTCCGCGATCGATCAACCAGTCGGGTTGCGGGTAGGAACCGACGAGGGACGTACTCAGCAGCATGGGGAGCTAGCATCCTACGACTGGAAAGCCAGCGTCAAGCGCGGACGCACTTAGGGCAGACACCACCGGACAGACAAGACAATGAAGATATTGGATTCCGGACTCGCTAGCGAGGTCGGCACAGCAGGCATGCCAAGGTGTTCTTGATCTGCTCTGCCGAGGCGCGATCATCAGTCTTCGCCCGCCATGCCACGAATCCGTCCGGCCGGACGAGCACGGCTCCCTTCGGTGTGATTCCGTAGGCAACAGGAAACCCGCCCGATGGATCCATACAGCTCCCTTGGCCGATCTTATGAACGTCGAGATCAATGCCCAGCTGCTTTGCGGCATCGTGGGCTGATTCGGTCCAGGAATCGCCCTCCGGCCCCGCCAGCAGCGCGAAGTTTGGGCCGAACAGATCTAGTGTCGAGATCTGCATCGCACGCCGGTGCAACCATGCGTGCGGGGCGCGGGTGCCGGGCCGCCCTTTGGACTCACGAGGAACCTCATGCACCCGGCTGTCGCTCGGATCTTCTGGCAGGATGCCGTCGGAGTGGTAGACATAGCCCATCTCAATATTCAGATCGGGCGCGACCGCTTGTAGTCCGTTCCTGCTCATTGTTGGGGCTGTCCGCAAGACATACCGGGAATAGGCCTGCTCAACGGTAAATGCACCAACTGGACGCCGCTCCGGTTCGTAGGTAGAAAGCAGCCCGGGTCCTGCGAGCCCTTTCAGCACAAGTGCGAGTTTCCACGCCAAGTTGTGCGCGTCCTGCACGCCTGCGTTACCGCCGAAGCCTCCGTTGGGGGGCATGACGTGGGCGGCATCGCCTGCCATGAAGACTCGACCATCTTTGAACTTCTCGGCTAGTTCCGCACTCGCCTCCCAATGCATGATGTTCTCGATCGTGATGGGGATGCTGTCGGTGCCTATCGCTGTTCGCACCAGTTCAAGTGAGCGCTGCTCGGTCAATCCTGTGGAAACGTCCATTTCCGGATTTTCTGGATTCCCCACGGTGAACACACCTAGAAACGCCTTGTCGAACGGCTTCTCAAAGCGAAAAAAACCGCTCAACTGGGAGTTCAGTACGTAGACAACCGCCCATTTGTGCCCTTCAACCAAAGGAGCAAGGGGGGCGCGGAAGTAAATCGTGATGCTTTTGGAGAAGGTACCGTGCCCGAGCATGCGAATACCCAACTGTTGGCGCACCCGGCTATGAGCACCGTCGGCTGCAACCATGTATTGAGCTCGCACGATCTGGGTCTTCCCGCTATCGCGTTCGCGGATCACAGCATTCACTCCGTGCATGTCCTGTTCGAACGAGACCATTTCCGTGGCGTAACGCAACTCGGCGCCCAATTCCTCCGCGCGTCTCCGGAGTTGAGGCTCCAGTGCATCCTGCGAGAGAAACACTCGAACCGTCGGACTGACGTCGCGCACGCCTTCGTTGAGGTCTGCAATATAGTGAGCAATGGGTCCGCCGACGAGGGTTTCGACCGCGAGCACTCCGCCGTCTTGCACGAATTGATCTTCGGACTTTTGTCGCACAATCTGCTCCAGGCCGGCCTGGCGCAGGATTTCCATGGTGCGCTGGCTGGTCTGCGCAGCGCGGGGATGGATGGCGGTGCCCCGATGGTATTCGACAGCCAGCGAGGGGACGCCGTGATATCCGAGCAGCATGGCGGTCGATAATCCGACCAGGCTGCCGCCTACGATGAAAACCGGGACTTCAATGTCAGCCATACCTTTCTGAGATTTCATGGCGCCAGCAGTTTACTCAGCGACGCTGAAGCGGTCGAGGCCTGTTATACCCAAGCGCAAATCCAAAGGAAACCTTTCTGGAAGATGCCTTCCAGTTCGCCCTCTCCAGCAAGACCTGGGGAGTTTCGTCATGGAGCAAAGTTGTCTGAACGCGATATTATGGCGCGTAACGGAGGGTGCTCAGGTTCGCATCTGCGTCCCAGGAGGCAAATAATGAGGGCCATCGATGAAAACACGATTACCGAAGACGTCGTGGAACAGGCATCCTTCACCCAGGACGCTCGTCTGAGAAAGATCATGGCCTCCCTTGTTCGCCACCTGCACGCCTTTGCCCGGGAGGTGGACCTTACCCCAGATGAGTGGCTGGCGGGAATCCGTTTTCTGACCGAAGTCGGCCAAAAGTGTACCCCTTTTCGTCAGGAATTCATCCTGCTCTCCGATACTCTTGGATTCAGCTCTCTGGTGAATGCGCTGCATGACAGGCGTGCGTCAGAAAGTTGTACCAAGTCGAGTCTTCTCGGCCCCTTTTATCGTCAGGATGCGCCGCTCATGCAACTGGGCGAGTCCATCGTTACAAATAGCAGGGCGCCCCAGATCTGCGTTTACGGCAAGGTCATCGATTCCAGACGAAAAGGAATTCCCAACGCACTCGTCCAGGTATGGGAACCGGATGAGACGGGGAACTATGACTTGCAGAGACAGGATCCTTCCGAGATGGATTTGCGCGGATGTTTTCGCACGACTTCCGACGGCCGTTACTACTTTCGCGCCGTGTGCCCGTTTGGATACATGATCCCGATGGACGGCCCCGTTGGGGACATGATCCGAGCGCAGGGAAGGCATGGCTACCGTCCGGCACACATTCATTTTCTGATCAGTGCCCCCGGCTACCGGGAACTTGTCACGGCCCTCTATTTATCAGGAGATGATCACATTGAGTCAGACACAGTGTTCGGCGTCAACGAATCGCTGATCACCACACTAAAAAGGAATGATTTCGCTTCACCCCTGCCGACTCTGCCAAGCCTGCACTATGATTTTCAACTGGCAGCACTCTCGCCGCATGAGTCTTCGGGAAGGGTTGGCGCCGATCCCTCTCAAATCACAAAGGGAGCCAGATGAGTCGTCGCGATCTGCGGCTGGTAGGAAACGCCGTGGCGGCAAAGCTGCGTCGCTTCGGCTGAGCCCATTTGGGCAAGTGCGGGGACTGCTCTTTCTCCATCTGTTCTTTGCACTGTCCAGCGCTTCTGACCCTTCCGTCTGTCCGTGCAGTAGTTATGATGGAGTGATTCCCGCCTGCGCAGTACGGCAGCCCGCGCAACGTTAACTTCAGAGCTAACCCAAATGACATACTTACGTAGGCTGAACTTTGGCTGATGGTCGTGTCTGTGCTTCTGCCCTGTATGACTACAACAAACGCATTGCTCCTAGCGCGGGCCGTTTTTTTGGGGATTCTTGTCCTCTATAGTATCTACTCCAATCGGACCACGAACACGTCCACCCTGTATCGGCCTCTCGCATCGAGCCCTAAGGTCTTGAGCGCATCGGAGGCGAAGGCAAAGAACCTTCCGTCCTGAGAAACGACTCCAACCGCGTATCTCCCGATGAAATAGCGCGACCGTCCACTGTTGTAGGTACTGCAAAAGCGGTACACAACTCCACTCGTGGGATCGACACCGATAACCTCGTCCTCCCAGGCAGTCTCGGGTGGCCACGGATGAGAGTTGGTGGAGAAAAACGGATTCAGGTCATTGGCATCGACATTGTTCCAACTGGCATGTTTGTCTCCTGAAAAACCAGGGGCAAGCATGCGATCCGGGATCACTTCCCGGTTGTTGGCGGGATCAGCAAAGGGCTGTGACCGCCATTGTCCAAAACGCTCTGCTGCGATTAGTTGCGTATATCCCTTAGCGCTGTGTACGAGGCCGATTCCTGCATTCACGTTTAGGGTTGCAATGTTCCAGAAGTAAGGGCCACCAGGGCAAACCGTCCAGCACTTTCCGCTTGAGAGGATCGCCACATCACCGCCGGCCGATGCACTCATTGCGTGCAAGCCAAAGCTGTAGGGAACCGAGATTTTGCCCATGGGTCCCCAATCGCCAGTTACCTCGCCGGTCTTGGTATTTAACAAGCGGCAGCCCTGGCCAATCGTGTAGGTTGCCGCATAGAAACCCAGGTCCTGGCCCTTGTCCGAGAACGCGATGGTGAACACTGTGTCGTCATTGTTCACGGAGAGAGTTCCCGTCCAATTCGTTTGGTAGGCGGGTGGCAAGCAGTGCGCGAAGTTGTATGTGTTGGATATGGTTCGCCGTCCAAAATCTATTTTTTGAAGGACGGTCTTGGGCCCGTCAGGCTGCGCGCTGGTCAAGGTGAACAAGATTTGTGGATCAACATGGCTAAATGAGACCACCGTCGTAGCAAATTCATATTGCCACTCCGTTCTCAAGTGCGCCTGCAGTGTGACCGGATTAAACGACATCACCAGGCTAGTTGCATTGGTGTCGCGCACAATCAACATCGTGGAGTCCTTGTTCCAAAGGTTCGGTGTTCCTGAATCAGCTGTTTGGAGAGAGTGATTCTTGAATGTCGCGCGGTCTGTAATGCGGACAATCTGGCTTCCGAAATTGGGGTCAACGACGACTGAATTGGCCTTGGGCCAGCTCATTTTTAGAGGTTTGATCGACTTGAGATCGGTACGAGCATGATAGAAAGTTTGAGCGCCGCAGAAGGAGCTCATGAGCAGGATCACTGCCGCTTGGTGCCTTCGTTTCCGAGTCATAGCGTCCTCGAACTGAGCGTTTATTCTTGTTATCCGAATGGAGGAATCTCTAGCCGCCAAAGGCGGAGAGACAGAACCAAAAACCGATGGGTGTGCCAATTCCAAGGCACATGATGTTTGGCTGATTGTGCCGAAAGCGAAGCGACGAAACATACTCACAAGTTCATCGAGAGAATTGTGGATTCATGGCTTGCGCGGGTTGCCCGCGTTTCAATCCAGGGTTGCGTTCCTAGTCTCCAGCGACTGGCGTCGCTTTACTTTCGGCCTGCCAAGATTGCTCCAGCGATCTTACAAGTATTCTTCTACGACCGTATCGACCGGAACCGTCGTCAAGCCGAGCTTCAGCTTTCGGGCCAGTTTTTCACGAAGCTGATCGTCGGTAAGAGATTCGTGATTGTCGACCACCAAGTCTCGAAAATTGCCAGCCTCATTCCAGCGCCATACCGTCGCAGCACGTTCACCGTGGATGATTGCAAAGAGAGGTTTCGGCACGCCTGCTTCATAACCAAGTTGCTCAAGGCGCTGATCGGATCGCATGAGTTCCCCTTTGGGAGCATTCAGGTAGCTGTGGATATCAATCCGGACGGTAATGCAACTTGAGTGCCTGAACCGGCTCGTCAATAAGGAATTCGTCGTAGAAGCTCTGCAGTGCTGTAGGGCTACCTGCTAGCTCCATACCAGTAATCTCTTGCCCACGTGAAACCGGAACCACGAGCACCTGCTTCTTCACCAGGAAGAGCCAGATGTCCTGACAACCCTCTGGTCGCGTATAGAGTTCCTTTAGGCTCGTCTTCGAGCACGACTTAAAAGCCACGTCGATCTGGCAGAGTTCTTTGGAAGTCAGACGAATTTGCGTATCCGGTTGGGTAATCATGCTGTGAAGCCTAGCTCCGTCTCTGTAAGACGGACAAATGACCAGCGTACAGGGGCAGGGGTACAGTAACGACCATTGAAAATGGCCGATGACCTAATTACCAGGTTGAGTGCGGTTGTAGATGAGAATTGTGATTGCCGATTCATCGTCAACTGGTAATCCAGAACCAGTAGTCATGAACTGCTACTGACTCATCGAGCTGGCAACACTGGAGAGCGCGTTTTGCATTCCGCTTCATCGCGCTGAGTGGTTAGCAAAAATCGCAGAGCCAGGAGTGCGAGTACGAGCCGAGCATTGGTATGAACAACTCGACGGTCTGCAACCGACCGTTTCATGCCCTGGAATGGCGGGCTTTTTCACTACTATCGACTCGTATAGCTCGCAAACGGCGGCTTCGATTCCCATAGTTGTTCATTTCTGACGCGCGGGAGAGGCAACATTGCGAGGGTCGATTTGAATCCCAAGCTTCGCCTTATTCAGCTTGCACCCCTCGCTGAGTGAGGTTTCGGAATGTGGCCGTATCGCGGGTACATTCGGTGCGGCCTTTTTTCATGCCTGGACAAGCCCGGGCTGCTGAGTCAAGCGGCTGCTCCTGTTCGCCTGAACCGTTAACTGGGTTCAAGCGAGCACGCGCGGTATGTGCCTCGTATCGAGACGAAGTGGCGATTAATTCTCTGGTAGGTGGTTGACCAGAATTGCCTAGGCCGCTTCAAGCACGGACAAAATATTCCCGGCCGGATCTTTAAACCACGCAATCTTCGGTCCTCGGTCGCGATGAATCCCCCGCGCATCGGTCTTCAAGTCTGGTTCGTTATAGACTTCAAACCGCACGCCACGCTGGGTGAGTTCGTCCACAGCCTTTTCTACGTTGTCTACAGGAAAGTTCAAGACGGTGAAAGTGGCTGGCTGATGATTGGGTTTGGGGTACATGAGAGCTTTGGCGTCTGCACCGATCGGAAACACCAGAGTACCCTCTGGTCCGTTGGAGAGTTGGAGTCCCAGAGTCTTACCGTAAAACTCTTTAGCCTTTTGAATGTCGTTCACTGAAAAACTACTGAATGCCTTCTTTGGATTTAGCATTGCTACACTCCTAACATGTTCTCGGGTTTTAGACTTCGATTCAGAATCGGGGTTCAAGTGGCCCGAATTAAAACGTCTCTGAAAAGTGGCTTGATCTCAGCAGTCGATCATCACATCTCTAGTTCACCCTACTCTTCCAGGTGTCCTTCTTGGATACCATGAATACCGTAGGCTTTTGCATCTCTTTGATGCTGATTCGCACGTTGACATCAGCGATTGAGGCGAGCCTTACCGCGAGAGCGACGCTCTGTTGCCGGAAGTAGCTTTGACGTGCCAAAGGTCGCTATGCCAGTCAGAACGCGCTCGGAAGCTCGGAATTCCGTAGTTGGTTTAATTGTTTCCATGCCAATGTTGGTTCTTTCTCCCAAGCCTGTTGGTCGGCTTCTGCGCCACTAAAGCTCATTCGGGCCTGGAGCCCACATTGTTATGGAATCATTTCACTAAGTTCGGGTAAGGGGCGGACCGGGTCAATGCGTGAAATCGGCTGATTGCAAGTCGACCGCTTCAACTGATCCCGGACGGTCACTCGTTTGCGCCCGTATAGACAATAGCCGTACGATTCTGTAGCAAAGTTTTCCTCTCGGTTGCCGGGCAACCGGTATCTCCTGGTGCAGGTGAACCGCATGAACGTCCTTCTGCTCTCCATGCCGGATTACTTCGAACACATGCCTCCGGTCGCGGTGCGGATGCCAAACGGCGCCTTAAGCTCCCTTGCAGGGAACGTCGATGCCCATCACCGCGTCGCGATTGCAGATCTGATCCTGAACCACAGATGCGTGCGGGAGAGTCTAATCCGATTAATTCACGAATTCGATTCCGAGGTCATCGGTTTGTCGGTCATGACCTTTCAGCGTCGAACCGCTGCTCGCATCATCGCTCTGGCGCGTGCCCTTAGACCGTCAGTGAAGATTGTCGTTGGCGGTTACGACCCGAGTCTCGCGCCTGAAGCCTACGAGGAGATGGGCGTGGATTACATAGTACGCGGCGAAGGCGAGATTGCATTTCGTAGCCTGCTGCGTGCCTTGGAAAGCCGTGGCGAGTTCACAAGTATTTGCGGCCTCTCCTATCGCGTCGGTGAGGGCTGGATACGCAATCCGCTGCGTCCAGCACATCGACTTGAGGATGGCGATATCCGAATGCCGAATCGCTCTGCTCGCGTGCTGCGCGGCTACACCTTGCTCGGTCGCCAGGTGGATGTGATTGAAACATCGCGTGGGTGTACTTACGACTGCAGCTTCTGTTCAATCATTGAAATGCGGGGCCGCAACTTTCACACGTATTCCCTTGACCGCGTACTCGCCGATATCCGTGATGCCCGAGATCATGGCGCGCGAACTATCTTTCTCGTAGACGACAACATTACCCTCAATGTCCGGCGCTTCGAGGCCTTATGCCATGCCATTATCGAGGCCGGACTGAATGGACTGGACTACTTCGTCCAAGCGATGACGTCAGCGATTGCCGATCATGGGGCGACCCTGGCGCCACTTATGCGACGCGCGGGTTTTCGCTACGTTTTCCTCGGGATTGAAAATATTCTCGATGGCGACCTGCAATTCTTGCGAGCGGCGGCCAAGAATACCGGACACAATGGGAACCTGGCCGGGAACGCGACATTGAAAGCTATCGAGTGGCTACATCGAAACAAGATGTATGTCGTAGGAGGGCTGATTGTAGGCAATCCCGGAGACACCGTTGAGTCCATTGAAACTAACCTTGCTTTCGCTCGAAGATACGTGGATTGGCCATATATCCAGCATCCGACTCCATATCCGAGAACGCCGATGACTGAGGATTATCGCAAGCGGGGACTGATCACCAACGAGAACTTCGAAGAGTACGACGGAACGACTGCAGTCGTACGCACCGAGCACTTGCCGGCGGAGGAAGTCGAATACCTGCGTTGGAAAGCCGAGCGCTGGATGAAGCTTCGCCACATGCCTGCGGCTTTTCGCCATGACCCTCAATTTGTCATCCGTCACGGTCCAGAGATGTTGGCCCATGCCTTTCGAGGGTGTACCCTGCGTTCCGTGCTGGGATTCGAAAACAGTCGGAAAGCCTTTCAGCGGTACAAGGCAATACGCCGCGAGGAGCGGGTGTATCTGTAAAGGCCGGGGCAAGAATTTGTTTTTGGTGTATCGGCACCGCACGCGTTCGATGTTTTCCCCGAGCGAGCATTCGCTCCACCAGATGAGGTTGAGGCACTTGATGCAGCGCGTCGTCAACCACTCCACCGATCATCGAGGTCAGGTGGCGCTCACGATGCGGCAGCTTGGTGCTGAGCCTCTGGCGACGGATTTCCACGTGTTTCTTCTGGAATAACCCGGCGGGTCGGGGAACTGCCCAATAAACCCTAGCCTGCCGAGATTTGTCCTCAGGATTCGGCTTGACCAGATGACTAGATGCGAAAGAGAATTCCAAACGAAGTTGAACGGAAACGAGTCGCGCACGGATGCATCGTTCGGCCTTTCCAAAACTGATCGCAGTAACAGCGTCAAACAAGAGCATGATCCGTCTTACCATGAGTCCAACATCGCGACGCCTGTTAGGTCCGAGCAATGACTTTTAAGCCTTGACTTTGTGGATGATTGAGACCATGCTTCCTCTGTCAGTTCTGTAATGTTTTCTTTCTTCCCACCAATACTTGGCTGCATCGCTGCCTGTAGGTAAGTTAGTACTTTTTCGTGTTAATACTTTTCTTCTGATGAAGGCCGTTCCCGAATCGACTCCAGGTCGGGCGTGGACGAGGGCCGTGGGAGGATGTTATGAAACGATTTATAGAGCTGGCTTGTGCGCTTCTGGTGTTAGTCGCCTCGAGTTATGCTCAGTTCACATTCACCTCCATTGATTACCCGGGAGGTACATTAACCACGGCTCGCGGCATAAGGAACCACGGCGAGATTGTCGGTGCATATCGTATCGTCCCCCCGCGTCATGCCCTGCTGATTAAGGCAGGCAAATTCATTCCGCTAGCTCCGGAAACTGTTTTGGCCACAAGTAACAGCGAGGCGTTCAAGATCAACAGTGACGGCGACATAGTCGGCCGCTATGCAGGGAATAACGGCTTGTTCCATGGGTTCCTGCTCCACAAAGGAAAGCTGATCACGCTAAATTTCCCCGGCGCCAGCGACACCTACGCCTTCGGAGTCAATAACTCAGGCATAGTCGTCGGCTACTGGGACCTGCTTAGTTCGGTCGGCGGTGTTGTCGCCTATCACGGGTTCATGTGGGAGGACGGCGTCTTTCAGCAAATGGATTTTCCAGGCTCCGTAGACTCGTCCATCTTCAGTATTAACGCCCATGGCGATTTTGTCGGTTCATGGGATTCCGGCATTCACTCTCCAATCGCGCACGGCTTCGTCTGCTCGCGCAAGCAATGCACTAGCTTCGATGTTCCTGTCGCCGGAGCCACCCTCACGCAACCGGACGACATTAATGCAAGTGGTCAGATCGCAGGCGCATACGTCGACGGCGGGTTAGTACACGCATTTCTGATCGACGGAAAAAATTTCACTTCCTTCGACTTTCCAGGCGCGACGAGTACTTTGGCTTGGGGAATCAACGCCTCTGGTCAGATCGTCGGCGACTATCTCAATGCAGATGGATCCACCCATGGTTTTCTAGCACAGCCTTCAACTACGAGCCATGCAGAGTATGCCTATTCCGCAAACCTGAATCAAATCACGGGATTCAAAGTTGACCTCACCAGCGGCGCACTATCCATCCCCACCCATGTACCCGGCCCTAACGATGCTGGTGGCATGGTAGCGGACCCAAAAGCCAAGTTCTTGTATGTATCCGATTTCACCGGCGCCGCCATCGACGGATTTGCAATTAACGCTGCTACGGGTGGGCTGACGCCTATTAGCGGCTCGCCATTTTCAGTTGGAGCCGGTAATGGACCATCCGGCATGGCCATTGACTCCACGGGCAAGTTCCTTTTCCTGGCCCACGCGAATCTGAATGGCATCTTTGTGTTTACCCGAGACGCGAACACGGGGGCGCTCATCTTGGTCCCCGGTTCCCCGTTTGCCGCAGGCGCCACGCCGTCTCACTTAGTGGTGGACCAATCCGCACGTTTCTTATACGCAAGCAACTCTAACGATCCCATGGGAAGCATATCGGCCTACACGATCAATCCAACGACAGGAGCTTTGACAGAGATTGCCGGCTCGCCCTTCGCCACCCAAACAGGCTTCCCGGGACCCGGCCGCCTTGCGATTGAACCTGGCGGCAAGTTTCTCTATGTGGGCCTTGGCGGTTCGGTAAACGCAAACCACTTTGTGGCGGCATTCTCGATTGATCCTTCTACCGGCGGTCTCTCTCCTGTCCCGGGCTCACCCTTTTCTGCGGGAAATGGTTCCTTTAGCGTCGTGGTCGATCAATCAGGAAGGTACCTGTACACGGCAAACGCTTTCGACAACACCATTTCCGTCTTCACGATTGACACGGGTTCGGGCGCCTTAACCTCCATCAGCGGTTCTCCTTTCGCAACCGGTGCAGTGGGTGGGTTCCCGTTTGCCCTGGGGATGGACCCTACGGGAATGTTCCTGTATACGGCGAATCAGGGTTCTGACAACATCTCCGGCCTCCGCATCAATGGGACTACTGGAGCCTTGACACTAATTTCCGGTTCTCCATTTGCGGGTGTAACGAACCCCTTTGATCTGACGATTGTAGACATCCCGTAATTCGCTCAAACACAACCTGTTTTTTCGCCACAAGAAAAGTGGAAGCACGATGGACACAAGACTTTTATGGGTGTCGGCAAACGAGAAAACTGAAAGATGTATTCCTATTAGTTCCGGCTTTTTGACAACTCTCCCCGTCAAGACTTCGCTCACAAAGCAACCTCACTTGGTGCGCAGAAGCTCTCTGACAAATTGCCCTAGATCCACCGCCTCAACTCCGCTAGCGATCGCGGCCGTAGGAACCTGAAGCCGGGACTTCCGATGAACCACGATCAATCTTCCTGCTCGTTTCTGCAGCGCGCGCTGAAGAGAGGTCAAGGGCGATGCCATGGGCGGACGGACAGTCTTAGCGGATTTTGCTTCTACGAGCCACAGCTTGGCGTTAGGCCGTGGGACTAGGAAGTCTACTTCCAGGCCCTGCTGATCGCGAAAATGGTAAAGCTCCTTGCGCATTCCACGGTCGGCCTGGCTTTTGACTATTTCCGCTGCTACGAAGCCTTCGAATAGAGCTCCAAGAAATGGCGACCGCTCAACCTCAGCCACCGATGTCAGACCGAGCAGGTAACAGGCGAGGCCGGAGTCACCCAAGTAGACTTTCGGAGATTTGATCAATCTCTTCCCGAGGTTTTCGAAATAGGGAGGCACGAGAATGACCTGGCCGGTCACTTCAAGAATGTGCAGCCAGTCGCCAATCGTAGGCACGGTGACGCCGAGCGGCGCAGCGAGGTCCGTCTTATTCAGAATCTGGCCGTGACGGCTCGCCAAAAGTGCCAGGAAACGACGAAACGTCGCCAGGTCGCGCACGTTCGTGATCGCTCGAACGTCCCTTTCCAAATACGTTTGCAGGTAGGAGGCGAACCAAAGGCCACGGGCCTTTGGCCGAGCGAGCACCTCTGGGAACCCTCCGTGCAGCAGATTCACCTTCTCGGTCTCCGAGAGACTGAAAGGCAGGAGCTGAAGAATGGCAGCACGGCCCGCCATTGATTCGCTGATACCTTGCATCAGTGGAGCTTCTTGAGAGCCGGTGAAGAGCCACTGTCCCACCCGGCGCCGGCCCGTGTCGATGACTGTACGAACATACGAAAGTAATTCGGGCGTGTTTTGAATCTCGTCGAAAACGACCGGAGGGCGGAGTGCCTCTAGGAAGGCGCGGGGATCACTCCGCACCCGTGCCTGAACATCCGGATCTTCGAGGAGTACATACTGGGCTTTAGGAAAAAGCTTGCGCAGAAGAGTGGTCTTGCCAGCGCGACGTGGGCCAGTCACAACCACAGCGGGGAAGTGCCGGGCCGCGTCCAGCAGCACCGTTGCCAGTCCTCGTTGAATATATTGCACATGAGAAATATAAACTAGTACTTTAAATTACTCAATACTACATTTGTGAAGCCATTTTCGCGGATGGGCCGACAGGTCGGAAACAGCGGAACTTGTAGCTCCTATCCAGATTCAGCACTTTGGATTCGCGGTCGCTGTCAAAGGCCGCGTCGTGGGGACTTTTGATCCGAACAATGTGATCTTTGTTTATGACAAGCCGATGATCGGTGGATGGAACTCGACCTCACAGCCACAGGCACAACTCACGGCCGGGAACAAGGGTGCATTCTTCGGCTTTTCGATAGCGATGAGCGGCACTACGATCGTCGCTGGTGCACCGTACCAAACCGTGAATGGAAAAGCAGATCAGGGTGCCGCTTTTGTTTTCAGTCAGTGAAATGAGGTCAACGCTGTCAAGTTAGCAGCTTCATAACATCCCCTGCGCGGCGAGGGAGAATGATCAAGCACCCGAAATAGTTGATCCTGGACCTTGATTTTGACGCGGTTTTTGCGTAGCGCGCCCGTCCGCAAATCAACTTCGAAGACACCAATGGGAACGGTTGGTGCAACGTCCGCACACCTTGATGCAGCGCACATTCAACGTTTCCGCCCACGCACTTTGGGTTCACTGGTTTTGAAGCGGTCACTCTGGTAAATCTTCCGCTCGGGGAAACGCATGGCGGTTAGAACGCGAGTTGAAATTGTGTCGATTCCGAACGTGCGCTTGTCTGTGCTTCATTGCTGAGGCCGGAGACATCCCTTTATAGAACTCATTGACTTTCCGCCCGGATGTCAACCAGGTCGCCCCACCGCCGACAAGCGGTCCATGCGTTGCGTTGGCAACTTGCGTCTGAGATCTGATGCTCCCAAACCCCGACGAGAAATACACATGACCTCAGGTGGGAGCCTAATGACTGCTGATTCGCTGGAGGGCCTGGGCTGCTTGGCGGACGACATTCGGGTCTCTGCCGGCTGCGGCTTTCCGTAGGTGCTCAGCCGCACTTCGCAGATCTCCCTGTGCGGCCAGAACCAACCCTAAATCCAGGTGTGCCACACTCAAACCTGGCTGTAGTCTCACCGCCTGCTGGTACTCGCTTACCGCCTCCGACAATCGCTGATCTCTTTCGAGAAGTCCGCCCAACAATACGTGGCCTTCAGCAAGATTAGGATCCGCGTTCACTGCGGCCTGCGCTTGTGTCCGCGCTTCGTCTAACCGTTGGGCCTCTGCCAGCGCTAGAGCATAGTTGTAAAGATAGAGTCCATAGTCCGGACGAAGATGCGTTGCTTTTTGAAAGTTATAGAGAGCCATAGATATTTGATTCTTTCCTGCCCGCACCCGCCCCATCAGATCGTAAGCAGCCGCGTCGTACGGATCAATGCTTAGTGCGCGTTTCAAGGCTGCTTCGGCAGGTTCCGTTTGCCCTTCGTGGACAAAGAGGGTGGCAAGGTTCAGGTGGCCCTCCGGCAAATCTGGATCTAGCGCAAGCGCCTTCTGAAGGTTCTCGATCGCGCGACCCGTTCGCCCAAGGTCGGCCTCAAGCATCGCGTATTGATTCCAGGTGCTACCGTCTAGAGGTGCCAAGTCTAGCGCCCGGTTCAATATCTGCTCGCTTCGTGAGACATTCCCCGATGTTTTCAAACTAGCGGCTAAGGACCGTAATGCTGTCACAGATTTTGGATTGATCCGAACTGCCTGTTCAAACGCTTCAACGGCAGCTTTCGAATTTCCGCTGTTTTTCCAGGCATCCCCAAGTGCGATGTAAAACTCCTCCTCGCGAGGAGGATGTTGGTTCATTTCTCGAGCCAGGTCGGCTACTCCGTTCTTCAGATTATTCTGACGAGCTACTTGCGCTACAGCAAGGTATCGGCGGTTTTCGCTCGTTTTCGGCAGGGGCGACGGATAATACGGAACCACTTCTCCGTGGTATTCCTCTGCATCAGTCAATTGACGTTCCTGAAGCTCTGCCTGGAGATCACGCGTCGGGACCTTACGCTGAATGAAATGGTCCGTGATAAGTGCGTGAACCACATCCTCAGTTCTCCTTTTTGGCATGTGGCACGAAACGCAGTCGGCTGCATCCTGGTGCTTGCCCTGCGCAATCAAGGTGCTGATGACGGGTTCATGACAATGACGGCATTGTCCGGAATAGTAGCTTGTCGCTTCCTCGCCCGCGGGGAGCTTGCGATGTGGATCATGGCAGGACAGGCATGTCAGCGCCCCCTTGCTCTCTAGAAAGCAACGAGATTTCCGAAGTCGATATGCAACGCTCACGAATTCAAATTTGTCGTCGTATCCCGTGTTAGGGGCATGATCGAAGTACAAGACAAAGTCCTCAAGGGGTTGCCCGGGGATATAGGAAAATATTCCGCGATTAAATCGTCTCACTAAAGCTGAGAGGCGGCCGCTCGTCGGCTCCAGATGGCATTGCATGCAGAGTTCCATCTGGAGCTTCGAATTTAGCCGTGCAGGATTCACAATTCTGCTGCTAATGTCCGAAAACTCAGCGCCTGCTTGAGCTGCTCGAATATGTTGGCCGCCCGGACCATGACATCGTTGACAATCAATCCCTTCAGGAAGGTCCCCAGTAAAGACCGGATCAGCGTCCGGAACATCGCTTCCGGAGGCCACTCGAGGATATGCATCGTGACAAAATACGCATCCATACGAAACCAATCGCCGGGTCTGCGGATGAGTGGAATCGAATCCTGGACTCATGCCCCAATATCCACCTTGTTCCGTATACCAACCCAGAGGAAGTTCAATCAACGTTCCTCGATTGTTACGGTGTAGGTAGGCCCTCGCGTGGTCACCTGCACCTATCACGTAGTCAATTTTCATCTCTTCGACATTTGTCTCATTTCCGTCGGCGCCGATTTGCCACCGTCTCTGGTAATAGGCCTGGTCGCGAAAAATCATCGAGTAGTGCGTGTCAGACAATGAGTGGTAGAACTGCGTGTTCCTTTTATAGTCTTCGATTGTGTTCGCAGGAGCGGGCTTAAACAGGGATTTGGCCATTCCCGTCTGCCGATAATTTTCATAGATTTGACTATGGCAACCCGCGCAAAGCCGGGAGTCGACGTATTCATTTACTGGAGTGCTTTTGGGTGGGGCTTTTGCCCAGGTACCCACAATGAGTCCACCCACGCAGAAAATCAGCCCAACCCCGCAGCAGAGGCTGGACCAGCACGGAGACTTCATGTCGGCTCCTTGCACCACTTGTTCCCAGATGGCGACTCTGCTTTTTCGGGCTTCTGGCCGGTAAGAGATCCGAGGAACTTGATCAAATCTGCGGGAGCTGGATCGCCGACGCTGGGCATTTCCACGGCCACTGGCATGTACAAAGTGTACGATCTCCCTCTCCCCATGAGTCAATGCGTACTATGGATGTCGCGCCAAGTTGGTGGTCGACAAGAGATCGGCGAGTACACGAAATTCCTTGGTTGGCGCACAGAATGTGGTCAACCCGTACTAAGCATCTGCCTAACGGATCACTAGCATCAGTCTGGACAGCGATCCCGTAGAGTTCTCCGATGTCTGCACCATTGCAGGACGAGCCAGGGTTCCGAAATTTTTTTATTGGACTGTTGGCTGACGCACCGTATGCTGCATTTCGTTGGGAGACTCCACGAATCTCAGCGGACTTGGTGCACCGTCCGTTTGAGTTCGCTCTTCTAGACAGTCCGGAATTAGCTGTTGAACCCGATCCGGGAAAAGGTGTTCCCAGTGCGAACACAGTGCCACGAACTGACACGGCATTAAGAGCGCTTTGAATCGTGGTGTATTTGGGTCACTCTTGCAGGCTCACAACAGGATTAGCGGGGAAAGTGTTCAAGGACAATATTAGAAGAAGAAAAACCAAACCGCGATAGGCGAGGACGACAGAGTAGAGACAGGGGGCTGCAGTCTTAAAGCCGCAGCCCCGTAACGATTAAGGTTGTTGTGGGTCCAGCCCTAGGAATGTCGGGAGCGCAGTTGCTCCGCGCCCGTTCTTTCCTACAGCGGGAATCGTAATCACCAAGTCCTTAAAGGCCGCGCCGGTCGGCGATCCGTTGGGAACAATCAGCTCGGGATGGTCAAATGGTGCCTGCTCAAGAGCGACTCGCGGATCGGTAAGCCCTTCGGCCAGAAAGTCCACGAGAGCTTCTATTCTTGCTTGCGCATCCGGAAGGAATTCAGGAAACATCAGTTCCGGAATGCCATCGATATCGACGGTCTTGTCGAAAATGTTTGTATTGGGGAAGTTTCCGCCGCGTGTGTAGAACTCCACCACCTGGCGCAGGGTTGCGGAATCGCCCACATGGAAATATGGGCCGCTGAATTTGATATTTCTGAGATTGGGGGCTTTGAACGCTCCATTCGTGACCCTTCGCGGCAACACTGAGGTTTTGGTGACGAACCGCGCTACATCCGGCGGAAGGCACCCGACGTGACGTAGTTTGGCTCCATTGCACGCACTGGATGCGCGCAGAGCAGCCAGTTCGACTAGCGAAATGGGGAATGGTTTCCCGGCAGTGGCCATTCCTCCCGACGAGCGGGCATTGGGCAATGTTGGTTGCGAGTACGAGAATTGAGTCGGCGACTGCACTCCAACTGGAAATGCTCCGTTGAAGCTGGAATCGCTGACTCCCGCAACAGCGACGAATATCCCAGGCGCCAGGAAGGGATTGGGCGTATCGGTGGTAACCGTGACCAGACCCGCCACGCGTGAAATCGAGGTGATCTTGACCGTAGCACTGAGCAATGGGTTCTGAAACTGAGGGTTGTTGTTTGCTGTAGCACCGCGGCCCTTGTCTTCATTGTGGGCGGGGCAAGTTGCGGGGTCAACTCCAGAAACGCAGCTTCGCCGCAGGCCAATGTTGTACATGCCATGGTCGTAGTTGGCTCTTTCGCCGTCGGCCATAGTCATAAACTCGATTGCTTCTCGTGGCGGTGGAGCGGGCACTCCTTGTGCATTCGGCTCGTAATCAAGCACCGTGTGACCGGTCGTGATGGGAAGCACGTGACAATCGGCGCAATGGGTCTGATTGTCGGTGAAAATTGTCAGACCTGCCTTCTGTCGCGCGCTTAGCGCATTTGATTTAGGCGCTTCTGGTGTACAACCTTGAGGAGGGCAAGAGGCACCATTGGGCTGTCTTACCGGGTGAGCCGCCCCCATGAAATGGTCAAACGGCGTGCCATCCGAAATTAGTGTTGCTTGGTACGCTTGCACAGCGAGGCCGAAGAACAAACTGAAGTTGAGATCCATTTGTGTGTAAGCTGGACCTGCCGACGCTGCGGCCGAAGTGTAAGCTTTCACCTCACCGATTACTTGTGCACTGAGATGGCCAGACTCATCGTCATTGCCCACTGTATCGAGCGCCGGGCTGGAAGTCACTGTGAGGGCCGCAGGGGAGTTCCACCACTGTGGCTGGAACGCGGCCTTGACCATCTCTTCATAGGTCGCAAAGGTCAACCCCTTACGCCCTCCGGCTGCGCGCGAGAAGGCCCCGAGCACGCTATCGTCGGGCGAAACCAGCTGCTTGGCAAGGGGCCGCAGACTACTCAGCTTCAAGCCAACATCCTGAAACTTGCGGCCGTTGAAAGACATTGCAATGGGGTTCAGTGTCGCTCCCACAGCAACAGAAGCCACGCTAGAGTTTGTGATGCGAATAAACACAGGAGTTAACCCGCTCGCGGTATTGATCTGAAGTTGACTCTTTCGATCACGGAAGCCAAAGGGGTTTACGCCGTTGAAGATAAAGCTGGCAGCACCGCCCCACAGATTATCGAAATTGAACACCGCATTGATGACCGTAGGAGAGTTTCGCGGCATCGCTCTTCGGACGCGACCGCCTTTGTTGAGCACGCCTGGCGTTACGATGTTAAAGATGTCCGCCAGGGGGTCGCCCTTTTCCTTAGCAACTCCAGGGATCACCCCGACAAAGCTGGTGAAGCGCACTCCTTGCGAAGCCAGGATGTCGTTTGTGTCGCGGGACACGTTTGCAAACTCTTCTTGCACCGTGACGTGGCGTCCGCGGGGCGTCAACAGCGTTGGCCGAAACCAACCATTAAGCGGAAAGTCATCGCTGGTTACCATGTAGTTGGGGGCGAATTGTGGGAAACCGGGCACGCTGAACCGAGCGGGTGGCGGCTCAGCCGAACCGCCTGGAGTATTGGGATCATTCGCCGTGTAGGGGACGGTGGGATTCCCAAACAGCGCATCCCCTCCCAGACCCGATCCCTTGGGCGGCGGCCCTGGCGAGTTGGCGTGAAAATTTGCATCACTGAGGTTCGCAGAAATCTGGTTCCTTATCCGAATGTCAGCTCCAGCGCTAAAGTGGCACGTCGCGCAGGCTTGCACTCCGTCGCTGCCCACTTGCATGTCCCAGAAGAGGGCTTTGCCAAGTCTGACGAGAGCAGCTTGATTGCGGACAATCTGTGTCCCGAGCGGCTGAAAATTTAGCGGCACGCCGGGCCCAGAGATGCACGTATCCGCAGTCCCCGGGGGAGGACAAGGGATGACTGCTGCCATCGGCCTAGGCACGGGCACCTCCCTCAAAGATTGCACGGTGCCTGCCACTGCTGCTCTAGATCGGGACACAAGAGTGGACTGGCGTGAATGAATGCCTTTGGAGGGGGCGGCCTTAACCCGAGTGCCCACTGCGACGAAGACCAGCAGCATCACACAAGCAATGCAAAGACTGATTCTCATCGACGTCGATTTTCCGAGATAACCTCGAATCCGCTCAGTTGGTTTCAGCGAGAGTATTTTCATAAGCTTTTCTCCAGTTCGTTTGGGTTGAAATTTCGCTTTCGAGCGCCGGCTCTGAGGCTGAATGCCGTTGCCGCCCAATACGTGCCGCACAACAGACGAGTGGAGTGGAACCGCATCTCGTATTCGAGCTTGCGGACTCGAATTTCGGTGCGTCGAATCGTCGCGCCCAAGCAACACGAGCAGGCGTCGCAGAGGCGTCTGGCGCGAGTTTGCAAATGCGTATGCTGAGCCCCCACTGAAAAGCGGTGGAGACCTTGGCCATATAGTCGCTTGTTGCGGCGTTATTGCTCTTCCGGCATTGACCCACTAAGTTCTGGAGTCGATTCGCAAAATGGCCAAGACATTGGAGCAGTGCTTGGAGGGGCGGATTTCAACAGAGGAGAGTGCAGAGAAGGTCCGTAAGAGGGCGGGAACCACTCAACCGGTCTAACTGGATCGGAAAGATCGTGCGGAGGTCGATCCTCCGCGTCGGGACAAACATCCACGGTTCCAATAGCACGATCGACTGTCGAGATTCCTTTGAAGAGGCAACTTCTTCTACAACCATCTCGTTCGTCGGAATGTTGGCTTCGTCAAACTGGGTTTCTGGAATATCTGCCTGCGGTACCATCAGCAGTGCGACCGTGACGAGTACACAGCTTGCCATGATTCGAGTTATTCTCGAATGGCAGAAGATCATGGGCGTCTCTTTACTTGTGGGTAGCTGACAGAGCCTACGAAGCGAAACACGAATAGCCGAGAGGAAGATCCCACTTCGTGCTTGGAAAGATGCTCGCAAAGGGAGCCATTGTCAAGAGGAATGAGTCTGATTTCAGGACACTCCCTTCCAAGCCGTCGTGATCAGCGCGCTTTCTCGGCCACTGATTACAACGGTTGGCTGCACGCGGTGGAAGCAAACTGCGCTGCGCGTTGGCCATCGGATTTCCATTGCGTCGCATTCGTCACCAACTAGGCCTGGAACCTCGAGGAAGCTAATCCGGGAATTTGGCGGACAGACGCAGCCGCACATAGGTTTGTGAATAATTCTTGGTATTAGGACGGAGCATTGCCACCCGAATTGCTCGTTCCAGAAATGTTGGGCTGGCTCAGCCGCCAGCCCAAAGTTCTTGCGTCGTTTATTTTCATTTCTCACTTGCTAACGGGGTGTTGGTCGTGCTCGTGATTGGAGTGCCCATCGTGCTGAGGCCCGTTTTCATGGGGATTTCCGTTGCCGTGCCGACTCCCGTTGTCATGTCCGTGTCCATTGTCATGGGGCTTACATTTTCTGGACGAGAATCGCCATTACACGCTCATTGACTCTCGGTCAATGCGTGAAATTGATTACAACAACTACCCTCCACGAATTGCACCAATCGGAACACGCGCATCCATCCATCTCGTGCCCTTGCCTTTGATCTGTTACAGATATAACATAATTAGACATGACTGTAACAGATACAACAACGGACGTGGGCTGGATTGTGCTGATGTTCAACCTGCCAACAACGCAGGCTAGCCAGCGTGTGGAAGTTTGGAGAAAGCTCAAGCGTTATGGAGCACTAGCACTTGAGAGTGGAGGCTATCTGCTCCCAAACAACCCGCAAACGTTAGAGCACTTCGAGTGGTTGGCGATCGCGATTCGAAAGTTCAAGGGCAAGGCCTCAGTGCTCCGGGTTCAATCGGTTGATGACAGTCCGGATGACGAACTTCGACGAGACTTTGTGGACGCCCGTTCGAGGGATTACGAGCAACTGCACTCCGAATTGAAGAAGGTTCTGAAGTCCTCGAAACGAACCATAGGCGCTTTGGCGCGTATAAGAAAGCGCTTTTCCGAGATCTCGGCCATCGATTTTTTCAATAGTCCGGCTCGAAGCCGAGTGGAAGCCATGCTCGCCCGTACCGAGGAAGAACAGCCGTCGCTGTCCAAGTCGCAGCGGAATGCACAACGTGCCAGGAAGGAATATCTGAATCGAACGTGGATTACGCGACCACGCCCTGGTATTGATCGCGTCTCGTCGGCATGGTTGATCACTCACTTCATCGACAAGAACGCCAGGTTTGTTTTTGAAAACGATCCAACCCGACATCCGAAAGCGGTTCCCTTTGACATGTTCCATGTCGCCGGTTTCGGACATCGAGGCGATGACTGCACCTTCGAAACATTGTGCAACGAGTTCCAGATTCGCGATTCAAAGGTCCAGGCTATCGCTCAGATTGTTCATGATGCAGATCTGGAAGATGAGAAGTTCGGCCGCAATGAAGGCACAGGACTAGATCGAGTGCTAGTCGGCTGGGCGAAGCAAAATGTCAGCGACGATGAGTTACTGCGGCGAGGTATGGAGTTGATTGAAGGTTTGTACAACGGCCAGGTATGACTGCGGAGGAACTACCATGCCACGACTCTTGTTGATCAGCAACTCTACGGCGCACGGTCGTGGCTACCTCGATCATGTCGAAGCCGAAATCGGAGATTTCGTCGGCAGCCGAACTCGCCTCGTATTCATTCCGTACGCACTTCACGATCGGCGGGCATACTGTGTACAAGCTGAAAGCCGCCTGAGCAAGATGGGACTCGAATTTAGGTCGGTCCACGACGTTTCGAATGCTCGGCATGCAATCAAGCAGTCGGAGGTTATTTTTATTGGTGGTGGCAACACTTTCCGCTTGCTGCATGAACTTCAAGCGAACAACCTGATCGAACCGATCCGACATGCTGTTCGCAACGGGACACTCTATATAGGATCCAGCGCTGGATCCATCGTTGCCTGCCCTAGCCTCAAAACAACGAAAGACATGCCGGTGGTCCAGCCCATGAGCTTTGAAGCCTTGGGCCTGGTTCCGTTCCAAATCAGTCCTCATTATCTCGACCCAGATCCAAGCTCGACCCATATGGGAGAAACCCAGGAACAACGCATACTTCAGTTTCTAGAAGAAAACGAGGAGACTGTCATAGGCCTACGCGAAGGTTCATTTCTTCGGGTTGATGATGATGCAGTGGTCTTGAAGGGGCCACGCTCTGCTCGCATCTTCCGACAGAGGCTAGCGCCAGTTGAAGTTTCCTCAGGTACCAATCTGAATGATCTGCTTATTCAGGAGTTATCGTCGGCGGGATTGGTCGCATGAACCCAAGCAGCTTCCTCTTCCTCTCTTCTGCGGATGTAAGAGCCTTGCTGACAATGGACGAATGCATCGCAGCCGTCGAGTTGGCCTTTCGTCTCCACGGCGAGGGCAAGACAGTTCCGCCAGTGGTTCTCGGCCTGGATGTTTCACGTGGTGGTTTCCACATTAAAGCGGGAGTGCTTTCGCTCTCGAGGAATTACTTCGCTGCCAAAGTCAACGCGAACTTTCCAAATAATCCGGCACGGTTTGGGCTGGCAACCATTCAGGGAATGGTCATTCTTTGCGATGCTGATAACGGCAGTCCACTTGCCCTCTTGGACTCCGCTGACATCACTGCGTTACGAACCGCTGCTGCCACAGCCGTTGCATCCAAGCACCTTGCTCGTCCTGATTCGCGGGTGGTGACCATCTGCGGCTGCGGCATCCAGGGACGCGCGCAGCTCACAGCGCTCTCACGGGTATTCCCGATCGAAACCGTATTCGCCTACGACAAGACTCGCGAAAATGCCCTCAGTTTTGAGAGCGAGGTCGGTGGCAGCCTCAACCTCCCAATTTCTGTTATCGACGACATAGCAGGTCATGTTGGCGACAGCGACATTTGTGTAACTTGCACTACTTCTCAAAAACCGCTTATCTTGCAAGGCGACGTTCGCCCAGGGATTTTCATAGCCGCCGTCGGCGCCGATAACCCTCAAAAGCAAGAAATCCACCCGACAGTCATGGCACGCTGCAAAGTTGTTTGCGATGTCATCGAACAATGTGCCGCAATGGGTGATCTTCACCATGCTTTAGCCGCCGGCGCCATGCGGGCCGAGAGTGTTCACGCCGAGCTGGGAGAAATCGTGGCAGGGCGAAAGTGCGGACGAGAATCGGCGGAAGAAGTGATTGTGTTCGACAGCACTGGAATGGCATTGCAGGACGTCGCCACCGCGGCAGCTGTGTACGAAAAAGCTATTCGCGAGCGAGCTGGTACATCGCTGCAACTCGTAGCTTGAAATATGGAGAATCGCATGTATAAACAGTTCCTTAAATCTATAAGCACCATCGTTCTTTTTCTGACGACAACACTCGCAACTGCGCAAACGCCATCTTCGACGACCGACTGGAAACCTGTTGAAGACGCCATGGGCCGGACGGGACAAGTCTCGGGAGAGGTGATTCGCTTCGGGATGCCACGAAAGGACCTTCATGTGACGCTCGAGGGCGTGGAAATCAAGCCCGCTCTAGCACTCGGCTCGTGGGCAGCATTCAAGAAAGACGGGAATGCCGCGATGGTAATGGGCGATCTGGTCTTGACCGAAAGCGAGATTGAACCCGTCATGGCGAAGCTCCAGGAAGGCGGCATTCAGGAATCCGCTGTCCACAATCACTTGATTGGAGAGTCTCCGCGGATTCTTTATATGCACATAGCGAGCCACGGTGATCCCGTACAAATGGCGAAGGCCGTCAGAGATGCTCTCGCCCTGACTCGTACGCCACCTGCAGATGCGGCAACAGCTGCCCCTCCCACAACAGAATTGGGATTCGATCAGAAGCAAGTTGAGCAGCTTTTGGGTCACAGCGGAAAAATCAACGGCGGAGTTCTCCAGGTTGGTGTTCCTCGCGCTGAAACGATTACTGACTCGGGAATGAGCGTTCCTTCAAGCATGGGTGTTGCCACTGCTCTTAATTTCCAGCCGACGGGCAATGGCAAGGCAGCAATCACCGGGGACTTTGTCCTCTTGAACAAGGAAGTGAATCCCGTGATGAAGGCCCTGCGTCAGAACGGAATCGCGGTCACAGCTGTACACAGCCACATGTTGATGGAGGAACCGCGCTTGTTCTTCATGCACTACTGGGCAAATGACGATGCCATCAAGCTGGCAAAAGGTCTTCGCGCAGCTCTAGAACAGACAAATTCCGCGAAATGACAACCGTTACAAGCACGGGGGTCGCTCAGCAAGAACGCGTCTCTTTGACGCGTTTTGCTGGGTATTTCCTGTGGCTCGGCACGATCGGATTTGGAGGACCCATAGCGCTTGCGGGCCACATGCAGCAGGACTTGGTCGACGATCGCCGATGGGTTCGCAAGGAAGATTATCTGGAGGGGCTCGCGTTCGCCCAACTTGCTCCGGGCCCGCTTGCGGCGCAACTTGCCATTTATTTGGGTTACATCCACTCTAAAATCCTGGGTGCGACAGCGATCGCCATTGCCTTCATCCTGCCGTCATTCTTGATGGTGCTCGGGCTCTCGGCTGCGTACGTCCGGTTTGGCGGACTTCCCTGGATGCAGGGAATGTTCTACGGCATTGGCGCTGCAGTGATCGGCATCATCGCACGCTCCGCGTTCAAATTGGCGAAGCTGACTCTCGCCAAGGACAAATTGCTGTGGGCCATCTTCTTCGTTCTTGGTATCTCCACCGCTTGGACTTCGAGAGAAATCATTTGGCTCTTTTTCCTCAGTGGGCTCGTTGCGATGCTGGTCAAAACGATCCCGACACGCGTTGTTGTGCGCAGCACCGCCGGTTTTCTCCTCCTGCCCAGTACATTCAGTGTTGCGGGAACGGGAGGAACACTGCTGCAGATATTCTTCTACTTCGCCAAGGCCAGCTTGTTTGTCTTCGGTAGCGGTCTTGCCGTTGTGCCCTTTCTGTATGGAGGAGTTGTTCAAGGCCACCATTGGCTTAGTGAGCATCAATTCGTGGATGCCGTGGCGGTAGCGATGATTACACCGGGGCCGGTCGTCATTACCGTGGCGTTCATTGGCTATCTTGTCGCGGGTTTCTCTGGAGCATCGGCGGCCGCTTTGGGAATTTTCTTACCAGTCTACTTAGTCGTTGTCGTGCTGGCGCCGTCCTATAAGCGCTGGGCCAAGAACCCGCAAATCAACGCTTTCGTTCGTGGCGTGACCGCGGCTGCGACCGGCGCAATTGCCGGAGCAGTCGTCGTGCTCGCGAGACGCTCCGTCTTCGACGTATACACTGCCCTGATTTGCCTGATCACACTATTCATTTTGTTTCGATGGAAGGTGCCGGAACCACTCGTAATCGCATGCGCTGCAGTTGCAGGCCTGCTACTCCACCGTGCATAGGAATCTTCAGATTTCTGCTATAGATGCTTCAGAAGAAACACTCAAAATCTCAAGAGTGATACTAAAACGATGTCAGTCACCATAGTTGTCTCTCCATAATGGCGGAAGCCATCATGGATTGGAACCGTCGCGGAGCGTCTGGAGAACTCTCGGCCCGATCTTCACGTGGACACTCTCGCACTAGCCATTCTTGGAAAAGGAAAGCCAGGGCTCATCGTCTTTGGGTGGGCTGGCGCAACTGTGCTTGCGCTTACTCTGACCTTCATCTTGGAGATGGATTGACTCGGTAGCCCCCGGTCAGCATGGTTGGCACAACATCGCAATCACACTGCCCCCCTCCTGGATCACGGCTGGTTCTCCGTTGTTGGTGATAACGC